>OKSN01000001.1_pt1 | contig 360896 bp, 327 predicted proteins | sample 1606191 | NCBI WGS metagenome assembly OKSN01 (sample SAMEA3879535, study PRJEB24766) | human gut metagenome | biome: human-associated habitat; feature: feces | place: USA | collected 1985/1987
CAGATTCGCATAGTCCTTATATTCTCCATGATAGTATGCATCAAGAGAACTTTGGGCGTAAGATTTGGCATCGAAGTCTGGTTGTTTAGAGCACGCACTAATCCCAATACTTAACATTATCGTTCCCAAAATCATTAGATACTTTTGTAAGTTTTTCATCCTGTTATCCTCATACTTTTACTTTACAAAAAAATCCACAAATTTTCCGGCCTTTGATGGTAGTTTAAATTTATATTCTTGTCCTTCATACTTGAAAGAAAACTTTCCACCAAATAATCCGGCTTTTCCTTGGATATTTTTCATATTTGGAATATAAATTTTTGCCCATCGTTCATCATACGAATTATCAATGTTAGCATGATGAATATATAATATATTTTCATTTATACTTAGCAATGCTAAACCTCTGATACTTCATATTGTCTCTTCTAATTTTCCAAGTAAATCATTCATTCATTGGCTTATTACAACAACTGTTCCAACTAATTCCTCTACTTCATTTCTAAACAGGATAAAAGTCGAATTTTAAGAAATGGCACTATATAACTCTATATAGCACCATTATCTCTTAAAAATTTCTTATACATCTCTTCAATTTTCTTCAAATCTTCATGGTGCAAATCACCTATTTTAAAAATAAAACTGTCTTTTGTAAGAAGTGTTACTTTTGATACTCTTGCAGTAGAAGCCAATCTTAAACCAGCTTCCTCCCAATAAATAATTGGTGTATCATAAGGATCTTCTTTCCTTGCTTTGTGTTTGGTGATTTTAACTGATAATACACCAAGAATATTTTCATCAAGTACAACAACTGGTCTATTTATTGATTTGCTTTCATCTTCCTCTAAAGGAAATTCCACAAACCACACTTCACCTTTGTTCACTATTTAACACCTTTCTCCTTTTTCATTTGTTCAAACATATCATCCCATTCAGATTCATCATTCCATTCGTCAGCAGATGATATGACAGCTTTGCCTTCTTTATTATAATTTGTGTTCTGCATTGCTAACTTATATGCTTGTAATCCATAAATTCCAGTATTCATATCAGGCTTAAATGGTAATGCTTGCTCCCTTACTGCCTGTTTCGCAGCCATAGTAAAGAAAGTAGTCATATCAAGTCCAAGACTGGACATAAGTTCTTGCAATTGAGCCTTTAACGTTTCATCAATTCTCATTGTTACATTTGTATTTGCCATATATATCACTCCTTTCTTAATATTATTATATTCTCCATTTTGCCTTTGTCAATACAATGTATTAACATTGCACATGAAAATTAAAATTACTTGGCATTTTTAATCGAACATTTTCAGTTCTGGCATATATTTCTGTATTCAGCCTGCATTACGTCTACTATTGTGGATTCGAAGAATCTGTCTGAATATGGCTCATAAAATAATGTCTTCGGTATTGGTTCGTCGATATAGGTGTTGCATTCACCAAACATATAGGAACCGTATATATACCGTTCTTCCGCTTTTTTAACATTTAAAGCATCCATAATCTTTTCATGAGCTTCTTTACCATACAGTTCTTTAAGCTTTCTCTGATAATCTTTATAAGACTGGTCAACTAAAGCGTATATCTCTTGAATGATGTCGGAATAACACACTCTTCATCCATGACTATGACATACGATAAATACAGTTACAGATTCACCAAGGTAATTGAGTCGCTCGAATTAAATAAGGAGCATCGACCACATGATCCACGAAAAACGTTTATAACCAGATGTAAGAAGGCGGATGTTGATATAAATGCTCTGAAGCAAATGGTCGGTCACTCGATTAAGGATATAACGGAATCGGTCTATACGGTTCGTGATGTAGAATGGCTAAAAAAAGACCTGGAAAAAATGCAATAAAAGGGAGCTCTCTTAATCAAAAGAAAAGCTCCCTAATAAATTACCATCTGGTTGTCAAACGTGGTTGTCAAATAAGTGTCAAACAGTTGTCAAACGGCACGATTTCAACTACTTTTTACCACATCTTAATACTCTTAAAAGTGTTGATTTTACGCACTTTCTTAGAATTTACCAGCTTTTGCTGCTTCCTCAACAGAAACGGCAACTGCTACTGTAGCACCAACCATTGGGTTGTTACCCATTCCGATTAAGCCCATCATCTCAACGTGAGCTGGTACGGAAGAAGAACCTGCAAACTGTGCATCAGAGTGCATACGTCCCATAGTATCTGTCATACCATAAGAAGCAGGACCTGCAGCCATGTTATCTGGGTGAAGGGTACGTCCTGTACCACCGCCGGATGCTACAGAGAAGTATTTCTTACCCTGCTCGATACATTCTTTCTTGTATGTACCTGCAACCGGATGCTGGAAACGTGTTGGGTTGGTAGAGTTACCAGTAATGGAAACACCTACGTTCTCATGATGCATGATTGCAACACCTTCCTGAACATCATCAGCACCGTAACATTTTACAGTTGCACGAAGTCCGTTAGAATATGCTTTTTCATATACAACATTAAGTTTAGCTGCTTTGTAATCATACTGTGTCTCAACAAATGTAAATCCGTTGATACGGGAAATAATCTGTGCAGCATCTTTTCCAAGTCCGTTTAAGATAACACGAAGTGGTTTCTGACGTACTTTGTTTGCTTTCTCAGCGATTCCGATTGCACCTTCAGCAGCTGCAAAGGACTCGTGTCCAGCTAAGAAACAGAAACACTCTGTCTCTTCCTCTAATAACATTTTTCCAAGGTTACCATGTCCAAGACCTACTTTTCTGTGGTCAGCAACAGAACCTGGAATACAGAATGCCTGAAGACCTTCACCGATTGCTGCAGCAGCATCAGCAGCTCTTTTGCATCCTTTTTTGATTGCGATTGCTGCACCTATAGTGTAAGCCCAGCAAGCGTTCTCGAAACAGATAGGCTGGATTTTCTTTACCTGATCATATACATCAAGTCCAGCATCTTTTGTAATTTTTTCAGCTTCTTCAATAGAGCTGATACCATAGCTGTTTAATACAGCGTTAATCTGGTCAATTCTTCTTTCATATCCTTCAAATAATGCCATTATCTTCGTCTCTCCTTTCTTACTCTTCTCTTGGGTCAATGATCTTAACAGCATCAGCTACACGACCATACTGGCCTTTTGCTTTTTCCCATGCAGTGTTAGGGTCATCACCTTTTTTGATAAAGTCTGTCATTTTTCCAAGAGAAACGAACTGATATCCGATAACTTCGTTGTTCTCGTCAAGAGCGATGCCTGTTACATAACCTTCAGCCATCTCTAAGTAACGAACACCTTTCTCCTTTGTTGCGTACATAGTACCAACCTGGGAACGAAGTCCTTTTCCTAAATCTTCCAGACCAGCACCTACTGCAAGTCCGTCATCAGAGAATGCACTCTGAGTACGTCCGTAAACGATCTGTAAGAATAATTCTCTCATTGCTGTATTGATTGCGTCACAAACAAGGTCAGTATTTAATGCTTCAAGAATTGTTTTTCCCTGAAGAACCTCTGCTGCCATTGCTGCTGAATGTGTCATACCTGAGCATCCGATTGTCTCAACCAGTGCTTCTTCAATCACACCATTTTTTACATTTAATGAAAGCTTGCAGGCACCCTGCTGTGGTGCACACCAGCCTACACCGTGTGTAAATCCTGAAATATCTTCAATTTTTTTGGAATGAACCCATTTTCCTTCTTCTGGAATTGGAGCTGGCTCATGTTTTGCGCCCTTGGCAACAGGACACATGTTTTCGACTTCCTTCGTGTAAATCATTATAAGACTCCTTTCGATATGAAATATATATCATGTTAAACTTTGTTATACATTTAACACACCGCCCTCATTTTCTCACATTTTTTTACATTAGTCCAGTCTTTTTTACAGGAAATGCACCTTAATTTTCTCAATATGTTAATCTAATGCCTCCATCCGCTCAAATGCAAAGGATGCTCCGATTGCTCCAACCAGTGTCAGCAGGAATATAACGACTATCATCATAATAAATCCTGCAGTCACAGAAATGAACGCTCCCGCTGCTACTGCCACAATGATTCCGACACATAATACCAGTCCCTGGAACAGCATCCGAAGAATCGTTCTGCCCAGTTCTCCAAACATTTTCCCTATCACGACATCTGCCAGCATATTCATATAAAGCTTATTAGCATTCAGGCACATATATAAAATGACGGTCAAAATCATGTAAGACACCGGAAGTCCCATTACGATACTGCCCGGCAGCGTAATCAGAAGTCCGTCAATCAGCGCACGGATATGCTCCATTTTGGTGGCATACCACATTTTCTTAAAATTGCTGTCCGGAATCAGATAGGTGTATGGATTTGCCAGTTCCTTCGACCACTTCGTCTTATAACCGCTGAAAATAAAGATAACATAGGCAATGACGCCCGGAATTACAAACATTTTAAAAGGCTGGCTGGAAATTTTATTATAATAAGAAACAACCGCAATTGCCACACCTATAACCAGAAACAGCACCGAATTCCAGCCAAAGATAAAGAAACGGTTTTTACGGTATTCTAATACCTGCCGGTAGAAAATTGCTTTAGCGTAAGTTCCCTTATAAGCCATCTTTACATTCCGCAAATACTTTTTCTTGCCATTTCCCACTACGACCTCGCCCTTTTTCGAGCGTTTCATCCGGTCATCATAATCTTCTGCAAATTTTGCAGCATCTTCATAGAATTCTCCGGTACACTTCATCTTTTTCGCATAAAGTACCAGCAAAACAGTACTGATTAAAAGAAGTACGGTTGCCACCACATTGATTCCTGCAGGGCCTATGATAATAAGCTGAATCAATGCAATTTCCCAGCCTATAATCGGAATCAGCTGTACCACCGGAAGCTGGATTAAGTCCACAAACACAGATAACTGCATGCCTTTCACCGAAACAAAGTAGATTACCACCAGTGCAAAAGCTGCCATTACCCCATACATAATATAAGTAAGTACGGTAAAGAACTGTTTAGGAAGTGTTTCATTTCCATAGCAGATAATCATTAACGCTCCCTCTAAAATATTTTCCAGTACACCAGCATAAAGGAAATATAAAATCATCTTATATGGTGTAACACCAAATACACCAATTCCAAGTACCAGTACAAATAGTTCAACAATAAAATTGGTTAAGAACTGCTTCATTCCAGCATGAAGAATAACCTTCTTCGGTTCTTCCGGTGCAGCAAATACAAAATGTACTTCTGACGGGCGGAACAACAGTCCTTTTCTCTTGATATAGGAAATCAGATTTGCCGGAACAATCATAACCATCAGTACGGATAAAACAGTTGCGATTCCTTCCGGGCTGTTTAATCCGAAATCGACAGACATGGAACCAAGTCCATACAATATCAATGCTGCATATAAAGCAACAAATACCAGTGCAAGAAAAGTCCGTGGCCGTTTCAGGCCCCGCTTCACTTTATTCTTAATGGTCTGGAAAAAAACAAAGGAAAGACTACTCATGTTCTTCACCACCAGTCTTTGGTTCTGTCACTTCAAAGAATAGTTCTTCTATGTCTTTATCCGCAATTTCTTTTTTGTTAAATGTTGCTATAATTTTCCCTTGTTCCATTACAAACATCACATCCCACAAATCTTTTACCATTTCAAGCATATGGGTACTGATAAGAATGGTACAGCCTTTCTCTTTTAACTCCAGCACAACTTCTTTCAGTTCTTTTATGGCTGCCGGGTCAAGTCCAACCATTGGCTCATCCAACATAACAACCTTTGGATGAATAGCAAGTGCACAACAGATACTGACCTTCTGCATCATTCCTTTGGACAATTCATTTCCCAGCTTCTCCTGTTTATCCAGAAGTTCAAAACGTGTCAGCAGTGCATCTATTTCTTCCTCTGTAATGTCACTGTTATATGCCCGCTTCACATATTCGATATGCTCCCGCACCGTCAGTGCTTCAAACATTGCCGGAATCTCCGGTACATAGCCAAATATTTTCTTCGCTTCCAGGCTTCTTGCCTTCATTCCATTAATACCAACACCGCCTTCATAACGAAGGAGTCCTGCAATACTCTTTATAATGGTTGATTTTCCGGCACCATTTGGTCCAAGCAGGATACCGACCTGACCATCCTGCACCATAAAGCTGACATGGTCCACTGCTACATTCTTTCCATATTTCTTAGTAAGCTCTTGTACTTCTAACATTTTCACCCTCCAAAATTCACGAGAAACACTCTTTGTAAGCTTCCCGTATATACTGCGAGAAACACTCTTTTCAAAGTTCTCGTTCAACTAAAAAGCAGCTATATGTATTACTTAATTAATACAGTAATGCATATAGCTGTTTTTGTCAACCACTCATTTCTTAATTTTCTATTGTCATTTTCTGCAAGCAGCTACCGCAGGTAACTTCCGCGGGTAAATTTCCATCCGTTTAGCCTTCTGCTTTACTTACAATTTCATTCTTATTCTTATAAACAGAATGCGCCGGAACTACTCCACGTACCGGGGAAAGCGGATAAATATTGGTATGTGGTCCGATGACCGTTCCCGGATTCAATACAGAATTACAGCCGACCTCTACAAAATCTCCTAACATGGCACCGAATTTCTTGCGTCCAGTTTCCATCTTCTCATCAGCAGATTTTACTACCACCAGTGTCTTATCGGATTTTACATTGGATGTGATGGAACCTGCTCCCATGTGTGACTTGTATCCTAAAATAGAATCTCCCACATAATTATAGTGTGGTACCTGCACGGAATTAAAAAGAATAACATTCTTTAACTCGGTAGAATTGCCTACCACCGTTCCTTTTCCGACAATTGCATTGCCACGAATGAATGCACAGTGTCGTATTTCAGCATTTTCATCAATAATTAAAGGACCATTTAAACATGCTGTCGGTGCCACGGTAGCGGATTTTGCCACCCAGATATCCTCACCCTTCTGTTCATAAACATCCGGATTCAATGTTTTTCCCAGTTCTTTGATATAATCTCCGATTCCGGCAAGTGCCTCCCACGGATAAGTAAATTGTACAAGATAATCCTTTGCGATTGTCTCCTCTAATGTATACATATTACTGATTTTGCACTGTTCCATCTTTCTCTTCCTCTCTTTCTTCTTCCGGTTTCCGGTCAAAATCAAAACGGATTTCATCCTCTTCAAACTTCAGACAGGTATCAAATACATTTCCTGCTTTCGAAGTAAATCCGGTTATTTTTTTAGCGGTATATCCTTTTGTAAAAAGCTCTTCTAATACTTCTTCGGCCAGTTCCACCTTTGCTACATAACGGTTCACCCGGAATCCGCAGTCACATTCATAGTACCACTGGCTTTTCTTTAACAATGCCCCACACTTTGGACATTTTACTTTTGTCTCTTCCGGTTTCGGACGCTCCGGAAAGTCAAATTCAATGCGTCCATCCTCGGTAAGCTTCAATGGTGCATCAAATTTCTTGCCATTCTTAGACTTAAATCCTGTTATAATTTCTGTCTTTCCAGTTAGTAAAAGTGCTTTCACCTGAGTTTCCTTTAATTTTACACCAGCTATTTTACCGATTGAGAAACGGCAGCTGTCCTCTTTGTTTCTGTCATAATTGGCACAGCCATAGCCAAATGGCGTCTGCACAATATCACCCTGACACAGTGGACATTTTACATCTTTTACCTTCTTTGCTTCCACATGCTCAAAATCAAATTTCAGGACTTTCTTTCCATTCTCATCTTCTCCAAGCATCAGGCAGGCATCAAATTTCTTCTTATTCTTTGAAGTAAATCCACGAATCGTTCCGGTTCTTCCATTGGTCAGAAGCTCCTTCACCTGGGCGGTGTTTAAATCTTTCCCGGCTATTTTGCCAATGGCAAACCGGCAGCCAGACTCATCTTCCGCTTTATAATTGGCACAGCCATAACCAAATGGCTTTATTTCTATTGCTCCGCCACACAACGGACAGCTTACGCCCTCTATGGTCTCCGGTTCATTCTGTGAAAAATCAAAGGTTATATTCGGTTTTCCTTCTTCATCCTTTGTCATCACAAGGCAGGCAGAAAACTTCTTCTTATTCTTCGAAGTAAATCCCTTTAAGACTCCGGTTCTGCCTTCGCTTAATAACTGCTTTACTTCTTCATCGTTAAGCTCTCTTCCGGCGATGGAACCAATAGCAAAACGGCAGCCACTGCCATCTTTATTATAATTTGAGCAACCATAACCAAAAGGTGTAGTCTCAATCTCACCGCCACAGACCGGACAGGTTGCTCCGATTTTAACCTTTGCCTTCATATCTTTGGCATTGCTGCCAGCCAATGGCCGGATCTGCCCGGCAATCTGGCTGGTGAGATTCTCATTTATCATGGAAACGGTTTCTTTCCGGATAAATTCTTCTAACTTCTCCCGGTAATCTTCCATAGGAACAGTTCCCTGGGTAATGCCATCCAAGCCCTTTTCCCAGGAAGCGGTCATCTTGGGATTCAAAAGTGCCGGAACAGTCATATTCACCACTTCATAAACCATCTCGCCTAAGGCTTCCGGCGTCAGCACCTGTGTTTTCTTATTCAAAGCAAGATAGCCGATACGCACCAGCTTCTTGATGATTTCTGCCCTTGTAGCAGAGGTTCCAATTCCGGAGCCTTTAATCTGTTCTCTTAATTCCTCTTCCTCGATTAACTGTCCCGCATTTTCCATGGCAAGCACCATGGAGCCTGAAGTATAACGCTTTGGCGGAGAAGTCTTCCCCTCTTTTACCAGAAATTCTTTTACTTCTGCGGTATCTCCTTCTTTGAGACTATCTGCAAGTTTTAGTAATGCTGCGCTGTTCTTCGGATTGTTTTCTTCTCCGTCTCCATCTTCCTTTTCCCGTTTTTCTTTGGTATCCGGTCTTCCGGCAATTTCAAGATATCCGGGAACCTTTAATACTTTTGCTCCGGCAAAGAAAGATTCCTTTTCAATTCCGATGGTCAGCTTTACCGTCTGATACTGTGCCGGCGGATAGAAAATACTTAAAAAACGCCGCACAATCAGCTCGTAGACCCGCTTCTGCAATTCCGTCAGCGACTTATATTCATTGACCTGTCCGGTTGGAATAATAGCATAATGGTCTGTAATCTTACTGTCATCGGTATAACTGCTCTTTCCGATATTTTTATATAAACCATGCTCCACAATATTTTGCACAAAAGGAGCAACCGGCTCAAAGGAACGGAGTCCTCTGATATTCTTACTGATTTCTTTTGCAACGGCGGATGATAATACTCTGGCATCTGTTCTCGGATAAGTAGTCAGCTTTCTTTCATATAAGTCCTGCGCTACCTGCAGCGTCTCGTCCGGGCTGATTTTAAATCGTTTTGAACACTCTGCCTGAAGCTCCGCCAGGTTAAATAAAAGCGGTGCACGTTTCTTTGAAATTCCTTTTTCTACTGTCTTTACAATCGCTGTTTTATTAGTTAAATCTTCAATTAATTTTTCTGCATGTACTTTTTCTTTGAATCCATTCTCTTTATAAAGCAACGGAGATGCATAATAAGAAGAACCTTCTACTGCTTTCCATTCACCTTCTATCTCTGCATCAAAGAAATTTCCCACCACCCGGTAAAATGGTGTCTCTACAAAATTACGGATTTCCCGCTCCCGGATTACAACCATGCCAAGTACACAGGTCATGACACGGCCAACTGCAATTGCAGTATAGGACTTGGTTCCTGCAGCATCATTTAAAAGATTTCCATATTTTACAGACATGACACGGGAAAAATTAATTCCCATGGCATAGTCTTCAATGGTACGCATAATCCCGGAATTAGCAAGATTATCATAATCCGACATTGGTCTTGCTTCCACAATTCCTCTTTTAATTTCTTCCTCCGTCTGCGAATCTATCCATACCCGCAGCTCTTTCATACCTTCACGGACTCCACCGAACCGCCGGATATTCTCTTCAATGGTCTGTCCTTCTTTTCCGGCATCGCCTGCCCAGTAAACGGTATCAATATCTTCCCGGTGTAAAAGCTTATGTACGATGTCATACTGTTTGCTTACAGATGGTATGACATTATATTTATAATCTTTCGGAAGAAATGGAAGGTCTTCTAACTTCCACTTCTTATATTTTATATCATATTCTTCCGGATATACCATTTCCACCAGATGACCAACACACCAGGTAATGGCATAGTGACTGTCTTCGATATATCCGTCATTTCTGCCGGATACGCCAAGAATTCGTGCAAATTCCCGGGCAACACTTGGTTTCTCCGTGATAATTAACGACTTACCCAACCGTTATTTCCTCCAATTTCTGTGCCTTATCTATTATTTTGTCTTTTTATCATTTTGACTTTTTATTATTTTTTGACTTTCCGGCACTTTATAATTCCTTCATATCGATCAGGACAAATCTTTTATCTTCTTCTGCCATCTGCTTTAAATCCTCTGCAAATTCCCGTGCGGAAAACATATAAAGATATTTTGCAGAAATTTTTGCCTGCTTCAGATTATCAAGCAATGCTTCACCTGCCGTGCGGGTCATATAAGGCTCTGACCAGTTACAGATTCCGACAATGCTCTCACGGACACTGTTCTGGGCGACAATATCGATATTGCCTTTCTTTCCAACCCAGGTTCCAATCCGGTGAATGTCAATCGGAAGTTTACCAATACGATTTAATAAAGTCAGATATTCCCGGCAGACCTTGACAAAATAACGGTTCATATAGTCATCTAAATCTTTTTCAATATAAGAATCATAAAATTCTTCCGGTGCCATCATATATAAGTCCGATAAATGTGGATAGACAAAACGGAACCAGAAATTCACATAAGTATTGGCAATGCGGTAAACGCCCTTTTTCGTATTCTCCCAGCCACCGGTATCAAAGGAAACCACCTTTTCTACCACATCAAATGCCATCAGATTCTTCATGTAGACACTGATTTTTGCTCTGGAGAAGCCTGTCTTTAAAAAGAGGTCATTCAGCTTATTATTTCCCGAAGCCAATGCTGCAAGTATTGTATTATATACAGAAAGTTCTCTTAATTCAATGCTGATATAATTTTCTGCCTCATGGAACAGGAAGCCATCCGGAGACAAAATATGCCGACAGACATTTTCCTTAATACTCTTTTTGGAGTTCCAGCGTGTAAGATAACCCGGCACACCTCCAATAATTCCATAGACCTGCACTGCCTGACTGGTTCCATATTCCGGGAAATGTCGAACCACATCAAGAAATGTCGCATCCTCCATGCGGATGGCTGCGTCTACCTTCTTTAAGTATTCACCATATTTTTCTCTGCAGTCTTCCTCTATCCATACCAGTGAAGAGCTGGTCAGAATAATCATAACAGGACCCGGATATAATTTCTTTGCTTTCAGTTTCAGAATGCTATTCATAAAGCCGACATCTTTTCTGGCAATATACTGGAATTCATCAATGACAACCACAAGCTTGGTCGGGTCTCCACTCTTGATGCGGTTAAAGAATTCATCATAACTATAGCGTGTCAGACGAATCCCGTATTTTGCTTCCACTTCCTGCCCCATCTGTAAAACCTGTTCCCTTTCGGATGCCTGTCTGGCGCGATAGTAAAAAAACTTTTTCTCCTTACAGAATTCTTTTATTAACTGCTCTTTCTGGCAGTTATCTCTTCCATATAAAAGAACAATCTGATTGCCGGACTGTCCATATACCTCTTCTAATTTCTTTAATTCGGATGTCTGAATCATCATTAGTAATATCCTCCAGAATTTCTAATTTTAAGAAGTCACTCTAACAAAAATAATATCACATTTTAATTTTTCTATCAACGCCAAAACGATAAAAAAGAATGTGCCTTGGCACATTCTTTTCTATCTTCATTTTGTTACATATTTTGCTGCTTATTTTGCGGTAATGTAACCCTGTGCTTTTAAAAGTTCTGCGCAAAGAACAGCTCCGCCAGCCGCACCACGTACGGTATTGTGGGATAATCCTACGAATTTCCAATCATATACGGTGTCCTCACGAAGACGTCCAACACTAATTCCCATACCGTTTTCATAGTTAACATCCATAGAAACCTGTGGTCTGTTGTCTTCTTCTAAGTACTGGATAAACTGCTTTGGTGCACTTGGAAGATTTAATTCCTGTGGAACACCCTTGAAGTTTACTAATTTTTCGATTAACTGCTCTTTTGTAGGGTTCTTTTTGAACTTAACAAATACAGCTGCTGTATGTCCGTTTAATACCGGAACACGGATACACTGGCAGGTAATAACCGGTGATGTAGCCGGTACAATGACACCATCTTTGATTTCACCCCAGATACGAAGCGGCTCTTTTTCAGATTTTTCTTCCTCTCCACCGATGTATGGGATAATATTTCCAACCATTTCCGGCCAGTCCTTAAAGGTTTTTCCGGCACCGGAAATTGCCTGATAGGTAGTTGCTACTACTTCATATGGTTCAAACTCTTTCCATGCTGTAAGAACAGGAGCATAACTCTGGATGGAGCAGTTTGGTTTTACTGCAACGAATCCTCTCTTGGTTCCCAGTCTCTTACGCTGGAATTCGATTACTTTCATATGTTCCGGATTGATTTCAGGTACTACCATAGGAACATCCGGTGTCCATCTGTGTGCACTGTTGTTAGAAACAACAGGAGTCTCTGTCTTAGCATATGCTTCTTCAATTGCTTTGATTTCATCTTTGGTCATATCTACGGCACTGAATACGAAATCAACTTCTGCTGCAACATTTTCTACTTCATTTACATTCTTTACTACAATATTTTTAACGGCTTCCGGCATTGGAGTATCCATTTTCCAACGATCTCCAACTGCTTCTGCATAGGTCTTTCCTGCACTTCTTGGGCTTGCTGCAATTGTAGTTACCTCAAACCATGGATGATTCTCCAGAAGAGAGATAAATCTCTGACCTACCATTCCTGTTCCACCTAAAATACCGACTTTTAATTTGCTGCTCATTTCTTTTTCTCCTCACGTTTTTATGTTCGTCTATCGCGAACAGTTGTCTTTCTGATAAATATACTATCCTATTTATACAAAAAATGCAATTCACAATTTATCAAAAATTACTAAGTGAATTGCATTTTTCTTATACATATGTACCAATTTTTTAAAATAAGCTACTTATTTTCTACGCCTCTTCCGGCAGATTCAACTCATCCTGCCAGTCCTTTGACAGATATTCCTTATGCAATGCAATGACTTTTTCCATTGCGTCTTTACCAGGCGCACCAACAGTCAGACGTTTATTAACACAGGTTTCCATGGAAATTGCTTCATAGATATCTTCTTCAAATACCGGACAGATTGCCTTTAACTCATCCAATGACATATCATCAATGGCAATCTTCTTATCCAGACAATAAAGCACGATTCTTCCTACAATACCGTGGGCATCACGGAAAGGAACGCCATGATTTACCAGATAATCTGCTGCATCTGTCGCATTGGTAAATCCCTTGTTGGCACTGTCATGCATTTTTTCTTTATTGAATTTCATAGTTGCGAGCATACCGTTAAAGAGTGCCAGACAACCTTTTACAGTATCCATGGCATCAAAGGAAAGCTCCTTGTCTTCCTGCATATCTTTATTATACGCAAGGGGAATTCCCTTCATTGTAGTAAGCAATGACATCAGTGCACCATACACTCTTCCGGTCTTTCCACGTACCAATTCTGCAATATCCGGATTTTTCTTCTGTGGCATAATGCTGCTTCCGGTGCTGTATGCATCGTCAATCTCTACAAACTGATATTCATTGGAATTCCAGATGATAACTTCTTCTGAGAAACGGCTTAAATGCATCATAATCGTTGATAATGCAGATAAAAATTCGATTAAGTAGTCACGGTCTGATACACCATCCATACTGTTTAAGGTTGGTCCATAGAAACCAAGTAATTCTGCGGTATATTCACGGTCTAATGGATAAGTAGTTCCTGCCAGGGCACCGGAACCTAACGGACAGTAATTCATTCTCTGAAAAATATCCTGCAGGCGGAGTCTGTCACGGCGGAACATCTCAAAATAAGCTCCCATATGATGTGCCAGTGTAATCGGCTGTGCTTTCTGAAGATGGGTAAATCCCGGCATAATCGTCTCGGTATTTTTTTCCATAATCTTAAGAATGGTCTCAAGAAGTTCTTTTACCAGCTTGTCAGTATGCAATACTTCCTGTCTGGTATAAAGACGCATGTCCAGTGCAACCTGATCATTTCTGCTTCGTCCGGTATGTAATTTCTTACCGGTATCTCCCAGACGGTCAATGAGCTTTGCCTCTACAAAGCTGTGAATGTCTTCGTATTCATCGGTAATAATAAGCTTTCCTTCTTCTACTTCTTTTAAGATTTCTTTTAAACAGTCTACAATATCCTGCATTTCTTTCTCTGTTAAAATGCCCTGTTTTCCAAGCATTTTCACATGTGCAATGCTACCTTCCATATCCTGTTTATAGAATTTCTGATCAAATGATATAGACGCATTAAAATTGTAAACGAGCTTGTCTGTCTCTTTGGTAAATCGTCCGCCCCATAACTGTGCCACTCTTTTATCCTCTCTTTCCATACAGATGTCCGTACTTATTCTAAACTAAAATCCATAACTAACTTCTGAAAGTATACCTTATTTTTCATAAAATGACAACCAGAAGAAATCACTCCTGTACTGACTGCTCACTTTCCTGCGCCGCACGTTCTCTTTTCTGTTCTTCCCGCTCCCGCTTCGAAAATACACAGCCACAATAATCCTGCCGGTACATGCCATACTCTGCCGAAATTACGGTAGAACGCTTATAGCCATCCCGTTTCTTAAAATCCGAATATAAATAGGGAATGCCATATTCTTCAGCCAGCCTTCCTCCAATCTCATTTAACTTTGCAGCATTCTTCATGGGACTGATAGACAGCGTTGTCGTAAAATAATCACAATTTAATTTTTTCGCATACTCTGCCGCTTCCCGCAGTCTTAATTCATAGCAGCGGAAACACCGTTCGCCACCCTCCCGGATATTTTCATAACCTTTTACTGTTTCATAAAAACGCTCCGGTTCAAAGTTTCCTTCCACAAAGGAGACCGCATATTTCGTTCGAAATTCTTTAATAAAGCGTTTCTGCTCCGCTGCTCTGTGATAATATTCATCCTCAGGATAAATATTGGGATTATAGTACAACACCGTAATATAAAAATAGTTGGAAAGATACTCTAATACATAAGAACTGCAGGGTGCACAGCAGCTATGAAGTAAAAGTTTCGGAACTTCTCCTCTTTCTTCTAATCCGGCAATCGTTTCATCTAATATTTTCTGGTAATTTTCTTTCATCGCATTTACCTTTCCCATTCTAAACTTCTGTCGATTCTGTTCCTATTATAATCTATCCTTTTCTTCTGTCAATCCGGGTGACCAATCTCATTTTTTCACATATATTATCCTATAAACTTCTATCAGGTGAATACCATGTGCTCCATCCTTGAATTGTCCAATATAGATTATATTTATCATACGAAAGAGGGCGAAACCAAGGCTCTGTCCAATATCAGTTTTACTTTATCCAAAGGAGAATTTGTTGCTATTGTAGGTCCCAGTGGATGTGGCAAATCAACACTTTTATCCCTTATCTGTGGCCTTCTTGTCCCATCCGGCGGCAGCATTTCCTTCATGGGACACCCTCTGCAGTCAAAGGATATTTTAAATATGGGATACATGCTCCAGAAAGACCATCTCTTAGAGTGGCGTACCATCGCATCCAATGTCCAATTAGGGCTGGAAATCCAGCACAAAATGACACCAGAAAATCTTGCTTATGCCAGCCGGCTGTTAGAAACTTATGGACTTGCCGATTTTGCTGCAAAACGTCCTTCTGAGCTTTCCGGCGGCATGCGGCAGCGGGCTGCCCTGATTCGGACCCTGGTACTTCGCCCGGAGCTGCTTCTCTTAGATGAACCCTTCTCGGCATTAGATTATCAGACCCGCCTTAATGTCAGCAATGACATCGGTACCATTCTGCGGCAGGAACATAAAACCGCCATTCTTGTAACCCATGATTTATCCGAAGCAATTTCCATGGGAGACCGTGTCATTGTCTTAAGCCACCGGCCGGGCACAATCCGCTCCATTATACCCGTTTCCTTTGAGCCTGGTCTTACGCCTTTAGAAAAACGGAATGACAGCCATTTTAAATCCTATTTTAACTTAATATGGAAGGAATTTAATCAAAATGAATAATCCATCCTCTGCACAGCTTATGTACTTACGGCAATGCCGCAGGCATCAGCTTAAAATAAAAATCTTTCGCATTCTGATTCTTGTTGTCTTTTTATTGCAATGGGAGCTTTGTGCCAGATATGGAAAAATCGACCCCTTTATTTTCAGCAGTCCCACCAGACTTATCGTCTGCTTCTACCAGATGATTACCGGTCAGAAGCTCCTTTATCACATCGGAATCACCCTGTTTGAAACCTTAAGCAGCTTTTTCTTTGTTATTATTTTAACATTACTGATTGCTGCAATCCTCTGGTTTTCCAAAACCTTATCCGAAACCTTAGAGCCTTATCTTGTGGTTTTAAATTCCCTGCCAAAATCCGCGCTGGCTCCACTGCTGATTGTATGGCTGGGTGGCAATTACAAGACCATTATCATCACCGGTATGTCCGTAGCTATCTTTGGCTCTATTCTGAGTCTTTACACTGCTTTTTGTGATATGGATAAAGAAAAGATTCTTCTGATAAAGACATTAGGCGGCACCCGTAATGATGTCATGTTTAAAATTATGCTGCCGGGCTGTATTCCCACCCTGCTTTCTATTATGAAAGTCAACATCGGTCTTTGTCTGGTTGGTGTTATCATCGGTGAATTTATTGCAGCAAAAAAAGGCTTAGGCTATCTTATTATTTATGGCAGCCAGGTTTTTAAATTAGACTGGGTCATCTTATCAATTCTGATTCTCTGTCTCATTGCCATGCTGCTCTATCAGCTGATTGGAAGTTTTGAGAAGCTCTGCTTAAAGAGGAACTAAAGAAAGGCGGTATGAATTGCACCTGCTCTTCATACTGCCTTTCTCTTTCTTACTTTACAGGAAATTGCTTATGAATTTTTATGCTTCTTCGATTTCTTCAAAGTCACAGTAATCTGCTCCTGCTTCAGAAGCAAACTTAAAACTTACTTTCTCGCCCTGATATTCCACGGTAAAATCACCTTCCATATCAAGGAAAGAATGTGCCTGGGCTATATTATCCAAGAATTCTGCCATATCTGCCGGAAAGTCTTTTGCATCTGCCTCTACGCTGCACTCTTCTTCTAAGATTTCCTGCTCCACAAAGAGACGCAGGGTAAAATCATCCAAATCACTTTCATCATCAAAGTCTACACCCTGAAAATAATGATTGCCGCAATTTTTAAATAAGTTCTTTACATAAGAGGTACTGGATAAAATTCTCGACTGGGATACATCCTCTGCCTCAAGATAAATATGATAGGTTATCTTCACCTGATTTTCTGCCATGGTATCTTACCTTCCTTCTTCTGTCTTGATCTGCTCTAAGAACAGCATTTCTAATTTATAATCCCGGTCCGGTTCCAACTTTTCCATATTCTTCTTTGGAATGAAGCCGCCAGCCATTGCCGGATGTCCGCCACCGTTTCCATAATCTGCTAATGCCTTTGCTACAACTCTTCCGGCATCTACATGATTGAATGCACTCCGGACAGAAAACTTAATGCCATCAGAACGGATTGCATAAATCACGGAAATATTAACTACATCAAGAGATAAAATAAAGTCTGAAATAATTGCAATCAGCGCATCCGGACAATCAAACGGAATCGATGCAAATCCCACATCATCATAAATGTGGATATTATCGATTGCTGCACCATATGCCTTTAAATCAGAAAACTCCATTACATTTACATACATGGATTTTAACTCTTCCACATCTGCCATTGGATAGATGTATGCAAACATATCCACATCAAGCTTTGTTGTACCACGAACAAAGTCATCCGTATCCATCTTGATGCCATATGCCAGTGCTGCCGCCACATCCTGGTTCATTGGTGTATTGGTAAGATAAAAATACTCTGCAATCATTGTGGCACAGGCTCCTACACGGCGCACATCTTTATAAGCATATTCACAGGCAATTACTGTCGGATGATGGTCAATACATGCCACCTCATCTCCGATAAAATCGGTCAGATTCGCATTATATTTCTGGGAGTCTACGGTAACAATATAGTCCTCTTTCTTCATATCATCCAAATCTTCTTTAGACAAAATATCAATATGAAATGTATCAAACATCTTTCTTGTACTCAGGCGTTCAATCTTGCCATCATAACAGATATCTGCTTTAAGCCCATGGTAATTTAAAAAATGCTGTAAGCCAAAGGCACTGGCAATCGCATCCGGATCTGGAAAATTATGTGTCTGAATATAAGTTCTGTGTCCTCTTAATAACTCTACTAATTGTAAGGGATCCATGTTTTATCTCCTGGTATGATTTCTTCTTATTTTAATATAGAAAGCGGATTATTTTCCTTCTGGAATTTTAAGGCAAACAAAGCTGCCCCATAGCATAAAATTCCAATCAGCATAAATATCACTTTACCGGAAATTATTCCAACGACAATCTCTGCTGCTGCAACAATTCCATGCAGCCAGACAGGAAGGTTATGCAGACATGCAGCAAGTCCCGCTTCAATCAACACTACAATACATACGCTCACTACCGGCATCTTCCATACCAGTATACCCAGTACAATTTCCAATACGGCAAAAACCACAAATACACATAACATAATCAGCGCGCTGTTTTCCTTTAATTCTGCAATCGTAAACTGACTGTTCTTCTTTGCATAATTTTTCTTTGCACTGTTGATTTTCTTCTTCATATTCTTCTTACTGTCCTCAGTTTTCTTTCCCCCTGAAACAAATTCCTTCACTTCCATGAAAAAAACTTCCTCCTTGTAATGATTTCCCTTTTCATAAGCCGGTTCATCTTTCTCCGGTTCTTACACATCTACGCCCATTATACCAAGTAACCATTGAAAGAACAACTTTTTTCAAAAAAACATTGCAAATTTATTTTTTTCTATATATAATATTATAGTATGATTTTAATAAATAAAGGGTTGTCTGAGAAAAATATTTTATTTCGCATATAACCAGATTATTCTGCTTCCGTGGCTCAGTTGGTAGAGCGGCGCATTCGTAATGCGTAGGTCAGGGGTTCGAGTCCCCTCGGGAGCTTTTTTTGTTGTCTAAAAATAATCTAAAAATAGTATTGACATTTCTCTTTCAATTTCTCATAATACTCCTTAGTGAGTTTATTATTATTAAACTTCAAATACATTATTAGCTTCATTTTGTAAAAACTATGTAAAATCACTTTTCATGGAAAGGAAGTACAAAATGGATATTGGAAATAAAATCAAGGAGCTGCGGATTCTCTACGGTCTCACCCAGCAGGAACTGGCTGACCGTCTGGAATTATCCAAAGGATTTATCTCCCAGTTAGAGCGTAATCTTACATCTCCTTCCGTGGGTACACTTTTAGATATTATCCAGTGTCTCGGCACTACGCCGGCAGAATTTTTTGCAGATGATGAACCTGCACAGCTTGTCTTTAAAAATGAAGATTATTTTGAAAAAGAAGATGCGGAACACAGGAGCTTAATCGAATGGATGGTTCCCGGTGCCCAGAAAGATATGATGGAACCGGTACGGCTGACGCTGAAGCCCGGCGGCACATCAGACATCTATCTTCCACATGAGGGAGAAGAATTCGGCTATGTACTTAAGGGCTCCATTAAAATCATATATGGTACCCGTACTTATACTGCAAGACAGGGGGAGTCTTTTTATCTTAAGTCCAATAAAAAGCACCATATCGAAAATACCGGCAGGAAAGATGCCGTTCTTATCTGGGTTACAAACCCGCCAAGTTTTTAGGAGGTTATGATGGGCAAGAAATTAATACAATTAGAAAATATTACCAAAACTTATGACGGAAATATGATTTTGGATGACTTAAATCTTTATGTAAAGGAAAACGAATTCTTAACACTGCTGGGACCTTCCGGCTGTGGAAAGACTACTACCCTGCGTCTTATCGGTGGTTTTGAGACACCGGACACCGGACGTATTATTTTTGATGGAAAAGATATTACTTCTCTTCCGCCAAATGAGCGTAAATTAAATACCGTATTCCAGAAATACGCACTTTTTACCCATATGAGCATTGCAGATAATATTGCTTTTGGTTTAAAAATCAGTAAAAAAAGCAAGGCTTATATTCAGGATAAAATCAAATATGCCTTAAAGCTTGTAAACTTAGACGGTTATGAAAACCGCAGCATTGATTCCTTAAGCGGTGGCCAGCAGCAGCGTATTGCCATTGCCCGTGCCATTGTAAATGAACCAAAGGTGCTCCTTTTAGACGAGCCTTTGGGCGCACTGGATTTAAAAATGCGTCAGGACATGCAGTACGAACTGATTCGTCTGAAAAATGAACTTGGCATTACTTTTATCTATGTTACCCACGACCAGGAAGAAGCCCTTACCATGTCAGACACCATTGCTGTCATGAATCAGGGCTATATCCAGCAGATTGGTACTCCGGAAGATATTTATAATGAGCCGGAAAATGCATTCGTTGCCGACTTTATCGGAGACAGCAATATCATTGACGGTGTCATGATTGAGGATAAATTAGTCAGCTTCTTAGGCATCAAGCACGAATGTGTCGACACCGGTTTTGGTAATAATAAACCGGTAGACGTAGTCATCCGCCCGGAAGATATTGAGATTGTAGAAGCCGGCACCGGTTTTATGGATGGTGATATTACTTCTGTTATCTTCAAGGGTGTCCACTATGAAATCGAAATTATGGCTGGCGGCTATGAATGGCTTGTTCATACCACCAAATATTTTGAAACCGGAAGCCATGTAGGAATGAAGGTAATCCCTTTCAATATCCAGATTATGCATAAACCGGAATCCAGTGACGAAAAGGCGGTGGAACTCGATGCATAATGCCAGAAAAAGACTTTTAGCCGGACCTTATCTGGTCTGGATTATTGGATTTACTGTACTTCCGATTCTGATGATATTATATTACGCATTCACCAACAGTGACGGTGGTTTTACCTGGGCAAATATTGCTGCAATTGCAGACCCGGTACATATAAAAGCACTCCTGCTTTCCTTGAAGCTTGGTATCTTATGTACGGTTGTCTGTCTCCTGCTCTCCTACCCGCTTGCCATGATATTAAACAGTCTTCATATCAAGCATCAGAGCTTTGTGGTATTTATCTTCGTCCTGCCAATGTGGATGAACTTCATGCTGCGTATTTTAGCATGGCAGATGTTACTTTCCAATAATGGAATTATCAATGGATTCCTTTCCATTTTTGGCATCCCGAAGCTTCATATGTTAAATACCCAGGGAGCCGTTGTATTTGGCATGATTTATGATTTTCTTCCATTTATGATTATGCCGATTTACAATTCCATAGTACGTATCCGCAAGGAAACAATAGATGCGGCAAGGGATTTAGGTGCCAACAGTTTTATCACCTTCTTCCGTATCATTCTGCCGCTTACTGTGCCTGGAATTGTCAGTGGAATTATTATGGTATTCGTACCGGCACTTACCTCCTTTGTTATTTCAGACCTTTTAGGCGGAGGTAAAGTACTTCTCATTGGAAATGTTATTGAGCAGTCCTTCATGCAGGGTTCCTACTGGAATTTAGGTTCCGGACTTTCCATTGTACTTATGCTTTTTGTATTAATCAGTATGGCATTCATGAATCGTGCCGGTGAATCAGGAGGGCATGCAGTATGGTAAAGAAAAGTTTATCAAGAATTTATCTTGCAATTATTTTCCTGTTTCTGTATCTTCCGATTGGAGTTCTGATTGTACTTTCCTTCAACAACTCCCTCTCCCGTGTAAAATGGGGCGGATTTACGACAGAATGGTATCGCAATCTTGTTTCTGACCCGACTATTATGAATGCCTTTTATACCACGATTCTGATTACCGTTGCATCTTCTGTGATTGCTACAATAATCGGAACCATGGCAGCAATCGGAATCAGTGCCATGCGGAAAAGGAACCGTCAGATTATGCTTGGTGCAACTAACATTCCACTTCTGAATGCAGATATTGTAACCGGTATTTCCCTGATGCTGCTTTTTGTCCGCTTTACAGCGCTTGGAACATCAACCGTATTGATTGCACATATTACCTTTGACATTCCATATGTCATTTTAAATGTACTGCCTAAGCTTTCCAACACCTCCTCCCATACCTATGAAGCTGCCAGAGACTTAGGCGCAACACCACTTTATGCATTTTTCAAAATTGTATGGCCGGATATCAAGCCTGGTGTATTCTCCGGTTTTCTGATGGCTGTGACAATGTCCTTAGACGATTTTTCCATCACCTACTTTACCAAAGGTGCCGGTGTCAACACATTGTCTACCATGATTTATACCCAGCTGCGTAAAGGTATTATTCCGGAAATGTATGCACTGTCTACGATTTTATTCTTCCTTGCTCTGGTACTTCTTCTGATTATGAATTACCGCAGTGTCAAGGATGCGAAAGGAAGGTCTTAAGAAATGAAGAAATTCTTATTTTCATTTATGCTTATTGCTGGTCTCCTTACTCTTTCCGGCTGTGGACAAAAAGAGGATGAAAATGCACTTGTTATTTTAAATTATGGAAAATATATAGAGCCGGATGTTATCCAGCAATTTGAAAAAGAAACCGGTATTACCATCAAATACGAAGAATATGAAAGTCCGGAGGAAATGTATACCAAATATAAGGCGGGTTCCATCAAATACGATTTAATCTGTACCTCCGACTATATGATCCAGAAGCTTATCAATGAAGGTGAAGTCTTAGAAATGGATTATGATAATATTCCACTTTACGAAAACATCGACCCGACCTATGTGGAATTTTCCAAGGCCTTTGACCCGGAAACGAAATACACACTACCTTATTTCTTCGGCACACTGGGTATTCTCTACAATAAAACCATGGTAGATGAAGCTGATATGGACAGCTGGAATGTTCTCTGGAATCCGAAATATAAGGGACAGATTATCATGGAAAATTCCGTCCGCGATACCTTCGTTCCTGCACTCCGGCTTTTGGACTATTCCATCAATACTACGGATGAAGATGAATTAAACGAAGCACTTTCCATGCTTTGTGACCAGAAAGATTTAGTCTACTCCTATCTGGTAGATTCTTCTGCCGATGAAATGATTGCCGGAAATGCTGCCATGGCTCTTATTTATTCCGGAGAGGCTGCCTATGCACAGGATTATAATGATGATCTTGATTATGTGGTTCCGAAAGAAGGTTCTAATATGTGGATGGACTCCTGGTTCATTCCCAAAACCTGCCAGCATAAGGATGCTGCAGAACAGTTTTTAAATTATCTCTGTCGTGAAGATATCGGTATGGAAAACTTTGACTATGTCTGGTATGCTACACCAAACACCGCTGTTTATGACGAACTGGATGAAGAGGTTCAGGAAAGTACTACTATTTTTTCTGATCAGGAAACTTTAGAAAACTGTGAAATTTTTAACAGTCTTGATGTCCCGGCTACAGAAACTTATGACTATCTCTGGAAGAAATTAAAATCTTACTAAAATATTCTGGTCTCTAAAAGATTAGAAAATTTTTAGAAAAATTTCATATTACCTTTCTTGTTATTCAAGACACAAGATGATATATTGAAAGTCCATTGGAATAATCCATGGACTTTCTTTTCTATTTATTCATTTTTACCATTTCTAACCAGGAGGTCTTTATGACATATCAACAATTTCTTACTGAAATCCAGTTACAAATTCATTCTCTGTTTGATACAGATGTTACGATTCAGCTGCATAAAATCCAAAAAAATAATGGCGTTACTTTGGATGGACTCACTATTCTGCGAAAGGGCTGCAACATTTCTCCCACTATTTATCTCAATGATTATTACAAAGAATATCAGGCAGGAAAAAGCATACATAACATTATTTTACATATCCGGGAAATTTACCGGGCTTACCGTCCCAGCAGCTCTGTCGATGTAGCATTCTTTACTAATTTTGAAAATGTACGGCACCGCATCCTCTTTAAACTGATTCACTATCAGAAAAATGAGGAACTCCTTAAAGAAATCCCTCATTTTCGTTATCTTGATTTTGCAGTTGTTTTCTATTGTCTTTTATCTAGCTCAAGTCAGGGAAACGCCACTATTCTGATTCGTTCCACCCACCTTTCCTACTGGAACGTCTCCGCAGATGCGTTATATTCTTATGCCTTAGAGAATACACCGGCACAGCTTCCTGCTGATTTTGAACCATTAATGCCATTACTCAATAAGCTTATGCCAATGCCCTTTCCTGCAGATAGCATGGAAGAAGAATCCGAAACACCGCTTTATGTATTAACCAATAAAGCCAGACTCTATGGTGCTTCCTGCATTCTCTATCCAAATCTTTTAGATTCCATTGCAGATAAGCTCACATGTGACTTCTATCTGATTCCAAGCAGTATTCATGAATTTCTGATTCTTCCTGTTCTGCCCGGAACCTGTATACAGGATTTAAATGCTATGATTCATGAAGTAAATTCCACTCAGGTTGAGGAAGAAGAAATCTTATCCGATCACGCTTATTTCTATTCCCGTTCCGAAAAGCTTCTTACTTCTATGCCAGAAGAACGGACTACAATTTAGCATATAATTTTTCATATTCCTTTGCAGAACTGGACCAGGAGAAATTCTGCTCCATGCCACGTCTTGCGATATCCAGCCACCCGGTCCGGTTCTCATGGAATACCTGATATGCATAAAGAAGACTGTCACGCATTTCATGAGCATTATAATTGGAAAAAGTAAAACCGGTTCCGGTATGCTGATACTCATTATATGGCTCTACGGTATCCTTTAAGCCACCGGTCTCGCGAACCACAGGTACTGTTCCATAACGAAGACTCATCAACTGGCTCAGACCGCAGGGTTCAAATAAAGATGGCATCAAAAAAGCATCTGATGCTGCATAAATTCTATGCGCAGCTTCTTCGGAATACATAATATTTGCCTTCAGTCTGTCCGGATACCTGCTCTCATAATAGCGGAACATATTCTCATAACGTTCCTCTCCGGTTCCTAAGGCAACAATCGTAAATTTACCGGAAGAAAGCAGTTCATCCATCATATAATCTACCAGTGCCAATCCCTTCTGCTCTGTCATTCTTGAAACAATTCCAACTAACATCACATCATCCGAATACGGAAGATTCATATCCTTTAAAAGTGCCTGCTTGTTTTTCCGCTTGCCCTCTTCTAAATCATTGGCATCATATAAATAAGCAATCTTTGGATCCGCTTTCGGATTATATTCATTATAATCGATTCCATTAATAATACCGCTTAATTTATAGCTGTTACTGCGAATGAGACCATCCAAGCCTTCGCCACCATCCGGAGTTGTTATCTCATAAGCATATGTAGGACTTACCGTTGTTATAGCATCCGCATATACAATACCACCCTTCAGATAATTTCCCTCTCCATACGACTCTAATTTGTCCGGTGTAAAAAGAGCATCCGGCAATCCGGTAATATCTTTTACTGCCTTTAGATTCCAGCGCCCCTGGAACTGTAGATTGTGTATCGTAAATACCGTTTTCATATTCTGGTAAAATACATTTTTCTTATAGATATTCTCCAGATATACCGGAACCAGTCCCGTCTGCCAGTCATGGCAATGAATAATATCCGGCTGGTAATTCATATGCGGCAATGCTTCTAATACTGCCTTTGAGAAAAATGCAAATTTTTCTACATCTTCGTAAATATTATTATATGGTCTTTCTCCCGCAAAATAGAATTCATTATCAATAAAATAATACTGGATTCCATCTTCCTTTGCCTCCAGTATTCCTACATATTGTTTTCGCCAGCCAAGATCTACATAAAAATGCAATATATGATGCATTTTCTTACGCATATCCTCACGGATACACATATACTTCGGCAGCATGACGCTGACTTCATATTCATTTTTTGAAAAATATTTTGGCAGTGAACCTGCAACGTCTGCAAGGCCGCCTGTTTTGATAAATGGAACTGCCTCTGATGTAACAAATAATACCCGCTTCATTTCTGTTACCCCCAAATCTGATACCCTTTTTACAAATACGCAGTGCATCTCGAAAACCCTTGGTTTTCTCGATGTACGGGCATTCGCCCTATTTACGCTCACACTCGCAAATCCGCTGCGCTTTCTTTCGCAGTGCATCTCGAAAACCTTTGGTTTTCTCGATGTACGGGCATTCGCCCTATCAGCCGACAGAAATACGCGATACTTTGTGCAAGCACAGTATCGCGTATTTCTGTCGGCTGCACTGCTCATTGCTTACGCTCATTATACCACGTTATGGGGGAGCAGAAAATACCTAAACTGTCTGATTCAGATACTATATTTTGCTGCCGTTTTGTAGAAACCACCCTTTTAATACGCTTTATATTCCAGGCGGATTCTGTCTGCAATCAGTGCTATAAATTCTGAATTCGTCGGTTTACCTTTTCCATTGTTTATCGTATACCCAAACAGCTCATCAATCGTGTCCATTTTGCCACGACTCCATGCCACCTCTATTGCGTGGCGGATAGCACGTTCTACGCGGCTGGCTGTTGTCTGATATTTTTTTGCGATTGTCGGATAAAGTATTTTTGTAATGGAATTAAGCATTTCAATATCATTTACCGACATAATAATTGCTTCACGCAAATACTGATATCCTTTGATATGTGCCGGAACTCCTATTTCATGTATAATATTTGTCACTTTACTTTCCAGATCCTCCGGCTTTGCCGAAGGCTTTTTCTCATATGCTCCGACTTTTTTTGATTCCGCAGCATTCATTCCCCGGAGCACTCTTGTACTTTTTATCCGATTGATAATCATATCATTATCGAAGGGCTTCATAATGTAATAATCCGCCCCCAGATTAAATGCATCTTCTGTAATCCGGTCCTGTCCTACCGCACTGATAATAATAAAACTAGGACATTTTCTTATGGATTTATCTTTTTTTACTTTTTCTAACAGTGCAAGTCCGTCAAGTTTTGGCATAACTATATCCAATAAAACAACATCCGGCTGTTTATGTTTGATAATCTCATATGCTTCGACCCCGTTCTTTGCCGTACCAACCACCTGCAAATCCTTATCGCTGGCTACGATTTCATCTAAAAGCTGTACCATTCTCTCGTTATCATCTGCAATTGCTACATTTAATTTTTCCATGTCAAACCTCCTGCCGTTTCCACTCTTTTGTACAAAGATGAAACTACTTGTATTTAAACACAACTTTTCTGTCGTTTCAAGCTAAAGCGTTCATCTTATTTCGACATCAATATTACCCGGAAGACAACGGCTGCCTTCTTCCCCTTATACATTTTGTATCATAATTATATCCTGACATAAATTATGTCGAAACATGTCGTTAAATTATAAACTGTTTTTTCTTATGGATTCGACGTTTTCTCTATCTCTAACATATCCTCAATAAAAATACCATACCCCTTCTTTGCATCATCGACGAACACATGGGTAACTGCACCTATCAGCCTTCCGTTCTGAATCACCGGGCTGCCGCTCATTCCCTGTACAATACCTCCGGTGCTCTCTAACAGCGCCGCATCCTCTACTTCAAATAAAATACTTTTGTTCTCCTTATTCTTCCGATAATTAACTTCCGTAATTCTTATCTTATAATGCGCTATCGTTCCGTCGATATCACTGATAATTTCTGCTTCTCCAGGTTCAATATCCTGCTTATAACCAACCGGATAAGCTACGGCATTTTCCAGCAAATTATTTTTTTCATGTAATGTTCCATAGATTCCTCGTTCGCAGTTCTCCTCAATATCTCCCATACAATATTTTTCTTCATAATTAATGACTCCTGATAATTCACCCGGTTTACCGGATTCTCCTTTTACGATTCCCACCAGTCTGCTGTTATAAAGTTTTCCCGTCCCCACTTCCAGCATACTTCCGGTATCCATGTCTGTTACCGCATGCCCCAGTGCCCCATAGCTTCCATCCTGGCTGATATAGGTAAGTGTTCCGATTCCTGCCAGATCATCCCTTACCCAGACTCCTAATTTATACGTTTCTTCTTTTGATAATTTCGGCTGTATATATAATTCTAATGTTTCTCCATTTCGACGTATCCGAAGCACTAAAGATTTTCCTTCACATTTATCGACAGCATCCATTAACGCCTCCTTATTTTCAAGCTTTTTTCCATCTACTGCGCAGATATAATCTCCACTCTTTAAAACATTCTGTGCCGGTGCATACAGTACTCCATCCATCCCTTCAAAATTTCCCGTTCCGATGACAAAGATGCCATCCGTCTGCACATAAATACCAATATTTTCCCCGCTGGCATAGACCTCCTGTTCCGCTACAATATCTGCCTGCACCTCTTTTATTGGTATAATTCCAAAAAGCTTCGCTCGTAAAACAACCGTATCTGAAGCCATATCTATTTCATTTATTTCGGCACCGGCCTTGTCCATGCTGCTTTGCAGCTGCTGATTTTCCATTACAGATGTATCGATAAATCTCTTTCCGGAATCCCGGCATTCGAAGGTCACCGGCATGGAAATGTCCAGTTTACTTAAATCACCATCGATAAGTTTTACTTCATCCGGAACCATATTTAACATAAGCTGGTAAGCAAATACCAGCCAGACAATCACTATAATCTGCCATATATTTTTTATGCTTTTTCTTATTAATCTCATCCGCATTATATTTTCCTCACTACAGGCATAATAACTACAGGAAACTCTCTTTACAGCTTTCCCGCGTAAAATAAAAACAGGATATTCATTGAATATCCTGTTTTTATTATGTGTATTATTGTTTGATTCAATCGTTTATTTTTTAGCATTTTGTGCCAGGTTAAGCATTTCTCTTGCACTTTCCAATACGGTGTCTGTAATCCTCACTCCACCAAGCATTCTTGCTAATTCAGTTACCTGCTCATCCTCGGTGAGTCTTCGTATGGTAGAAATGGTTGTCTCATTTTCTACGGATTTTTCAATACTGAAATGGGCATCTGCCATTGCAGCAATCTGCGGCAGATGTGTGATGCAGATTACCTGATGATGTTCTGCAATCATATGCATTTTTTCAGATACCATCTGCGCCGTCCTTCCGCTGATTCCTGTATCAATTTCGTCAAAAATCAAGGTTTCTATTTCATCATTTTTAGCAAGCACTGTTTTTAATGCCAGCATAATTCTTGATAATTCTCCACCGGATGCTACGCTGCCGAGCGGTTTTAATGGCTCTCCCGGGTTGGTTGCAATGACAAATTCCACTTCATCAAAGCCATCTGCTCCAAAAGTCTCTTTCTGTTCAAATTTCATTTCAAAACGAACATCTAAGAAGTTCAAATCTACTAACTGCTCCCTGATTTTTTCTGCCAGTTCCTTCGCATATTTTTTGCGGATTGCAGATGCTTTTTCTGACTGCTTCTGCAATGTTTCTTTTAATGCATTTTCCTGTTGCATAAGCTTCTTATGATATATATCATAATTCTGCAGCTTCTCTGCTTTTTCCTTTTTTTCCTCTAAGGATGCTAAAATTTCATCTATCGTATGACCGTATTTTGCCTTCAGATGATTGATTTCATCCAGACGCTGCTCTGTCCCGGCAAAAGTCTCATCATCAAATTCAGCCTCATCCATATAGTCTGCAATTTCCCGGTTCAAATCATTCAAAAGATTATCAATTTCCAAAAGTTCATCTGCCATCCCACGAATTGCTTCATCATAATCTGCCACAGATGACAATTCTCTATGAGCTCTTCCGGTCAGCTCCGATGCACTGCCGTCTTCCATGCTGAGTAATCCATGGGCTGCATGAATTGCTTCCATGATTTTCTTTCCGTTCAGAAGCTTCCGGTATTTTGTTTCTAAAACTTCATCTTCGTCAGCTGTTACTGCAGCTTCTTCAATTTCATGGATTTCATATTCTAAAAGAGATAATTCCCGCATCCGGCTCTCTTCATCCAGAGAAGCTTCTTCTAACTCTTTCGTAACTTCACGGTACTTTTTATAAGTTTCTTTCAACTCACTTTTTATGTCCGACAGTTCATTTCTTGCATAATCATCAAGGATTTCTAAATGCTTCTGTTTCTTAAGCAGCGACTGGTGTTCATGCTGTCCATGAATATCTATCAGCAACGCAGAAACTGCTTTCATCTTTGATGCCGGAACACTTTCCCCATTGATTTTGGCGATGCTTCTTCCTCCGGAAATCTTTCTGCTTAAAATCAGCATATCATCCTCCGGATAAACATCAAGCCCGGAAAGTGCTTTCTTTAAAGCATCTGATTCTACATCAAAAATCAGCTCCACAAAAGCATTCTCCTCATTATCCCTTAACATCTCTTTGGATACCTTTTCTCCCAGAGCCAGATTAATGGAACCAATGATAATTGATTTTCCGGCTCCCGTCTCTCCGGTCAGGATATTTAACCCTTTTTCAAAATCGACTTCCGCCTCATCAATGAGTGCCAGGTTCTTAACATGCAGGTTTCTTAACATATTTTCTCCTTCTACTCTCTCTCGTCTTCCGTTCTAATCTTCCATAATCCGGCGAAGACGTCCCATTAACGCTGTGGTATCCTCTACGGTACGGACAGCGCACATAATTGTATCATCTCCAGCAATGCTTCCTACTATTTCATGGCAATCCATGGCATCCAATGCTGCCGCAACTGCCATTGCCATTCCGGATACCGTCTTAATCACAAGAATATTCTGTGCCATATCCATAGATACAAAACCATCCCGGAATACACGGACATACTTTTCTGTCATGTCTTCTTTATTTTCCGATAAAGCTACATATTTCTGACGGCCATTGCTCAATGCTACCTTAGTCAGTTTTAACTCTCTGATATCCCGTGAAACCGTTGCCTGCGTCACATGATATCCTTCCTGCTCCAACTTTGCAGATAATTCTTCCTGTGTGCCTATCTCATTCTTCTGAATTAATTCCAGAATCTTTGCATGTCGTCCTATCTTCATTACAGTCCCTCCTGTTATGTATAATTCTGCATCTTTTTCCGCAAAATTTCAAGGAAACTAATCTTACTCAAGCGAATAATCCCTACGGATTCTTCTGCCTTATGCACTACAATCTTGTCACCAACCTTAAGTTCCACTCCGGAATCTCCATCGAAGCTCACTTCCACCTGCTCATCCCGCTGGCTTCTCCGCATGCCTACTTCAATGGTAATTTCATCTTCCGGTCCGATTACAATGCTCTTGGAATTCAACGTATGTGCATTGATTGGTGTCAACAGCAAAAGGTTGGCTTTCGGGTCCACAATAGGGCCACCTGCCGACATACTGTAACCGGTGGAACCGGTTGGTGTTGCCACAATGATTCCATCCGCCTTAAAATTATAAAGATACTCTCCATTTACATAAGCATTCAGATTCACAATCTGAAGTGCTCCCGTACGATGGATGACCACATCATTTAACGCAACCCTCTGAATCTTCTCTCCGCCACTTTGTACGGTATATCCATCTAAAAGCATTCTCTGCTCTATGGTATAACGGTCAGCCATCAATTCATCAATTGCCGGGAATATCGTATTCTCTTCTAGCTCACAAAGATATCCAAGCTTTCCTAAATTAATTCCCAGCAGCGGAATATTTTTCTTTACCAGATTGCGTGCCGCACGAATTAATGTTCCATCTCCACCAATAACAAGCACCGCCTCGGTTTCTGTTGGAATTTCTTTTTCCACTGCTTCCGCTTTTTCTTCCTCAAAGCTGGCAAAATAATCACAGGTTCCACCCTTACGTCTGATGTAATCTATAATCTGATTGGTAAAAATAAGTTCACTGTCTTTTTGTGCGTTTACAATTATGAAAAAATGCTTCATATATCTAGGACAATGATGTATGTGCCGCCTCTACGATGGCATCCACATCAATGGTCTCCTCCTTCTTGCTCTCGCTGTTTTTCTCAATATATACCAGATATTCAATATTTCCCTCCGGCCCCTTAATCGGTGAATAGGAAAGATTATGAACAGAAAATCCATTTTCCAACGCAAAATCAATTACCTTATGGATGACTTCCTCATGTACCTTTGGGTCACGGACAACACCTTTTTTTCCTACTTTTTCCCTTCCGGCTTCAAACTGCGGCTTAATCAGGCAGACCATTCTTCCACCGTCCCGCAGCAGCTCCCTTGCCGGTACCAGCACCTTGGTAAGAGAAATAAAAGATACATCAACGGATGCAAAATCAAGGACATCTGCAATATCTTCCGGCGTTACATAACGGATATTGGTTTTCTCCATGCAGACAACCCTTGGGTCATTTCTTAATTTCCAGGCAAACTGTCCATATCCTACATCTACAGAATATACTTTCACTGCACCATTTTGCAACATACAGTCAGTAAATCCGCCGGTGGATGCGCCGATATCCATGCAGACCATTCCCTCTAAAGAAATATCAAATTCCTTCATTGCTTTCTCTAACTTCAGTCCACCACGGCTGACATATTTTAATGTATTTCCCCGGACTTCAATCTCTGCCTCTGTATCAAAATTTGTTCCTGCTTTATCCTCTCTCTGTCCATCCACAAAGACATTTCCTTCCATAATCATAGTCTTTGCTTTTTCCCTGGATTCTGCCAGTCCCTTCTGTACCAAAAGAACATCCAATCTTTCTTTCATCGTTCTTACTGTGCCTTTCTGTCTATAATCTTACCGATAATTCCATCTGCATCAATTCCTGTTTCTTTGCGGAGAAGTTCTACATTTCCATGCTCTACATACACATCCGGTATTGCAATATTTAAAACCTCCATGGAACCATCTCCATTTGTATTCATAAATTCCAATACATGCTCTCCAAAGCCTCCGGATTGCACATTTTCTTCCAGCGTAACCAGAAGCTTATGATTCTTCTGCAGCTTAAGAAGCAGTTCTTCATCAAAAGGCTTCACAAATCTTGCATTGACAAGAGAGCAGGAATAACCTTTTTCTTTTAATTGTTCCCTTACGGTAAGTGCTGTCTTTACCATGCTTCCTACTGCCAAAAGTAAAATTTCACTTTCTTCATAAAGAACTTCTGCCTTACCATATTCTAACGGTGCCCGATATTCCTTTAATTCATCAAAGGCTTCGCCTCTCGGATATCGTACTGCAATCGGTCCGGAAAAATCCACGGCATATTTTATCATATCTGATAATTCCCACTTATTCTTAGGTGCTAAAATTGTCATATTCGGCAGACAGGAAAGATAAGATAAATCAAAGATTCCCTGATGAGTCTCTCCATCACTGCCCACAAGTCCTGCACGGTCAATGGCAAATACTACATGCAATTCCTGTATACAGACATCATGCAGAATCTGGTCATATGCTCTTTGCAGGAAAGAAGAATAAACCGCTACAATCGGCTTCAAACCGGCTGCTGCCAATCCTGCAGCAAAAGTCACTGCATGTTCTTCTGCAATTCCCACATCAAAGAAACGTTCCGGGAACATATTCCGGAATCTTTTTAGTCCGGTTCCATCTGCCATTGCCGCTGTAATGGCAACCACTTTTTCATCCCGGTCGCCCAATTTACGCATAACCGTAGAAAAAATATCGGTATAATTGGCTTTTACCCGTTTTACAAGAGGCAGTCCTGTCTCAACATCAAAGGCTTCCGTTCCATGAAAACGTGCCGGATGGCGTTCTGCCGGAAGGTATCCTTTTCCTTTTTCCGTAATCACATGTACCAGAACCGGTCCTTCCACCTTAGAGGCTTCTTTGAATAATTTCACCATGGCAGGAATATTATGACCATCTACCGGTCCTAAATAAAGGATTCCCATATTTTCAAAGAGCATGCCCGGAATCACAAGCTGCTTGATTCCGTTTTTGGTCTTACGGATTTTCTCAACAATACGTTCTCCATATTTCGGAATGCTGTTCAGGGAATTCGTAATACCATTCTTTAATCCCTGATAAGATTCTGCGGTACGAAGTCCGCTTAAATATCTGGATACACCGCCGACATTTTCCGATATAGACATCTTATTGTCATTTAAAACAATAATCAGATTTGACTTTAATTTGGATGCATTATTCAATGCCTCATAAGCCATTCCACCGGTCAATGCACCATCTCCGATAACAGAGATGACTTTGTACTTTTCTCCGGTAATCTCCCTTGCCATTGCATAGCCTAATCCTGCGGATATGGAAGTCGAACTGTGTCCCGTATCAAAGCAGTCGCAATCACTTTCATGACGTTTGGGGAATCCGCTCATGCCGCCGTATTTTCTCAGTTCATCAAAACCGGCTTTTCTTCCTGTCAGTAATTTATGGGTATAAGACTGATGTCCTACATCCCAGATAATTTTATCCTCTGGTAAATCAAAAGCAAGATGCAGTGCCATGGTAAGCTCTACCACGCCAAGATTGGAGGCAAGGTGCCCACCGGTTTTTGATATTTTATCAATCAAAAAAGAGCGGATTTCCTCTGCCAGAATCGGAAGTTCGTTTTTATTTATCCTTTTTATATCGTTTTCATGCTCAATCTTTTCCAGCACCATGTATCTTTACTCCTTTGGTTTCTGAAGTTCTTATTTCTCCCTATGAATCAGATATTCCACCAGATGAATCAGGAATTCATTTTTTACCACCAGTGATTCTAATAAATTCACTGCATGTTTTGAATATCGTTTCACATCTTCCTGTGCTTTTTTCAATCCCTCATATGTAACATAAGTTGCCTTTTCGTTTTTGGCATCACTGCCAACCGGTTTTCCAAGCACTTCCTGATTACCGGTAACATCTAAAATATCATCCTGGATCTGGAATGCCAGACCAATCTCTGATGCCGCCTCTTCGATAATCTTCTGCTCGCTTTTCGTGGCTCCTGCAAGAATTGCACCGATTAACATAGATGCTTCAATCAAAGCACTGGTTTTTAATTTATAAATAAAATCTAACTGGTCTCTGGTGATAGACTGTGTTTGATCCGTTTCAACATCTACGGTCTGTCCCCCTACCATGCCATAAATTCCAGCTTTCTGTGATAATACAAGCAATGCCTTTGCCACATTAGGCGTCTGTTCCGTCTGTAATGCTGTCAATGCTGTCTCATAGGCAAAATTCAAAAGACCATCCCCGGCAAGAATTGCCATGGCTTCTCCATAGACAATATGTGTTGTCTTTCGTCCCCGTCGGTATTCATCATTATCCATTGCCGGCAGATCATCATGAATTAAAGAATAAGTATGAATCATCTCAATGGCTGCCATGAATGGTTCAATTACCTCTGATTTTCCGCCAAACATGCGGTAAGTCTCTAACATCAGCATAGGTCTTAACCGCTTTCCTCCTGCAAGGAAACTATAATTCATGGCTTCAATTACCTGCTTCTGATAGCCTTCTTCCTCCGGAAGATATTTTTTTATAATATTTTCAATCTGTTCTGTCCGCTTTGTAAGCTCTGCTGTCATATCCATTAAAATTCCTCCAGCATTCCCTGTTCATTCAGCACTAACATTTTCTTTTCAATCGAATCTATCCTCTCACTGCAGTGTTTCAGCTTCTTCATGCCCTGCTCATAACAGACAAAGGATTCATCCAGAGAAATGTCTTCCTCCATATGTGCAATCAACTGCTCCACTTCTGCAAATAAATCCTCTAAATTCTCATTTTCTTTTTTTCCCATTATATTATCTGTCTCATTTTCATTGATTGTATGATCTGTCATCTTCCGATTTCCTCCTGGCATATGATTTCTTCTACTCTTGCCTTAACAGTTCCGTCTTTTACACTGATCTGCAATTGTTCTCCTTTCGAAACCTGTGAAACACTTTTTAAACCATTCTGCCGGCTGTCAGAAACATATGCATATCCCTGTCCCAATCGTTTCAATGGCGAAATATCATCGAAATGCTGGGCTAACATCCGAAGTCGTGCCCTATTCTTATCTAACTGCTGTGTCATGCCATGCTCTAAGCGAAGCTGCAATTCCTCCAGATACTGTTTTTGACTGTTCAGACGATATACAGGACTCTGTTGCATTAATCTTGCCTTCAGTGTCTCCATGCGTCCCTGTATCACAGCAATTTTACTCTTCATGCTGCGCATCAGATGTACCCGGTCAGTCCGTATCCGCTGTAACATCTGATTCCTGTCATATACCGCAAGTTCTGCTGCTGCAGACGGAGTCGGTGCCCGCAAGTCTGCCACATAATCCGCAATGGTGTAATCCACTTCATGTCCCACTGCAGAAATAACCGGTGTTTCACATTCAAAAATTGCCCTTGCAACAATTTCTTCGTTGAATGCCCATAAATCCTCTATGGAGCCACCACCACGCCCCACAATGATAATGTCCAAATGCATGGCATCCAATGCATGAATCCCATTTACAATGCTTTCTTTGGCACCCTCACCCTGTACCAGTGCCGGATATAGAATAAGCTGCACATAAGGATTTCTTCGTGCAGCAATATTACGGATATCCTGTATTGCAGCCCCGGTAGGTGCTGTAACAATTCCAATACGTCCGGCATACTGCGGAATCGGTTTTTTATACTCTTCCGCAAACATGCCCATTTCCTCAAGTTCCTGTTTCAATTGAAGAAATCTGGCATATAAATCCCCTGCACCGGCAAGTGTAATTTCTTTTGCATATATCTGATATCTGCCGTCCCGTTCAAATACTTCAATAGAACCTGTTACCTCGACTTTGTCGCCATCCTTCATACGAAAGGATAACCCACCCCGGTTACCGGCAAACATAATTGCACTGATGGCACTATTATTTTCCTTTAAAGTAAAATAAATATGACCGGAGGAATGATATTTACAATTCGATACCTCACCCTTCACACATACCTGATGCAGGACAAAATCCTGGGCAAACATATTCCTGATGTATCGGTTAATCTGGGTTACCCCATATACTTTCTTCATCATGCGATTTTTGCCAATACTCCGTTGATAAATGCCGGTGAATCATCTGTTCCATATTTTTTTGCCAGTTCTACTGCTTCATTGATGGCTACTCCGGTTGGAATATCCTCTTCATATTTTATCTCATATACAGCAAGACGAATCAGGGTCAGATCAACTTTGCCCATACGGGTTGTTTTCCAGCCTTTGGATGATTCATTGATAATCTTATCGATTTCCTCTAAAACAGCAATAATCTTATTAAATTTATCTTCAATATAGCGCTCATCCGGCTTCTCAATCGGTTCATTCTCTTCGATAAACAGATTCATCTGCTCTTCGTATTCCTTCTCACTATAAAATTCCACACGGAATAACATTTTAAATATCTGTTCTCTGATTTTTCTCCTGCTCATGTTGTATCCTTTCAATATTGGTCTTCCATGTAACTATAAAAAAGAATGCTTTAACAGCATTCTTTATTATACTACATCTGCGGTTATCACAAAAGTATTATTTCGTATTTTTCATGTCAACCGTAGCAATTCTGACATTAACAATTGCTACGGATAATCCTGTCATAGTCTCAATTGCAGATTTTACTTTCTCCTGTACTTTCTCAGATACTTCTGGAATAGAATAGCCATAAGAAATATTTAAAGCTACTTCTACGCTGACTGTTTTCTCTGCCACTTCTACCTTAACACCCTTAGATAAATTCTTCATTCCAAGTTTGCTCACCAGTTCATTGGTAATATTACCAGCCATGGATGCAACTCCTTCTACTTCTGTTGCTGCAAGTCCTGCAATAATAGCAACGACCTCATCTGCCACATGTACTTCCCCAAGGTTATCTTCTTTTATTTTAACAACTTTTCTATTATCTGCCATCGTTTTGCCTCCTACAAAAATATTATGTGGTTATTATATCAGATAATTCATTTTTTGAAAACCTTTCCGCATAATATTGTGCATTTTCCCTGCGTAAAAGTTCTAAGAAATCTCTGTCCGGAATCGGCTTGGAATAAAAATATCCCTGCAGATAATTACAGTGCTGTTCTGTCAGATAATCTACATATTCCTGGTTTTCTACTCCTTCTACCACAATCTCAAGCCCAAGTTCTTTAATCATGCGGATAGTATTACGCAATGCAATCATTGCCTTTTCATTTTTAAATGCTTCCCACAGAATGGTTTTATCAATTTTTACGATACGGAATGGAAACCGGAACAGATAATCCGTATTGGAATATCCCGAGCCATAATCATCCAAAGAAAACTCAATGCCCTGCTTATGCAGTATCTTGATATTGTTTTCCAACATATCACTATGGGCTGCCGCTGTCTCAGTAATCTCAAGATTGATCTGGGCTGGTGCTACATGATACTTCTTCATTATTTCCGTCAACCTCTCGGCAAGATTTTCCTGCATACACTGCACCACAGACAGATTTATTTCTATATACTGTAAGCCATAGTCTGTAAGCTGCTTTTCCTGGATAAAACGACAGACTGTCTCAAATACAAATTCTCCAATCTGCATAATCATTCCGCTCTTTTCTGCAATTGGAATAAATTCTTCCGGAGAAATGTAGCCCATACTCTGATCTTTCAGCCGGACCAGTGCTTCCGCAGATACGATTCTGTTTTCTGCCACCGAATAAATCGGCTGGTAAAAGACTTCGAAACCTTTATGGTCTACTGCATCATTCAAAAGTTTCCGGATACGAAGTTCCCTCTTTGGCCGGTCAATATCCATCTCAGCAGTCTTTAATACTACATTTCCATTTTCAGATGATAATGAACGCATATACTGGATATAGTCAATTAATCCATTCAGATTATTCGCATCACGCGGACACACAATACTGCTGATATGAATCCGGAATTTTGTCTCTACACTGCCGGAATGCCATGGCTGTTCAAACCGGTCCAGAATCTGCCGGATCAGTAAGGAAGAATCAATATCCTTCTTCTTCCGGTCTAACGCCAGCACATATACGCTCTGTGAAAACTGGTAAATACGGGAATTGTCGATAAGCTTACGAAAAAATGCCGCCATTTCCTTCAGGAATTCATTGACGGAATCATTTCCCAATGTCTGCCGCATCACCTTTAAATTATGCACTTTAATGACAAGCATCGGAAAACGCTCACTTCCTAACAGGCGTTCCTCTGCCTCTTTTAAAAATGCCCTCCGGTTCATAATTTCAAGCTCCGGCACCGTATATTCCTGTGGCCTTTCCGAAGAAATCAGATATAAAAGTACGCACATTGCCATTCCAAAAAACTGAAACCGGAAACCCGGAAATGCAATATGAAGCACCAGTGTAAACACACTTACAACTGCAAATACAGTCGTAGAGAATAATAATTCAAAGCTGAGCCGTTTTCGGAAACGAACCAGAAACACTTCCCCCATCAGATAAAAATAAATCATACAAAGGTAGAATAACATAATTCCATTCTGTCTCTGATAGCTGCCATCCGTTCCCACTTTAAAAAGATATGGTATAAATAACTGTACTACCAGCAATGCGATTACAATCCAGGCCGGTACAAACAACCATCCCTTTTCCTTCCGGATAAAGCGTTCCACTCTTCCTGTCAGGCACAGAATATACAAAAGATATGCTGCCGCTGCCACAACCTGTCCTAAAATACAGATATAGAGCAGGACTGTAGTTCCTGTTTTTCCGAAAGTAATTTCCTCCCAGAACAGTAAAAAGTCGCTGGTAGATACGACAAGCAGAGCATACAACATTACGCGGTATACCCTGCTTTGAAAATTGTCACTGTATTTTCTTAAATGATACGCAACTAATGCAGTCAGAAGAACAAATGCAGCCGCAATATCGTAGTATACTAAATGCTCCATTCTTATCCCTCACACTCTGCATAAATATTATCTGAAAGATATTTTACATCACTGAACGGTTCCTGCTCTGTTGTTTCTTCTGCCATTCCTGCCGCCTTTATCTTCGTCAGTTTGTCGATATAAAAATCCACAGCCTTCTTTGACTCTTCGAAAGTATATAACGCTGCCGGGGAATTCCATTCCCTGATATAAACCTTGTTGTAGTCAATATAAGCAATCATGGCAAAATCGCCGTCTTCGGGGTTTAGAAATGTCTTCTGCATGGATGCATGCATATCACAGCCACGGATGATTTTATCCTCTTTGTTTTTCTTCTGCCCGGTTACAGCTTTTGCAGACTTCTCTCCGGATTCCGTTTTATTTCCGGATGCCTTCTTTTTCTTCTGGTCTTCTTCCACCATCCGGTCTATGGCATCTGCTGCACGATTCATTGCTTCGAAAATATCAAGTTGTCCCTCTACACCTTTTTTCTCCGTTTTCATTGTGCCCCCTGTATTTTCTTAAGCCTTTTTCCAAAAAGAAATCTGCTTATTTTCCCACAATTTTTCTGGTATTGATATAATCATATGGTGTCTGCTGATACACATAATAATTCAGCCAGTTTGCATATAACATATTACCGTGTGAACGCCACTGCAGTAATGGTTTTGCATTGATATCATTGTCCGGATAATAATTCTCCGGCATGGCAATATCCATCCCTTTCTGCAGATCACGCTTATATTCCTCATCCAATGTATAACGGTCATATTCCGGATGTCCCATTACAAAAATTTTGCGTCCCTCATTGGCAATTGCCAGAAATACACCTGCTTTTTCTGATTCTGCAAGAATGGTAATATCCTTTACCTTCTCAATATCCTCTTTACGGATTCCGGAATGTCTCGAATGCGGTGCCATAAAGCGGTCATCAAATCCCCTTACCAGTGGTACTTTGCGGTTCTTTACCTGATGTTCGAAAATTCCAAACATTTTCTCATCCAGCATATATTTTGGGATACCATAGTGATAATAGAGAGCAGCCTGTGCGCCCCAGCATAAATGCAGGGTTGATGTTACGTGGGTCTTAGACCACTCCATAATATCACAGACTTCCTTCCAGTAATCCACCTCTTCGTATTCCATGGTTTCTACCGGTGCACCGGTTATAATCAGTCCGTCCAGATTCTCATCCCAGATTTCATCCATTGTCTGATAAAAATGATTCAGATGACTCATGGATGTATTCTTTGATTCATGGGATGATACCGTTAAAAAGGTAACGTCAACCTGTAATGGTGTATTTGCAAGTGAACGCAGCAACTGCAGTTCCGTTTCTTCTTTTAATGGCATCAGATTCAGTATTCCAATCCGGATTGGGCGGATATCCTGATGTTCTGCTCTTCCCTCATCCATAACAAACACATTTTCCCGTTCCAGAATCTCTCTGGACGGTAAATCGCTCATTATCTTAATCGGCATATTATCTAACCTCTTTTCATCATATACACATATCTCATTTCATAATACCTTAATTTTACGAATACTTCAATATGCAATTCACTTTCCGAAACGTTCCACAAACATATCTTCAGAAATAATCGGAATGCCAAGACTCTTTGCTTTCTGATTCTTTGATGATGTGGATTCAATATCATTATTCACAAGATAATCTGTCTTCTTAGAAACACTGCCGGTAACAGAGCCATTCTGGCTCTCCACATACTCTTTAAATTCGGTACGGTTTTTAAACTGATGGACATCACCGGTAATGACAAAGGTAAGTCCTTCACAGGTTCCTCCCTCTGTCACCTTCGGCTCTACTTCCGCAATGTTTAATATTTCTTCTAATGCAGCTACCGTATGACGGTTTTGATTCAGTCTGTACCAGTCCAGCATGGAAGTCGAACGCTCCGGTCCGATTCCGTCAATATCCTCAAATCCTTCCCCTGCATGCAGTTTCTGAAAGAAACCTCCTGTGCCAAGGGCAGCAATCATTTTCTTTCCTGCATCGGTGCCAATCTGCGGAATGCATAGTGCATAAATAAAATGTACCGGATCAACGTTTTTGCTCTTTTCAATTGCCTGCAGCATATTGTTACAGGATTTCTCGCCAAATCCGTCTAAAGAGCGGATTTCATCCGCATGATTTTTAAGTGTATAAATATCTTCAAAATAATGGATATATCCTAAGTTCATAAACTTTAGCATGGTCTGTATGGACAATCCGTCAATGTCCATTCCGGGCTTGCTGACAAAGCGGCTGAATTTTTTTACATGCTTTGCGGTACAGTCCGGATTCGTACAATGTAAAGTCTTTGTTCCGCTGTGTTCACTGATTCTGATTTCCGTTCTGGCATGGCATACCGGACAGAATTCCGGAATCGTAAAAGTTCCTTCCTTTTTCTTTACGCCGATACATTTTGGAATAATCTTATTTGCTTTAATAATATCAAGTGTTGTCTTCCCATCTTCTCCGATTCCAAGACGTTCCATTTCACTGATATTACAAAGGGAGGCTCGGCTTACGGTGGTTCCCTCCAGTGCAACCGGCTCAAATACTGCTACCGGAGAAATGGTAGATGCCGCACAGGACCACTCTACATATTTTAATGTGGTCTCCGCAGAGACATCCTGCCATTTAAACGCATAACCGGCTCTTGACGCATGATGCCCGGTAACACTACCCGTCTGGGCATAATCATTATCTTCATAACAGATAACCAGTCCATCTACCGGAATATCCATTTCACCATCTTCTACCTTCTTTGTCCAGCGTTCTACAACTTCCTCCAACCCTTTCGCATCGGTCAATTCATGTGCTACTGTCGTAAATCCAAGCTTCTCAAGATAATCCATCCGTTCTCCCCAGGATGACATTGTTTCATCCAGATGCACCAGTGTAAATGCATAAAAATGAATATGGCGTTCCTTTACTTTATCAAGATTGCTCTTATCCAGACCTAAAGTGCCGGATGCAAGATTTCTCGGGTTGGCATATTTTTCATCATCATCTTCAATAGTATCATTGATTAATTCAAAATCTGTATAGGTAATAGCCGCTTCGCCACGGACTACCAGATGTCCCTTATATTTTACAGTCTTTGGAATCCCTTCAATGGCATCCTTCATAAATGTGATATTGCTGCCGACGGTTCCATTTCCTCTTGTTAAAATCTTAACAAGTTTTCCGTTATCATAAGTTACTACCAATGTTAATCCATCCAGTTTCCAGGATAACCAGACTGGTCTTTCTCCCGCCCACACCTGTAAATCAGAAATCCGTTTCGTCTTGGCAAGGGAAAGTGCCGGATATTCATGCGCTTCCCGTTCACCATTGCTTTCCTCAAATCCGGCATTCTGTGTCGGACTTTCCGGCAGAATATATCCTGTTTTTTCTTCTAACCGGGTCAGTTCGTCAAACATGCCATCCCATTCATAGTTTGACATAATTTCATCCTGTCCATTGTAATATGCTTCGGACGCCTCATTTAACGTTTTTACCAGTTCCTCGATTTTCTTCTTCTCATCCATGGATATGCTCCTTACCCTCAATCTATTTTGGCATTACTGTTGTATTGCTGGAATTTAAAATGCGCCGGTTCAGCTCAGTCCACTCTTCCGCCGTTACTCTGCGGTACTTTCCTTTTTTGAGACTGCCCAGTTCTATATTCATAATGCGGACTCTCTTTAATTTTACTACTTTATATCCGCAATACTCACACATCCGGCGGATCTGCCGGTTATACCCCTGGGTTAATATGATTCGGAATTTACGCACATCTAGTTTTTCTACTGCACATGGTCTTGTAACCACACCAAGTTCTTCCAGTGGAACTCCCCCGGACATTTTCTTTAAAAATGTCTCCGTTATGTCATGATTTACGGTAACTTCATATTCCTTTTCATGCATATTCCCGGCACGCATCATCTTATTTACAATATCCCCATTATTTGTCAATAATATAAGTCCCTGGGAATCTTTATCCAGTCTTCCTACCGGATAAATACGTTTCGGATAATGAATATAATCAACAATATTGTCTTTTTCGTCTTTTGCAGCAGTGCAGACAATACCCACCGGCTTATTAAATGCAAGAAGAATCATTTCCTCTTCTTTTTTTATTTCTTTTCCATCTACGCGCACTCGCTGTCCCGGCATCACCTTACAGCCAACAGAAAGAACTTTTCCATCTACCGTAATGCGTCCCTGCTCAATCAGACGGTCAGCTTCTCTCCGGGAACAATATCCTGCTTCACTTAAAAATTTATTTATTCTGACTCCGTTTTCTTCCATCGATAGTTTCACCCTGTGTAAATTTTCTCGCTGCCCGCAGAACAAAGAATGTGCCAAGGCACATTCTCGCGCCTGCGGCGGTCGCTTGCGGCATCTACCTTATACGCCGCAGTGTGCATCCTCGCGGAGCGTTTTTACTTTACAGAAAAGCAATTTCCTGTAAAGTAAAAATAACGGAGGTCCTAAGACCTCCATCTGTTTATTATTTTAAGAACTCTGTCTTAACATATCCTTCTTTATCTTTCCAGGTGACTTTTGTCCACCCTTCTGCATAACTCATCTGAACAGTAACAGAATCTCCTGCGTAAGCAACTCCAACCTTGGATGCGGTCTCACTCATAGAGGAACGGATATTAACCGTATTGGTTAATGTAATCTTAGTGCCCGCTGCGATTCCGCTGGTGTCTGCCGCCGGCTCCTGTGCCGGTGCTTCTGTTGAAACATAGTCACTCTTTACATATGCCGGTGTACCATTGTAATCAATGCTGCTCCATCCATCTTCTGTCGTACCGGTTCTTGTCAGTGCAGTTCCCTTTTCAACTGTTCCAAGTAATGCTCCGGACTCATTCGGTTCCTGTCTGACATTTACTTTATCCAGTGTATATACCGTCTCCGTTGTCACTTCCGGCTCAGCTGGTGTCTCTGGTTCCACCGGTGCCTCTGGTTCCGCCGGTGTCTCTGGTTCCGCCGGTGTCTCCTCTGTTGCCGGCTGCTGCTGTGCCTGTGCCTGTGCCTGTGCGATTGCTGTTGCCCATGCATTATATGCATCAGCAACTGTAACCGTTACCATATTAGAAAGATTTTCATCTGAAGCAATTGCTTTTTCATAATTTGCCTGTACTTCTGCCTGTAATGCAATGACATCTTCCTGTGTTTCAAAACTACTGATTAAGTTTTCCACATTATTATCGGTCGGCTGTTCTTTATAATGACGGTTAAAGCTGCTGTATAAGTTATCAATATAAAGTGCTCCCTGCTCATTCTTCTTTACATAGAAGAACTCCATACCAGGTGCTGTAGTATCTACTCCTGCGAATTTCAAATCCAGCGTTACACAGACAAGATAAGAATCTGCTTCTAATCCTGACTTGGTATAACATTTGATATTCTGATAACTCTCTGCATACTGTGACATCATGGTAATCAGGCTCTGTTCATTCTCGGAAACAGGTGTTGCATAGGTCTGTAATGTTGCCAGATCACCTGCCGCATATGCATTGTAATAATTCTGCATCAGGGTATTGATTTCCGGAACGGCATCTACCTGAAAGTTCTCTGATTCGGTACTCTGTTCCGTAGAAAGTCCATTATCTTTATCTTTATTTCCACTGCTGAATTTTATCATTACTACTGCCAATACAACAAATAATATTACTGCAGTAAAATATTTCCAGTTCTTCTGAAAGAAACTACTTATATCATTCTTTGATATCTTACTCATTTTTTCTTTGATTTCTGACGCTTTCATATCTGTCCTCCTAACCTTACCCATAACCCCCAAAAAAGCATGCTTTGTGAGCTGCCCGTGTAAATAATGAAAAACGTTTCTTATAAGTTTTGCGGGACATAAATCCCGCAAAAAAAATGTGTTAATATAAATTATAAAATGCACCCGGCGGGAATCGAACCCGCATTATCAGAGTCGGAGTCTGACGTTCTATCCATTAGACTACGGTTGCAGCTTATTTATACTAACACATCTATATAAAAAAATCAAAGGTTTTATTTAAGAAGCTTCTTCAAACTGGGAATTATAAAGCTGTGCATAGAAACCATTCTTCTGTAACAGTTCTTCATGATTTCCCTGTTCAATAATATCACCATCTTTCATAACGAGAATCAGATCAGCATCACGAATGGTAGACAGACGATGGGCAATAATAAAACTTGTTCTTCCTTTCATCAGGTTATCCATAGCCTTCTGGATTCTGTGCTCTGTTCTGGTATCAACAGAAGAAGTTGCTTCATCTAAAATCAATACCCGGTTGTCTGCTAAAATGGCACGGGCTATGGTAAGCAACTGTTTCTGTCCCTGGGATACATTGCTGGCGTCCTCATTTAATTCCATATTATAACCACCCGGCAGTGTCTGGATGAAATGATGGGCATGGGCTGCTTTTGCTGCTGCAATAACTTCTTCGTCCGTGGCATCCAGTCTTCCGTAACGGATATTTTCCATAATAGTACCTTTAAATAACCAGGTATCCTGAAGTACCATGCCGAAGGCATCTCTTAGCTCCCGGCGGTTATAGTTTCTGATATCGTTACCATCTAATCTGATGCTTCCACTGTTGACATCATAAAAACGCATCAGCAGCTTCACCATGGTAGTCTTACCTGCTCCGGTTGGTCCTACAATGGCAATCTTCTGTCCCGGTTCTACCTTTGCTGAGAAATCATTAATGATAATCTGATCCGGATTGTATCCGAAATGCACATGGGAGAATTCTACTTCTCCACGAACATCCTTTAATTCCACTGCATTTTCTGTGGTCTGGTCTTCTTCCTCTTCACCTAAGAATTCAAAAACACGTTCCGAAGCTGCAGTCATGGACTGTACCTGGTTAATGACCTGTGCAATCTGCTGGATTGGCTGGGTGAAGCTCTTTACATACTGGATAAATGCCTGAATATCACCAATTCCGATTGTTCCGTTAATTGCAAGCATTCCACCGGAAATTGCCACACCTGCATAGCCAAGGTTACCCACAAATACCATAACCGGCTGCATCATTCCGGATAAAAACTGGGATTTCCAGGCAGACTCATATAATACATGGTTTGTATCATTAAACCGTTTTATGGTTTCCTTTTCTTTATTAAATGCCTGGATAACTAAATGTCCGGAATAAGTCTCTTCCACCTGTCCATTAATATGTCCCAAGTACTCCTGCTGGGTACGGAAATATTTCTGTGAAAATTTTGCAATTGCCGAAACCATCAACGCTGAAATCGGAAGAATTACTAATGCAATCAGTGTCATCAGTGGTGAAATAGAAAGCATCATCACAAGCACTCCGATAATGGTTGCCACGCTGGTAATAATCTGTGTCACACTCTGGTTTAAGCTCTGTCCCAAAGTATCCACATCATTGGTAATACGGGAAAGAACTTCCCCATAAGTTCTGCTTTCAAAATATTTCATCGGCATACGGTTGATTTTTTCAGAAATCTCTTTACGCATACGATAGCAGATTTTCTGTGTGATTCCAGTCATAATAAACCCCTGAAAAAAGCTGAATACCGCACTGATAATATATAAGCCAAGAGTAAATAATAATATCTTTCCAATCAGTGTAAAATCAATTCCGCCGGTTCCTGCTACTTTATTCATCAGACCGTCTGCCAATGCCGTAGTAGCTTTACCCATTACCTTTGGTCCTAATACAGAAAATACGGTAGAACAGATTGCAAGTATCATAACTGCAACAATTCCAATTTTATATTTTCCAATATAAGAAAGAAGTTTCCGGAAAGAGCCCTTAAAATCTTTTGCTTTTTCACCCGGCATCATTCCACCGCCCATTGGTCCTCTCGGACCTCTACGACGTGGTGCACGATAACTTTGCTCATTACTCATGTTATTTTTCCTCCTTTCCCTCTTCTAATCCCAATTCCTTTGCGGATAACTGTGACTGTGCAATCTGCTGATATACTTCACAATCCCGTAATAATTCTTCATGAGTACCTTTTCCGACAATCTTACCTTCATCCAATACAAGAATCTGGTCGGCATGTAAAATGGTACTGATTCGCTGTGCCACGATAATTACACTGCTTTCTTTTGTTTTTGACTCCAATGCTTTACGCAGTGCCGCATCGGTCTTCATATCAAGTGCAGAGAAACTGTCATCAAAGATATAAACATTCGGATTCTTTGCGATTGCTCTGGCGATGGATAATCTCTGTTTCTGTCCACCGGAAACATTCGTTCCACCCTGTGCAATCCCGCTGTCATATTTTTCCGGCTTTTCATTAATAAATTCTGTTGCCTGTGCAATCTCTGCAGCCTCTGTCATTTCTGCTTCCGTAGCTTCCGGTCTGCCAAATTTCAGATTGGATGCAATGGTTCCTGAAAACAGAATTCCCTTCTGTGGTACGAATCCGATTTCATCTCTTAATTCAGCTAAGCTTAAATTCCGGATATCCACACCATCTAAGGTAATCTTACCGGCTGTTACATCATAGAATCTCGGAATCAGATTAACCAGCGTTGACTTTCCACAGCCGGTACTTCCGATAATCGCTGTTGTCTTTCCCGGTTCTGCTGTAAAATCAATATCTTCCAATACATCTTCATCCGCACCCGGATAACGGAAGTTTACATGATGGAATTCCACTTTTCCGGTATGTTTTTCAATTGTTTCTTTTTCTGCCTTTTCTATAATAGAAGAATTTGTAGTAATAACTTCATCAATCCGGTCTGCTGCAACACCGGCACGCGGCAGCATAATAGACATCATGGTAAGCATCAGGAATGCCATAACAATCTGCATGGTATAAGTAATAAATGCGGTCATTGCTCCAACCTGAATCTGTCCGGCATCAATACGATGTGCCGATACCCAGACAATCAGTATGGTTACTCCATACATAATAAACATCATGCCCGGCATCATAAAAGTCATGACACGGTTGGTAAATAACTGTGTTCTGGTAAGATTCCGGTTTGCTTCATCAAACCGCTCTTCTTCCTTTTTTTCTCTTCCAAAAGCACGGATTACGGAAAGTCCCGTAAGAATCTCTCTGGATACTAAGTTCAGGGCATCCACTAACTTCTGCATTATTTTGAACTTCGGAAGTGTAATGGACATCAACACCATAACCAGTCCGGAAATTACCAGTACTGCCATTACGATAATCCATTCCATATGTGCTCCGGTCTTTAATACTTTATAAATTCCACCAATTCCGATGATTGGTGCATATAAAAGCATTCGAAGCATAATTGCTGTTACAAACTGAATCTGCTGAATATCATTGGTGCTTCTTGTAATTAAGGAAGCGGTAGAGAATTTATCCATCTCAGTATTGGAAAAGCCTACTACCTTACCAAAGATTTTCTCTCTTAAGTCTCTTCCGACTCCTGCGCCAACTCTGGATGCAAGATATCCGACTACCACTGCAACTGCCAGCATGAGTAATGACATAGCTGCCATCTTTCCACCCTCTGACCAGAGATAATTCTTCTGGATATGCTCCACATCAAGTCCTGCCTTTTCGTCACAGGATGCTGCATATGCTGTTCCCATGGCATGTAAGGTACTGCTCCCCACAGAATCTATCATATTTTCCATATATTCTCTGGACTGTGCTATACCATCCTGCGTCATTGCACCGCTTGCAATCAGCTGCTGCATCATCGGACGCATATCCACATAAGTTACCATTTCGCCATTATCATTTTCCGCTTCATATGTGGTCAGTTCCATCTGCATCATCTGTCCGATTTCTTCAATGGACATCTCATCTAAGCTTTCTTTGGTAATCTGGTTCTGCGGATTCTGCTCCAATGCTTCCGCAATCGTATTCTTAAAATCCGTTTCACTCATATTTGCCATACGGTAAGTCAGTACGATTGGTGTCAGTAGTTCATCATCCAATGTTTCTAATGTCTCTTTATCCGCAGTACATACATAAGTATCGTCTTTTTTTTCATAGACCGCTTCAAAAGTATCCTTTTCACCATCTGTCATAAAAAGTTCTGCCAGCTGATATTCTTCCTCCGGCATCTTTTCCGGCAAAATATGTTTGATTCCCTTATTCTGGATTCCTACATCGATGATATCGGATGTATATTGTGGCAACGACAAATCGCAATAAGCCTGCACTCCAAGGAGGAGAAATATTACCACGATGATATGCCAGTACGGGAGCATATTTTTAAATATTTTCCGCATCTTTCCTGTTCCTTCCTTTTCTATATTATTTATAAAATATTTCTATTTTAATTGCTGTTTCAACTGTCTTCTCTTTTCAATCTCAAGCTCTGCTGTCTGCTCTAATTTATTCAGATAGCCAATCAGCCGGTTCATATCTTCTTCTCCCATTTTCTCCGTAACCGACTTTAATAATTCACTCAAAATCCGGTTGCATTCATTTAAAACCTCTTTTCCTTCCTCAGTTACTCTCACATAAACATTCCGCCGGTCACCCTCACACACCATACGTTCGACATAATTTTTCTCTTCCAGGGAACGAAGTGTCCGGGACACCGCCGGTGCTGCCACACGCATATAACGTACCACTTCCGATACCGTAACCTTTGCATCTATCGATTTGCTATCCGGCTCTTTGGCATCTGTCTCTTTTGTAGCCATCTCTTTTTCTTTGCGACAATGCTCGATGGTCTTTAAGGTTCCCATTTCCACGGATGAGACCCCCGGCAGAATTGATGAGATTTTCAAACGATGAAAACGATTAAATATGGAAAATATTTCATTTCCACAACCCTGCATCATTTTCACCTCCATTTCTTTACATTTTATATCCTCTATTTGTTTAACATTGTTAACTATTAACATGTGAAAACAATAATAGCACCATGATTAAGATAGGTCAATTAAAAAAGTATAAAATTATTATTAAATCATATCATTGACAGTTAAAAACGAATCTTATAATATAAAAAAAGCAAGTTTTTTTTACTAAAGGAGACTAAAAATATGAGTTTTAATTTTTTAAACCAATTACCAAGTCCGGAAGAAATCAAAAAAGAGTATCCGCTTCCGGAGAAACTGGCACAGATAAAAAAAGAACGGGATGCTGCAATTCGTAAAGTCTTAACCGGCGAAGATAACCGTTTCTTAGTTATCATCGGACCTTGTTCCGCTGACAGCGAAGAACCTGTCTGCGACTACGTCAGCCGCCTGACCAAAATTGCAGAAGATGTCAAAGACCGTCTGATTATTATCCCTCGTGTCTACACCAATAAGCCAAGAACAACCGGCGAAGGCTATAAAGGTATTGCTACCCAGCCTGACCCTGAGAAAGCTCCTGATATGGTTGCCGGACTGATTGCAATGCGTAAGCTGCACATCCGTACCATTGAAGAAAGTGGTCTGACCCCTGCCGACGAAATGCTTTATCCGGAAAACTGGAGTTACATTGACGACCTGCTCTCCTACGTTGCTATCGGTGCACGTTCTGTAGAAGACCAGCAGCATCGTCTTGTAGTCAGTGGGTTTGATGTTGCATCCGGAATGAAGAACCCGACCAGTGGTGACTTCTCCGTTATGCTCAATTCCGTATATGCTGCCCAGCATCCACATCATTTCGTATATCGCGGATATGAAGTAGAGACTCCTGGTAACGACTTAACTCACGTTGTTCTCCGTGGTGCTGTAAGCAAACATGGTAATAGCACACAGAACTACCACTACGAAGATATTATGCGTCTGATTGAAATGTATAATGAACGTGACCTTAAGAATCCAGCTGCTATCGTAGATGCAAACCACTCTAACTCCAATAAAAAGTACTTCGAGCAGATCCGTATCGTCAAAGAAGTGATGCATAACCGCCAACTCTCCCCTGAAATTCATAAGATGATTAAGGGTGTTATGATTGAAAGCTACATTGAACCGGGCAATCAGAAAATCGGCGAACACATCTATGGTAAATCCATTACTGACCCATGCTTAGGCTGGGAAGATTCCGCTCGTCTTATCTATGACATTGCAGAAATGAATAAATAATAATTTCATCTACAGGAGCGTTTTTTACTTTACAGGAAAGCAATTTCCTGTAAAGTAAAAAAAGGGGGCAGCCATTTTTTTAAGAAATGACTGCTCCCTTTTTTCTATTTATGCAAGTAGTAAGAAACTCGCAAAGCGTGTTTCCCGTAGTTTCTTCTTTATCCTCTGGGATGTGCCTTGGCATATACTTCACGGATTCTGCTCTGTTTCATCTGTGCATAGATTTGCGTGGTAGAAATATCTGCATGTCCTAACATTTCCTGAACCGCTTTCAAATCTGCCCCATTGCTTACCAGATGAGCTGCAAAAGAATGACGCAGCATATGCGGTGTTATCTCTGTCTCAATTCCGGCTTTCTTTCCATAGGCTTTAATTAATTTCCAGAAACCCTGACGGCTCATTTCTTTGCCGGAACAGTTGGTGAAAAGATATTCACTGCCCTCTTCACTGACAAGATATGATCTTCCCTCTTCCAGATAATGCTGCAGAGCCTCTTTTGCTGCTTCTCCAAAAGGAATAATTCTTTCTTTATGAGCATCTCTGCAGGTAACATATTCCAGTTTCAAATTAATATCACTTAACTTCAAAGAAATCAATTCAGAGACACGGATTCCCGTCGCATAAAGCAATTCTAACATCGCATGGTCCCTTAATTCCTTCGGTGTATTTCCGTTTGGCTGGTCTAAAAGCCGGCTGGTTTCTTCCATAGAAAGAATAACCGGAGCTTTCTTCTCTAACTTAGGTGCCTTTAATCCATCCGTCACATTTTGGTTTACATAATTCTGTACCACAAGATACTGAAAAAAGGCTTTCATGGATGCAAGTCCTCTGGAAATCGTTGCCGGTTTCTTTCCTTCCTGCTCCTGCTTTTCCATATATATTTTTAAGTGTTCCTGTCTGACATCCTCAACAGAAAGCACACCTTCAGAATACAGAAATTCCTTCATTTTGCGCAAATCCGTCTCATAAGAAACCGCTGTATTTTTTGATATTTTCTTTACTTCCTGAAGATACTTCATAAAAGCATCTATTTCCTGTGTCATAACTGTAACCACCTAACTCTTTTTCTCTCATGCTCTTCTATTCTTTTCCAAAAGGCAGGTACAATCCCTATTATAATGATTCTAATTTGGAAAAGCAATTCATATTTTCGTCTGTTTTTTGCTGTTTTACATAAATCTACCACATGTATCTTATTTCTATTTTTCTACCCACAATATGTTGTAAAAATTTCGTAAAAATTTTTATATTTTTTTCAACACGAAGTGCACCATACCTGGATTCAGATATGCCTCTGTTAAAAATCCGATAAAGAACAATAATAATATAATCCCCCACAAAAGAATCCATTCCCCAAGCTTTCCATGTTCCTTTCCGCACTGGTACTTTTCTTCTAACTTTAATAACAGCAGGTATCCGGACACATAGAAAATAAATTGTGGACATAACGCAATCATCATAAGCCAGATGGCACCTGCGCCAATATTGCTGATTGCCATCACACACAGAAAGCCAAAAGAAAAGCCGCTCCATATCAGAAATATACTATTCACAACCCGGTACCACGGTGTCATTCCAAAAAAAATTAATGTAAGGACAACCGGTGCTCTTGCTGATAGTACATAAATAAAATAATCATGTTTTTCTATCGTAATATATTTTAACTGCTGTATGAAATAATCATTTAATATGCCATATTGCTGCAGACGGCTTCTTCCATACAGATTGGCAGCTATAATGCCAATCACAAAACAGCCTAAAAATAACACCTCTAACAGATGAAGATGCTTTTCTCTTCTTATCCCCGATACTCTTTCCATGTATTCACTTGTCTTAATTTTCTTATTTCATATTATTCCGGTAACGGTAACAATATGCCAAGATACCAGCTACGGTTTTACTGTCCTGGATTACTCCGGCATAAATTTTTTCTAATAATTCTTCCGGGTCATATGCCCTTACTTCAATAAATTCTTCCGGATCAAGATGCTGTTTGCCCGGTTTTAAATCCGTTGCCAGATATACATCAATAAACTCATTACAGAAAGCTACGGTCGTCTTTAAAGAAAGCATCTTTTCGATATGACCACACTGAAAGCCTGTTTCTTCCTCTAATTCCCGCATGGCACTTATTTTCGTATCCTCTGTCAGGGAATCCCTGCATCCTGCCGGCAGTTCAATAGTATAACGGTCTAATGCATTCCGATACTGGCGTACCATTAAGATTCTGCCCTCCGGTGTAACCGGCACAACTGCCGCCGCTCCTTTTCTGTGTTCCACATAATCCCAGTATGCAATATTTCCATCCGGTGTCTCGATGGTGTCTGAATAAACATCCACGATTGCGCCCTGATATTTTAACTCCCTGTTAACTCTTCTGATTCTTTTTTCTTCCTGATGATTCTGTCCCATTGTATTCTCCTTTTTTCTTACAGATTTTTCCTCATTACTTGTTTTTCTTGCAAAAAAATAAGCGTCCAAAAAGCTTTCACTCTTCGGACACTTATTTCCTGCTTATTTTGCGTAATCAACTACACGTGATTCACGAATTACGTTTACCTTAATCTGACCTGGATATTCTAATTCAGATTCAATCTGCTTTGAAATATCACGGGCAAGCAATACCATTTCAGCATCACTTATCTGTTCAGGAACTACCATTACACGAATCTCTCTACCCGCCTGAATTGCAAAAGATTTATCTACACCTTTAAATTCATTTGTAATATCTTCTAACTGCTTTAATCTGTTGGAATATGTTTCCATTGTCTCGCGTCTTGCACCTGGTCTTGCTGCGCTAATTGTATCGGCTGCCTGTACCAGACAAGCAATCAATGACTCTGGCTCTACGTCGCCATGGTGTGCCTCTACCGCGTTGATAATAAGCGGAGATTCTTTGTATTTTCTACATAAATCCACACCAATCTGAATATGTGAGCCTTCTACTTCGTGGTCTACTGATTTACCAATATCATGCAGGAGTCCTGCACGTTTTGCCAATCTTACGTCTACACCAACTTCAGCCGCAAGTAAGCCACAAAGCTGTGCTACTTCTATAGAATGCTTTAATGCATTCTGACCATAACTGGTTCTGAATTTCATTCGGCCTAATAATTTCACAAGTTCCGGATGAATGCCATGCACACCTACTTCTAAGGTGGCAGCTTCACCCTCTTCACGAATCATGGTTTCAACTTCTTTTTGCGCTTTCTCTACCATTTCTTCAATTCTAGCCGGATGAATTCGTCCGTCTACAATCAATTTCTCTAATGCAATACGAGCAACTTCTCTTCGTATTGGATCAAATCCGGAAAGGATAACTGCTTCCGGTGTATCATCGATAATTAAATCTACACCAGTCAGTGTTTCTAACGTACGGATATTTCTTCCTTCACGTCCGATAATTCTTCCCTTCATCTCATCATTCGGAAGCTGTACTACAGAGATGGTTGTCTCTGACACATGGTCTGCAGCACATTTCTGAATTGCAGTAACCACATATTCTTTTGCTTTCTTTCCAGCTTCTTCTTTTGCCTGATGCTCCATCTCTTTGATTAATTTTGCAGTATCAAGCTTTACATCTTCTTCAACAGTTTTTAATAGATATTCTTTTGCCTGGTCGGAGGTAAGTCCTGAGATTCTTTCTAGTTCCCGTACACGCTCTTCATGAAGCTTTGTAATTTCAGCTTTCTGTTTGTTCAGCTCTTCTTCTTTTGCTGCAAAACCTGCTTCGCGCTTCTCAATGGCTTCCAGTTTCTTATCCAGATTGGATTCCTTCTGTTCCACTCTGCGCTCGTTTCTCTGAATTTCGTTTCTTCTTTCCTTGATTTCCTTGTCCAATTCGTTCTTCGTACGAATCGACTCTTCTTTAATCTCAAGCAAAGATTCTCTCTTCTTCGTCTCAGCGGTCTTCACAGCTTCATCTATTATCTCACGGGCTTTATCTTCTGCACTGCCAATCTTTGAAGCAGTCTGCTTTTTCTGGTATGCATTTGCAACAAACCAGGTGATAGCACATGTGACAATAAATGTAATTACAACAGCTATAATTACTGCCTGCACAGGAGCACCTCCTTTATTCAATTTTCATTGTTCATATAACATAAATATTCATTCATCTGTCATAAATAACAATAAATAAATTTTATACTTTTTCTAATATTATGTCAAGTAGTCCGGACATTTCATTACACGTAAAATGTCTTCACTTTTATATCCTCTCCGCATCAGATATCCATACTGTTTCTGCATTTCCTTTGCATCCGGCTGCTCCGGATTATAATGTCTCTTTTTTAATATTTCAGCAATTTTTTCTGTATCATTATTTTCATAGATTTCTTCTAAGGCCTGCTCTGTAATTTCTTTGGGAACTCCCTTCTGCATCAGTTCCTGCTGTAGCCGGCGGCGGCTCTTACTGCCCTGTCGGTAACTGATATAATTTCTTGCATAGCGCATGTCATCAATATAATGATATTTCTTCACATACTCTATGGCATCAAGAATCAGTTCTTCCGGATATTCACTCTCAGCCAGTTTCCGGTAAAGCCCCTGTTCTGTCCGGTCCATCTTCTCTAAAAGTGCAAGTGCCCGTTTTTTCACCCGCTTACCTACTACTTCATAAAAGAGTTCCTGATACAGTGCCTCGTCTACGGTCTGCCCTTCCTGTAATCTGTAGCGGTGCACCTCACCTTTATATAATACAAGGTGTGTACCATCATCCATACACACCTTATATTTGTTTTTCTTATATTCTGTTATCCCTGAAACAATTCTGTCCATTACTCTGCATCAAGAACTTCCGGTCCGTTTGCAGCTGGAGTCTCTGTTTCTTCTTCACTCTTATCCACTGCATAATGAGCTCTTACTTTTTCTTCGATTTCCTGGCAGACCTGTGGATTCTCTTTCAGATAAGTCTTGGCATTTTCACGCCCCTGGCCAATCTTATCTCCATTATATGCATACCATGCACCGGACTTATTTACAATACCAAGTTCAGAAGCCAGATCAAGGATATCTCCTTCTTTTGAAATTCCTTCTCCGAACATAATATCAAATTCGGCCTCTTTAAATGGCGGTGCCACTTTATTCTTCACTACTTTAATACGGGTACGGTTACCGACAATTTCTCCACCCTGTTTTAAGGATTCAATTCGACGTACATCAAGACGTACGGAAGAATAGAATTTCAATGCACGGCCACCGGTTGTTGTCTCCGGATTACCAAACATAACTCCAACCTTTTCACGCAACTGGTTAATAAAGATTACAATACAGTTAGAACGGTTGATTGCTGCAGTCAGCTTACGAAGTGCCTGTGACATTAGTCTTGCCTGTAAGCCCACATGGGAATCTCCCATATCACCATCAATCTCTGCCTTTGGCACCAGTGCTGCAACAGAGTCTACGATTACAATATCTACTGCACCGGATCTGACCATAGTCTCTGTAATCTCAAGTGCCTGTTCTCCGTTATCCGGTTGTGAAATATAAAGATTATCAATATCTACTCCGATATTCTTCGCATATGCCGGGTCTAATGCATGCTCAGCATCAATAAATCCGGCAATTCCTCCACGCTTCTGTACCTCAGCGACTGCATGCAGGGCAACGGTCGTCTTACCACTGGACTCCGGTCCATATATCTCAATAATTCTTCCCTTAGGAAGTCCGCCTAATCCCAAAGCAATATCAAGACTTAATGCTCCTGTCGGAACAGTCTCCACATTCATCCGGTTGCTCTCATCCCCCAGTTTCATAACAGAACCTTTTCCGTACTGCTTCTCAATCTGGGATATAGCAGCATCCAGTGCCTTTAATTTATCTTCTTTACTGCTGTCTCTTCTCGTATCTTTTACATCTCTCGCCATGTCAATTCTCCTTCATGCGAACTTATGTTCGTTTTCTGATATTATAGTAGTATACTTTCTTCCAAATGTCAACTGCATTTTTAGAAAATATTTTTTTCTGTCCCTATACATTCTGTAAAGTGGGTATACCCGGCAGAATAGCCAAATATTTTATAGACTGTAAATATTCTCATGTAAAGAAAAAAGACTTCTTTCTGAAGTCTCTCATGGAAAGGTATCCTTATCTTAACATAATAAGATTCCGGTTACAAATTAATTTTCTATAAACAATGGAAAACTCTGGCAATCGTTCCATCTTTTTAATCATGATATTCATCCATACCAAGAATCAGGAAAATCTGTTCTAAGTACTTCTCACCAGACCGTTCTCCATAAATGATATGATTGATATACTGCGGACTGCACCCAACCGATGTTGCAAGTTCTTCCTGACTCATCTCAAGTTCTACCAGCCTGCGCTTTATTTCTTTCCCCATTGGAGTAATCTGCCGTTTTGTCTTTGCCATAAAAGTCTCCCCTTTTCTTCTTTATCATTTGTGTTTATATAAAAAATGATGTATAATATGAAAATAATTTCACAAATTACATTATAATTCATAAATATGAATTTGTCAATTCATATTTGCGTATTTTATTTTATTTTTTATTTTCTATACAATATTATTTAATACCTGATAAAGGAGTACACTATGACAATCAGCCAACGTATCTTTGCATTATTACGGGAAAAGAAGCTTTCACAAAAAGAATTATCGGAATACACCGGAATCTCTCCCGCTGCTATCAGCAGCTGGAAATCCAAGGGTACAAATCCTTCTTCTGATAAAATTGTAAAAATAAGTGAATTTTTAGATGTTGATGTATACTATCTTCTGACCGGTGAATACCAGCCGGCTTCCAACCTTCAGATTGCAGAAGAATCAGAATATCATGCTTTCCCATCCGACCCGGATGAACATTTACTGCTCCAGCTTTTCCATAAACTTTCTCCTATGGACAAAGGACGCATCATCGGTCAGTTAGAACAGAAACTTGCTGAAAAATAACTTCTATATTTTTTTATATGCAATGATATATTTTTATAGCAATATGAATCAGGCATTTATTACGCATCTATAAAAATTGTATGATAAAATCCGGACAGTATATTAAGATATACCATCCGGATTTTCTTATCAGCTACAATCATAAAGCTAAAAGCCTTAATACTTCGTCTTTATCCTGCACACCAATGCTCTTTCCCTCAAAAACACCTTTTTTCATTACAACCAGGGTCGGAATGCTCATAATCTGATATTTTAAAGCCAGTGCTGCTTCTTCATCCACATTCACTTTTCCAACCTTTACCTGTCCCTCTAATTCATCCGCCAGTTCTTCTACAACCGGAGACATCATTTTACACGGACCGCACCAGTCTGCCCAGAAATCCAAAAGTACCGGTTTATCTGACTTTAATACTTCTTCTTCAAAATTGTCATTTGTAATCTTTACTACCATTTCGTTATCCTCCTTTACTTTTATAGAAAAACTTCTATTTTTTCTTTTTTAAGTATGTCTCTTCCTAATTTTGTTTATACCCGCTTAATTTTTACCGAATTCCGATAATACCAGACCATCATTCCGGTCAAGAGTCATGCCGACACTCCATGCATTGACAAATAACAGCAATGGATTGCCCTTAAGGTCACGGATTTTCTTCATATCGGAAGTTCCGGTAAGCTTGTCCATATCAATATCTTTATTTTCAATCCAGCGGATATGCTCATATGGAAGCTTCTCCAAGCGGATTTCCACATTGTATTCATTTTCCAGACGGTATTTTAATACATCAAACTGCAGTACACCTACTACGCCTACGATAATCTCTTCCATACCACCCTGATATTCCTGGAAAATCTGGATTGCACCCTCCTGTGCGATCTGCATGACACCTTTGACGAACTGTTTTCTCTTCATGGTATCTACCTGACGTACCCTTGCAAAATGCTCCGGTGCAAAAGTCGGTATTCCTTCGAATTCGAAGTTGTCTTTCGCAGTGGTTAAAGTATCACCGATTGAAAAGATACCCGGGTCAAAGACTCCGATAATATCTCCGGCATATGCTTCTTCTATAATCTTTCTCTCCTGTGCCATCAACTGCTGCGGCTGGGAAAGACGGATTGCTTTTCCACCCTGGATATGTTTTACTTCCATGCCGGCTTCAAACTTTCCGGAACAGATTCGCATAAATGCAATACGGTCACGATGATTCTTATTCATATTTGCCTGGATTTTAAAGACAAAAGCAGAGAAATCGGAACCAAACGGATCAATCAGCCCCTTGTCCGAATTTCTCGGAAGCGGTGATGTAGTCATGGAAAGGAAATGCTTTAAGAAAGTTTCTACACCAAAGTTCGTTAAAGCAGAACCAAAGAATACCGGTGACAGTTCTCCCCTGGACACAAGATCCATATCGAATTCTGCACTTGCACCATCTAATAATTCAATTTCTTCATCCAATTTATCCCGGTATTCCTGCCCGATTTCTGTTGTCAATGCCGGATCATTAATATCAAAATCTTTTTCTTCACCTTCCTTGGTTCCCTTCAAGGTATCAGAGAACAGCATGACTTTTTTCGTATTCCGGTCATAAACTCCCTTAAAATTCTTTCCGGAGCCAATCGGCCAGTTAACCGGACAGGTAGCAATGCCAAGTTCTTTTTCGATTTCATCTAATAAATCAAAGGTATCATTAGCATCACGATCCATTTTATTGATAAATGTAAAAATCGGAATGTGACGCATTACACAGACTTTAAACAGTTTTCTGGTCTGTGCCTCTACACCTTTTGAACCATCGATTACCATAACTGCAGAATCAGCAGCCATCAGGGTACGATAGGTATCTTCCGAGAAATCCTGATGTCCCGGTGTATCCAGAATATTGATGCAATATCCACCATAATTAAACTGCAATACAGAAGAAGTAACGGAAATACCTCTCTCCTTCTCTATTTCCATCCAGTCGGAAACTGCATGTCTTGCAGTTGCTTTTCCTTTTACAGAACCTGCCAGGTTAATAGCTCCTCCATACAGAAGAAATTTCTCTGTCAGGGTTGTCTTACCGGCATCCGGATGGGAAATAATCGCAAATGTTCTTCGTTTCTCTATCTCTTTTCTAAAATCAGCCAAAATGGGACCTCCTATAATTCCAGCGGCTCACCCGCACATTTTTGCTTTATGTCGAAGTAAGATAATATGGTTGCGGCAATGTCTGCAAAGCTGCCTCTTGTGCCATAGTTCTTACCCGGAGTAATATGCGCTCCATACATAAGAAGTGGTGTATACTCTCTGGAATGGTCAGTAGAAGGTGTACTCGGATCACATCCGTGGTCGGCTGTAATCATTAAAATATCATCCTCCCGTAACTTTGCCAAAAGCTCCGGCAGCCGCTCATCAAAGTGTGTCAGTGCTTTTGCATAACCATCTACATCATTCCTATGTCCATACAACATATCATAGTCTACCAAATTTGTAAAACATAATCCAGTAAAATCTTTGTCCATATAGGCTGATGTTTTGTCAATTCCATCATCATTTCCGTTTGTTCGTACAAAATCTGTAATTCCGCGTTCTGCAAAAATATCTATGATTTTTCCAACAGACAGCACTGTTTTCCCACTTTCCGTCAGCTGATCTAACATGGTAACTGCCGGCGGTTCTAAGGAAAAGTCATGTCTTCCTGCAGTACGGGTAAAATTCCCCGGTTCTCCGATAAACGGTCTTGCGATGACTCTTCCCACTCCGTTTTTCCCAGTCAGCATATTTCTTGCAATCTGGCAATCCCGGTACAGTTCTTCAATCGGCACTACCTCTTCATGGGCTGCCACCTGGAAAACAGAATCTGCTGATGTGTATACAATCAGTTTTCCAGTTTCCATATGCTCTTTTCCATAATCCCGGATAACATCCGTGCCGGAATATGGACGGTTGCAAAGTACCCCTCGTCCGGTTTTCTGCTCAAATTCTTCTATGATTTCCTGTGGAAATCCATTTGGAAATGTTGGCAGTGGATGACTGGATATCACGCCTGCAATCTCCCAGTGTCCGATGGTGGTATCTTTTCCTTTGGACACCTCTGTCAGTCTGGCAAATGCACCTTTCGGATTTGCTTCTTTTCCTCCAATGTGGACTCCGTCAATATTAAAATAGCCCAGTGAGCGCATATTTGGCATGGAAAAATATGGACTTCGTGAAGCTGCAAGTAAGGTATTGCTTCCTTCATCATGATACTCTGCCGCATCCGGCATTTCTCCGATTCCAACGCTGTCTAATACAATTAAAAATACTCTCTTCATAGGTATTCCCTCTCTTCTCATGGTTCTGTCGTTTCTTTTTCTTATGCTATTATTATACTAATTTCAGCCCCGTTTTCAAGTATCTAAGGGCGGGGCTGCTTCCCTTAATTTGTCTGTTCTGTTGTGTCTGAATTTTCGGTGGTTTCTGTTGCCGGATTCTCCTGTGCAGTATTTTTCTGAATTGGTGTGATAATGATATTTTCTGCCTCAATGCCGGCTTTTCTCTTTACAATATCCTCTATTTGGGCACGTTTGGCATCTGTTACTTCTCCCATATCAAGTACCACATCCGCTGTATTATCAGTAATGCTGACAACTACATCCGTAAATCCTTTTGCCTCTAACAACATCTCGGCTGCATTTTCCCGTTCTGCAATATCCGTCATTGCCACCATCTGATTTAAGGCATCCTGCTTTGCAGCTTCATCTATATTTGTATTATTGATAATTTCCAGCAAAGTCTCTTTGTTTTTAGAACGTACCTGTTCCCGGCCCAGTTTCATTTCTGACGCATAATCCATGCTGCTGCTTGCCATGACGGCTTCGCCCGGGTTCTCAAGGCTCTCTTCAACCACACCGTCTGCCGCTGATACAGCTTCACTACTGTTATCTTCCGTATCGGTAAAAATATCTGCTTCCGCTAAGTCATCCTCTGCCGATATCTCATAAGATAAATCTGCCGTATCCGCAGAAGCCTCCATTGCCACTTTTTCATCTTTGCCATTCTTGTCGGTAAAACTTAAGTAACCAGCCACTGCTATCATCAATGCCAATGCGGTTATAATGAGTTGATTTTTCTTAAATACTTTCTTCATTTACTGTCCTCCAGTCCGCTCATTTTTACTATTTTTATTCTATGTGCTTCTACCTGAAATAATGCCAAAACCGCCTCGGAAATATTCTGTTTCACCTTCTGGTTATCACCACCGGATGCCACAATTAAAATTCCCTCCACTTTGGGAAGAAGCTCCTTAGAAACAAAGGGTGTATTTCCGGCATCTGCTTCCTCATATACCGTACTTTCCTGTAGCTGCTGTTCCTTTGTGCTTCTTACTCCACCAGTGCTGTCACTTTCCTCTAAAGAATTTTCAGAAGTATTTTTATCCTTTTCCACCACCTGCGTCCCACTGTCCTGATAAGTAATCATCACCTTTACATCTCCGGCTCCGTCGATTTTTTCTAAAATATCTTCTAATTTCCGCTCTATTTCATCCTTAGATGCCTCCATGGTATTATTTTCCTTTGAAATATTTTCTTTTGATTTCTCTGCCTGTTTTTTTTCTTTTGTATCTGTGGGCAATGCGATAATCAGAATCAATATGCCTGCCAGGACTAAAATCAGCCAATCTGACCGTTTTAGTTTCTTTTCTTTTATCTTTTGCATAAAATCCTGCATTTTCATCGTCTCACCTCTTCTATCTGAATCTGCGTCTTATCAACCAGATAATTTTCACATACAAATTTTTCTAATTCTGCATACTCCTGACTTGTATGCTCCTTTTTCTCCTCTGTTTCTTTTATCTCAATTGCCGGTATCTCAATATCCGAAACATGGACGGAACTATTTTTTTCAATGTTATCCCCAGACTTTTCCATACCGATTGTAATATGTTCTATTTCATAAACCTCATTTAACGTTACCTTACTGTATGCCACCGCATAGCCCTTTTGTCTTAACGTATCCTCTACCTGTCCACTGCAGGCTTCTTCATATTGCAAACGATAATCTGCAGTCTCTGCACTGCTTATGGCATTTATATTTTGTACATTTTCAAGTTCCTGAAAGAACTGTGCCTGTTCCATATTCTGTATCAGCGTATCCTCATCAATTAACCTAGAAGCAATGGGTGCCATTACCGCCAGCAGAATCAGAATCCTAAGAAAGAAATGCACATATTTTTCATAAGTTTTATTCTGTACCAGATACAGCATCACATGTCCAATCAGAAAAAGGATCAGAATTCCCTTCATCCAGTTTAAAATTGCATCCATTTTATATTGCTCCCGCTTCCCCTTCTTATTTCTCTTCTTTCCTTCATCCCATAAGGAATCCGGATACCGCAGTAATCATGGCAATCGTCACAAGAAAAAGAACCAGCGAAGTAAGTAAAATCCTTGTAAGCAGCCGGCAGCCCAGACAAATGCCGTTCATGCTTCCTGCGATCCTCTTATCCGATACCGGTTCGGTTACTGCCGCTGTCACTTTATACATAAGACTCAGCAAAAACATTTTGCATAGTGGAAACATCACCAGCAAAAGTAAAATCAATACCCCGGCTGTTCCGACACTGTTCTTAATGACCATACCCGCTCCAAGCATCAGTTCACTGACTGCTCCTGTAATATTTCCCATTCCCGGTATCATTCCAAGTGTCTTTGTAACGGTACTCATTTTCAAGCGGTCAATGGCCGGAACCACCATGGTCTGTACCACATTCAGACCAATGGTTGCTGCAATCGCACATTTTAAGCACCAGCGGATTATTTCTTCCATCAGTTCACACATTCTGCTAAAACGTTCCCCTTCTATCATATAATTCATAAATTCCATCATAATAAAGAGTTTCGTCATTGGCACCAAACAGGCAAGCATTCCCCACTGAACAATATAAACCACGATAAAAGCAATCTGGTAAAATCCAGCCGCTGTAAAATTTGCCATGGAAAATGCCAGAGACATGCCAAATACTGGAATCAGCATATTCATAAAATCTACAATCTGATTCATTGCCGTTACCACAATATCACTCATCATCTGATAGGACTGCAGCAGCAGGACTGTCATCTCCATATAAATCAGGAAAAAGCAGACCTCCGATATATAAGTATTATGAAAAATATCGGAGAAATTTTTAAGAAATGCACAGCTGATTGCCAGTAAAAGAACGGTTACCAGTATTGCCTTATTATCCTGCAATTCTCCCCACAGAATCCTTCCCACTGCCTGCGTCAGCTTTTGTCCGTCACAGGAAAAGTTTCCGGTTGCCAGCTCTTTAATCAGTTCATAGAAACTAATCTCTTCTGTAGCATCCTGTTCCTTTAAATACTGCTCAATCTCTGATAAATCCAGCTGTTCCATAAAATCATCCGTATAATCCTTATCCGTCCCTGTCCCGCTGTTATCTGATGCTGCCGATACGGAAGATGCCTGTACAAGTCCTCCTGGCATGAGCCAGAACATGAAAAATATAATGAAACATCCTGCCGTTCTTACAGGCATCTTAAACGCATTTTTTAATGGTTGTTTCTTCATAAAAAAGCCCCTAACGTTTCAATAAATCCCATCAGCACCGGCATACTGATCAAAAGAATCGACAGCTTGGCAAAGATTTCAATTTGTCCGGCAATCGCCTGATACCCGGATTCTCTGCAGATATCTGTTGCAAATTCTGCTACATAAGTAATTCCAATCATTTTTAAAATCATGGCAAGATACCTTCCATCTACAGGAATCAGCTCCACCACACTATTGATGTAAGACAATACAAGCTCCAATTTTCCTATCAGAAAGATAAAGATGCAAATACATGCCACAATGCTGATTAAAATGCTGTATTCGCTTTTGTAATTTTTGATAAAAAGAGCAAGGAAAACCGCAGTGATTCCCAGTAATCCAACCTGAATAATATCCATATTTCTCCTCTACAACGAAAATAGTGACTTCATCGTTTCAAACAAATCATATATGTATGGAACAATCCAGAACAGCACAATCAAAAGTCCTGCCAGACTGGTTAAAAATGCATGTTCTTCCCGCCCACTGTGCTTTAGCACCTGGCTGATTACCGTCACCAAAATACCGACTGCCGCAATTTTAAATATCAGGTTTACGCTCATCTTCTCCTCCATTAAACCAGAATCAGCACCAGAAATATTCCTGCGGTAGCACACAGGTACATGCTGACTTTTATCCTCTCTCGCATCTCTGTCTGTTCCCTTTGAATCAAAATATTGATTCTCTCTATCAGTAGCTCTGCCTCTTTTTCAAATATTCCTCCGCTTCCCTGTTCCAAAAGCCTTCCGCACTCCAAAAACAGCTGTCCTTCCTCTTTCGTAAATATTTTCCGGTTCTCCCATGACTTCCATGCCTCCTTCCAGCAGCTTTCCGGGCTGCAATTTTCATACTGCATCAGTTCCTTATGAACCTGCATAAAAAAGGACTGAAAGACTTCCGGTGCATGATGCCCCAATTCTGCAATAATATCCGGCAGCGGCTTCTTTAAGCTTTGCATATCTCCCTGTATTTTGAGCATACATTCCCGCCAGTCTAAAAGCCCTTCATAATGACGCTTTATCTGCCGCATTCTGTCATACCCAATTCCAACTGTTCCAAAAAGTATCAGTACTGCTCCTATCAATCGGACCATATTTTTTCCCATGCCCCATCATAAATCATAAAATGTCTTCTTCCCTCATCATCCTTTTTTAAGATGACATACCGCTCAAAAATCTTTTGTTCTACCCATTTTTGAAGCTGTTCCTTTTGTTGTAACTCCAACATATCAGCCGCGTGAATGGTTCCAAGAATACTGCAGCCACAATGCATTACTTCATCCACCGCCTGAAAATCTTCCATGGAACCAAGTTCATCCACTGCAATTACATCCGGCGACATGGAACGAAGAAGCATCCTCATTCCAACCGCCTTTTTACACCTGTCTATCACATCTGTACGTATGCCAAGATTATTCTGCGGAATTCCACGGCAGCAGGCTGCTATCTCAGAACGTTCATCTACCACCCCTACTTTAAAGTGTATTCTGCTTGTCTCATCTCCGGAAATCAGGCGAATACAGTCCCGGAGCAGGGTAGTCTTTCCAATCCCAACGGAAGATACGAAAAGCGTATTTCTCACTCTCTGTTCCGTTCGGATAAAGGGCAGAATTTCCTTTGCACATCCAATCTTCTGATGTGCAATTCTTATGTTCAATGATCCGACATAAACAAGCTGTTCCACCTTTTCTCCCTCCATCCGGATCTGTCCGGTTACTCCTACCCGGTGTCCACCTTCTAAGGTCAGGAATCCACTCTTTAACTCTTCTTCATAGGCATAAATGGAATACCTGCTTAAAAAAGTCAGCATCGCAGAAATATCACTTTCCTTTATGTAATAACTTCCTTCTGCCTCCACACTTAATCTGCCACTTACCTTATCTAAAAAATATTCCTTTCTCCCATCCCAGAGGATCATCGGCTGGTTTATACGGATGCGTATTTCCTCTGTCTCCTTTAATTTATCTTTATTTGCAAGCAGCATTTTCCGAAGCTCTGCTGGGAAAATCTGAAGTACCTGTTCTAACATTGTTTCCGGGGTCACTCCCTTCTTTTATAAAAATGTTCTTTCTAAAATTATTAACCCGGCGTCATGGTTCCTCAAAAAGGAATGCCACATAAAAGTTGTAAGCGGCACTAAGAATTTTAATTAAGATATTGTTTTTCCCGGCAACCGGCGCAAATTCACATCCATGTTCAGGTTGCGCCTCGCTGTCACATCCATGTGCCAGCGTTGCCTGGTGCCCACTGAAATTCCAAGTGCCGCTAACAGCTTTCATCAGGCATCCATCCTTTGAGGAACCATGCCGCCTTTTTACTAAAGCTTAGAAAAACATTATTCATATCTTCCAGACTTCTACTCGCGTAACTATGAGAAACATGCGTAAAAAAGAATGTGCCTTGGCACATTCTCGCGCCTTCGGCGGTCGCTTGCGACATCTACCTTATACGCCGCAGTGTGCATCCTCGCGGAGCGTTTTTTACTTTACAGGAAAGCAATTTCCTGTAAAGTAAAAAAGTGAAAGCTGCCACAAATGTGACAGCTTTCTATCTTATTAGTTGTACTTACGTTTTCTTGCAGCTTCCGACTTTTTCTTACGTTTAACACTTGGTTTCTCGTAATGCTCTCTTTTACGGATTTCCTGCTGGATACCAGCTTTCGCACAGTTTCTTTTGAATCTGCGTAAAGCGCTATCTAACGTCTCGTTTTCTTTTACGATTACATTTGACATTGTCTCACACCTAACCTCCCTCCAGTTGCGTATTGTGCATATTCAACTGTTTGGGTAATTTTATTGCACTACCAAAGATTATAGCATAATTTTCCCGTACGTCAACCGTTTTTTTGCTGTTTTTCCAATTTTCCGGAAAATATTTTTAATTCAGTATATTTTATGCTAACTGCTGTGTAAGAACAATCTTTGCTTCTGTCAAAGCATCTTTGATGCCAGCCGGATTCTTACCACCGGCCTGAGCCATATTTGGACGGCCACCGCCGCCTCCGCCAACCTTCGCAGCAATTCCCTTGATGAGGTTACCGGCATGTGCACCCTTGCCCATTGCTTCCTCAGTTGCCATTGCAACAAGATTTACTTTGCCATCACAATCAGAAGCTAATACGATAACACCTTCGCCAAGCTTCTCTTTGAGCTGGTCTCCTAAGTCTCTTAAACCATTCATATCTACACCGGAAACGCTGGTTGCTAAAAGTTTCACACCAGCTACTTCCTCCACCTGATTCATAACATCACCTAATGCATCCTTTGCTGCTTTGCTCTTTAAGGATTCATTTTCAGACTGTAATGCTTTTACTTCGCCTAATACATGATTTACACGCTCAACAAGATTTGCAGGTGTCGCTTTTAATAATTTTGCAACCTCTTTTAAGGTTTCTTCTAACTGGTCATAATATTCAAATACACCTTTGGATGTCAGGGCTTCAATTCTTCTGACACCAGCCTGGATTCCAGCCTCGGAAACAATCTTAAATGCCTGGACTGCACTTGTATTGCTTACATGGGTACCACCGCAAAGCTCGGTAGAAAAATCTCCCATTTTTACAACACGGACGGTATCACCGTATTTCTCACCAAATAATGCCATTGCACCGGTCTTCTTTGCATCCTCTAAAGACATTACTTCTGTTATAACAGGAAGTGCTTCTGCAATTTTCTGGTTTACAATGTCTTCCACTTTGGTAATCTCATCTGCTGTCATTGCTGAGAAATGTGTAAAGTCAAATCTTAATCTGTGCTCGTCTACATAAGAACCGGACTGCTGTACATGGGTACCAAGTACTTCTCTTAAGGCTTCCTGAAGAAGATGTGTTGCACTGTGGTTCTTTCCGATGGCAAGTCTTCTGTCTACATCAATGGAAAGTTCTACTTCATCACCGGTCTTAATCATTCCCTTGGTAACTTTACCAATATGTCCGACTTTGCCGCCAAGCATCTTTACGGTATCTTCTACTTCAAAGACAAAGCTTCCGTCCTTGCTGCTGATAACACCGGTATCTGCTACCTGTCCACCCATGGTTGCATAGAATGGAGTCTTCTCTACGAAAATAGTTCCAATCTCACCATCGGATAAAGCTTCTGTGATTTCAGTCTCAGTAGTCATTACTGTAATCCTGGAAGTATAAGTATTGTTCTCATATCCGACAAATTCAGTTGTAATACTTGGGTCGATGGATTCATATACGGTAACATCTGCGCCCATGTAGTTGGTTACTTTTCTTGCTTTTCTTGCTTTCTCTCTCTGCTCTTCCATTGCAGCCTTAAATCCGGCTTCATCAATGGTAAATCCTTTTTCTTCTAAGATTTCCTGGGTCAGGTCAAGAGGGAATCCGTAAGTATCGTAAAGCTTGAAAGCATCCGCTCCGGATAATTCTTTCTTTCCTTCTTTTTCCAGCTTGTCCTGCATCTCTGCTAAGATAGCAAGTCCCTGATCAATTGTTTTATTGAATTTTTCTTCTTCCTGGGATAATACCTTGAAGATGAAATCTTTCTTCTCTTCTAATTCCGGATAACCATCCTTGCTCTCATGAATAACAGTATCACTGAGTTTTGCTAAGAACAGTCCGTCAATTCCAAGTAATCTGCCATGTCTTGCAGCGCGCCGAATCAGTCTTCTTAAAACATAACCTCTTCCCTCGTTACTTGGCATAATTCCGTCAGATACCATAAAGGTTACAGACCGGATATGGTCTGTAATCAGACGGATAGAAACATCATCTAATGCATCCTGCTGATAAGTCTTTCCTGATAATTCACAAATCTTATCACGGATTGCTTTCATAGTATCAATATCAAATACGGAGTCTACATCCTGCATAACAACTGCCAGACGCTCTAATCCCATTCCGGTATCAATATTTTTCTGGGAAAGCTCGGTATAACCACCTTTGCCATCTCCTTCGAACTGTGTAAATACGTTGTTCCATACTTCCATGAAACGGTCGCACTCACATCCTACTTTACAGTCAGGACTTCCACAGCCATATTTTTCTCCACGGTCATAATAGATTTCAGAACATGGTCCGCAAGGTCCTGCACCATGCTCCCAGAAGTTATCACATTCTCCGGTTTCCGGGTCACGATAGAATCTGGTAATTTTCTCTGCCGGAACACCGACTTCTTTAGTCCAGATTTCAAATGCTTCTTCGTCTTCTCCATAAATAGATGGATACAGACGCTCCGGGTCAAGCTCTAACACTTTTGTTAAGAATTCCCATGACCATGCAATTGCTTCATGTTTGAAATAATCACCAAAAGAGAAGTTTCCGAGCATCTCAAAGAAGGTAAGATGTCTTGCTGTCTTACCTACATTTTCAATATCTCCGGTACGAATACATTTCTGACAGGTTGTCACTCTTCTTCTCGGCGGAATCTCCTGTCCTGTAAAATATGGCTTTAATGGAGCCATACCAGCATTGATAAGCAGAAGACTGTTATCATTATGTGGTACTAAAGAAAAGCTCTTCATTGCCAGATGTCCTTTGCTCTCAAAGAATTCAAGATACATTCTTCTTAAGTCATTTACTCCGTATTTCTTCACAATAATTCCTCCAAAAAACTATTTTTCTTCCTTTTTATCTTCATGTAATGCCAGTTCCTTTGCATCTTTCCGTTTCCGCAGTGCAATACCTGTAAACACACCGAGAACTGCAATTGCAACCAGAATCACAAAAATAACTACATACTGTAAAAAACTGCCTCCAAATGCGAGAAATTTATCCATACATTCTTCCTCCTGTTTTTAACTCCGGGAACCACTTTTTACCGATTTCCCGTGTAACGAAATTGTTTCCTTCCCCTAAGCAGGAAACGTATTAAGTATAGACCAATTAATGGCATAATTCAAGAATTTCATTTGAGATTGTCCATATCAAATACCTGATTTTCTTTTTCGATATCCATGATTCGGTCCGTATACAAATGATTATCACATTTTTGCTTGTATTTTTCAATGGCAGAATAATCCTGCCACATATGCATCGGGAATACATAATCAGCTTCCACATTTTTCATAAAATAAGCCAAACCAAGGTCAGTATACACACCAAGTCTCGGGTCTAAAACCACAAATGCCACATTAATATGCTCACCTTCTAACTTGCGTATCTGGTGTCTATAGTCCCGCTCCATCTTGCCATTAATCAGCTCTCCCACATGCTCCATCTTCCAGTTATGAAGGTCTCCTGCATGATAAATGGTCTTGCCACAGGTCTTTACCAGAAACGCCACACCGGCATCCGTGGAACGAAGGGTTTTTACCTTCACTTTTCCGATTTCATATTTCTTATCCGGAATGACATATTCGATACATTTCTTTGCCCGCTCCGGAATACCGTGTTTTTTCATAAAATTTGGACTCATTTTTGTATCTTTTGACAAAATAAAATGAATGTCTTCATAATCCTCTGCCAGTTTTAAAATATTCATATCAAAGTGGTCCTGATGCTTATGGCTTGCAAAGAAATAAATGGATTTGTCTTTGTCAAATACCGGAAGCACTCCGGTAAAAGTATAACCGGTTACACGGTTTCCTTCAAAATAATCAAATATCAAAACCACATCTTCCATTTCCACCACAAAACAGCTATGATGCACAAATATTACTTTCATATCGTTCCTCTCATTTCATTCTGCCAATAATTTCATTTGCTTTCCGGTATATTTCTTCCGGTTCAAATCCAATCTGAAATGTGTTATCTTCATAAAGAATTTGTCCATTTACCATGGTAAGCTTTACATTCTGTTTGCTTCCGCTGTATACAATATTCCTGACGAGATTATTTTCCGGCTGCATATTCGGCTGTTTTAAATCAAGCATGATTAAATCTGCTTTCTTTCCCTCTGCCAGACTATCGCATTCATTTAATCCCATGGCAGCAGCTCCTCCTGTCGTTGCCATATAAAGTACTTCTTCCGCACCAACACAGGCTGCATCCTTTTCTCTGACCTTTGCCAGACCGGTAGTTAAAAACATTTCCCGGAACATATCAAGGCAGTTGTTACTTGCCGGGCCATCTGTTCCGATAGCAAGATTAATTCCCTCTTTTATAAAGCGGTCAATCGGTGCGATTCCGCTTGCCAGCTTCAGATTCGATGCAGGATTCGTTACTGCCGTAAGATTTCTCTTTCGAAAAATTTCAAAATCCTCATCTTCAAAATATACACAGTGATAACCACCGCCGCCATATTGAAACATTCCAAGCTCTTCCATCAGCCGGGTCGGTGTCATTCCATAACGCTCCTTACACTGTTCTACTTCAAGTGCAGTCTCGGAATTATGGAAATATACCGGTGCATGCAGCTTTTCGGATAATGCTGCCACCTGTTTTAAGTGCTCTTTTGAGGTGGTATATTCCGCATGAAATCCCGGCACATAACCGGTTAAGTCACTCATTTCATTGACTTTATGATAAATTTCTTCCATCTCTTCAATGGAGCTTGTGAAATCATTGAAGCTGCTGACCTGCATGGTCCGGAATCCACAGTCTATGGAAGCCTTTGCAATTGTCTCCGGAAAGAAATACATATCAAAATTTGAAGTGATGCCACTGGTCAGATATTCCATGATGCCTAGTATGCTGAGCCAGTATATATCATCTGCCGTAAGCAGTGCCTCTTTCGGAAATACCTGCTTTGTCAGCCAGTCCTGTAATGGCAGGTCATCCGCATAGGAACGTAAAAATGTCATAGCCGTATGGGTATGGGCATTTTTAAATCCAGGCAGCAGCAGGTTTTTCTCTGCGTCAATTTCCCTGTCCCAAAGAATCATTCCTGCCGGCTCTTTTTCAAAAACACGTTCCGTATCAAGGCCATCCCCGATATAGATAATCTCATTCTTCTTTACCCACAATTCCCCGGTTATCACCTGAAAAGAATGTCCCTCTGACGGCACTAAGATTCTGGCATTGTAAAAACGTATATTCATACGCAATCCCCTCCTTATCTTCTACCTTCTCCTGATAGATATCTGCCTCTTATATTTAATTTCTATAGCTGCCTCCCGCGCTATACCATTTTCTTACAGAAATGTTTTCATACCGGTAATAGAATCGGTCACCAGCTTTTTAAACAATGGTGCAACACGATCTGCTGTCTCCTGAACTTCACGGTGTGTCAGTGAAAATGGTGAAATTCCTGCCGCGAGATTTGAAATACAGGAAATACCGCAGATTTTCATCCCCATATGATTTGCTGCAATGGCTTCACAGGCTGTACTCATGCCTACCGCATCTGCCCCCAGTACACGGCACATGGAAATCTCCTGTGGTGTTTCAAAATTCGGTCCTGATAACTGCAGGTAAGTGCCTTCCCGAAGCGGAATATCTGCTTCAATGGCAGCTTTTCGGATTATTTTCTGTAAATCCTCATCATAGATATGGCTCATATCCGGGAACCTTTCCCCCAGTTCATCGATATTTGCCCCGATTAAAGGAGATGGTACAAAGCAGCCAATCTGCCCGGTAATCATCATCAGATCTCCGGCTTTCATTCCCTGCTGTATTCCCCCTGCAGCATTGGTAAGAAAGAGTACCTTTGCTCCCATCATTTTCATTAATCTTGTTGGCAGCACAACATCCTGCATGGAATAACCTTCGTAATAATGCACACGTCCCTGCATACATACTACCGGCACATCCCCTACATAACCGAATACGAAGCGCCCCTTATGCCCCGGTACCGTTGATACCGGAAACCCTTCGATATCGTGATAATCAAGCACTGCTTCCACCTTCATATTTGTGTCAGCATAATCTCCTAATCCGGAGCCTAAAATCAATGCTGCCTGTGGTTTAAAATCAATCTTATCTTCAAAACATGCATAACATTTTAAAAGCTTTTCATATACTTCGTTCATGCTCCTCACTCCTTTTAACAATTATACCTTCCTATGTATTAAAAATCAAATAAAGAAAGCTGGTTCGATTCCGGCAGGTCCCCGAATAATCCAAGGTCTCCCATCAGATCAATTACGGTCTTACTAACTTTGGTCCGTTGCCTGAAATCATCCTTGGATAGAAAAGGACCATCCTTGGCAGCCTCTACCACTGCCTCTGCCGCCTTCTCGCCAAGACCATCTATCGTACTTAAGGCAGGCATCAGTTTGCCATCAATAATCTGGAAACGGGATGCCTGGGCTTTATATAAATCAATGGTCCAGAACTCATAGCCTCTTGCATACATTTCCTGCACAATACGCATATCCTTATAGGTATCCTGCTCCTTCTTCGATAGTGAATCCTTTCGTTTCTCATAATCACGCATGAAGTAATTCAGCTTATCCTTTCCCTGACACATAAGCTCATAACTGAATCCGGTTGCACGGATGGAAAAGTATGCTGCATAATATGCCAGCGGATAAAATACCTTACAGTAAGCAATACGCCACGCCATCATAACGTATGCCGCCGCATGGGCCTTCGGGAACATATACTTAATCTTCTTACAGGACCAGATATACCAGTCCGGTACGCCATGGGCAGTCATTTCTTCCTCCCACTCCGGTTTTAAGCCCTTTCCCTTACGGACAGACTCCATAATGGTAAAGGATTCCTCACTGTCAAGTCCCATACTGATAAGATAAATCATGATATCATCACGGGTACAGATTGCCGTAGAAATGGTTGCTTTTCCCTCTTCAATCAATGTCTGGGCATTTCCTAACCATACATCCGTACCGTGTGACAGACCTGCAATTCGAATCAGATGGGAAAAGGACTGCGGGTCTGCGTCAATTAACATCTGCATCGCAAAGTCTGTTCCAAACTCTGGAATTCCAAGTGCTCCAAGTGTACAGTTTGTCAACATATCCGGTGTAATACTCAGTGCACTGGTATTCTTAAATAAGGACATGACGGACTTATCATCCAGCGGAATCTTCTGTGCATCAATTCCGGTTAAGTCCTCAAGCATACGGATCATGGTCGGATCGTCGTGTCCGAGAATATCAAGCTTTAATAAGTTGTGATCAATGGAATGGTACTCAAAATGAGTCGTAATAATATCGGTTGTCATATCGTTGGCAGGATGCTGAATCGGTGTAAAGGAATAAATCTCTTCCCCCACCGGCAATACTACAATACCTCCCGGATGCTGTCCGGTGGTCCGGTGGATTCCCACGCAGCCCTGCACAATCCGGTCTATCTCACAATTTCTCTTATGCACACCATGCTCTTCATAATAATTCTTTACATAACCGAATGCGGTTTTATCTGCCAGCGTACCAATGGTTCCGGCACGAAAGGTCTGTCCCGCGCCAAAAATTACTTCTGTATATTTATGGGATTTACTCTGGTAATCACCGGAGAAGTTAAGATCAATATCCGGCTCTTTATTTCCCTTAAATCCAAGGAATGTTTCAAACGGAATATCAAAACCGGCTTTCACTAACGGCTTGCCACAGTTCGGACACCGCTTATCCGGCATGTCACAACCGGACTGTCCGCCATATTTCTTTACTTCCGGCGAATCAAAATCACTGTAATGACAGTGGGCACAGTAATAATGCGGTGCCAGCGGATTTACCTCCGTGATTCCGGACATGGTTGCCGCAAAAGAAGAACCTACGGATCCACGGGAACCTACCAGATAACCATCCTCATTTGATTTCCAAACCAGCTTCTGGGCAATGATATACATTACCGCATAACCGTTTCCGATGATGGATTTTAACTCCCGCTCCAATCGCTCCGATACGATTTCCGGCAAATCCTCTCCATACATCTCATGTGCCTTGTTATAGCAGATATCACGCAGCATCTGGTCGGAATTTTCAATCACCGGCGGACATTTATCCGGACGAACCGGAGAAATGCGCTCGCACATATCTGCAATCATATTGGTATTATCGATAACGACTTCTTTCGCTTTCTCACTGCCTAAATAGCTGAATTCCTCCAACATTTCTTCTGTGGTACGAAGATATAGCGGAGCCTGCTCATCGGCATCCTTAAAGCCTTTACCAGCCAGAATAATCCGGCGGTATACCTCATCCTCCGGGTCCATAAAATGCACATCACAGGTTGCCACAACCGGCTTATGGAATTCTTCTCCTAATTTTACAATCCGGCGGTTAATGTCCTTTAATTCATCCATGGTGGAAATCGGTGCTTTTTCATCTTTTATCATAAATGCATTATTTCCAAGAGGCTGGATTTCAAGGTAATCATAAAACTTCACCAGACGGATAATCTCTTCCTGCGGCCGTCCCTGTAAAATTGCCTGATAAAGTTCTCCCGCCTCACAGGCAGAACCAATCAGTAAGCCTTCCTTGTGTTTTAAGTATTCGCTCTTTGGAATTCTCGCCCTCTGATGGAAATAATCAAGGTGGGATAAGGATATCAGCTTATAGAGATTCACACGACCCAGATCATTCGTTGCAAGAATAATAGCATGATGGGTCGGCATCTTCATAACGGTCTCTTTGCTGACATGTCCCTCGGCATTTAATTCATCCAGTGTATTGATGCCACGGTCAGCAAGCATTTTTACAAACTTTTCGAATATTTCAGCGGTACATGCTGCATCGTCTACCGCACGGTGATGATTCTCCAGCGAAATATTTAATGCCCTTGCTACGGTATCCAGCTTAAAACGGTTCAGATTCGGCAGCAGCATTCGTGCCATGGCAACGGTATCTGCAATGGTAAAATCATAAGGAATGCTTAAACGGTCACAGTTATATTTGATAAAACTCATATCAAAATCAGCATTGTGTGCTACCATAACAGCACCATCACAGAAGGCTAAGAACTCCGGCATAACTTCTGCAATCACCGGTGCCGTAATTACCATATCATCTTTGATTCCGGTCAGATTTTCAATGTGGAACGGAATCGGCACTTCCGGATTAACAAAAGTGGAAAAACGCTCGGTTATATTCCCCTTTTCTACTTTTACCGCACCAATTTCAATAATTTTATTTACCAGCGGTGAAAATCCGGTGGTCTCTATATCGAATACCACATAGGTATCCTGCAGGGACTGATTCTTTGAATTTTCTACAATGTCCTTTAAGTCATCCACAAGATAAGCTTCCACACCATAGATAATCTTAAAGTCCGGGTCATCCGGCAGTGCATGGTTTGCAATCGGGAATGCCTGGACATTTCCATGATCGGTAATCGCCAGTGCCTTATGTCCCCACTTATATGCCCTTTTTACCAGATCTCCTACATCAGTAACACCATCCATGTCACTCATCTTGGTATGGCAATGAAGCTCTACTCTCTTTAACGGGCTGTTGTCCATTCTTATTGTAGTAAAATCAGGGATTTTCTTAATTCCGACAATGGAGCCGATGGTCAGCTCACTGTCAAATTTATCAATGGTCGTTACACCTTTAATTTTAAGAAATGCTCCCTTTTTCAAATCTCCCATCAGTTCCGGTAGATTCTCATTTTTTGTAAAGATTTTAAGCACAATGGAATCCGTAAAATCCGTTACTGACATAATGATAATTGTCTTTTCACCACGGATTTCTCTTGTATCTAATGTCATTATCTGTCCACGGATGACAACTTCTCCCATTTCACCTACGATGGTCTCAATCGGAATTGCATCCTCTTCAAAATCACGGCCATAAATAACATCCGGATTGTCTGATTTTTTAACAAAATCTCTTCTCTGGAAGGAAGATTTTCCCTTGAAATCCTTTCCGCCGGAAAAGTTATTCTTTCCAGCAGCAGGCACTGCTCCTGTGCCTTCTGCACCGGTGGTCTGATTTTTTTCCGGGACAGCAGGAACTTTTTCTGTCTTCGCTGCTTCTGCATTCCGCTGTACTTCTGCCTCTTTTATTGCAGGCTGTTCCATGCCATCCGTATTCTGCGTTCTTGCTGCTGCAGTACGTGCCACGATATGGGCAACCTCTGTTTCAATCTGGCTGTCTGCGCTCTTTAAATAATTATTTTCTGCCGGTTTCTCATACTGTGGCTCAATCATTAATTTTAATCCACAACGTTCGCAGATGATTTTTTCTAAGATATCAATCAGTTCATTGCTCCGCTCTGTGGCAACAATAGTATCCTCTAAAGTAAGAATCATATGGTCTTCCCGGTCAAATTCCATTTTGCTGCAGCGCATCAGATTATAGAGCAATACGCTGTAATTGCGAATCTCTTCTAAAATACTCTCCCGGTATACCGCCATCAGTTTTTCCGGTGTATACTGGCTGGATAAATTAAATTTTTCTATGATTTTAACAGCTACCTCCTTGTGCGGAAATAGCTGTTGTCTGATTTCTTGTTCAATATGATAGATTTCCGGTTTTGGAATTAGCCTTGTACTCTCTAAATAAATCCGCAATGCATTCTGTGCGGAATTCGATGCCACTTTTGTAATCTCTGTTTCTTTCAAAAGTGCACTCATCTCTCCGGTAATCTTTAATGTTGGAAAAACTTCAAAAAACAGTTTTGCCATAATTTTTCCTACTCCTTATTCCAGTTCAAAAGTTCCTTTCTTAATTCACTTAAGAGCTGATTCTCCGGTACTTTACGGTCTATCTGACCATGCTTTATAATTAGTCCTTCTCCCACACCGCCGGCAATTCCGATATCGGCTTCCTTTGCTTCTCCCGGTCCGTTGACTACACAGCCCATAACAGCAACCTTGATGTCTAAAGGAATGTCCGCTACCATATTCTCTACCTGATTTGCCAGTTCGATTAAGTTGATTCTTGTTCTTCCACAGGTCGGACAGGATACAACTTCTATGCCACCTTTACGAAGCCCTAAAGTTCTTAAAATCAGTTTTGCTGATTTAATTTCTTCTAACGGATCTCCGGTTAATGAAACACGAATGGTATCTCCGATTCCCTGATTTAAAATCAGTCCCAGTCCAATAGAGGATTTAATATTTCCACTGATAATCGTTCCTGCCTCTGTAATTCCCACATGCAGTGGATGATCGGTTTGCTCAGCAATCAGTTCATGGGCTTTTACACACATCATAACATCTGAAGATTTGATACTGATAACGAGATTGTCATATCCCATATCTTCAATAAGATGCACTTTATCCAAAGCACTTTCTACAATGCCTTCTGCGGTAACACCATGATATTTTTCTACTAAATCCTTTTCCAGTGAACCGCTGTTGACTCCCACACGGATTGGAATATTTCTTTCCTTTGCTACGTCTACCACAGCCTGCACACGCTCTTTGCTTCCGATGTTGCCCGGATTGATTCTGATTTTATCTGCTCCATGCTCCATGGCAGCAATAGCCAGCCGGTAATCAAAATGAATATCTGCAACCAGTGGTATTGCTATCTGCTTCTTAATCTCAGTCAATGCTTCTGCGGCTTCCATTGTCGGCACCGCACAGCGGATGATATCACAGCCTGCCGCTGCCAGACGGTTAATCTGCTCTACGGTTGCTTTTACATCCTCTGTCTTTGTATTGGTCATTGACTGTATCAGGATTGGATTTTTTCCACCGATGATACGGTCTCCTATTTTTACCACTTTCGTATCTTTTCGTTCCATGATTGCTTTTCCTCCTGTGCAGGATTATTTAAAATAATTTTCGAATATCGTTAAACATAACAAGCACCATCAATGCCAGAAGCAGCATCAGTCCGACAAAATGAACCATGCCCTCTTTGTCCGGATCCACCCGTTTCTTTCTGACGGCTTCTATAATCAGAAATACCAGTCTTCCTCCGTCTAATGCCGGTAATGGAAGCAGGTTCATAATTCCAAGATTGGCAGTCAGCATTATGGAATAATTAATTAATGTCAATACCACCGATAGCGTTCCCGCTGACTTGCTCTCGTCATAAGTATCACCAATATTCTTTACAATACCTACCGGTCCCGAAAGTTCATTGACACTGACTCTTCCGGTCACTAACATCTTCAAGCTGTCCATGGTAACTTCTATCCAGTATTTCACTTCATATACGCTATATTTTATGGTCTCTAAAATATTACCCCTCTCACGCATGGTATTTCCATAGATTCCAAAGAGATTTCTTCCTGCTTCTTCATTATATTTCGGGCTGATGGTACAGGTATATTCCTCTCCATCTCTTTCATAGGTCACTTCCAGATTCTCATTGGAATGAAACAGCGTGTAAACACTTACTTCACGATAAATATGAATGTTCTTTCCATTGATTTCTTTAATGATATCTCCAGCCTGAAGTCCTGCTTCCTCTGCCGGATATCCTTCCATCACACCTTTTACCTCCGGCCGGTCAAATCCGGCTGTCCCGATAACAATCAGTGCCAGAAGGAATGCCAAAATAAAGTTAAAAACCGGTCCTGCCGCTACAACTGCTATTCTCGCCCATACGGACTTGCTGTTAAAGGAGCCTTCACTTTCCGACTCTCCGTCTTCGCCTTCCATCATACATGCTCCACCAAAAGGCAGCAGTTTTATGGAATATTTTGTCTCTCCCTTTGTAATTCCAAATAGCGTTGGTCCAAGTCCCAGACAAAATTCATTTACTTTGATTTTATTTTTCTTTGCCAGCAAAAAATGTCCCAGTTCATGAAAAATAATAATAAAACTGAACATTAAGATTGCAATGATTATTTTCAATCTACCACCTGCTCTCTATATACTCATACGCAGCCTGCTCTGTTGCAAGGATTTCTTCTACGGACGGACTGGCAATATAGGTACACTGCTCCATACACGCCTGTGCGATTTCCGGAATCTCTAAGAAACGAATCTTTCCGTCTAAGAACATTGCTACCGCTCTCTCATTTGCTGCATTAAAAGCAGTCGGAATGTTACCGCCCTTTCTGCAGGCTTCATAAGCCAGCTTCAATCCATAAAAAGTCTCCATATCCGGCTCTTCCAATGTAATTGCCTTCATTTTCCAGAAATCAAGCCGGTCTCCACTTAAGTGTAACCGGTTCGGATAATACAGGGCATACTGGATTGGAAGCCGCATATCTGCTGTTCCAAGCTGTGCAATGACTGCACCGTCTTCATACTCTACCATAGAATGTATGATACTCTGTGGTTGTACTACAACCTGAATCTGGTCTGCATTTACATCAAACAGCCATTTTGCTTCAATGACTTCAAGTCCTTTATTTATCATGGTTGCGGAATCAATAGTGATTTTACGTCCCATGCTCCAATTCGGATGCTTCAATGCATCTTCCACTTTTACCTGTTCTAATTCCGCCCGCTTCTTTCCACGGAATGGTCCGCCGGAAGCTGTCAAAAGTATTTTTGCAATTTTATTGTCTCCGGCTCCCTGCAGAGACTGAAAGATTGCACTGTGTTCACTGTCCACTGGAAGGATTTTCACATTACATTCCTTTGCCAGCGGCATAATAATATGTCCTGCGGTAACTAAAGTCTCCTTATTAGCTAGTGCAATGTCCTTTCCTGCTTTCATAGCGGCTATGGTCGGACGGATACCAAGCATACCCACAATGGCAGTTACAAGAATCTCTGCTTTCTCTTCCGTTGCTACTTCTAAAAGTCCTTCCATCCCGGAAGCCACCTTTACCTTCAAATCTGCAACCCTTGTCCGAAGCTCAATCGCGTCCTCTTCTGCCCATACAGCAACCAAAGCCGGATGAAACTCCCGGATCTGTTCTTCTAATTTTGCAATATTATGTCCTGCCGCAAGTGCAGTTACTTCAATATCTCCATGTTCCCTTACAACAGAAAGTGTCTGGGTTCCAATGGAACCAGTGGAACCTAAAATTGCAATCTTCTTCATGCTTCCTCCTACTTGCCAATCAGATATAATGCAAGATAATAAATAATTGGCGCTGTAAATATTACACTGTCAAAACGATCTAAGATTCCACCATGGCCAGGAATCAGTCTGCCATAATCTTTAATGTCATAATTACGTTTGATTGCAGATGCAGTCAGGTCTCCAATCATAGATATGATTGCCCCAATCGCACAAATCATGCAAAGCATAATGATATCACGGTTGGTGCTTCCCATAGATCCCTGGAAAACAAAGCAATAAATCAGGGTTAATAATGCTGCTCCCACTACTCCGCCAACAGCTCCTTCCCAGGATTTCTTCGGAGAAAGCACCGGTGCCATCTTGTGTTTTCCAATCAGCACACCCACGCAGTATGCACAGGTATCGCAGCCCCAGGAGCATAAGAAAATTAACCATACAATATAAGCTCCACCCGGTAGCATTCTGGTCTGATATACATAAGAAAGCATCACCGATACATAAAATACACCAAAAAATGCTGCTAACATCTGCTCGGTATGATATTTCGGATAAGAAAATACATACACAAACATCAGCACTACCAAAAGTGCGATGACAAATAACATCATATCCGGAATAAACTGAAATTTCAGATTGCAATAATATACAATCGTTGCCAGTCCGCCCACGACACCGGCACAGCTTTTTTCAATTTTAAACACACGATACAGTTCATATAATCCAATCAAAGAAATAATTCCGGTTACTGCCAGCAGCAAATCATTTCCGGTAATAATGAATACCAGTGCCAGAATTACCAGCACGATTCCACTTAATAATCTTGTCTTAAACATATTACTCCTCCTCTATCTTTCCATATCTCCGGTCTCTTCCGCTGTAATCCTCTACTGCTTTACGCAGTTCTTCCGGTGTAAAGTCCGGCCATGGAACCTCTGTAAAATATAACTCACTATAAGCAAACTGCCACAGCAAGAAGTTGGAAAGCCGCTGTTCTCCACTGGTACGGATCATAAGATCAGGATCCGGGATATCTTTCGTATCAAGATAGGATTCATATTTCTCTTCGGTAATCTCCTCTGCCGAAATACCATCCTGCCACATTTTCTTCATTCCACGGATCATTTCATCTCTTGCTCCATAATTAATGGCAATCTGTAAATTCAGTCCCGTATTATGGGCAGATTCTCTTTCCAATACAGCAATCTGCTGCTGGAATTTATCATCCAGCCGGCTGGTATCTCCGATTACACGGACTCTCATATTATTCTTGTCCGCTGTCTTTATACAGTTCTTAAGATAACTGCTCAAAAGCTTCATCAAAGCATCTACTTCATTCTGTGGACGGTTCCAGTTCTCTGTGGAAAATGCATACATGGTTACATATTCTATGCCCAGATCATGCGCTGCTTTACAGATAACTTCAACATTCTTTGCCCCCATGGTATGTCCATAGTTTCTTGGCATTCCTCTTTTCTTTGCCCAGCGTCCGTTTCCATCCAGAATAATTGCAACATGTTTTGGAATCTTCATCTTTGTTCTCCTTTTTACAGATGTTTACAACATAAAAGGGGACACGGCAATCACGCTATGTCCCCATATGTGTCGTACATGGATAAGATTATACCGTAAGGATTTCCTTTGTCTTTTCCTCTACTGCACCATCAATTTTTGCAATATATTTATCCGTAATTTTCTGAGTATCGTTTTCTAATTCTTTTAATTCATCCTCAGATACTTCATTTGCTTTGTTCTGTTTCTTGAATGCATCATTGGCATCCCTTCTGATATTACGGATTGCCACCTTGGCATTCTCACCTTTTTTCTTAATATCCTTTGCCAGTTCTTTACGTCTTTCCTCGGTAAGCTCCGGGAATACAAGACGGATTACTTTACCATCGTTGGTTGGATTTAAGCCTAAATCAGATGTTAAAATTGCTTTTTCAATCTCTTTTACAAGGGATGCTTCCCAAGGCTGGATCTGAATCATTCTTGGCTCCGGAACATTGATATTTGCCACCTGCTGTAACGGGGTCGGTGTTCCATAATAATCTACAGTAATTCTGTCTAAGATATGCGGATTCGCTCTTCCTGCCCGGATAGTTGCATATTCTTCCACAAGATTCTCGTATGATTTCTGCATTTTCTCTTCATATGGGGTTAATCTGCTATCCATAAATAATCTCCTTTATTATACAGTCACTTTCGTGCCGTTAAATTTTCCGCTCATTGCATTTACAATGCTGTCCGGCTCATTTAATCCGAATACATACATTGGCATTTTATTTTCCATACACATAATAGATGCGGTTAAATCTACTACTGCAAGCTTCTTATCAATCACTTCCTGAATGGATACCTCATCATATTTCTTTGCTGCCGGATTTACCTTCGGGTCACTGTCATAGACACCGTCAATGGCTTTTGCCAGGAAAATGCCCTCTGCATCCATTTCAATGGCACGGAGTACAATTCCGGTATCTGTTGAAAAATAAGGATGTCCTGTTCCACCTGCAAAAAATACTACCATTCCTTTTTCAAAATATTTATTGGCACGGTCTTTTGAGAAAAGTTTGGTCATGCTTCCACACTCAAACGGAGTCAGAATCTGTGTCATCATTCCAACAGAACGGAAGATTTCAGATACATAAATACAGTTCATAATCGTTGCAAGCATACCAATCTGGTCTGCTTTGGTACGGTCGATAGTCTCGCTGGAACGTCCTCTCCAGAAATTACCGCCACCAATTACGATTCCAACCTGGCATCCGCCATCTACAATCTGTTTTACCTGGCGGGCAACTTCTGTTACGGTCGGCTCATCAAAACCTGTTTTCTTTTCTCCTGCAAGTGCTTCTCCACTTAATTTTAAAAATACTCTCTTCATTATTTATTCTCTCCAAAAAGACTTTCCACATCAATATCAGCATAGCACTGGGAACAGAAACCTTCGATCACTGCACCATTGTTAATCTGAACAGAACGGGATTTGATGTTACCCATAACAACTGCAGAAGTATCTACAACTACAGGTCCCTGAACATCGATATCGCCCTTGATTGCTCCTGCGATAACTGCAGAGCTTGCGGTAATATTTCCAATAATGACAGAACCAAGTCCGATTTTAACAGTTCCGGTGCTTACTACTTCACCTTCTACTTTTGCAGCATCAGCGAAGAATTCAGCAGAATTGCTGTTTCCATTGATAGTTCCGGTAACAACCAGCTTGCCATTACACTGAACATCACCATTAATATTTCCACGGATATCTAAAGAACCAGTAGATGCCATATTACCGGTAATGGATGTTCCTTCTGTGATTACAGATACTTCATCTGAAACTTCATCTGATGTCTGAACCGGAGCAAAATGTGCCGGAGTTGCCGGCTGTACCGGTGTTACTGTCTCTTCTGGCATTGTCATGGTTTCATTTGCTGTTGTCTCACTCATTTTACTTTCCTCCTGAATATGTAAATCTTCTTTTTCTTCTGCAGCTGGTGTCTCTACTTTTGTTTCTGTTTCCTGTGCCGGTGCTTCCTTCTCTACCGGAGCATTGGCATCCTTGGTAACCTTTTCTAAAAGTCCGTCCAATTTGGATAATTCAGACTCCACATCCAGTTCATCTTCCAATGTATTGACTACTACATCGTTATCCTGCTCTGCTGTCTCTGTTGTGTCTTCACCCGGTACCAGTTCGTTCACTGCCTGTGATAAATCCTCTTTAAAATCTTTAAAAAAGCTCATTCTTAAAAACCTCCATTTTTTCTATTGAACACTGTCTGCACTAATATGCTGTATTACAGTTGTATCCTCAGTAATCGGAAGTAACTCTACTCCCTGTGCCTGTAGTGCCTCAATCATCGGGCCTAAGGCTTCCACCGTTGTCTCCTTCGTATTTGCATCATGAAGTAACACAACCGATGTTTTATATTTTACCACATCCTCTAACACATTATCTACCAGCTCGTCCGCTGTATATGCCTGTGATGTAGCATCACCACTGGTTACATTCCAGTCAAAATAAGTAACATCCTGAACATTCAGATATTTTATAAACTCTTTCATATCTGTATTACTGACCTGATTGCTGCTTCCACCCGGGAAACGATAATAATGGCAATCCTCTCCCGTTATATCATAAAGATAATTTTGTATTTTGGTAAAATCATCCTCAAAATTTTCAAGCGAATCGTAAATCACACTGTATTTATGGGAATAAGAATGCATTCCCAGTGTGTGCCCCTCATTTACAATTCTTTTATACATCTCCTGGGACTCTTCATCTTCTTTTCCTACAACAAAAAATGTTGCTTTCACATTATACTGCGCCAATGTATCAAGAATAGCTGCCGTATTGGAACTTGGTCCATCATCAAAGGTAAGATATACTTTAAGCTGATCTCCCGGCTGTGCCTTGTTGCTTTCATCCTCTGCCACCAATGACTGGACAATCGAACTGTCTGCATTCTGATCCTGATATTCTGTGTCTGTCTGTAATTCCGTTCCAGTAGACATTTCTCCTTTCGACTGGTTCTCGTCCTGCTGTACCTGTCCGGAAACAATACCGCTTGATACCAGCCTGTCTATCTGGTTCTGTAAAGAAATTACCCGGCACAACAATACCACGCACAAAATAATCGATATCAGCATCCAAACGAAGATAGATGTTATAATCCCCATCTTCATGCGATTAATGCGTTTTCGCCTTTCCCGCTGTTCCTTTAACCCCTTCGTGGTCTTCTCTTCCATGTAGTGACCTCCCGGTCATAAAATCTCTTTTCTATTGTAACACACTTTAACAAAATATCACTATAAAAAATAATTTTAATTGAATTACTTCTTGAGATTTTTCTTTCTTTTGTCAGAAAATTCCCCTGCAGAAATCACTCTACAGGGGAATTTTATATACTTTTACGATTTGTGCTAAGCTTTTACTTAGTTTCCTGCTATCTGAGCAGCAACTTCTGCAGCAAAGTCTTCATTTTTCTTCTCCAAACCTTCACCTGTTTCGAAACGTACAAACTTCTTAACAGATACAGGAGCACCAACTTCTTTGGAAACCTGCTCTAAGTATTTTCCAACTGTCTGTTTTCCATCTTCTGCTTTTACATATACCTGATCTACTAAGCAGATTTCTTTTAACTCTTTGCTGATACGTCCTTCGATCATTCCATGGATAACCTTTTCCGGTTTCTGGGACTCTTTCGGATCATTCATAATCTGAGCTAAGAGAATTTCTTTCTCATGTGCGATGTAATCTGCACTTACTTCATCTCTGGAAACATATTTTGGATTTAAAGCTGCTATCTGCATTGCAATGTTGGTTAATGCTTCTTTTACTGCATCATTTACAACAGTTGTGTCAGCATCAACGATAACACCGATTCTTCCGCCGCCATGGATATAAGATACTACACAACCATTCTCAGCTACAACCTTTTCGAATCTACGAATCTTTAAGTTCTCTCCGATAACTGCAACTTTCTCTACTAATGCATCTTTTACTGTCTTGCTTTCATCTGCATTCCATTTTTCTTCCATGAATGCATCCATGTCTGCTGCGTCAGAGTTTACTGCCTGTGTTGCAACAGCCTCTACAAACTCACGGAATGTATCATTTTTAGCAACGAAGTCTGTTTCAGAGTTAACTTCAACAACTGCTGCTGTCTTATCATCTTTTACTACAACAGTACAAAGACCTTCTGCTGCGATTCTTCCAGCTTTCTTCTCAGCTTTTGCCTGTCCGTTTTTTCTTAAATATTCAACAGCCTCATCCATGTTGCCGTCTGTTTCACCTAATGCTTTTTTACAATCCATCATTCCTGCGCCGGTTAATTCACGCAGTTCTTTTACCATTGCTGCTGTAATAGCCATCTTCATTTTCCTCCATTTATTTTTTCTAAAGGTAAGGACAGGCAATTACTGTCTGTCCTGTTTTATACACACGTTGTGTGTTTCTTATCGTTTAAAATACTGTTCTTATGCCTCTACAGCTTCTTCTGCATCCTCTGCAGCTTCAGTGTCAACATCAACAGTTCCCTGATTTGCTTCGATAACAGCATCTGCCATTTTAGAAACGATTAATTTAACGGCTCTGATTGCATCATCGTTACCAGGAATTACATAATCTAACTCTTCCGGGTCACAGTTTGTATCTGCGATACCAATAAGTGGAATTCCTAAGGAATGAGCTTCCTGAACGCAGATTCTTTCTTTCTTAGGATCTACGATAAAGATAGCATCTGGAATCTTCTTCATTTCTTTGATTCCGCCTAAGTTCTTCTGTAATTTATCTAATTCTTTCTTTAATTTGATAACTTCTTTCTTAGGAAGAACATCAAATGTTCCATCCTCTTCCATAGTTTCGATTGCTTTTAATCTTGCAATACGGCTCTGGATTGTCTTGAAGTTAGTAAGCATACCACCTAACCATCTCTCGTTTACATAGAACATGTTACAACGCTCTGCTTCTGTTTTGATTGCATCCTGAGCCTGTTTCTTTGTTCCTACGAAAAGAATAGTACCACCATCAGCAGCGATATCTGCCATAGCCTTGTAAGCCTCATCAACTTTACCTACAGATTTCTGCAGGTCGATGATATAGATACCATTTCTCTCTGTGTAGATGTATGGAGCCATTTTAGGATTCCATCTTCTGGTCTGATGTCCAAAATGAACACCTGCTTCTAATAACTGTTTCATTGAAATAACGCTCATTGTTTTTCCTCCATTTGGTTATTCTTCCATATACTTCTTATTATCAGACAACCTTGCGGCACCAATCTGACAATCGGTATATGTGTAAATTTATCGCAACGCATGGATTATATCATACTCAGCCATGCTATGCAACCTTTTTTTAATGATGAATCGTTTTATCCGTAAGTATTCCGGCAATTTCTTCATAGCCAGCCCCTTCCGGAATCGTTACGGTTCCGGGCAGGACAAAATTGGCATAATTATTATCTACCATATATTTATTAAATGCTTCTGCATTGTCCACAAGACCTTCTTCCTGCAGACGCTGCGAAACCGCATTAGAAGAATCTCCTACTTCTACGGTAAATTCCTTCTGTACCATATTGGTTCCATCCTGTGACGGTGGTACGGCATCCGCTCCATCTGTTCCCACATCCTGCGATATCTCCCCTGAATCAGTTGTTCCCGGCTGCATATCTGTCTGTTCTGTATTAAAACCGTCTTCCGTACTCTTTGGAATCTCATCTTCTGTTTCTGTAGCTTTTGGTATGGTGTCCTTCCCGGTATCTTCCATTACCATTCCAAGTTCTTTTGCCCTTGCAATGATTTCATCATCTGAAAGGTCATTTTTCTTCATTGCAAATGATATGGACAAGATAATCGTGCTTATCAGAATACCAATTCCCAAGCCTCTCAGATAATACTTAAACTTCACTTGTATCTACTCCTTTATACAATCCTACAACCAATCTCACTTCACCCTGTCCAAGACCCAGTTCCTTTGCTATCTCTACATACGATTTTCCCTGACTGTATAAGGCAAGGATTTTTTCGTTATGATTAGTCTGCTCCGGCTGTTCTTCCATTTCTCCGGTTGCCGCTTCCGCTTCTGTCTCCACCGGTTCCTCTGTGGCTTTTACTTCTTCTGTTTCTTTAACTACAGACTCTTTCGCCTCTTCTAAGCTCTCACCGATTTCGGCAGACATCTCACCAATTTGTCCTGCAAGCTTTGTCAGTTCTGTGTGCTTGTCATTTAGCATGCTGTATAAAAACATAATCTCATTATGGGTCTGATTCATCTTCTCCATAACGGTATCCGAATATTCACCGATTGCCAGCATTTTTTCATTGGTCTCTTTATCCAATGCACGCTCCACCTTATCTGTGGAATCTTCAATTGCATGGTCAATCTGGTCTTCTATCGCAGTTTCTGCATCTTTCAACTTGTTTTCCAGTATTTTTTTTATCTCATTCTGACTCAGTTCCGCAATACGGTCTAATTCTGCACCGGATAGCTTTTCTGTTACCATAAAGCTTCCTATCATCATAACCAGACCAGCCAGAATCAGGATGATTTCCACGCCTGTCATCTGTCAGATACACTCCTTTTTATATTTTAACATCAAAGCCTCCAATTGCACCTTTGATAACCACACGGTCTTCTTTCTGTTTCTTTTTCCGTTGTTCCTGCCGCTGGTACTGACCCTTTCCCTCTTCCTTTGCATCAAAACGATGTTCTTCCATCTGGGAATCATCTTTCCTGGTCACCTGCTCTGATTGGCGGTATTCTTCTCTTTGCACCTCTATCTGGATGTTCTGCTGATCTACCATTGGTTTCATATCCTGATGTTGTTTCAGTGTTCCAACATCCTGTGTTCTCTGAATAACTCCATTCATATCTACCGGACGAATCGACATATCCATGCACCTCCAGCCTGTCTCAACCATACTTCATTACATGTTTGAGATTTTTACTTCACCCTCGTCCTTATAAAGCTGGCAGAAACTTCTGTCATCCTTTACAATAAGGCTTACATCGGTAATATTTACAATTACTCCCGCATACAGTGTCTTTGATACTTTCACCCTTGCATTGCTACTGCCATTTAATATACTCTGCAGCCTTTCGTATTCATGCTCTAATGGTGTACGCTGAGCTTCCTTCTCCTTAAAAGCACGCATAAGCTGTTCAATATACTGGATTTTTCCCTGATCCAGTTTTTCTTTATTCTTAAGCTTCTCTCCATAGGTAGTAAGAATCGTCCGAATCTGTTCAATGGTCTTATTCAGCTGAAGCAGTTCTTCCTGCACTTTCACATAACGTTCTTTCTTTTCCGGATCCACACCAACTTCAATACGTGTTCCTGCTCCAAGGCTGGAACCAATGGTCTGGGCTTCTACCAGACTGCCCGCCCGGATAACACCACCTGTTATGAATCCGTTCTTACCACTTACGCGAACCTCTGTTGCTGCTGATACCTTACTATGTAAAATAGAATCTGTTTCAACATAACCTCCGGAAATGATGGTTGCATTTTCAATAAACTTGCAGATAACATTTCCCTGTGCCCGAAGTATTCCTTTGGTCATTCCATGAATTCCACGTTTTACAATAATCTGACCACCCGCCTGTATCAGTGCATCTTCTACCACGCCTTCTACTACTATATCACCTTTTGCAATAATTGAAAAACCACCCTTTACATTACCTCTTACGGTAACGTTTCCCGGATAATCAATATTACCGGTGGAATTATCCACGTCTGCCGGGACTTCATAGACATCTGATACAAATACCTTACCATTTACCAGACTTGCATGTCCGGTTACTTCAGAGTACAGTTCTGTTTTGTCTTCCGATACCCGGATATTATTTCCATATTCTAACTGAAGGGAGCGTACTTGTTTTGGTTTAATTTCCCTTCCCTGTACATCATATCCTTTGATTCCACGATCTTCCGGAAATAATTTTGCCAGAAGGTCGCCTTCTTTGATATAGCTGATTACATTCAGTTCACGGTAATCTACCGAACCATCTTCATTCTTCTTCGGCTTTAAATCAACATCTGTATTAAAATAATATTCAATTCTGGCATCCTGACCATCTACCGGTTTTTTTCCTTTTGCCAGCACAAAATCGGTACAGTATGCCCTATCCTGGAAAAATTTCAAAATTTCATCCTGATCAACCCCTGCTTTGACACCTTTTGCAGTTAAATCCCTTAAGATTTCCTGCACATTCATATTCGTGCCGCCTGCAGCCGGATAAAATCTGCATACTGCCTCCATGGCATCTGCTGATACTGTTACGGACATCTCTTCATTTATCTGAATCGGATAAATATCTCCGACCATAATCTCTGTCATCTCATTGCTGTTAATTGCTGCAACCAGTTCCTTTAAATTATAATCCGGGCAGCCATGCCTTTCCAGATACTCTGTCAGTTCACCAATTTCAATAACATTTCCTTCCAGAGCTGCCGGGAAAAGCTTAATATAAGTCGCATGTTCCTTTATCACAAATTGAAAATAAGCATTTGCCTGTCCCATAGCTTCCCTCCTTTTAACTTTCTTCAACCAATATATCCATATAACTTCCCATTTTCTTTTTCATCTTTGCCAGAGCTCTGGTATGAAGCTGGGATATTCTTGATTCAGATACTTCAAGAATACTGCTGATTTCCTTCAAGGTAAGTTCTTCATAATAATAAAGTTCAATTACCCTGCGTTCCTTTTCCGTCAAGGTCTCAAGGCTTTGTGCCAAAACTTCTTTCAGTTCGCTTTCTGCCACCACATCTTCCGGTTGTGCAAAATGGGAATTTTTTGTCGCATCCATCGCAGGCTCTGTTCCCTGCTCCACAAACTCATTTAAAGAAACAACATTGGTAACTTTTAACTGGGACTGCCAGTTCAGGTATTCATCCTCTGATACCCCAAGTTCGCTTGCAATCTCTTCATCCAATGCCGTCTTTCCTGTCTTCATTTCTATATTTTTTATTGCTTCGTCAATCTTTTTCTGTTTTTGGCGAACAGCCCTCGGTATCCAGTCCATTTTACGAATCTGGTCTAATATTGCCCCACGGATTCGAAGGCTTGCATATGTCTCAAATTTAACATCCTTGCTTCGGTCAAATTTATCAATTGCATCAATCAGTCCAAAGATTCCATAGCTGACCAAATCTTCATATTCTACATTATATCCAAGATACATACTCAATCTGCCCGCTACTAATTTAACTAACGGAGCATATTCTATGATAATCTGTTCCCGTATTTCAGATACTGGATTTTTCTGATAGCTTTCCCACAGTTTTTCTCTGTCCACTGTTTTCATGCCATAGCCTCCGGTTTCTTATAATTACTCTTCTTTTGCTCTTTTCTCTTCCTCTTTTTCTGACTTTTCTGATGTATCTTCTTTTTTCTCATCAGCAGACTCTTCTGTATCACCATCTGCTTTTTCTTCTGTACTGCTTTCTTCATCCTTTGCAGCTTTAAAATTCTTTTCCAAAATATACGCTGCAATGCCCCCAAGCAGATAGAATATAATCAGTACCAGCAATAATGTCTTTGTAAAGGCAAGCAATTCCATTTTCTGAAAAATTGCCACAATACAGGTAATAAATCCTGCAGTCAACATTACGATTGCAGGAATCGGTTTTGTCTTCATCTTTACATCCTCAATCTAAATAATTTTCAATTCTTTTCCAACAGACTTAATATAGAATTCTCCGGTATCGCAATGCAATTCTACGGTACGGCCATAATTCAGCCCGGTATCCTCTGCCAGAAGCGGAATACCAAGCTCCTTCAGTTTCTGTCTGGAAGCTTCTGCATTTCTTGCTCCAATATTTCCCACTTCAGAGTTACCACTTACCTCGAACATTCTGGCTCCACCTGCAATCTTTGCTACAAGCCTGCTCTTTGCCGCCCCTGCTTCTGTCATCCGGCGAACCAGCTCTACAATTCCTGTATCTGCGAATTTCGCTATATTCGAATTATTTTTCATTTTTGTACTGTCTGGTAGCATAATATGTGCAAGTCCGCCAATCTTTGTAACCGGGTCTAGCAATGCTATTCCTATACAGGAACCCAGTCCTAATGTGGTAATTGTATCCGGAGCCTTGCAAATATTTAAGTCTGCCATACCAACTTTTATTACTTCACCCATTGATACCCTTCTCCTTATAAGGTAATTCCCAGAGATTTCAGAATCTTCTCATAAGACTCAAGGTCAGGTAACAGAATAAAATATCCTTCTATCATCACTTCATCTCCGAATTCTGTCGTAATCATAAGTGCATTGTCTCCAATTTTACCAAACTGTATTGCCGGAACACTTAAAATAGCTCCCGCCATATCAATTGCAATATAAGGAACCGATGGTGCAATAGTAAGCTGTGTCATGGCAGAAAGCGCGTTCAGATAAGAACCGGCAATGATATTTCCTATTTCTTTTAATGCAGACATATCCATCTCATCAAAATCTTCCGCATAATCTGCCGGACGTCCCATTAGTTTATTTACCAGATAATGTGCAGAATCAAGTTTCATAAGAAACATCATGCTGCCGGTAATATCATCTGTTACTTCCAGATAGATTCCTACGATTGACTCATCTTCCGGGCAAATTGCAGAACCCAGTTCCTGAAAGGTCAGTAATTCAACTCTTGGTACATCCATATTAATCCGGATATTCAACATATTTGCCATTGCAGTTGTTGCATTTCCGGCACCAATATTTCCAATTTCTTTTAAGACATCCACATACATGTCATTTACCTGGTTCAAAGTATAATCCGCCAATTTTATCCTCCTGCTGTCATTTCAAGATATAGAATATAGTGAGGCATTTGCCTCACTATATCTATAACAATTACGCATTTTCTTTTTCTTCTATAATAGAATGAATATCCAGAAGGGAAATTAATTCATCTCCGTTTTTACCGATTCCATCGATAAAAGATACCTTGGCATTCTTCATATCGCCACTCACTTTATCAATTTCATTGGTTCCTAATGTAACAACTTCTTTTACTTCATCCACGATTATTCCCAGTGCACTCTGCTGTTCAATTTTTAAAATTATAATACGGCTGGCATTGGTAAATACATCTTCTTCCAGTTCCATACGGATTCTGAGACTCATAACCGGTACGATTTCTCCACGAAGATTGATAATTCCTTTAAAGAAATTCTGTACTCTAGGTACTCTTGTAATCTTCTGCATACGGACAATATTGTCTACATAACTGATATCGATTCCGTACTGCTCATTTCCGATTTTTACAACAATATACTGTTTTCTGATATTTTCTACTGTTTCAAGTTGCTCTGCCACTCTGCACACCCCCTGTTAAATCAATGTATTTGCATCCAGGATTAATGCGACTTCGCCATCACCCAGAATTGTTGCACCGCTGATTGTCTTATTATTATTAATATACTTACCAAGTGATTTAATTACGATTTCCTGCTGTCCAAGAAGATTGTCTACAACAAGTCCTGCATAACGTTCGCCTTTTCTTACGATAACAACAGTAAGGCTTTCTACTTCTTCATCCTTCGGTGGAATATCAAGTATCTGATCCAGCCGGATGATTGGAATAACAGAACCACGTAAATTAATTACTTCCTTGGATTCTACATATTTAATATCTTCAACCGGAATATCCTCGATAGTCTGAATTGCGCCTAACGCAATTGCATATTTTTCATCGCGGATTTCCACCATCAACGCCTGAATGATTGCCAGTGTAAGTGGCAGTCTTACTACGAATTTGGTTCCAACGCCAAGTTTGCTCTTTACCTCAACATCTCCGCCTAATGCTTCAATATTGGATTTAACAACGTCAAGGCCTACACCACGTCCGGAAATATCGGTAATCTGTTTTGCCATAGAGAAACTCGGCATAAATAAGAAATCGATAATTTCTTTCTGGCTCAGCTTTTCTGCCTGTTCCGGTGTTACCAGACCACGCTCTACTGCTTTTGCTTTAACCTTCTCTGTATCAATTCCGTTACCATCATCACTTACTTCAATGATTACATTATTTCCTTCCTGGAATGCATTCAGATTAATGGTTCCTGTTTCTGGCTTACCGCGTTCCTTACGAACTTCTGCACTCTCAAGACCATGGTCAGCAGAGTTACGAAGCAGATGCTGCAACGGGTCGCCAATCTGGTCAACTACAGTACGATCAAGTTCTGTATCTTCACCGGTCATGCACAATTCCATCTTCTTATTCAATCTTCTGGAAAGGTCACGAATCATACGTGGGAATTTGTTTACAACGCTCTCAATTGGAACCATCCGCACTTTCATAACCGATTCATGAAGACTGGTTGTAATTCTTTCCAGATACTCAATCTGCTCATGGAATGACTGATTCTGGAAATTGCCTCCTTCCTGGGAGCCAATGGATACCAGACTGTTTTTTGCAATAATCAGCTCACTCACCTGGTTCATCAGTGCATCCAGTTTTTCGATATCCACACGCACGGTACGGTTTGTAACCGGTTTGCCTGCCGGTTTTGACTTAGTCTGTGCCGGTTTATTCTCTTTATGTACTGCCTGCTCTGCCGGCTTTGCTGCTGATGTATTTGCTGGAAGATTTTCCTGTACATTTTCCTCATGGAATAGGGTTGCCGTCTTCACTTCTTCACCAACGGCATCCGCAATTTCAGATACATTTTTAACTGCTTTTAAAATATCATCTAATGCAGCATTGGATGATAAGAACAAACTAAAGTCCAGTTCAAAACGTTCATCCTCAATATCCTGGGAACTTGGACTGTAAACAACAATCTGTCCAAACTCTTCTACTGCTTTAAATACAAGGAATGCTCTTGCCGCTTTCAAAAGGCAGTCTTTCTGTACTTCTACTGTAATTCCGTAAATTTTGTTTCCACTTTCTTCAGCTGCTTTTAACGCATCTTTATCTTTGGAAGAAAATTCTACGCTTAAGTATTTCTTTTTACCATCACCGTTTTCCGGTTCTTCTGCTTTCTTTTCTTCTTTTTTCTCTTCCTTTGCAGGTGCGGCTGCTTCGCCGTTCTCTGCATTCTCTAAGAATTTGTTCAAAGCTGTAATCAGTGCTTCGTTGTCTTCTGTACCTTCATCTGATGTACTCTTGATCGTATCGAGGTAACTTTCAATTGCATCCAGACACTGGAAAAGAATATCAATCATTTCACTGGTGACTTTTACTTTGTCACTACGAACTTCCTGGAATACATTTTCCATATCATGAGTCAGATGCTGCATTCTCTTAAAGCCCATGGTTCCTGCCATTCCCTTTAAGGAGTGTGCTGCACGGAAAATTTCATTAATGGTATCTTTGTTTTCCGGCTCCTTTTCCAAAGTCATAATGCAATCATTCAGGCTCTGGATATGCTCACTTGTCTCATCAATAAAAATTTCTAGATACTGGCTTACATCCATCTTTAATTTACCCCCACATTCTTTAGAATTGTGTCCGCAACACTTTCTAATGGTACTATTTCATCAACAAGTCCTGTCTCTGCAATTGCCTTTGGCATTCCATATACCACAGATGTTTCTTCATCCTGAGCAATTACGTATACATTTTTTTCTTTCTGGAGTTCTGAAATTCCCTTTGTTCCATCAGCACCCATTCCGGTAAGAACTACACAGGTAATTTCATCATAGCTGCTGTCCATCAAAGACTCATACATCAGATTGGCACATGGTCTTAATCCACCAATTGCCGGTGCATCACTTAAAACAATACAGTGCGTTCCATCTGCTAACCGCTGTACCAGTAAATGTTTTCCTCCCGGTGCCACATAAACATGTCCTTTTTCCAAGACATCACCTTCGTTTGCCTCTTTCACATCCAGCGGGCTGAGTTCATTCAGCCGGTCTGCCATGGATTTTGTAAAACCAGCCGGCATATGCTGAACCACAAGAACCGGTGCATCCATATTGGATTTCAGCAATGGAATTACACTCTGTAAAGATTTTGGACCGCCTGTGGAACATGCAATTGCAACAATCTTGCTCCGGGCTGCATCCTTCGTTCTAATCTTCCGGACAGCTGCCGGTTTTACCACATTCGTAATTACTTTTTTCTGATACGTCTGTGTGCTTCCTGCTGTAGTTATTGTTGCAAGAACTTTTATCAGTTTTTCCCGGAAACGCTGTCCCTTTGTCTCTATCAGATTATTTGGTTTCTCGATAAAGTCAATTGCACCACGTTCCATTGCCTTGAGTGTAACTTCAGCTCCATCTGTCGTTAATGTACTGACCATTACTACTGTTGCTTTTATATTTTCTTTTTGTAATCTTTCAAGTAGTTCCAGTCCGTTCATTCTTGGCATATTTACATCTAAAACAACTGCGTCATATGCTTTCTGACACAATTTTTCATATGCTTCCAAGCCATCTCTGCATGTATCCGTTGCCTGAAAACCACTATCTGAATTAATTATATCACAGATAACTCTTCTCATGAGTGCTGAGTCATCAACAACCAGAATATTCTTTTTCATTCTATTAATTTAACCCTATCCTTTTCCTCTCTGTCTTGCTTTTCTTTCTTCTGCAAAAATATACCTGATAATTTCTTCCCTTATTTTATCATCACGAATAATAAATTTCAGTCGGTTTTCATACATATTATCACGATTTAACAGCTTCGTACTTCGCAGGATATATCCTGGAAGATAATATTGTTTTTCACCGGTCTGCGTCTGTAGCATCACAATAATCAGAACAGCTTTTCCCTCTTCTAACTGCTCATTCGTCACAAAGCGTACACCACCTCCACTGATATCAACAATAGTGCCCTTTTTCTGCTTTTTATAAAAATCATCATCCCTGAGACTTGCGATGATGTCTTCCATCTGTTTCATTTCCGCTTCTTCGTCTGTCAGATGGAAATACCCCATATCAAGGACACATTCCATACGGTAATATTCCCGTCTCTGATATTTGCTCAGTGGTGTATTTAATACAATCCGGAGCAGGTAGCGGTTCTCCGTCTTATAACGTTCCCGGATCTGACCAATGCTTTTATACAATCCATTCGGTGTATAGAATACAAATTCATAGCGAAGTCCCAGTGGAAGTAATATCAGTTTTCCACTCTGAATCGGCATCATTATCTCCATTTCACCATTTTCAAACAGTTCAAAAATCTGACTCTTGTAAACTGGTGCAGCCTTTTCTGCAGATTCTGGCCTTTCCGTCTGGTTCACTATATGAATATCAATTTTCATTCCTTCCCGTAAAACATTTGAAATCATTCTATCACCTATCTGTTATTAAAAAATTCAGCAAACAACTGGGCAAAGCCCCGCTTCATCAACGGAATATCATGCGCACCTGCTATAAGATTATTTGCAAGTATCTCAAATGCTTTTGCCGACTTGGTCTCCGGTGCATATAAAGATACTGTCTGCTGCTGGCGTATTGCTTTTTCAAACATGGAATCCTGCGGTATCATGCCGAGATATTCAAGATTACCATTTAAAAACTGTGACACAACGGTATTTAATTTATCATATACTGCCTGTCCATCTTCCACAGAATTTACACGGTTGGCAACCACATGAATCTGCGTTCCGCTTTTGGCAAAATTCGGATTCCGGTGCAGTGCCTTTAACAGAGAATAGGAATCGGTCAGTGAGCTTGGTTCCGGTGTTGATACCAGAAGGACCTCCGGACAAGCCATAACAAATTCCAATACGCTGTCTGCAATTCCTGCTCCGGTATCCACCAGTACAATATCAGCCATTTCATCTAACTGTGCCAGATTACGTACTAAAAAAGTAATCTGATCCTTGGACAGATTATTCATTCCCACAATGCCGGAGCCGCCTGAGATAAAGCTTACTCCTGCCGGTCCCTCTGTTATAATCTGCCGCATATCCATTCCCCGGTATATAACATCACTCAAATTATGTTTTGGTATTGCTCCAAGCATAACTTCTACATTTGCCAGTCCCAAATCAGCATCAAAAATAATAACTTTCTTATTCATTTTCTGAAGCTGGATTGCCAGATTAACTGTAACGCTGGATTTTCCCACGCCGCCTTTTCCACTGGTAACCGTAATTACTCTTGCTTTCTTGGGAAGCTTCTGGTTCTTTAATTTAATTACATTGCGCAGCTTTTCTGCCTGATCCATATTATTATCTGCCTCCCAATAACTGTTTTACAATTTTCTGTGACTGGAAAATTTCAATATCATCTGGTACATTCTGCCCTGTTGTCACATAGGAAACATCCGCACCAGAATACATACGAATATTTAACAGACTACCATAACTACTGGTTTCATCTAATTTAGTAAAAATAATCTTATAATCCGATATCTCATGGTATTTATCTACAATTTCCATCAAATCGCGGTATTTTGTAGTTGCGCTTAATACCAGATAAACATCCTTCTCATATTTGTCATCCAGACTTTCTATGAGGTTTCTCATATCTTTTCTCTGATCTTCATTCTTATAAGAGAATCCTGCGGTATCTACCAGAACGAGATCATAATCCTTTACACGCTCTATGGCTGCATTCATTTCTTCCGATGAATAAATAACTGTCAGCGGTGTATCTAAGATATTCGCATAAGTACGTAACTGTTCTGCCGCAGCAATCCGATAAGTATCTGCTGTTAAAAACGCTACTTTTTTTCCATAATCCACTTTAAATCTGGAAGCCACTTTTGCAATGGTTGTTGTCTTGCCAACACCGGTTGGTCCAATAAAAAATACGATTTTAGGCTGTCCCGGTACCAGTTCAATCTTTTGAGGCTGTCCGAATTTTAATACCATTTTCTGGTAAACATTGGATAAGATAATATCCATGCTTGCACTGCCTCTTAAATTCTTCTCCACATCATCTAATATCTGGTTGACATATCTTTCATTCACTTCATTATCCAGTAATGTTTCATAAATCATGCGGATACAACGGAAAGTCTCAGACTGCTGATGCTTCATATCCTTTGGAGCATCAGTTTCCTTTTCCGGCTTTTCCTCTTCTTTTGGTTCTTCCTCTTTTTCCGGTTTTAACTTCTTTTCTAATAAATTAGAAAGACTTTCTATCTTTTCTTCCAAATCATGACTGCTTTCCGGATGAATGGCTGCTGGTTCCGGTGCCGGAATTTCAATCTTTTCATTTGCTGCAAAATTTATGCTGTCATGCATCTTTAATGGAGCATGTAACGCAGGAAGAGGATTAACTGTCTGTTCTTTTTCCTCTAATGCTGCCGTCACTTCATAAGTTGTGCTCTTTAATGCCCGGAATAAACCCTTCGGTTTAATTTCCTTTACATTCATAATCACAACTGCTTCTCCCATTTCCTTTTTTGCCTTATCAACTGCCTCTTCTCTTGTTCTGCCCTGAAATTTATTAATCGTCATTTTATGCTGTCACCATCCCTACTGATTGTAATTCCACATTTGATTCCACTTCATTATAAGACACCACAATGAGGTCTTTGAAATAGTCCTCGGTGAGTTTCTTAAAATACATCCGCACAATTGGCGAAGTAATGACAATCGGATTCTTTCCAATATTCTCTAACTTCGCCACTTCCTGCTTCAAGGATTCCATAATATTCTTGGTCTTCTCCGGATCTAAAGTCAGATAAGCTCCCTGCTCAGTCTGTTTTACAGAACCCATGATTTCCTGTTCCACCTTCGGATCTAATGTTACCACGCTGGTTGTCTCATTTGCCGGAAAGTATTTACTTGAAATTGCACGTTTTAATCCCTGACGCACATATTCTGTCAATACATCGGTATCCCTGGTTGTTACCGCATGGTCTGCTAAATTTTCAAAAATCGTAAGCAGGTCACGGATAGAGATGCCCTCCTGTAAAAGATTCTGTAAAACTTTCTGAATTTCACCAATACTAAGAAGCTTCGGTGTAAGTTCATCCACAAGTGCAGGATTGTTTTCCTTGATATTACTAATAAGATTAGATACATCCTGTCTGGTAAGAAGTTCTGCAATATGGGAACGGATTACCTCTGTAAGATGGGTGGCAATAATAGATGGCGGATCTACTACGGTATAGCCAAGACTCTCCGCACGCTCTCTCTGTCCCTCTGTAATCCAGATTGCCGGCAGATGGAAGGATGGCTCAAAGGTCGGAATACCGGTGATTTCCTCTTCCACATATCCCGGATTCATTGCCATATAGTGGTCAAAAAGGATTTCTCCTTCTGTTACCTGAATTCCCTTTATCTTAATAATATACTGGTTAGGATTTAACTGAATATTATCACGCAGACGAATAATCGGAACCACTGTTCCAAGTTCCAGTGCAATCTGTCTACGGATCATTACTACACGGTCCAAAAGGTCTCCACCCTGATTTACATCTGCCAGTGGAATAATACCATAACCAAACTCCAGTTCAATAGGATCAACCTGAAGCAGTGAAACCACATTCTCCGGCCGCCGGATTTCTTCTGCCGCCGTTTCATCTGCATTGGTTTCCTCTTCGATTTCTTCCACCTTTACATCCTTTTGTATCTTCCGTCCGGCAGCTAAAAATGCAATGCCAAGCGCACAGAAAAGTACCGGATTCAGCGGAGTTGCAATTCCAAGAAAGGTTATCGTTGCACCTACAATATACAATACCTTGGGAATTCCAAAAAGCTGTTTTACCAGCATGGATCCAAAATCCGCTTCACTGGACGCTTTTGTTACCAGAATACCTGTTGCCAGCGAAATCAAAAGAGACGGAACCTGGCTGACCAGTCCATCACCAATGGTTAATATACCATATTTCTGAAGTGCTTCCATGGCAGACAGCCCACCATTCATGACCCCCATAATTGTTCCACCAATCAGGTTGATGAATGTAATAATAAGGCCGGCCGTTGCATCTCCTTTTACATACTTGGTTGCACCATCCATAGAACCAAAGAAGTTAGATTCCTGCTGAATCTTAGTTCTCCGTTCTCTTGCTTCCTTCTCTGTGATGGCACCAGTATTTAAATCTGCGTCAATTGCCATCTGTTTTCCAGGCATTGCATCCAATGTAAAACGTGCAGTTACCTCAGATACACGCTCAGAACCTTTATTGATAACGATAAACTGTATCAGAATCAGGACAATAAATACAATTGCTCCGATTACAAGATTACCACCACCTACAAAGCCTCCAAAGGTCTCTACTACATTTCCTGGTTCACCGGTAGATAAAATCAATCGGGTGGAAGAAACATTTAATGAGATTCGGAATATGGTGGTAAACAATAACAGTGTCGGGAAAAATGACATATCCAGCACTTCTTTTGCAAATAATGCATTAAAAAGAATAATCATTGCCAGTGAAATATTAATCGCCAGCATGACATCCAATAAAATAGAAGGAATCGGAATAATAAAGAATATGACTGCAGCAAGAAGATAGATTGCTACACCAAAATCCGCTTTTTTCATTCCGGTTTCCTCCTTTCATTTAAATTCGTATTAATTTCTGCCTTTTAGATTGTAAACCATCGCAAGCACTTCTGCAACTGCCTGATACAATTCTGGTGGAATTTCTGCTCCGACATTTACATTTGCATAAAGCATACGCGCCAACGGTTTATTCTCTACAATTTCCACCTGATTTTCTCTTGCCACTTCCTTAATCTTTGCAGCAAGAAAATCTTCACCCTTTGCAACCACAACCGGTGCTTTGGATACTTCCGCATCATACCTTATCGCAACTGCATAATGGGTCGGGTTCGTAATGACTACGTCTGCCTTCGGCACATCCTGCATCATTCGGCGCTGCGATGCCTCACGCATTCTCTGACGCTGTCTTCCCTTAATCTGTGGGTCTCCTTCAGTATTTTTATACTCGTCCTTTACCTCCTGTTTGGTCATCTTCATTTCTTCTTTGAATTTATGTTTCTGATAAATCAAATCAGCGATTCCGACAATCAGGTAAACCAGGCTTGTTTTTAAACCCACATCCACAATAAGTCCGGCAATCAATGCAACTGCCTGCAACAGTTCCATATCATAGATAACAAATAATTCTCCCTGCCTGTCCTTAATCTCGGAATACGCCACATACATGACCAGCGCCACTTTGACAATAGACTTTACAAGTTCAAACAGAGAATCTTTGGAAAACATCCGTTTAAACCCATTGATAGGATTAAACTTTGATAATTCCGGTTTTAATGGCTTCCCGCTTATTTTCCAGCCCACCTGAAGTACACTGACTAAAAACGTTACCACTATTCCGATTAAAAGAAACGGTATCATGACCTTTATCATTTCAATCACAGCCTGTGACATTAGCATATGGCTGGATTTTACTGTCATGCCTGTCTTATTTTCTAATAGAATATCTGGGATTTTCCGATAGAAACCTGAAAACTCATTCATTAAGGTTTCTGAAACATAGCTTCCAAAAATCTTCAATCCCAGGAATAAAACAATTAAATCTACTGCTCCGGAAAATTCCTTGCTTTTTGCAACTTTTCCTTCTTCTCTTGCATCTTTTAATTTTTTTGCAGTTGCCGGCTCTGTCTTTTCGCCGCCAGGTCCCTCTTTTGCGAACCACTGCAGATTATATTTCAGAAGTAAATCTCTTTCCTCCATATAAATCTCCTATTCATGTACCAGCTTATCCATGCATTCCTGATGCAATTCCGGTAACCATCCGTTTCATCTCAGTAAACACAAAATCGGATACATACGGAAGCAGCTGTATCGTCAAAAACAAAACCAGAAATCCAAGCAATATCTTAAGCTGGATACCAACAGAAAACATATTCATCTGTGGTGCAATCTTTGCCATGATTCCAAGAATACAGTTCAATATCATTAACACTGCAAAAACAGGAAGTGCCACCCGGAAACCAAGCACCATGGAATCCGTCATATAAGAAACCATGGTCTGAAGCAGGGAATCCCACATAAAATTCTGACCATTTACCGGAATCAGAGTGAAAGAATCAACAATTGCCTGCAAGATATACTGATACATTCCACTGGACATGAGCAATAACATGACCAGATAATTATAAAAATTACCTGTTATCGGAGAATTTGTTTTACTTACCGGATCATACTCGGTCGCCATGGACAAGCCCATATTTAAATCCATAATATTACCCGCAAATAAAACAATGGAATTACAAATATTTGCTCCAAAACCAATCAGCAATCCTGTAATTCCCTCTTTCACGACAATTGTGGCATATTCAATTACTCCTCCATATTCTATCGTGCTTTCAGGTAATACTCCAATCAACAGGATGGATACAAATACTGAGAAACCAATTTTGACTCTTCCCGGAGTATTCGACATGCTAAAAAATGGAGCCGAAAAAACAAAAGAAGTAATCCTCACCAGAACCAGCAAAAAATATTCAAATGTAAGCAGTGAGAAACTATAATTAACCATGTTTTATCTCTACCTGTATATCAACTGATATATAAACTAAAATCAGACCACAATCTCGTCATAAAATCAGTCATATTATTCAGCATCCACGCTCCAAAGAGAAGCATTCCTGCAAATACACCCAGAATCTTCGGTACAAAGGTAAGCGTCTGTTCCTGAATAGATGTAACCGTCTGAAAAATACTAATAATCAAGCCTACGATAAGTGATATTAAAAGCAATGGAGCCGAAGTTAAAATAATATTATAAATAGCGTCCCTTGCAATATCTAAAACTTCTCCCTGTGTGATCAATTTCTACACCTCTTTCATCAGTAAAATGTCTCTACCAGTTCCCTGATAACAAGATTCCATCCATCAGCAAGCACAAACAGCAGAATCTTAAACGGAAGAGAAATCGTAGTTGGCGGAAGCATCATCATACCCATCGACATAAGGACCGATGCTACTACCATGTCAATTACAATAAACGGAATATATATAACAAATCCAATAATAAATGCCTGTCTCAGCTCACTTAAAATAAAGCTCGGAATCAGCACAGTATTGGATATATCATCCTGTGTCTCATAAGTCACGCCGGCAATGTCACAAAATGTATTGATATCCTTTGCCTGCGTCTGTTTAAACATAAATTCACGGATTGGCTCCATTCCTGCCTCAAAGGCCTGTTCCTGCGTGATTTCACCGGCATCCAGCGGTTTCAATGCATTTTCATTAATCTGTGTAAAAACCGGGCTCATAATAAACAGGGTAAGGAACAACGCCAGTCCAATCAACACCTGATTTGGTGGAACAGTCTGCGTTCCAATTGCTGCTCTTACAAAATGAAGCACAATTATAATTCTGGTAAAGGAAGTCAGCATAATCAGAATAGATGGTGCTAACGCAATTACAGTCAGTACCAGAAAAATCCGAACTGTTCCGGATAAGTTTCCCTCTCCATTATTAATATTAACAGAAAGTCCATTATTACCAGAGGATGCTGTTCCATCTGGACCATTGCCATTTTCAGTTGACTGATTACTATTACTGCTGTCAGTTACCCCAGGTATATTTACAGATGCCGCATACGCTTTCTGTGGTACAAATGCCACCAGTGTAACAACAACTGCAATAACCGCAAATATAAAAGATACCAGACAGTATTTCTTCTTAAAATTACTCATCCTTATGCCTGCTCTTCGGTAAATGTTCTTTGAACTGTTTCATAATGTTAGAGAAACTTTCTCCTGTATTCTGATATTTCACCGTATCTTCCAGCGAAACATCATTTAACTGTTCCCTTGTAAGCTGTGCTAACATCGTCACTTCATCTTTTCCGATTCCGATTACGAGATAGGTCTCTCCCACCTCTATAATCTGAATATACTTATTTGTAGTGAGTTTCATAGTCTCCACTACCCGCATATTCTTCTGAAAATTATGTTGCTTCTGATATCCGGCAATCCATTTTGTTACATAATATGTAATTGCAAGCACAAAAACAAATATCAGCAATACACCTATCAATTGGAAAAAGCTTTGTACACCCGATGTTCTGCTACTCAGTAATATCATATTAACCCACTACTTTTTTTACTGCTTCAAGAACACGTTCTGCCTGAAATGGTTTTACAATAAAATCCTTTGCACCAGACTGGATTGCTTCAATAACCATTGCCTGCTGGCCCATTGCAGAACACATAATTACACATGCACTTGCATCTGCTTCTTTAATCTTTTTTAATGCCTGAATTCCGTCCATCTCCGGCATGGTAATATCCATCAGTACCAGGTCTGGATGTACTTCATTATATTTTTCGATTGCCTTTACTCCATTTTCTGCTTCTCCGGCAACTGTATATCCATTTTTGGTAAGGATATCCTTAATCATCATTCTCATAAAAGCTGCATCATCACAAATTAAAATACTCTTTGCCATATTAGTTATCTCCTTGCTAATTATTTAATAATCTCTGTAATTCTTACACCAAAGCTTTCTTCAATTACAACTACTTCACCTTTTGCAACGTACTTTCCATTTACCAGTACATCAATTGGTTCTCCAGCAATCTTATTCAATTCAATGATTGTTCCCGGAGCAAAATCCAATATATCATGAATGGATTTACTGGTTCTTCCCAGTTCCACGGTTACTTCCAATGGTACATCCATAATAAGATCAATATTTTCCTTTGGAAATACCCCATTCATATCTCCAGTAAAATTTTGGAACTGAGCCGGCTGTACATTTACCTGCTGGTTTGCATACATTGCCGACATATCTACAGGTTGTCCCATCATTGGCTGCCCCATCATCGGCTGTCCCATCATTGGCTGCTGATTTATCATTGGCTGAGGCTGTGGTGCTGGCTGGCTTGCCTGTGGTTGTGGTGCAGGAGCCGGTGCCGGCTGTGGTGTTGCTTCCTGTATTGGTTCATTTCCACCTGTCATGGTCTCCGTAATACTTTTACACATCTCTCTCGCAAAAGATACCGGATACAGCTGCATGATTTCACTGTCCACAAGATCACCAATTTCCATTTTAAAAGAGATTTTCACAAATGGCTGTGTCAGGAAATCATCAATTGCTCCCTCATCAATATTTCCTGTCAGATCAATCAGATCTGCAACAGGCGGGCTGATATCAATCTTTTTATTCAGCATGGATGATAATGATGTAGCTGCAGAACCCATCATCTGATTCATTGCTTCACTGATTGCGCTTAAATGAAGCTCTCCCAGTTCCACGTCTGTATTGGTTCCGTCTCCTCCCATCATAAGATCTGTAATGACCTTAACATCATGCTCCTTTAATATCAGGATATTGCTTCCATCCAATCCAACGGTGAATCCGATTCGTATAAATACACACGGACGCTCATACGCCTTTACCACGTCGTCCCAGTTTGCCATGGTAACAACCGGTGTGGATATTTCCACTTTACGGTTCACCAGCGAAAACAATGTCGTTGCTGCGGTACCCATACTGATATTAGCAATTTCACCGATTGTGTCTTTTTCTGAATCACTCAGCTGTCCATCTGCCGTATCTGATGATGCACCCGGATTATTTAGCAGGGCATTGATTTCTTCCTGCGATAGCACTCCATCCATCACTTACTGCTCCTCTCTAATTACTGACATTACTCTTACTGCATAGTCATCACCCGAAGCTCCCGGCAATGCAGTAAACTTACGAATGTTTCCAACGTAAACATCCAGCTCCTGGTCCACTTTCGTGTCCAATCTAACTATATCACCCACCTGTAAATTCATGAAGTCGTTTACCGATATGGTGCTGTTACCTAAAATTGCTTTTACAGGTATCGGTGCTTTTGAAATCAAAGTTTCAATTGCTTCCGTATAACGCTGTTCATCTTTTTCCTGCATGGTAGAATACCAGTATTTTGTATTCAACTTGTCCATAACAGGTTCCAAAGTAAGATACGGAAGGCAGATATTCATCAGACCTTCAACATCCCCTATTTTTACATTAATTGTAATAATTGCAATCATTTCACTCGGAGAAATAATCTGGGCAAACTGCGAATTTGTTTCAATACGTTCCAGTCTTGGATGTAAATCCACAACATTTTCCCACGGTTCCCGGAGCAGGTCGACGCAGACTCCCATAATTCTTTCTATAATCAGCAACTCTATTTCTGAAAAGTCACGGACTTTCGCTAATGGTTCTCCGCTTCCACCAAGCATACGATCCACCATGGTATATGCAAGATTTGAAGCAATCTCCAGAATAACCGAACCTTTCAATGGAGAAAAATTAACAATACCAAGAACCACCGGATTAGAAAGTGCATTTGAAAACTCAGAATAGGTAACTGCTTCAGAGTTCATCACCTCAACCTGAATATTTTTTCTTAGATAAACCGGAAGATTTGTGGATATCAGTCTGCCATAATGTTCAAACACAATCTCCAGTGTTCTTAAGTGTTCTTTTGAAAACTTGGAAGGTCTGGCGAAATCATAATTCTTAATCTGCTTCTCGCCATTGTCCTTCATTTCTTCTACATCCAGCTCGCCGCTGCTCAATGCCTGAAGCAGGTTATCTATCTCATTCTGAGATAAAACTTCGCTCACGGACTCTCACCACCTTATATTTCATGCTTACTATTTTTAATCCTATACTACAGTTACTTCCGAGAAGTTGACTGCAATGATAAAATCTGAACCAAACTGCTTCTGTAGTTCTGCCAGTATAGCGTCTTTAACCGCCTGCCGATCCGCATTAAATTCATCCATTGTATAGGTATTAATTACGCTATTAATGGTATCTTTTAAAATTGTTTCACGATCAGCCATATCTTCGCCATAGGTTTTATATCCATCGTTCTTGCTGTCCATGGAAATGGATGCTGTAAGCTTTACATAATGAGTTTCGCCATCTGCACCTGTTTTTAAATTGATTGTCATGGCATCTTCAATTTTATAGGTCACAATCTGGTCCATTGGAATGCTGGCAGACTCAGTTCCATCCCCACTCTCCAGCTCCAGATCAATTGCACTGCATACCTTGTTTACCAGCTCATTGGATTTCTTTGTTTGCGGCAGGATTGTTATTGTAAGTATTCCTGTCAAAATCAGGTTCACCAGAACCAGTGCCAAAATAAGCACTGACATAAGGTTCTTCTTCATCTCATTTCCTCCTATTCTGTAGCGCCGCCGGAATTATATGAATTATATACCTTAATTTCAACACGACGGTTTCTTGCTCTGCCTTCCTCTGTAGTATTATCTGCTACAGGAACATATTCCCCTCTTCCTGAGGATTTAATCAGTGCCGGATCCAATGTGGTATTATCCCGGATAAAATCCGCCACAGAAAGTGCCCGGTACATGGACAGTACATTATTGTTTTCATATTTTGACGAATGGATTGGCACATTGTCGGTATGTCCTTCAATTTCAATCACATTGCTGTCATAGTTTTCCAGGATAGTTCCTATTTTAGCAATCAGCGGCTGGGCATCTTCCCGGATATTTGCCTTTGCCGAATCAAATAATATTGCTCCATTTAATGTAAGTTTTACATACTCGGCATTAAAATCTACTTCCACCTGATTCTGTAATCCCCCCGCCTCTATCTGCTGCTCGATTTGTTCTGCCATTTGTTCTGATTCCGACAATGCCTGTTCTTTATACTGCTCTGCTACATCTGTCTCAGTCTCAGTCTCTTCTGTTTTGCCACCCTGGGAATCCCCATCCTCTCCTGAGGACGTTTCAAAAAAAACATCAATATTCGGCAACTGGCTGATTCCGTTGCCCACCATTTCTCCCTCGCCAATACTCATACTGCCTGCCGGCATAATACTTAAGCTGCTCTGCAGCGAGGCTATCACCATCTGAAACTTCTCTGCATCAACGGTAGACATGGAAAAAAGCAACACGAAAAAGCACAGCAACAGATTCATCAAATCACTAAAGGTGGTTATCCAGCCAGCCGCCGGCTTTGCTTCCGGTTCCCGCTTCTTTCTCGCCATTATTCTTCACCTCCGGCTTCATCTTGTGCATTATAAGCCTCTCTTGCCTGTGGTGACAGGAATGATTTCAGTTTTTCTTCTATTACACGAGGGTTTTCTCCTGCCTGAATAGACAAAAGTCCCTCAACGGTAACCTCTTTCATTATAATTTCTCTGGCATTATTATCTGACATCTTTGATGCAATCGGATTACAGATCCAGTTAGATATCAGCGAACCATACAATGTTGTAATCAGGGCAACTGCCATATTAGGTCCGATGGAAGATGCATCCTGTAAATCCTTCAACATATTAATCAGACCAATCAGGGTACCAATCATACCCCAAGCCGGAGCTAATTCTCCCCACTTTTCCCAGAAGCCGATTACTTTCTTATGCCGGTCCTCAATGCAGCCCAAATCTGTTTCCAGAATTCCACGCACCAGTTCCGGGTCAGTTCCATCTACTACCAGCATAACTCCTTTTTTCAGAAAGTCATCATCAATATCATTCGCTGCTTCTTCCAATGCAAGAAGCCCCTCTTTTCTGGCAATATTTGAAAGATTAATGATATTTCCAATAATCTCACTCGGGTCATTCTTATGTAACTTAAAAGCATTTCCCGCTGACTTAAAGCCATTAATGAAATCTGCCATACTGTTACATGCCAGAACACCAGCAATAGATCCTCCAATCGTAATAACAGCGGATGGGAAGTCCATATATGTATTCCATATTGCCGATACACCTGCACTTTGAATAATTCCAAATAAAACCATTGCAAGTCCCATCAAGGTACCAATAAGTGATGCTATATCCAATTTATCCACCTACATTTCTATAAAATTATGGGAACACCATTCTTTTGAAAATGGTCCTTGTTACCCACCTTTTTGTATTTTCATTTTCATTTCTATATAATCTTACTAAACTTTCAGCAAAATGTCTACTTTTTTTACAATTATTTTAGAAACAATTCCATTTTCTATTATACCATATATAGGGGAACTATCAAATATAGTCCCCCTATATGTACTGTTTTTATATTATTTTTCGCTATATCTGACTATTTTTATTATCGTTTCAGATTAATCAACTCCTCAAGAAGCGTATCGGATGTAGTAATTACTCTTGAGTTTGCCTGGAAACCTCTCTGCGTGGTAATCATCTCGGTAAATTCAGAAGCCAGGTCTACGTTGGACATTTCCAGTTCTCCGGAATTCATGGTACTTCCGTTTGAAGTAATTTCGACACCAATTCCATCAAATTCACCGGAGTTTAAAGTAGTACGGTAGCAGTTATCTCCTACTTTTTCAAGTCCGGCTGCATTTGCAAAGCGGGCAGATGCAATCTGGCCCAAAAGAACAGTATTACCATTATCGTAAGAACCGTAAATTTTACCATTGGTATCTACAAATACACCGGTTAATGCTCCAAGCTTCTTACCTGTTCCGGTTGTTCCATCAATTGCTCCCGCATCCATTCCAACAGTAGATGTTCCACCATTATTAGAATTCTTACACTGTGTAAAATCAATGGAAATATTTTCAAACTGGTCGCCTAACTGTTTCATGTTCAATGTGACTGAGCCGTTAGTGCTGTCACCCACGGAAACAAATTTACCTTTTCCAGTACCAGTATCAAACTTCAGTTCGTAATTTACTGCTGTTGCTTCAATAGTAGGTGGATTACCATCAGTAATGCTGTTGATGGTTGCACCAGGCTGTAACCCGGTATAAATATCAGAAAGTGATACGTCCGTTACTGCTTCGTATCCTTTTACTACACCACCGGCTGAAGTAATTGCACGATATACTTTGCTGTCATACTGTCCGGTAGCGGCATTCTGTGTTGTATTGATATAGTACATTTCACCACTGCTGTTACGGAACTGATGATATGTATTTCCGCCAAAGGAATTAGATGCTCCGGTATCTGTCCACTCTGTACTGATTGCATTGTAAGCAGTCTGTGCATTAGTAATTCCACCGCTGGCATTTGCTCCAAATACATCAGAAAGATTTCCACCGTTTGCCAAAAACTCCTCTAAGATATTCTTATTGGAAGAATCATAAATAGCACTTAACTCAACAGTATAAGTTCCGGCATCGGTATCTACACCTTTGACTGCAAATTTTGCGGTATAGGAATATCCCAATGCATCGAAGAAATTCAAATTCATGGCATATCCACTTTCACTGGTTATTTCTGTACTGTTTTTATCTACAATACCACCACAAACTGCATTCGTTGTTGCTTCTGCCGGAGAAGTAAGATTGCTTTCCTGCATGATACGAAGTGCAGATACCTGGTCTTTTTTAATCTGTCCGGTGGTCGGGTCTACCTGCCATCCCATAACATTGTATCCGGTAGATGTCATGGCAAGATTTCCTGAGCCATCGATATAGAAAGAACCTGCCCTGGTAAAAAGATTTTCAGTACCATTGCTTACAACAAAGAAACTTGTTGTATTACCCTTATCTGTAATTCTTAAGTCAAATGCTTTTCCGGTTGTCTGGGCTGCTCCACCGGAAGTAATGTCGATGGAAGTAGAACCTGTGGTTACACCAAGACCTATCTGCTTAGCATTAATTCCACCGGTTCCGGTTGTTGCATTTGCTCCGGATGCACCGGAAATTGTCTGATACATAATCTCGCTGAATGTTACACTGGACTCTTTAAATGCCACGGTATTTACATTGGCAATATTGTTACCGATAACATCCATCTTTGTCTGATGTGTCTTAAGTCCTGACACAGCAGAATACATTGATCTCATCATAATGAAATGACCTCCTAAATTTGATGTCTGACGCAGAACCCATCTGTCAGTCAGGGTTCTCACAGCCTCCATAAGGTCCGGCTATGCTATTACTGCACCATCAATATTTGTAAAAACATTATTTTCTGATTCATTCTGGTCCATTGCTGTTACAACTGTCCTGCTCGGTACATTTACAATGAATGCCAGCGAATCAACTACTACTAAGGATTCTTTGATTCCTTTCTTCTCAGCCATCTCCACACCCGCTTCCAAGCGTTCACTCTGCTGGTCTGAAAGACTGATATTCCGGGTAGACAACCGCATGCTTGCATGCTTCGAAAATTTCACTTCGGAAACATCTGCTGCTTTTTGCTTTTCTTTTAATACCTCCGCAAAAGAAGCTCCCTGCTCCGGCTGCGTTTTATTACTCTTCGAAGGATTGAGATACTGGTCTGCTACCTGTTCAATGGAAGTGAATTGATTTGCTATCTTATTCATGCTTTCATCTCCCTAATAACCTTCCGTGGTTTACTCTGCTTTCCCTGTTTCTTCTGTATCTTTTTTGTCTTCTGTACCACCGTTACCTTCTGTCTTATCACCGTTTTCTCCTGCGGCAGCCTGTAACTGTTTCATTTTCTCTTCCAGTTTTACAAGTTTATCGATATCACTCTGTTTAATGAATGACTTCTGATAACTGGTCATGCTGTCATATGCTTTCCGAAGGTTAGTCAGTGTACCTGCATTATCCAGTGTAAGTTCATCTGCTGAAGGTAATGATGCAATTGCAAGTGAAAATGATTTTGCAAGGCTGATTGCATCCATGTAACTGTCGTCCATAACAGAATATAAATCGTCAATGGAGTAAAGGTTGTTATTTACCATAAGATAAGTCTTATTGTTCTCATGGATTACACTGTCTACTGTTCCGGTAACATCGGATGTCTCGCCTGTTGCAGAAGATGTAACACGAAGTACTACCTGTTTTCCCACCAGTGAATTTGCTTCCATCTCCTGTAAGGATGCCTGCATATTCTGGGTTTCCTCTAACTGTGAGAATGTTGCCAACTGTGAAATATACTCTGTATTATCTGTTGGTTCCAATGGATCCTGATATTTCATCTGTGCTACTAACAGTTGTAAAAACGCATCTTTATCCAGACTACCTCCGGATTTTTTGGAAGTAGAGGATGAGGAATTTGATTCTGCACTGGTATCCACAACCTCTCCATTTTTTATAAGCTGTGTTATCATTTTGTGCTCCTTTCTACGCTGTTACATCCATGGTATTTCCATGGTCTTTCATAATCTGGGCTGCCAATGCTTCTTCTTCATTCATAAGCCCGGATAACTCGTCCAATTCTCCACGGAACAATCTTCTTCCGGCTGTTCTTCCAGATTCTTCTCTCTGACTGCCCTGCTGTTCTTCTCCAGATGCATTCTGCTCTAAGTTCCGTTCAAATTCATGACTTGCTATTGCAACTTCGACTGCATCTACTTTGATTCCCTGCTGGTTTAAACTGGTTCGAAGGTCTGCAATCTGTGCTTCCAAAGCGGTCTTTACTGTTTCACTGCTTACTGCCAGTTCTGCAGTTATATTTCCTTCTTTGGTTGCTGCAATGTGTAAATATACTTTTCCGAGATTTTCCGGATTCAGCTGCATCTCAATGGATGAATTTTCTGGGGAGAGATTCACTTTTGCGAATTCTGTAATCTGGTTCATAATATCCTGCACATCAATGGTTGTACGGGATGCCACCTTATTTACCTCTTCCGGTGCTACAGTCTGCTGTTCTGCTCTTACCTGAAATTCCATATTCTGCGCATGTTCATTTACACTGCTCTCTTTCGTTTTCTGTGACTGGGCTGCTGGCTCGCCCATTTCACCGGACGCATTCTCTGATACATTGTTTTCAGTCTGTGCATCCTCTGACGCATTCACCTGAATTACCGGCGCTGCATCTTCTGTCTCTTCTTCCGGCTGTACATTCTGTGTTTCTTCTGTAGTATGGGTCATCTGAACTGTAGCTGCCATTACTGTTGTATCCTGTGAAGTAATTGTCGCATCAGTCTGTGGAGCAATTTCCTGCACGCCGCCATCTGCCATATCCACTGTTTCGTTAAAATCCGCTGTCAGTTCTGCCAACTGATTCTGTAATGCTACCCACTCATCCTTAGAAATTCCAAGTGTCTCACTTAAATTCTGAACCAACGCCTCTGTATTCTGCATAATATTTGTGAATTCTTCACTCATAAGCAGTGAACAGGCATCCTCAGTTCCTGTCAGTTGTGTCACAAGCTGTGAAAGGCTTGCCGGGTTCAGTAAATCCATCCACTGCAATCCCAGTATAGACATAGCATCTTCTACCTGCTCATCCGAAACGCCAAGTTCATCTTTCAGAATTTCTTTTACACCAGTTTCAAATGCATCCTTTGTGTCTTCCAGCTGATTCTGCAGCTCTTCCACTTTCTGTGTAGGAGAATTCTCCTTTACATTCAGTTTCTTTGTGCTGTCTGCTACAGCTGCCGGCTGTGTGGCTGTTGCTGCAGGTTCTTTTCCTACCGGATTTTCGCTGGTAAGCTGCTGGTTTCCATAACCGGATGTTTTCTGTTCCATCACAGAAGCAAAGCTTGCCTGTGCAGTTGCACATAGCCCTTTTTCCACAGTGCCCGTCGCTTTGGAAAGTCCTGTGTCTAAAGTTCCAGGGGTTGATACCATTCCCGAAATCTTTGCACTCGTCATGTATTCTTCCTCCTTTCTTCTTTATTCAATTTTATTTATTCTGAAGGATTCATGATTTCTGTCACCTTTGCGGCTGTATCAGAATTCATTTTCCCTAGAATATCAGCTCTTGATTGCGCATCCATATTTTCCAATATCTGTGCCACCAGATTCAGATTATCTGTCATGGTGTCAAATATGGCTGCTGCTTCCTTCGGTTTCATCTGGGAATAGCCCTTAACATAATCAGATATCTTACTGTCTGTCTGCTGCTGTTCCACCACCTGTTTATACAAAAGTTCCGCATTATCCGGATCAATGCTCTCATAATATTCCTTATATTGTTCTATATCGGGTGCCTGGTCCGAAAAAACAACCTCATTATAAAATTTTTCTTTTTCTTCTTCAAATGCAGCCTCATTTGCTTCATATTCTTTCAGCTTCTGGGACTGTGCTTCCAAATCCGCGATATAAGCACTGTTTTCACTGCTCCCCTGCTGTGCCTGTGCCAGTTCCTGCTCCAGTTCTTTTATGTAAGCTACCGCTTCATCCATATTCTTATATGGATAATCCTCTTCCGTAGAAAGATCGTCCTCAGAGTCCGGTAAAATCCGGTTGACATACGGAATATCTTTTAATAGTGGACGCATTACCGTAGAGCCAAATCCTCCAACATCCCATTTAATCAGCAGTGCCAGTATTGCCAGCCATACAATAATGATGACCAATGTTACCAGAGCAACTGCCAGTTTTGAAGAACCGCCTTCCTCTTCTTCTGTATTTTCCAAATCAGTTTCCATGTTCTTTGCAGCCTTTTTTTCTGCCTTCTTTCTTGCCTTCTCCGCTTTCTTTGCTGCTTTCTTATCCATTTCTTCTGCCATCGTTACACCACCTGTCTATTTTTTCGGTCTGCCATAGCTATAGCTTACCAGTTCGTCTACTACCTTGTTATCTTCCTGCACCAGTTGTTGTTTGAAATCTTCAAAATCTTTTTCCCGTAGTTTTTCCTGCGTCTTTCGCTCTTTCATAACTTCTTCCAGTTTCTGCCTGGCGGCTTCCACATTTTTCTCTGCTACCTGCACCTGCATCATCTGTCTTCGAATCAACACCTTCATGCTTTCAATTGCCTGTCTGCATTTTTTTATTTCCAGCAAATCTATTTTGCCTTCAACCAGCTCTTTTGCCCGGTTATCATATGCATTCTTCCGCTCAAAGAGTTTTAAAAGCTTTGCCTCTTCTTCCCGGAGTGCTGCATTTGCCTGGCTGTATGCAATCTTTTCCTGACTTTCCAGTTTTAATTTAATATCTAAAATATTCTGCATCCGGTAAATAAATTTTGCCATATCTCATTCCTACTTGAATACATCTTCCAACAATGCCAATTCTTCTTCAAATGTAAATTTTTCATCAGTTCTCTGACACAGAAACTCATTGACCGCTTTTATCTTAGAAACCGCATAATCAATTTCTTCATTGGAGCCGCTCTTATAAGCGCCAATATTAATCAAATCTTCTGCTTCCTGATAGGTTGCCAGTACATTTTTCAGCTTTCCTGCCACCGCCTTATGCTCCGCCGAAACAATGGAACTCATTACACGGGAAATACTCTGCAAAATATCGATTGCCGGATAATGATTCTTATGTCCTAATTTTCTGGATAACACAATATGTCCATCCAGAATACTTCTTGCTGTATCGGTAATCGGCTCATTAAAATCGTCACCGTCTACCAGCACCGTATAAAGTCCGGTAATAGAACCTCTTTCTGCTGTTCCTGCCCGCTCTAATAATTTCGGCATTTCCGAATACACGCTTGGCGGATATCCACGGGTAACCGGTGGTTCCCCGGTAGCAAGTCCGATTTCTCTTTGCGCCATGGAGAATCGGGTCAGTGAATCCATCATCAGCAGTACATCTTTTCCCTGATCCCTGAAATATTCCGCTACAGCTGTTGCAGTTTTGGCTGCTTTATTACGAATCAATGCCGGTTTATCTGAAGTTGCCACAATTACCACCGAACGGCGCATACCTTCTTCGCCAAGGTCCCGTTCAATAAATTCTCTCACCTCTCTGCCCCGCTCTCCAATCAGGGCAATTACATTGATATCCGCTTTGGTATTTCTTGCAAACATACCAAGCAGGGTACTCTTACCAACTCCGGAACCCGCAAAAATTCCAATACGCTGTCCCTTTCCAATGGTAATTAATCCATCCACCGCTTTAACTCCCAGTGGTAATACCTCACTGATGATTTCACGCTTCATCGGATCTGGTGGTGGGGCTTCAATCGGATATTCCTTATCGGTATGAATCTCATCCACATCTGTCGGTCGTCCAATTCCATCCAGAATATGGCCTAAAACCTCATCTCCCACCAAAACAGACAAAGGATGTCCCGTATTTGCTACGATACATCCAACACCCAGACCTTCAATACTGTCAAAAGGCATCAATAACAGCCGGTTATCCTTAAAACCGACTACCTCTGCCATGACATATTCTTTTTGCTCTCTATCCCGATATATTTTACACAAGTCATTCAGTTTTGCTTCCGGTCCGATAGATTCAATGGTAAGACCTACTACCTTAGACACTCTTCCAAGGCAGGTATAATATGTCTTATCCGAAAGTAACTGATATTTTTCCAAATCACATGTCACTCTTTTTTCCTCACATACACAATGACTGTATATCACGAATCAGATTATCCAGCTGTACATCCATTCCACACTCAAACACTCCTGTATCTGTCTCTATGATACATTCTCCTTCAGTCATGGAATGAATGGTAACTAAATCCAAAGTTGCATTCTGTCCCACGCATTCTAACAGCTCCTGTTTATGTTCTTCCAGATATGCTGCCTGTTTCGGACCTGCTTTGATTGTAAATTCTTTCGGTCCGTCAATGGATTCCATTGCCCGTTTTACAAGATAAAGTACAATCTCATCCTTATCATGGAACTGCACATGAAAAACATGGGAAACCACATCTGTAATTGTATGTACAAGCTTCGGTTCCAGTTCCCGCATCTGTTCCAGATAAGAATCCTGCAGCTGCTGTTCCCTTTTTCCAATGCTCTCTAACTTTGCATCATAAACCGCAGCACCTTCCTGCATTCCCTGTTCCATGCCCTCGGCATGTCCCTCTTCCATAGCCTTCTTGCGAAGCTCGTCTGCTTCCTCCCGGGCTGCTTTTCGGATTTCGTCTGCTTCGGCATTTGCCTGTGCTAAAATTTCTTCTGCTTTTTCCTTTGCCTCTGCTTCATAATCAATTGTTTCCACCTGTGGTGCAGCAATTCCTTCTACAAATCCACCTGACTCTGCCTGTGGCTGTTCCGGTTCTTGTGTCTTTGCAAGAGCCCGGGACTGTTCTTCTAAAATACGATACGCCAGCGTATTGGAATTAATCACGCGGCTCTCAGATTCATTCGTGATAAAACGCTGTTTATATAAATTAGACAATAATCTCATCACCTCCGCCACGGGAAATTACAATTTCTGCGGAGTCTTCCAGTTTACGAATAATACCAACAATCTTCTGCTGTGCTTCTTCTACATCCTTCATTCTTACCGGACCCATGAATTCCATATCTTCACGAATCATGGCAGCAAGACGTTTGGACAGGTTCTTAAAGATAACATTCTGAACCTCTTCGTTGGCACCCTTCAGTGCAACAGCAAGGTCATTGTTGTCCACATCACGCAGCACACGCTGGATTGCACGGTCGTCCAGCAACAGGATGTCTTCGAACACAAACATCTTCTTGCGGATTTCGTCTGCAAGTTCCGGCTCTTCGATTTCTAAGGATTCCATAATATGTTTCTCTGTTCCACGGTCTACCGTATTCAAAATACCAACGATAGCATCTACACCACCCACAATTGTGTAATCCTGATTGATCAGGGAAGAAAGTTTTCTCTCTAACACACGCTCTACCTCTTTGATTACATCTGGTGAAGTTCTGTCCATCTTGGCAATACGTTTTGCAACATCTGCCTGTTTCTCCGGTGTCAGGGCTCCTAAAATCATTGCAGACTGTGCCGGTGACAGATATGACAAAATCATGGCTATGGTCTGTGGATGCTCGTCCTGAATAAAGTTCAACACCTGACTTGGATCTGTCTTTCGTACAAATTCGAACGGACGAACCTGAAGGGATGCTGTCAGTTTTGTAATAACCTCCTGTGCCTTGTCGCTGCCTAATGCCTTATCCAGGAGTTCTTTGGCATAGCCAATACCACCTTCTGCAATATACTGCTGTGCAAGGCATACCTGATAGAATTCGTTTAATACGCTTTCTTTGGTCTGTGGTGACACGCTTCTGGTATTTGCAATCTCCAGTGTCAGTTCTTCTATTTCATCTTCTTTTAAATGTTTGAAAATACTGGCCGACTTCTCCGGTCCTAATGCTATCAGCAATATTGCCGCTTTCTGAATGCCATTATATTCTTCTGTTCCCATTTATTCCCACTCCTCATTCAGCCAGTTACGAAGCAACGACGCAACAGCCTCCGGATTTTCATCTACGAATTTTTCAATCAGGACACGAATCTCTGACTTCTCATTGTAACCAATATCTTCCAAATCTTCCTGTTCTGCCTGCTTGGTTGTCTCAAGCAACGATTCTACAGAAAGCTCCGGTTCAATCTCAGTTTCTTTTTCTTTTCTGGTACTGCGGAATACCACATATCCTAACAGTGCAAAAATCAGAACCGCAAGAATAATCTGCAGGTAATCCTGAAAGCCTCTGCCGCTGCCCTTAGAATATTCAAACATCGGAATATCATAGCTGACAATCGAAATATTAGATGCCGGGATACCGGTTGCATTGGATACCATAGTATAAAGATCCTGATCTACCGTTCCCTTTACCCGGTTGTTATTCTGTGTTACAAATTCATCAAAGGTCATATTGTCCAGAGTACCATCTGCTTTTAAGGTATCCTCATTATAAGTCACATAACGGGCTACCGTTACAGATATGGATGACTGGTCATATTCTATATCTCCTACAGAGCCAATGGTCTGGGTGTTCTTTTCATCCAGTGCACGGTCAATGGAATCATCTGTAACAGAGCTTTCTGATGTGCTTCCATCCGGAAGTACATAAGTTGTTCCATCTCCATTAGAGTCTGTTCCCGGTGTTCCCGACGTACCACCGGTTGAGTCTGACTGATAACGGTCCTCATGGGTAATCAGTCCTTCATCCCTGTCTCCCTGCGCAGAATAATTTGTCTCATTAGTCGTAACCTGATCAAAATTCAGCTTTAAATTTAATCCTACATCAATCGTATCATAAAGGTCTGTTCCCTTAATCACATCTGTAACAGCCTTCTTCACCTGTGTTTCTTTCTTTGTCTGATAACTGAGCTGTGTGCTGGCAGTTCCGATTGCTGTACTCTCTTCTCCACCCGCAAATAAAAGGTTGGAATTAGAGTCAATAATCGTAATATTATCCGTGGAAGAATTGCCAATCTCAGTTGCTATATATCTTGCTAAAGATGCCGCCTGGTCTTCGGACATCTCTCCGTTCAGTTCCAGCTTAACGCTGGCATAAGACTCCTGATTTCTTGTAACTAAGGTTCCATCATCTTCCGGAATATTTAAGTTAACATCTGCCGACTTAATCAAATCCATATTTTCCAGTTCTTTTGCAAATTTATCTTCCAAAAAAACCTGATACCGTTTACTCTTATCAGCTTCCGTTGTGCTGATACTGCCGCTTAATGCATCATCAATGGTAAATCCGTTGGTCGGAATACTGTTTGAGCCAAGCAAAATATTTGCATCTGCCTGATTCTTTGCATTTACCGAAAAAGTCATTCCATCAGAAGAAACCTCATAATCTATGCTGTTTCCATCCAAAAGGTCTTTTACAGATGATGCCTGCGTTGCATCCTCACAGGTTATCAGCTGAACCATCGTAGGTTTGGTCATCACGACAGCCAGTATCACCAATGCAAGAATTACTACAGCCGTAATACTGATAAGAAGCGTCTTCTGCTTTGTTGTAAACTTCAGCCACCATTCTTTTATTTTTTCTAATATTGCTTTCAATCTGTCTGGCATAATCTACTCATCCTACCTATACTAAATCTGCATGTTCATAATTTCTTTGTAAGCATCTATTACTTTATCCCTTACTGCAACTGTATAGGATAATGCAATATTGGCCTTTTCCTGTGCCACAAGCAATTCATGGGTATTGGTTGATTCTCCCAATGCAAATTTAATCTCCTCTTCCTCTGCATTGTTCTGATAATTATTTGTTTCCTTCACCATGTTCATTGCCGTTGCAAGAATGTTATCAAAGCTTTCCGCACTGTTTGACTGCTGTGTTGCAGCTGTATTCTGTGTATTAAAAATATCTGAAGAAACTCCTGTTAATACATTAACATTCATCGTTTATCTCACCTTTCCAAATATCCTTTATGATTTACCAATCTGTAATCCCGCCTGCGCAATCTGTTTGCTTGCATCAAAAGCTGTTACGTTCGCCTCATATGCTCTGCTGGCATCAATGAGATTCGTCATTTCTGTTACTATATTTACATTCGGATATGACACATAACCATTTTCATCCGCATCCGGATTGGACGGGTCATATTCCATAGTAAAATCAGTAGAATAATCTTCTGTTACGGAAGAAACCTTTACTCCGTTTCCCACATAGCCTTCCCGGGAATCAGAAAGTACTTTACTGAACGGAGTTACGCCTTTTTCCGAAAAAGTTACGATTTTTCTGCGGTAAGGTGTTCCATTCTCTGTACTGGTTGTATTTACATTTGCTACGTTCTCAGAAATGGTATCCATACGAAAACGCTGTGCCGTCATACCGGACGCACTGATATCAAACGACTGAAATAATGCCATTCTTTATTCCTCCCACACAATTTTATTTAATAACAGTTTTATACCGTGATATTTCCTGACTGATACTGTTGGTCAATCCCAGATAACGGATTGTTTCTGAGGCAAGCTCTACATTCTCCTGCTCCGGGTCAACATTGTTGCCGTCCAGACGGTAAGAATAAGAGGCATTATCGATATATGTCTTTGCATTCAGATGGTCCATATGGATATTTGCCACCTTGTCATCCAGTGAAACATATTTGCTTTTGCCCAGTTCGGATTCCAATGTACTTTCAAAATCCAAATCCCGGCGTTTATATCCAGGTGTATCAGCATTTGCAATATTATTTGATATTAACTGTTCTCTTTCCCAGCTCGCACTTGCGGCCTTATTCAGCACATTCATATAGTCAAACGCATTTGAACTTATCATACTGCACCTCCATAGTTATCCATATTGTTATTGCATCATATTTTATTATAAATAATCTTGTAAAAAACACAAGTATTTTTTTCTTATTTTTACATTATCTAGTGTTTTTTTCCAATTGGCTACACAATATAAAAGGGATTTACAGCTTTTTCCCACTATAAATCCCTTTATCCGATGCACCATCCGTGTGCTCTTCTTTATATTCTGTTTGTTTATATTTCTATGGTTAATCTGCCTTTCGTATTCTGGCAAGTTCATCAAACACCACATCATTTACAACTTTGATATAAGTTCCCTTCATTCCGGAAGAACGGGATTCGATGACTCCTGCACTTTCGAACTTACGCAATGCATTTACAATAACGGAACGTGTAATTCCTACACGATCTGCAATCTTGCTGGCTACAAGAATACCTTCTGTTCCGTTTAACTCATCAAAAATATGAGTAATTGCCTCTAACTCTGAAAAAGAAAGTGTGCTGATTGCTGAACGCACAATCTGTACTTTTCTGGTCTCTTCCGCATTTTCCTCATTCACAGAACGCATCATTTCCAGTCCGACAACTGTTGTTCCATATTCACTGAGAATAATATCATCAATGTCATACTGGTTATCATAACGATATACAAACAATGTTCCTAACCGCTCACCAGCAATATCAATCGGTGTAATAATTGCAGAATATTTCTTAATATCTGATTCAAATCCTAATGTTTCCAGATTAACGTTTTCCTTTGTGGAAAGAATTCCAAGCAGTCTTTCATTCAGCATAGAATCAATAAACCCGCCTACTTCATCAACAATCAGTTCATGAATCTCATCAATTCCACGGCACTGGCTGCTTCCGAGTACCTTTCCTTTTTTACTGATAACAAGGATATTGGAATCCAATATCTCTGTCAAAACCTCACAGATATCATTGAACACAACCTTTGACGAATTATTATTGTGCAAAAGCTTATTTATTTTTCTTGTTTTATCCAACAGCTGAACGCTCATACTTATATCCTCCACGCTATATTCAGAATAACTAGACTGTTTAATATTTTATCATGTTTATTCTGATAATTCAAGGATTTGAATTGTACTTTTAATTCTTTTCATCCTTTTTGGGTTTTTCCTCTGAAAAGCCACACTGCTCATTGGCACAGGCAAGCTTATTGCCCTTTTCTACCATATAACTTCCGCACTTCGGACATTTCTCAGATGACGGCTTTGCCCATGACATGAAATCACATTCCGGATTATTCTCACATCCGTAATATCTTCTGCCTTTCTTGGTTTTACGTAGTACAATATCTTTGCCGCATTTCGGGCAGGCAACACCAATCTTCTCAAAATACGGTTTGGTATTACGGCACTCCGGGAATCCAGGACACGCCAAGAATTTACCATGCGGACCGTATTTGATTACCATATTTCTGCCGCACTCTTCACAAATTACATCGGTCACTTCATCCGCTATCTGCACTTTTTCCAGATCTTTTTCTGCCTGCTTTACTGCCGCATCCAAATCCGGATAGAAATTGCTTACTACAGTCTTCCAGTTTACGGTTCCTTCTTCCACGCTATCCAGCAGCGACTCCATATTAGCGGTAAAATGTTCGTCCACGATACTGGAAAATGCTTCTGTCATAATGGAATTTACTGCTTCACCAAGCTCGGTAACATAAAGGTTTTTATTTTCCTTAATCACATATCTTCTGGCAAGAATGGTGGTTATGGTCGGAGAATAGGTACTTGGTCTTCCAATTCCACGTTCCTCCAATGCCTTTACCAAAGATGCCTCGGTATAATGAGCAGGGGGCTGTGTAAAATGCTGTTTTTCATCCCATGCATCAAAACTTAATTCTGTATCTTTATCAATGGACTTAAGCATCACATTCTGTGTGCTCTTTTCCTCATCTTCATTGGTGTATACAGACATAAATCCTTCAAATACAAGCTTGGATGCTGCTACGGTAAAAAAGTATTTTCCAGCACCGATTTTTACGGATGTTGTCTCATATTTTGCATCACTCATACGGCTTGCAGTAAAACGGTTCCAGATTAACTGATACAGGCGGAACTGGTCTCTGGATAAAGATTCCTTTACCATTACCGGTGTTCTTGTAATATCAGACGGACGAATCGCTTCATGGGCATCCTGAATCTTGTTACTGCTCTTCTTTTCCTCTACATGGGAAGAAACATAATTTTCGCCATACTGCTCTGCAATAAAGCTGCGTGCCATAGCATCTGCTTCTTCTGAAATACGGACAGAATCTGTTCTCAGGTAAGTAATCAGACCAACCGTTCCGATTCCCTTTACATCCACACCTTCGTATAACTGCTGTGCTAAGCGCATGGTTTTCTGTGTGGAGAAATTCAATACCTTGGATGCTTCCTGCTGTAAGGTACTGGTGATAAACGGCTGTGGAGCCTTTTTATTACGTTCCCCTTTTTTCACATCTGTTACGGCAAATTTTTCTTTTTCAAGCTCTGCCATAATAGCATCTGCCTGTTCTCTTGAGGTGATATTCATTTTTTCTTTTGCTGTTCCGTAAAACTTTGCAGTTAACGGCTTCTTCTCACCTTTTACTTTCAGGCTGGCATCTAAGGTCCAGTATTCTTCCGGTATAAATGCATTGATTTCACTTTCACGGTCGCAGATCAAACGCAATGCCACAGACTGTACACGTCCTGCACTTAAGCCTCTTTTTACCTTTGCCCATAATAACGGGCTGATCCGGTAACCCACCATACGGTCTAACATACGGCGCGCCTGCTGGGCATTCACTAAATCCATATCGATGTCTCTCGGTTTTTTTAAAGAAGTTTTTACTGCATTCTTGGTAATCTCATTGAAACTAATCCGGTAAACCTTTTTATCAGAATTTGCCAGATTCAGTGCCTGATATAAATGCCAGGAAATTGCCTCTCCCTCACGGTCCGGGTCAGTTGCAAGATAAATGACATCTGCTTTTTTCACTTCTTTTCTTAATTTTGCAAGTACATCACCTTTTCCCCGGATGGTAATATACTTTGGTTCAAATCCGTGTTCTGCATCAAAGCCTAATGTACTCTTCGGTAAATCTCTCACATGTCCATTGGATGCATCCACTTCATAATTCTTCCCCAGAAACTTTTTAATTGTTTTAACTTTTGCCGGTGACTCAACAATAACAAGATATTTAGCCATAACCCTGCTCCTTTATTTTGTTCTCTCTATACGGTTATTCATGCATTTTTATATAATAATTCTTATATACTTCTTTGATAAAACCTGCATTTTCCAGCGTCAGCAGTATCTCACACATCCGGTCTACCGGTAGCTTTGTTTCTTCCAAAATCTGCTGGGCACTTTTCGGTTGCAAATCGAGAACACTATACACCACCCCTTCATCTTTTTCAAGTACCTTTTTTGAAAAAGCATTGGAAACTACTATATTGGCAAGATCAATTTCAAGATCCTTAAACCATTCCTCCGGAGACACTATGATGCCAGCCCCCTGCCGTATCAGGCGGTTACAGCCTCCACTTAACACATCTCCAACACGCCCCGGAAGTGCATAAATATCTTTTCCCTGCTCTAAGGCAAAGTCTGCCGTAATCAATGAACCGCTCCGCTCCTTTGCTTCTATTACAACTACCACATCTGAAAGCCCGCTGATTAACCGGTTCCGTTGCGGGAACAACTTTCCCAAAGGTTTTGTCTGCGGCATATATTCAGATAGAATTCCGCCTTTTTGTGTCATGGTCTGATAAAGACTCTGATTCTGTCTGGGATAACAGTAATCTGCCCCGCATCCCATAACAGCATAAGTTTCTCCCTCTGCCGCCATGGCACCACTGTGGGCTGCTCCATCAATTCCTGCTGCCAGTCCACTGATTATAATGCAGCCTGCTTTTACTGCCAGTTCCGCCAGATGTTTTGCATAGTAACGACCGTATTCACTGCATCTTCTTGCTCCCACAATAGCAATACTTTTCTTATCTTCCGGTGGCAGACTGCCCTTATAAAAAATTCCATAAGGTGGCTTATTGATATATAAAAGACGTTTCGGATAGTTTTCATCCTCTCTTGTTACAAGATACAGTCCGCTTCTTTTTAAATTCTCCCATGCTTCTTCTAAGTTCCATGCTTTTTTATAGGTAAGAACAGACTTCACATCTGCTTCGGTAATGCCCGGAATCTGCATGAATTCCTTTTCTGACATGTCATATAAGGCTCTTGCACTTCCGGCAAAACGAAACAGTTTTTCCACTTTTCCGGTTCCAATGTTTTCTGCCATCTGTGCCATACACGCCAGCCAGTATTTATATTTCATTCCATTTATCCCTCCCAGAATTTCTTATCTACATTCCGATAACAGACCGCCTCGCTTAAATGTCTGGTTAGGATTTCATCTGAACCGTCCATATCTGCAATGGTTCTCGCCACCCGCAAAATCCTATGATAAGATCTGGCTGTCAATTCCAGCTTCTGATAAATGTTTTCCATATACTGTTTTTGTTTTGTCGATAATCTGCAATATTTTGTCAGTAATGCCGCCGGAATTCTACTGTTATAACGAATATTAGTTCCAGCAAACCTTTGCTGCTGCCGCTCCATAGCTGCAACCACCCTTTTTCTGATTTCTGCCGAAGTCTCCTGATACGGATTTTCTTTAATTAAATCCTGATATTCCACACGCTTTGTCTCTACACAGATATCAATTCTGTCCAATAAAGGCTGACTGATTTTCTTTAAATACTGTTCCACCATTCCTTTCGTGCAATGACAGCGGTTCAAATCCGGATAATATCCACACCGGCAGGGATTCATGGCAGCCACCAGCATAAAATCCGACGGAAATTCATAATTTCCGGCAAGCCTTGCAAGCTTTACACAGTGTTCTTCCATAGGCTGTCTTAAAATTTCCAAGGTTTCCCGCCGGAACTCCGCCAGCTCATCTAAAAAGAGCACACCATGGTGGGCGAGACTGATTTCTCCCGGTCCCGGAACCATTCCACCACCTGCCAGTCCCTGTGGTGTTATGGTATGATGTGGATTACGGAAAGGACATTCTGCCATCCATGCTTCACTTTCCGTCAGAAGTCCCCTTACACTGTATATTTTTGTTACCTCCAGGGCCTCCTCTTCTGTCATCTCCGGTAAAATACCCGGAATTCTCCTTGCAATCATTGTCTTTCCTGCGCCCGGTGGTCCAATCATCAGGAGATTATGTCTGCCGCTTACCGCAATCTCACAGGCTCTTTTCACAAACTGTTGTCCATTAATTTCTGAAAAATCCGGTACTTCTTTTCTCTTAGCCTTTTTCTCATGCCCGATTTCTTCTTTCTCAGGCTCCCAGAATTTAATTTCATCATTAAAGCCTTTTATCACTTCTTCCAGTGAGTTTACACCAAACAGACGGATTCCTTTTACCAATGCAGCTTCTTTGGCATTTTCCACCGGCACCATACAGGCGTCCATCCGCTCCTGTGCAGCCTTTGTCACGATGGGCAATACTCCATGAATCGGTTTTATTCTTCCATCCAGTCCTACTTCTCCTACAATCAGAAGCTGTTCCAGCCTGTCTTTCGGAATAATCCCCATTGCAGCAAGCACTGCCACTGCTACCGGCAAATCAAAGGACGAACCGGATTTTCTTACATATGCCGGCGAGAGATTAATCGTAATCCGTTTTGGTGGGAGACGGTATCCACAATTTTTAAGGGCTGTCCGCACCCGCTCTCTTGCCTCCCGCACTTCTGCCGATAAAAATCCTACCATTTCAAACACTGGCATACCATCCGTCACATCTGCTTCCACGCGGATAGGAATGCTCTCAATGCCACGCACGATTGCCGTTGATACAATACTGTACATTAAATTTCACCTTTCTGTTTTGCAATTATTCTGTTTTTTGTAATTATTTCATTTTCTCTGTTCATTTTGTTTGTCCGGGATTTTTCTGCAGAAGAACTCTGCAATTTACATGAGCAGCCCCAAGATGGGTTATTCATCATTTATTTCGATAAAAAAGATGGACTCATCATATCATGAAATCCATCCTTTTCAAATACCAATTTAACACATTATAAAAATTTAATAATTGTAACCTTTTTCAAAATAAGCTTTCAGCTTCTCCAATGCCCTTTTTTCAATTCGTGAAACATAGGATCTCGAGATATTTAAACTTTTTGCAATCTCCTTTTGTGTCACCGGACAGTCCGTTTTCAAACCATAGCGCAGGTTTATGATAATCTGTTCCCGCCTGTTTAGAACCTGGGGCAGTATTTCATATAATGTCTTCACATTTCTGTCATACTCCATCTGCTCCACCACATCCGGTTCGTTATGCTCTACAATATCCAGTAAATGTATCTGGTTTCCCTCTTTATCTGTTCCGATTGGTTCATAAAGAGACACTTCCCTGGCAATTTTACGCTTACTGCGCAGATACATCAGAAGTTCATTTTCAATGCATCTCGCTGCATAAGTTGCCAGCTTATTTCCTTTTTCTACCCGGAAGGTATCGATTGCTTTAATCAATCCAATGGTTCCAATCGATATCAGATCTTCCATATCCTCTTCCACATTCTGATATTTTTTTACCACATGTGCTACCAGACGCATATTATGTTCTATCAGAATATGTTTTGCTTCAAGGCTGCCTTCCCCAAGCTGCTTTAAATATTGCTTCTCTTCCTGTATAGTCAATGGAGATAAAAATGTTTTCAATACAGCACCCTTAAAAAGCGATTTATTATATTCTATGCGTCTGCCAGGTTCTTCGTGCCTTTCCTCCTTTTTTTATCTCTATCCTTTTCTTCTGTGTCTTTTTCCTTTATAATTATCCTTATGAAGCGAATATTAGACTATACCATAACAAATGAATACAAAAACTATACGATAAGAGAATTTCTTACGGAAAAAGGATACCCGAAAGGACTCCGGGCACATCTTTTCCGCACCAAAGATGTTCTTTTCCGAAACGGTGATACCGGGCACAGCAGTGACCGGCTGAAGGTTTCTGATAAATTAAAGATTATTTTAGAAGAATCTATGCCAAAAAGCTATCCCGCACCGGAAAACATTCCCCTTTCCATCCTCTATGAAGACGAAGATATTCTCGTTATCAATAAACCGGCACATATGCCTGTCCACCCATCCATGACACATTACGAACATACCCTCTCCAATGCTGTCTTTTATTATCTGGGTAGCAAAAACGAAGCCGGTCCTTTCCGCTGCATCAACCGGCTGGATAAGGATACTACCGGTATCACAATCCTTGCAAAAAACAGTCTCAGTGGCGGTATCTTAGGCAGACAGATGAATGAACGGAAAATCCACCGCACCTATCTTGCCATTGTCCGTGGTATTACCCCGGAATCCGGTACCATTACTGCGCCAATCGGCAGAAAGGAAGGTTCTGTATTAGAGCGTCAGGTAGATTTTGGGCAAGGTGAATACGCCTGCACCCATTACCGCAGACTAGCTGTGAAAGAAATTTTTCCAAAAAATACTTTTTCAAGGGAGCCTCTTTCACCGGATGCACTCTCCCTTATTGCTTTGCGGCTTGACACCGGCAGAACCCACCAGATTCGTGTCCATATGAGCTACCTCGGCTACCCTTTAATTGGAGATTTCCTTTATAACCCGGATTTTTCCCTGACAAAAAGGCAGGCTCTTCATGCCTGCCAGTTAAAATTCGAACATCCAATCACAAAGGAACAGCTCTGCTTTACGGCTCCACTTCCTGCCGATATGCAAATGCTGTTCCCTGAATTTCATGTTCCAGATTTGGACAATCTATTTTCGGATTAACGGATTCTTTCGGTAAGTCCGACTTTCTTCTGCACCTTACGCAAGGTCTTATTAGAATAATAAGCTGCTTTTTCGTCATTCATTTTAATCATGCTGTCAAGATAGGTCTTGTCTGCCATCAGTTCCCCATAACGTTTCTGCAATGGCTCTAACTCTGCAGCAACTGCTTCTCCTACTGCCAGTTTGAAATCACCGTAGCCTTTTCCGTCAAATTCTTTTTCGGTTTCTTCTCTTGTCTTACCGGTTACACAACCATAAATATCAATCAGATTACTAATGCCCGGTTTATCTTCACGATATACAATTTCACTGCCGGAGTCGGTTACTGCACGTTTAAATTTGCGGATAACGGTATCTTTATCATCTAAAAGGCGAATAGTTGCATTCGGATTCTCATCGGACTTTGACATCTTTTTCTCCGGCTCCTGCAGACTCATAATCTTTGCACCTGCTTTTCCGATATATGCCTCCGGAATTGTAAATACATCTCCGTAAATAGCATTAAAACGCTGTGCAATGTCTCTGGTAATCTCAAGATGCTGCTTCTGGTCTACTCCAACCGGAACCACATCTGCCTGATACAATAAAATATCAGCCGCCATTAATACCGGATAGGTATAAAGACCTGCATTGATATTATCTGCATGCTTTGCAGCCTTGTCCTTAAACTGTGTCATACGGTTTAACTCTCCCATATAAGTAAAGCAGCCTAATATCCAGCTTAATTCTGCATGTCCGGATACATGGGACTGATAATAAATACAGTTTTTCTCCGGGTCTAATCCTGCCGCTACATATAATGCATAAAGAGAACGGGCATTTTTGCGGAACTCTGCCGGCACCTGTCTTAAGGTAAGGGAATGTAAATCCATAACACCATAGATACATTCATATTCATCTGTAAGATTTACCCAGTTTTTCAATGCTCCCAAATAATTTCCAAGGGTAAGGGTTCCTGTTGCCTGCATTCCACTATATAAAATCTTCTTTCCGTCTAACATTTATTTATCCTTCTTTCTTTTATTTTTCAATACTTCATATCGAATATATGCATAAGTCTCTTCTTCGCCGCATTCTGCCAGCATATGAAGAAGGCACTCTAAAAGTTCTCTTGATTCCTCATGAATAATATGATACTGCTTTCCATGTTCGTAATAAGCCAGAGGACTTTCGTCGGTATATTTTTCTCTCTGGTAATTCCTGCTTGCTGCCACCCGGTCAATAAACATCTCAACAACATATTTTGTTGGCATCTTCATTCCAGTAATTCCGGTGCATTTCTCCGGTCCGTAATCAATCCAGTATTCCATATGATGCTTGTTTCTGCCCTTATGGTGCAGCCAGGCTGCGGAATACCCCTTATCCTCACGCTCGGCATTGTTGGGACTCATATTTCCCTGAAAATACTTACAACCCACTAAAAATTCCGTTGGTGAATATTTCGACAAATCATGCAATAAGCCCTGGCGGTAAAGTCCAACTTTAAAACAGCCTTTCATGACCAACATCTTGTGATGATTAATTGTGCAAAAATGTTTCCATGCTTTCATCTTACTTTATTTCCCTATTAATATCTGAATGGACATCCCGGCAATTTCTACCTGGACTGCATCCATTTTCATTTCTTTCTCCAGAAAACCATTTTCATTTCCTGTATCCATTACTTTATACCATTTTTTACTTTTTGGCAATTTCGGAAGTGCAAGGAACTGTTTTCCGGTGTGAAAATTATATGCCACATAAATCATTTCCTCACAATCCGCATACAGTCCGCAATAAAGCATCCCAACCGACTGGCGGTTCGGGCTAAATCCCACAGTCCATGCACTATCGCAGTGAAAAGAAAGATCCGGATATCCCAGTCCCTTATAATCATTCATCCGCATCGGCTCTTCCATCCGAAGAACCGGGTGTGCCTTACGAAAGGCTATCATTTCCTTTACAAACTGTTGTAAGGATGCATATTTCTTATCATTTTTCCAGTTTACCCAGCCAACCGCATTATCCTGGCAATATGCATTATTATTTCCCCTCTGGGAATTACCAATCTCATCACCGGCAGCAAGCAGTGGAATACCCTGTGCTAAAAATACTGCCGTAATCGCATTTCGAAGCTGTTTTTTACGCAGGCTTTCTATATATTTTTTGCGGGTTGGTCCTTCTATGCCATAGTTGTCGCTGTAATTCCAGTCATTTCCATCAGCATTGTTTTCCCCATTTGCTTCATTATGTTTCTCACTGTACATAAATACATCTGCCAGTGTAAAACCATCATTAGATGCTGCATAATTCACAAATCCGGCATATTTCTTCTGCTTACGCATCTGGTTTACAAAATCGGTAAGACAGATTTCCTTATGATTTAACATTTTCCGCAACGGATAATAAAATTCATCCCGGTAAACAAATAAATGTGGATATGCATAATCCTGTTCCAGCAAATCCTCCGGAATCGTATCTGCAAACAGCTTACTGCGGCACAAAATCAAATCCTGTGCCATAGCACGAACCGGAAGATTTGCTCCCATCAGACGGAATCCATCCACATGATATTCCATCACCCAGAAGCGCAGGGCTTCTAACATCAGATTCTGATTGATGGTATCAGGAAAATAAATTTCCATAATACATTCCATGTCATTTTTATGCAATGCCTTAATTAATGATTTCAAGGCATGCTCCGGCTGTCTGCTTTTGGTAAATGCAGCCTTCGGCGCAAAATAATTGCCTTCGGTATAGCCCCAGCAATTTATCTTCTCAACTTCCGGCAGCTTCTTTGTATCCGTCTTCTGTTCTTCCTTCCAGGTCACATAATCCGGCAGTTCACAGGTTTCCGGTATCATCAGCTCTTCAAATTCATAAAAAGGCATAAATTCAACGGTTGTAACGCCCATATCACGAAGATATCCTATCCGGTTCTCTACTGCTTCAAAAGTTCCTTTTCTTGCTCCGCCATTACTACCCTCCATGGTAAAATTTCTCACATGAAGTTTGTACATGACCATATCCTTTTTGGCAATTTCCGGTGCCACATCCTCTTCCCAGTCAAAAACATCTGTGGAGAAACCGCTTTTCACCTGATAATCCATACCAAAGCGTTCCTTTTCTCCCCACTTTTCCCTGCCTACAATTCTTCTGGCATATGGATCTGTCATAACCTTACCGTCTATTTCAAAATTATAATCAAAAGAAGCCGGTTCAATGCCCATTACCATAATTGAGCGCAGTGCACCCACATAGTAAGTATCCGGAACCGGTATTTTTCCAATTTTCCCTGTTTTCTTTTCATACAATACAATACTGCATTTCTGCTCTTTTCTCCCCTCAAAGGTAAATACAATCCCATCACTACGCACAACTGCTCCCATGGTTCTGTAATCGCCTTCCCGAACATTGTATTTCATTTCATCATCCTGCACTTTCCTATATTCAAGTCTCTTGAAAAGATTATAACACGATTCATTGACAATTGATATGTAAATTTTTATAATTATAGTGTAGTGTATTGTTAATTAGTGATATAAGAGGTATATTCATGCATACAGTTGCAACAAAGGATTTACGACCTGGCATGGTGACTGCCACTCCTGTCATGAGCAGGCATGGGCAGATGATTGTAGAAGCACACAAAATGCTGACAACTCAGATGATTGCACACCTTGAGTTTTACGGAATTGAGAGTGCCAGAATAATAGACGGTGCTCTGCCTGTTGATGCCATTCAGTCAATGGCTGAAGAAAAGGAAGCAGTTGACCGGTATTCTGAACGGGTAAGAAACAGTAAAGAATTCAAAGTTTTTAAAGCAAATTACGAAAAAAAAGTACCTTTTTTAGAAAAATCCATCAATGATTTTGTCACAAAAAACATTCCTTTAGATCAGGAGGCTCTTTTATCCTGCGCTTTAGATCTTTTTGCCAGACATTCCACTACAATTTCCATGTTCGATATGTTGCACAATATGCGCAAAATTACCGATTCCACTTATGCCCACAGTCTGAATGTTTCTTTAATCAGCCGAATGATTGGTATGTGGCAGGATTATAATGCAGATGATTTAGAAACTCTGACTCTGGGTGGTCTCTTACACGATATAGGAAAAAGTAAAATTCCACCTGAAATCATTAACAAGCCAGGGCGCCTGACCCCGGAAGAATATGAACTGGTGAAAAAACATTCCGAATATGGTTACGAACTGCTGAAAAATCAGAATGTATCTGTCCATATCAAAAAAATTGCTCTCACCCATCACGAACGCTGTGATGGAAGCGGCTATCCAATCGGACTTATCGGAGATGATATTGATGATTTTGCCAATATCGTTGCTATTGCAGATGTCTACGATGCCATGACTGCTGACCGCTGTTATCGCCGCGGCGTCTGCCCGTTTGAGGTCATTGCCACTTTTGAGCGGGAGGGTCTGGGTAAATACAAACCCCAGTTTATTACCAGCTTCTTGGAGCATATTGCCAATACATATATTAACAATGATGTCATGCTAAGTAATGGCATGACCGGTAAAATTGTGCTGATTAACAAGCATCGCCTGACCCGTCCGGTGGTTCGGTTAGAAGACGGTATATTTATCAATCTGGAAAAACGTCCGGAACTCTACGTTCAGACAATTATATAAAGAAAGAGGTATTTTATGGAAAACAAACAGTTAAAAGATGAAGACGATATCATGGTGACATTGAATTTAGACAATGGGCAGGATGTGGAATGCAAAATTCTTACTATCTTTGAAGCAGGAAAACAGGATTATATTGCGCTGATGCCCTTAGATGAAAAGGGAAATGAAAATGCAGATGGTGAAGTATATATCTATCGTTACTCCGAGGATGAGGATGGAAATCCTTCTTTAGATAATATTGACAGTGACGAAGAATACGAAGTTGTCTCCGACCGTTTTGATGAATTATTAGATGAAGCAGAATTTGACGCAATGGACAACTAATCATCCATTACGTTTCCTGCAATTCTTTTAAGAACCGGGATGGTTCTGCACTGTGATTATTCAACAGCTCTACCGAGAAGAGGTAGAGCTGTTTTTTTGCTCTGGTCATCCCCACATAGAACATTCTGCGTTCCTCTTCCAGATCCGCATCTAAAACAGCTTTCTTATAGGGCATGATTTTCTCATTTACATCAATCAAAAATACCACATCATACTCTAATCCCTTCGAGCTATGTAGGGTTGATAAGACAACGCCCTCTCCCTTCGTCCGCTGCTTCTCCATGGCACGCTGTAATTCTTTTAAATATTTCTCTTTCTGTTCCTGCCAGTCATCAAAGCTATCGAACTCTTTGGTCATATCGGTAAGCTGTTCTAGAATATCCAAAAGTTCTTCCTCATTCATACCTCTCTGATCTGCATATTCTTTGATATAGTCATCGTAGCCGATTCCCTTGCGGATATAATTCACCGCTGCAAAAGGCTTCATTCCGGCTAACATTTTGCAGTCATGATAAAGCCGGTCGATTCTTCGTGCAATCCAGGACTGCTCCATTTTATCATAATAATCTGCCCAGACATCAAATGCTACGGTATCCTCTTCCAGGCTGTCCCGCCCAATATAACGGTTCGGCCGGTTCATAATCTGTAAGAAGTCTGCCCTTCTTCTGCTTCCATGGGCAATCCGAAGATAACTTTCCATATCTTTTGCAATCCAATGCTCATAAATATTAGGAATATTATCCCTTGTACGGAAAGGAATATTATATTCCATCAACTGCTGCATCAGAAGTCTTGGCTGTGTATTAGTGCGAAACAGCACCGCTGCGTCCGACCAGTCACCACCAGCTGCGGTATATTCCTTAAGTGCATGAATCAATCCTAAATTTTCTTCCCGCTGCGTCCGGTAAGTCTTACATACTACCGCTTCCTTTGCCGGATGAAATGCCTTAATATCCTTTGCAAACCGCCCTGTATTATGGGCAATCAGTCTTCCTGCCGCTGCCACAATATTTCCATCGGAACGATAATTATAATTTAATACAATCCGCTTTGCATCAGCATAATCCTTCTCAAAGTTCAGCATAATCTCCGGTCTTGCCTGGCGGAACCTGTAAATAGACTGGTCATCATCCCCTACCACAAAGAGATTATTTTCCGGTGCTGCAAGCATCCTTATAATCTCATATTGTAATCCATTGATATCCTGAAACTCATCAATTAAAATATATCGGAACTTCTTCTGCCAGAGTGCTAAGATATCCTTCCGCTGGCTGAAAAGTTCATAGGTATAAACTAACATATCATCAAAATCAATCAGCCGGTTCTTCTGCAGCATCTTCTGATAATTCATAAATACATCCCGGAATGTATGCTCTGGAAAATTAGAAGAATAATAATGTTCAATGGGAATGTTCGAATTCTTTACACCGCTGATTTCAGATAACAGAGTCTGGATGCATTCATTTTCATCTTCATAGTCAATCGGAAAATGACGTAAAAGATTCCGGATAAATACCACCTTCTGCTCATCTCTTATAATATTTTCTGCCCGATAATGATAAGCATACTTTAATACCGTAAAAAACACCGCATGAAAAGTACCAAAAGTAGCCGTTGTGGATGTCTGATTCGTCAGCGAAAGAAAACGCTCCTTCATCTCCATAGCGGCTGCTTTTGTAAATGTCACCACCAGAATCTCTGATGGTGACACCCCATATTTTTCTATTAAATTTTTCGTTCGATGGGTAATTACGGCAGTTTTGCCTGAACCGGGCCCCGCCAGTGTAAGGCAGGGACCCTGATAAAAATCAACAGCTTCCTGTTGTGCTTCATTAAATCGCATGAAATGCCTCGTAACTTTTATTTCTCAAGTGCTTTCGTAAGAAGTGCAATTCCGGTACGGATACGTTTTAAGGACTCTTCCTTACCAATAATTTCCATAATCTCAGTTGCACCTGCCGGTGTCATCTGTTTACCGGAAACCGCTGTACGAACCGGCCATAATACATAACCATTCTTGCAGCCCTTCTCTGCCACAAAATCACAAAGCGTCTGATACAGTGCATCATTACTGTAATCCTGTTGAGCCTCTAATACCGGAAGAATCTCTGTCAAGACTTCCAAAGAGCTCTCTTCTGTGGTCTTCATCTTCTTATGGGTATACATTGCGGTATCATACTCCGGAAGTTCCTCAAAGAAGTCAATCAGATTCTCAATATCCGGGAAGATTTCAATTCTGGTCTTCACCATCTCTGCAATCTTGCGGATATCATAATCCCTGGTAATTACTTTCCGGATATATGGCTCTGCCATTTCAAAGTACGAATCAAAATCCATTGCCTTGATGTATTCGCCATTCATCCATTTCAGCTTTGTATAGTCAAATACAGCCGGTGATTTGCTCATATGATGATAATCAAAGGCTTTTACCAGCTCCTCTAAAGAAAAGATTTCCCGGTTATCTGCCGGACTCCACCCCAGTAATGCCACAAAGTTTACAACTGCCTCTGTTAAAAATCCCTGTTCAATCAAATCTTCGTAGGAAGAATGTCCACAACGTTTACTTAACTTCTGATGCTCTTCGTTGGTAATTAACGGACAGTGTACATACACTGGCACATCCCAGCCAAAAGCTTCATACAGACGGTTATACTTTGGAGAAGAAGAAAGATATTCATTTCCTCTTACTACATGTGTAATTCCCATCAAATGGTCATCTACTACGTTGGCAAAGTTATAAGTCGGATATCCGTCTGATTTAATCAGAATCATATCGTCCAGCTCCGCATTATCAACGGTAATATCTCCATAGATTTCATCATGGAAGGTTGTTGTTCCTGTCTGAGGATTGTTCTGACGGATAACGTATGGAACACCTGCAGCAAGCTTTTCTTCTATTTCTTCCTTGCTTAAATGCAGGCAATGCTTATCGTAAACAATAATCTCTTTACCTGCAACAGTCTGACGCAGACTCTCTAAACGCTCCTTATCACAGAAACAATAGTATGCTTCTCCTTTTTCAATGAGTTTCTTCGCATACTCCAGATAAATTCCCTGTGCCTGACGTTCACTCTGCACATATGGGCCAACACCGCCATCCTTGTCCGGACCTTCATCATGTAACAATCCAGTCTTCTCAAGGGTACGGTAGATAATATCTACCGCTCCCTCAACATAACGTTCCTGGTCTGTATCTTCAATTCTTAAAATAAAATCTCCGCCCTCATGCTTTGCAATTAAATATGCATAAAGTGCTGTACGCAGATTTCCTACATGCATTCTTCCTGTAGGACTTGGTGCAAATCTGGTTCTAACCTTGCTCATTCTATTAACCCGCTTTCTTACTATTAATTTAATTCGATTTCCCGTAATTCCTTTGGAGGAAGCTGCTTGGTAGAAGCTTTCTTAATCTTCTCGATTTCCTGTTTTGCTTTCGGAATCGGAAGAATAGTTCCTGCTCCGGCGATACATCCGCCAGGACATCCCATTCCTTCAATCATACATCCATTCATCTTACCAGCCTTGGCAAGCATCAGCATCTTCTTACATTCAGCAAGACCTTCTGCATGTTCAATCTTAACATCCACATCCGGATAATATTCATGTACACATTTTTCAATGGCATCTGCAACACCACCGGCACATGCATATCCACGACCTGCAGCAGTTGCATCATGCATGGAGCTTTCACCCTCTGTCTGGTTCGGATCAATTCCTTTTGCTGCAAACATAGCGTCTAACTCTTCAAATGTGATTACAAAATCAACATCGCTTCGTACAGTTCTTCTGCTTGCTTCCAGTTTCTTAGCAGCACACGGTCCGATAAATACTACTTTTGCATTCGGATGTTCTTTCTTAATGCTTCTTGCTGTAGCAACCATAGGTGTAAGCTCAGAAGATACGCTCTCGATTAAATCCGGGAACTGTGTCTTTGCAAGCATGGACCATGCAGGACAGCAGGAAGTAAGTAAGAACGGAAGCTCTCCTGTTGCAACATGATTTGCATAGTGATGTGCTTCTGCTACTGCACCGATATCAGCTCCAAGTGCAACCTCTACAACCTCTGAAAAACCAAGTTCTAATAAAGCTGCCTTTACATGCTTTGGAGTAGCTCCAGGCCCGAACTGACCTACAAATGCAGGTGCAATTTCAGCGATAACTTCTCCGCCTTCTTTCATACACCGGATCAACTGGAAAATCTGTGATTTATCTGCAATTGCTCCGAATGGGCAGCTTACCATACACTGACCACAGGATACACATTTATCTGCATCAATCTTTGCTCTTCCGTATTCATCTGTTCCAATTGCTCCAATTCCACAAGCCATGGAACAAGGTCTTTCTTTCTTGGAAATTGCATCATATGGGCAGGCTGCTTTACATCTTCCACATTTGATACATTTCTCCTGGTCGATTACAGATTTGCCATCTACCTGGGAGATTGCTCCCTTTGGACATACCTCCATACATGGATGTGCAATACATCCCTGGCACATATTGGATACTTCATATTTCTTTTCTTCGCACAGATTACATGCAGATGGAATTACCTGCATAAGAGGTGGCTCATAATATTTTTCTGCCACATTGCTCTCTTCGAGGCCACTGGTAACATGTACCGGTTTATCCTGTGGTCGTAAAGACATACCCATAGCAAGTCTTACTCTTTCTGCTGCAATCGCACGTTCTCTATAAATACTTTCACGGTATGTAGGAACATCTCCAGGGCAAACTGTATATGGAACTGCCTCAACGGCATCGTTCAGGTTTGCACTGTCTGCTTCATAAGCAATTTTTGCTACCTCCGTAAAAATGCTTTTTCTCAAATCTGATACTGGTGTACGTAGTCCTCTCATCGTTTCCTCCTAGAAAAAAATTGTATTATATCATTGTTCATAACCACGCACAGTATTATCAATATATAACACTATGCTAACAATAATCTAGCACACCACTTTCAATAATACAAGTAGCCTGCTCCTATGTTCTAAAATAAATACTTCTTACTACTTTTTCCTCTGGGAACATTCTTTGCAGACCGCATCCGTATCTGTCCTTCCACTACATCCGCTGCAGCCAATGCAGCCTCCCTCTTTTTTCTTTTTCATCATAGCATATACCGCAAAGGCGCACCAGCAAAGAATCAGTAATAGCAAAATAATATCATTAACGCCCATACTATCTGCCTCCTAAAAAATCAGGCTGCCAATCTGAAAGACAACAAATGCTGCAATCCATGCAACCACGCACTGCATTACCACAACACCAAATGCCTGAAGCTTTGAACCCATCTCCCGTCTGATTGCTGCAATCGCTGCTACACATGGTGTATAAAGTAACGTAAATACCAGGAAGCTGACTGCTGATACCGGCGTAAACAGAGTTCCAAGGCTGTTGCCCAAAGCAGTCACACTGGTTCCAAGAAGTACACTCATGGTACTGATTACTGCTTCTTTGGCAGTAAATCCGGTAATCAAAGAAGTGGATACTCTCCAGTCCCCAAATCCAAGCGGAGCAAAAACTGGTGCAATCACACGGCCGATTAATGCCAGCAGGCTGTCTGCGCTGTCAGATACTACATTCAGTCTGGTATCAAAAGACTGTAAGAACCAGATAATAATCGTTGCAAGGAAAATAACGGTAAATGCCCTCTGTAAGAAGTCCTTTGCCTTGTCCCACATCAGGAGTACCACGCTCTTTAAAGATGGCAGCCGGTAATTCGGAAGTTCCATGACAAAAGGCATCGGTTTTCCACGGAATGCGGAATGCTTGAATAAAAGTGCCACCAGAATTCCCATTACCATTCCACCAACATAAAGTGCAATCATAACAAGCGCCTGATATTTTTCAAAAAATGCTGCTGTAAATACCGCATAAATCGGAATTTTTGCCGAACAGCTGATAAATGGTGTCAGCATAATGGTCATTTTCCGGTCTCTTTCGGATGCTAAAGTTCTGCTTGACATTACTGCCGGAACCGTACAACCAAATCCAATCAGCATTGGAACAAAGCTTCGTCCGGAAAGTCCGATTTTACGCAGCAGTTTATCCATAACAAAGGCAACTCTTGCCATATAACCGGAATCTTCCAGAATAGACAGGAAGAAAAATAAAACCACAATAATCGGCAGGAAGCTTAACACACTTCCGACTCCGGCAAATACACCGTCAATAATCAGGCTGTGAACCACCAGGTTAATTCCATAAGCAGTCAACCCCTTGTCAGCAAGATTCGTTATGTATGCAATAAAAACTGCAAGATAATCACTTAAAAATGCTCCGATAACACCGAAGGTCAGCCAGAATACCAGCAGCATAATCAGAAGAAACAGCGGGATAGCAAGATATTTATTCGTTAATACGTTGTCTATCTTTACACTACGGATATGTTCTTTGCTCTCATGGCACTTTGTTACTGATTTACTGCACACCTTTTCAATAAAGGTATATCTCATATCAGCCAGAGCGGCATTTCTGTCCATATGATGGTCTGTTTCCATTTCTTCAATACTGTGTTCCATCATATCCAGTTCGTTCTGGCTCAGCTTCAGTCTGTCAATAATGTCTGTATCCTGTTCTACAATCTTCGTTGCTGCAAAACGTGGTGACATTCCGATATTCTGTGCATGGTCTTCTACCTGATGGGATACCGCATGAATGCAGCGGTGCACAGGACCTTTCTCGCAGAAATCCGTTACCTTTGGATATATCTTCTGTCCTGCCACCTTCATGGCACTGTGTACCAGGTCTTCCACTCCCTCTCCCTTTACCGCACTGATTGGAATGACCGGAATTCCCAGTTCTAAAGACATCTGTTTTACATCAATACTTCCGCCGTTGTTACGCACCTCATCCATCATATTCAGAGCTAATACCATCGGAATATGCATTTCTAACAACTGCAGGGTCAGATAGAGATTTCGCTCAATATTTGTTGCATCTACAATATTGATAATTCCATCCGGCTTTTCATTTAAAATAAAGTCTCTTGTTACAATCTCCTCACTGGTATATGGACGCAGAGAATAGATTCCCGGCAGGTCAACTACCGACGCATCCTTATGCTCTCTGATTTCTCCCATTTTCTGGTCAACCGTTACACCCGGAAAATTTCCAACATGCTGGTTGGAACCGGTGAGCTGATTAAATAATGTGGTCTTACCACAGTTCTGGTTTCCTACTAATGCAAATATCATTCTAGTTCTCCTCCGGTTCTACTTCAATTTTTCCGGCATCTTCTTTTCGTATGGTCAATTCATATCCACGAATCCGGAGTTCAATCGGGTCTCCCATAGGTGCTACTTTACGCACCTGCACCTTTGTCTTTGGAATCAGCCCCATATCTAAAAATCTACACCGCAGTGCTCCTTCTCCCCCTACTTTGGTTATTACCGCTTCTCTTCCAATTTCAAGTTCATCCAGTGTCATCTATTTTCCTCTTCTCTTGTTATTGATATTTTTTCTCAATTAATTATTTTACCGCAGGATTCTTTTTTTCACAATATAAAATCTCACATTCCTTTTCATCTGCACATATATTAATATGAATATTTTTATTGAGGTCAGCATATGAACAACTGTAATTGTCAGCCACAAAGCAGCCGTCCGGCTGTTCCGACACCTTATACGAAACAGTTTGCCTGTAATCAGGAACTTGCCATGGCTTATGTTCCATGGCAGCAGTTCGGCAATCTGTACGAACCTGACCAGGCTCTGCGTAATGGCACAGTCTTTCAGGACTTAAATAAGCCTTTCCATGGTTCCATGAAAGGAGGCAGATTCTGATGAATAATATGCCAATGGACCAGTCCCAGCTTTTAGACTGGATTAATCAGGTCAGCTTTGTAGCTTATGATACTGCCCTTTACCTTGACACCCATCCTTATGATGAAGAAGCACTTTCCTTCTATAACCACTACCGTACCCTGCGGTTAAAAGCAGTGAAAATGTATGAAGAAAAATATGGTCCCCTGACTTTAGACGGTGCCGACACAGACGGTCACTGGAGCTGGGGAAGCATGAGAAATCCATGGGAAGGGGGAAATTGTTAAATGTGGCAGTATGAAAAAAGACTGGAATATCCGGTCAACATCAAACAGACCGATCCGAAAACCGCACAGTATATCTTAAGCCAGTACGGAGGTCCTGACGGAGAAATCAACGCATCCTTACGTTATCTCTCCCAGCGCTATTCCATTCCTTACCGTGAAGTAGCCGGACTGCTTACCGATATTGCGACAGAAGAAATTGCCCATTTTGAGATGATTGCAACCATCGTACACCAGCTTACCAGAGACCTGACTCCGGAGGAAATCAAAGCCTCTAACTTCGGTCCTTACTATATTGACCACACCCTTGCCGTATGGCCACAGGCTGCCGGTGGTGTTCCACAGAATGCCTGTGAATTCCAGTCCAAAGGCGATCCGATTACTGACCTTATGGAAGATATGGCTGCAGAGCAGAAAGCCCGCACCACTTACGATAACATTCTTCGTGTCGTAAAAGACCCGGACGTTGTAGATCCGATTCGTTTCCTGCGTGCCAGGGAGGTCGTACACTTCCAGCGTTTTGGCGAAGCACTCCGGATGGTACAGGAACACCTTGACTCCAAGAACTTCTATGCATGTAACCCGGCTTTCGATAAGAACTGCGGCTGCAAATAAAACTGTGATAGAAAAGAATGTGCCTTGGCACATTCTCGCGCCTGCGGCGGTTGCTTGCGACATCTACCTTATACGCCGCAGTGTGCATCCTCGCGGAGCGTTTTTAACTTTACAGGAAAGCAACTTCCTGTAAAGTTAAAAATAGCGTATCACCGATATTTTCTATCGATGATACGCTATTTTCATTCTCCGGTTCCGCAGAGCCGGTTCACAGAATTAATAATCTCACGGACTTCCGGGATTTCCTCATGATACTCTTTCATGAGTTTTTCAATTTCTTCCTTCTGTTCTAATACTACATCCATGTTATATTCAATGGATGCCCGGATTTTCTGCCGACGGCTCAATAATTCATGCTTGATTTCCACCATTTCACGCTTATCTACCAGTGCATTGGGCTGACTAATCCAGACCTTTGCATCATAAAGTTCATATTTTTGCAGCATGCGTACTAACTTTCCATTAAAATATTCCAAGTCATCACTGTTCCGCTCAAATTTCTCTCTTTCCCGCCTGGCTTCTAAGTACTGCTCCCAGAGATAGGTCAGTTCATAGGAATTATGCACATGGTATTTCTCGCAGGCATAATCCACCGCATTCGTAGAATTTACATACTTTATTTTAGTACGGTTCAAAAGAGTAATGGCATGATTCATGTTCACTTCTGCCCGCTTGATTTCTCTTGTATTATTCTGATTCCGGTACAGCATAAAGAATCCACTGGCTGCCGCAGCTACCATCAGAATCGTAAATAGAATCCGTACATCCATTTCCAATGCCACATGAAGAACCAATATGACTGCAAGGAATGCCAGTACCATGCCAAATACTACATAGGATGCTTTCCGCAGAATCTTCTGTTCTTCCATTAACTCTTCCCGGTAATAGGCCCATTCATTCTTCTCCCCTTCCAGGTAATTCATATCACGCTTTACGGCCGCCTGATACATCTCATTTGCCTGCAGGGTCCGGATGGATTCCGTCAGAGTCTCCTCTTCCTGTTCCATCTGTGCATACTGCGTATCTGTCAGCTTCTTGGTTGCTTTCAGATAATCGGAACGGGACTGATCCAGTGTAAGAATACTGTTTGCAGTATCTCTTAAAGCAGCTGCCTCATCTTCCGGCAGTTCTTCAATAATCTGGATATCCTTTAAATAAGAAGTCACCACACGATATTCAGACTTTTCATTTTCCAGGGTCTTTGTGGTGTCAATCATCTGTTCACAGTGACCCAGAACATAATGTTGTACTTTATGTTCATCCTTCCGGTCTTCTTCCGATAACGTATCCTCTGTGATACATTCTAAGACCTCTTCGATTGTTTTCTTTGGTTTCCTTTTTCTTCTAAAAAATTTAATCAATGTTATGCCCACCGTCCATTGCTTTCGTAAATATATTTTTTCTTATCCAGCACATCCCGAAATGCTTCCAGTACTTCTTCCTCATCATTCCATTGCTTATGAATATCCTCTAATGTCTTTTGCAGTTCTTCTGATACTTCATAAACCTGTTCCTTTTCATCCGGTGCTGCCATCCGCCATGCTTCTTCCATCTCCCGCATACATGCCGGATTGTTATTATAGTCATAAGCTTTCTTAAAGCATCGTGCCGCATCCCGGTACAGGAATAATCCGGTATGTGCAACTCCAATATTATTCCATATATTTCCTATGACAGAAGTAGCCAGCTTCCCCGCCTCTTCCTTCTGCAGCAGACGCATATATTCCCTGATAGCCATGACATACCGATGATTCATAAGGCTTCTGTCTGCCCTGATTTTCATACATTCAATTTCTGATTTATTTTCTACTTCTGCCAGTGCATATTCGATTTCATCTTTTTCTTTCTTTGTGCAAAAGCCACAGGCATCCATCAGAAGCCGGACTTTCTTTGCCAGCGTCATTTTCTTTCGGACAGCCTCTTTTAACTGCCCGGCTAACTCCAGGTCTTTTAACTCCTCTGCAATCCAGCTGATTAAATCATCCGACACAAAAGAATCGTCAAGATATTCCGTGTGGTTTAAAATATACCAGTTCAATTCCTCCAGGGAATAGATATTTATCATATTCTGTTCTAAATAATATGGCACATCGGTTTCTTTCCGATTGCATAAAATCAATTCTCCCATGAGTTCTCCTCCTACAGTTCCATTTTATATTCCCACACTTTTTCAGAGCTTTTATAAATCTCTCCAAATCCAAGGTCCCGTATGGTAACCTTTACAGCGGAATCCGACAGTGCTTCTGTCATAACAGAAAGTCTGGTCATACGTTCCGGCCGTTTTGGAATATCCGTAAGCTCTAAGGATTCTATCTTTGCTTCCCTGCTGTCCGGAAGCTGCAGCCAGAAATCAACGGTATTCGTACCTGCCAGTAAAATCTCGCACTGATTCTTTGCTTCATACCAGTTTTCTCCTGCACTTACCAGTGTATGGAAAATAAGTTCTTCCCGATCTTTTACTTTAAGGCTGATATTTACCTTCATCTCATTCTCGCCAATATAGACAAACTGCCATGGCTGCATTCCGGTATGGATGCAGGATGCATAACAGGCTCCCTTAGCATAAAGATTTTTGCCCAAGAAAACATGCCTTCCGTTGCAGAGAAATTTTAAGGATTCTCTCATCCATTCTCCATCAAAACCATCCCCGGTCAGATATACCGAAGAATAAATTTTACGGGAAACGGCATCTGTTACTACATCTAAAAACGCAGTGTCTTTATTGCCAATCAAAGGACCATAATCTTTCAGATAAATATGAACCAGCTGTGGTGTGGAATTCAGATTACGCTCCATGTAATAAAAGCGCATACTGTTCTTGGAATAATCAAAGAGAACTGCATCATGCAGCCACAGTTCTTCCTTCTGGCTTAAAGCATAGTAATAAAAGCTTTCTGCATAATCGATGACATGATACTGCTCTTTTGTCCACTTCATCCGTCCGGCTATTTTTTCAATCAGTTCCATCTTCTCCCGGTTTAAAGTATCCATGGTAATGGTAATTCTTGCCAGCTTCATGGATATGCCGAATTTCTGCGGTACCGTAAGAATTTTACGGACAAAGAGACTTAACAGTTCTACCGTATCATAAGTTTCCCCTTCCACGGTAACCTGTTCGCCTGCCAGTGCCCGGCCAAAGAGCCGGTCACAGCCGCTTCCTTCGCCATTTTTCATGACAGTCTCTGCTTCTTTTCCGTAATACCACTGTCCGATTCCTCTCCGCTTACAAAGGCTTAATGGAATCTGGTACAATTCACTGCCTGCCACGGTACTGATGGTATCCGGCTCTGACATATCGGATGTACAATATGATACTAATGCGTATTTTTTTCCAAAATCAAGTCCTATTGAAAGGCTTTTTTCCTTCATACCATCACCCTGTTATTGTTTTCCCTGTTATTACATCAGTTGAAAACGTTCTTCATTCCTTTTCTTCATGCTGTCATATTTCCGTAAAAGCCGCTCTAACTTCTCATAATCCTTTAAGGTATATTCTAATTCCATTTCATTCAACATATCGTAGGTGCTCCCGTTTTCCCTGCCACAGATATCCTTACAGGAAAGCCGTCCACTCTCAGTCACAACGGACTCCCGTGGTGCTTCCTCTGAAATATAATACGGAATTTCTTCTCCAAAGAATACGATAAATTCTTTTACGAAAATGCCCTCATACATCTCATTCATATCTTCATCCACATAGGATTCACCCTTCTGATAGTGAACCACCACACGCTTACTTGGGTTTGTCCGGTATTCCAAAAACTTCCGGTCGTAAAAATGAAATCGATAGCGAATCTCTTCCGGCATCTGCTGATAAAATGCAAAATAAAGATTCTGTGCCAGCTGCTCCTGTAGAAGCTGCTCTGTCATCTCCATTACACCTTTTTCTTCTATGGACAAATCCCTCTTCGCCACTGCATAAAGCAGTGCCAGCTTCATCACCTGGCTTAATTCTTCCTGTTCCTCATAATTTTTCTTTAAGCCTCTAATGACATTTTCCGGTACAATGCCCTGATGCACAAAATAGAAATGTGCGAAATAATTTACATATGCTTTCTGCAGAAGATGCGGTGCTCCGTGTGACACAAAGCTTTCATAAATGCTCTGCACCTGTTCTACAAATTCTGCTGTATATAACATCTGCATCAATAACCGTTCTTCCAAGTCTCTGGTATCTATATCAAAAGTCTGCGCTGCTGACCAGACCGCCGCCATTACACGGGTCGGACCGCAGTAGAACTGTGCTAAATACTGCAGCATCTCTTTACTGTATTTCTTCGCCTGAAAAGTCACTGCACACAGTGCCAGCAGGAAATCATCACTTTCATAATCCACTTCTTCTATTTCATAAGTCAGAAGTGCTGTCAGTTTCTCCAGCCGGATGCCTTCCCAGCCAAATTCCCGGATATCCGGATATGCAATCTCATATAACCGGTATTCCAACATCAGATTCAAAAGATAGGCTCTGTCATCCCGCTTCATAGAAGAAAGCGGTGCATGACGCAGACACTCTTCCACCAGTTCCTGATTATCTTCCTGCTCATAGAAATGTACTGCCTTTGCATAAAGCTCTGCCCGGTAACTTTCCCGCAATGCTTCCTCTTTTAAAAAGATGCGTAAATACTCACTGTCCTCCGGCATAAATGCAAGGTGGGTATCCCTGGATGTAAAATGATACAAAAGATACGAAATCTCATATGGTGCATATTCCATGCAGGTACGGTAAAAGGCACCCGGCCTCATCAGCTTTTCCAGCTGGTATGAAATCTCACTGCCATACCGGTATCCCTTCGTATCCTCAAATACAATGACATAGTCCTTGCTGTATAACTCAAAATAAGCACTGCCATTTACAATCGGCACACACTGCACTTTTCGCAGCTGGTCATGCAAAACATACATCCGCACAATATTCGGTGCAAAGCAGTTCATTTTATGGGTAAAGAGAATCTTCGCCAGTGGTCCTGCCATCTCTTTTTGTATCATGCCTTTATTTAATAAATCAGAATAGATAATCGCCAGATTATCATCGATATGACCTTCTTCTATCTGGGCAATTGCGAATTCTTCCATCCGCTTCCGGTAACTGGAATATACCTCCGGCTCTTTCTCCTTTAACGCTGCTACATTTGCAAGCAGAGCCGCCTTCTGTTTGTATGGAATGCTGCTGTTATACTGAAAATACATCTGTATCATCCGTGGAATTTTCTTAATGGCAAGTAAATCCATGGACATTAAATATGCTTCATTTAATCCTGCCAGCCGCAAATCTTCTTCCACGCCACGTTCAAACCAGATATGATAATGCAATCCAAAACGCTGTCCTCTTATCAGGTAAGCACAGATTGCTGACAACATCTGATTATTCTGAAATTTATCATATGCCACGCACATAGTCTTATAAAGCAGCGGATGAAATACCCGTTTTTCCGATACCAGCGTCGTAATCTGCATGGCAAGGTCACTGGTCAACACACCTTTTTTTGCCGCCCAGTAAAGAATGCGGATTTCAAAATCAGTAAGTCTCGTTAAAAGATACGGATTCTGCCAGTATAAATAGAATCCTTCGATATAGAAAAACGGACTGTTACAGCCGTCTAACATCTGGCTCTCAATTGCCCGGATTTTCCTGGTATCATTCTCACAATATTCTTTCTTTAAGAAAAGCAGCATCCAGAACACCCGGATATCATCGGTTTTCTGATAAATTTCTTCAATCTCTGCAGTCAGCCGGTTCACATAGGATTCTTCCCGCTCCCACAACGTACGGAGATAGAGAAAATATGCATAAAGCGGTGTATCTTTTGCTTCCTCTTTCCGCCGGAACTCATCAAATAACCACTCTGCCTCCTGCTTCTGTCCGCTTACCAGTAATGCCTGTATTTTCATCAGAAGATACCAGTCATTTTCCGGCCGCATTGCAATCAGATGATTCAGTGCATCTAACATTCCTGATGCAAAAAGTCCTGCGCCAATCTTTTTCATACGATAATTGAGATAGATTCCGGTGATATGTGCAAGTGTTCTCTGCTCTTCCAGATAATCGATATGCTCCTGTTCTCTGCGCTCCGGCGTCCTGATTATGGTAATCTCATAAGTAAGATGCTGATAAATATTTTCTAAAGTAATTCTTCCATAATTTTTTCCGGTATGAAGTTCTGCCGGGTCAATATAATAAATAAGGTCGCAGATACTTCCGGTAAAATCATCTGAAGTATAAACATTCTTTTCCAGTTTTAAGAAGCTGCTGTCTGTCTGTGCTTCAAAGCTTATATACCCCCAGCCATTCTTCTGCACAAAAAGCGTTTCCTTCTGCTCCTCTTTGATATCCTGATAGGTAATTTCCTGTTCTTTTAACGCAAGCTCAATGCGTGGTTTGGCATTGATCGTAACCAAGAACTCCTCCATACCGGAAATCAATGCTCCCGGTCCGCCAAAGCCGGCATACCATAATAGTTCTTTTCCTTTTTCTTCTTTTAATACATGTTGAAAGCCCTGGGAAGCAAACAGGCGGTAAGCTTCCATATAATCCGTCTGTGCCAGTTTGATAAAATCACTGAGATTTCGGATTCTTCCGGTAGACGCATTTCCATAAGGCCGGATTATAGACACAACAAAAGAAAGGCTGTATTCCAACTGATTACAAATAATACAGAATTCACCCTTTTGTATATCACCAACCCGGAAACCCTCACTATGGAACTGAAATCCGATTCGGACTTCTTCCCCTTCAAATTCCGGTGTCAGACATTCCATATATGGATTAGAGGAATAAATCAGCCCCTTTACCGGAACATGGTTGGATACTTCAATCACAAATTCTCCCGTATAATCCTGTCCCTCTAATACCTCAATTTCAATCTTCTCTTCCGAAAGAGATAAAACCGGCTGTTCCTGTTCAAATTTTCCTGCTGCAAGTCTCTGAATCCGTCTACGCAAAATGTCACCTGCTTTTCCTTCTCCGATATGAGATTTTGTTGCTTTTTCTCTCATTACAGTTATAATAGATTATAAACTATTTAAAACACACATGCAACTTTCTTTCCGTTGTATTTTAACAGGAGGTCTTTTTCATGATAACACCAAAAGAACATTTTCACGGAAGTGATTTAGAGAAAATAGAAGCCGTTTACGGTATCAAAAAAGAGGATATTACAAGCTTTTCCGCCAATGTCAATCCCTTAGGCGTATCTCCGCTGCTGCGAAGTACTTTGGCTTCCCATATTGATGCCATTACATCCTACCCGGACCGGGAATATACTTCTTTACGAGAATGCATCGCCGCTTATACCGGCACCGATGCCAGCCAGGTCATTGTAGGAAATGGTTCCACGGAATTAATCTCTCTTTTTATTCAGATTGAGCATCCGAAAAAAGCCATGATTCTCGGTCCGACTTATTCGGAATATGAGCGCGAAATTTCCTTAGGCGGTGGTACTACACTCTACTATCCACTCCGTGAAAAGGACGATTTCGTCCTTGATGTGGATGATTTTACCGCTCACTTAAATGAAAGCATCGACCTTTTAGTACTCTGCAATCCCAATAACCCTACCTCATCCTGTATCAACCGGACGGATATGCGCCGGATTTTAGATATCTGCAAGCAATATGATATCTTTGTCATGGTGGATGAGACTTATGTGGAATTTGCCGATAACATGGATGAAATTACCGCAGTTCCACTGACCCACTACTATAACAATATTATTATCCTGCGTGGAACATCCAAATTCTTTGCTGCTCCGGGGCTCCGCCTTGGCTACGCTATCAGCGGCAATCAGGATTTAATCAAATCCATCAATACCAGAAAAAATCCATGGACCATTAACTCTCTTGCCGTAATTGCCGGAGAATTGATGTTTACCGATGAAGAATACATCCAGCAGACAAAATCTCTTATTTCTTCAGAGCGTGCCCGGATTTATGAAATTTTTAAAAATCACCCGGATTTCAAACCATACAAGCCATCCGGCAACTTCATGCTTCTTAAAATCTTAAGGGAGGACATTACTTCTGCGGATTTATTTGATAAAGCAATCCGGAAGAATATGATGATTCGCGACTGCTCTACTTTTCCTTTCTTAGATAACAAATACATCCGCTTCTGCTTTATGATGCCGGAGATGAATGATAAGCTGATTGACTGTCTTCTTTCGAAGTAATTTCTTATTTTTCTCCGCTAATCTGTGCCAGCCGAAACTGCCACTGGCAGTTTCTATGGAATTCATGGCGACGTAAAAAGGCGAAACCAGTCTATTTTTGATTGGTTCCGCCTTTTCTTACTTTACAGGAAATTGCTTTCCTGTAAAGCGAAAAACGCTCTGCGAAGATACGCAACAAGTAGTTTTCTCATTTTATTCCAGATTTAATTTCTTATGGGTAATCAATGCTGTTATGATATAGCATACAATTGATACACCCACAGACAATATCATGCTTCTGGAAATTATATTTCCATACATATTTGCAATCGTTATGCTAAAGAAGCTGTCATCTCCCATTGCAGCCTGTTTCTCAACAAATCCATTTGCTGAATTAATGGATATCACAAAAGATATAATCTGAAGAATCGCATAAAGCACACCATACATCACAATCGACATTGCAACTTTGTGGCGGAACAACTGACCGATTGCCATGCTGGCATATACCATAAGCATAGCGGAAAACGCAGAAATCACACTATATAATATTGCCCAGCCAAAGAGTGCCGGAATCGAAATTCCTATCATATCTTCCAGCTTGATTCTTTCCCCTTCATTACCCAGATTCAATCCAGCTGTCACTATCAATGAAAATGCCGAAACATAAACAAGTATTGATGTAATTGCATGCCAGAATACCGCCACCAAAAGCTTTCCATTAATCAAGGAAAAGGTGGTTACCGGAAGGGTATGTGACAAATAACCTTCTGCACCATACATGCTGTGGTAAAACCGAACCAGCAGAAAAATAAATGCCGTAACGCTCAATGCAATCAGCCCAATGATATACAAGAGAAGCATTGCCAGCCCGACCAAGGCTCCTATATCTGTTTCGAAAACCTGCATTTTCATCATCAGCATGCCAATTAACGTAACGCCGACCAAAACCATTGCCAGTGGAAATAATACTTTCCAGGTTGCTTTCATTTCATGTTTCATTACTTTTCCTAACATCTAAACACCTCCCGGAACAAAGCATCCACCGATTTACCCTGATTAATTCTAATATCATCTACTGATGAAGTCAGGCTGATTGTTCCATTCTGAATAAAGACTACCTCATCTAATACATTCTCAACATCTGCAATCAGATGGGTTGAAATCAGAATCGTTGCATTCTCATCATAGTTGGTAAGAATCGTCCGCAATATATAATCTCTTGCCGCCGGGTCTACTCCTGCAATCGGCTCATCCAGAACATATAAGTCCGCACGACGGCTCATTGCTAAAATAAGCTGCACCTTTTCTTTGGTTCCCTTGGACATGGATTTTAATTTATCATTGGGATTAATGGATAATTTTGCCAGCATATCATAAGCTCTTACCACATCAAAATCCTGATAAAAATCTTCAAAATAATCTAAAATATCACGTACCCGCATCCCCATGTTAAGATATGTATGATCTGGCAGATAAGAAACCACCTTCTTTGTCTCTACGCCAATCTTCATTCCTTCCACCAAAATCTCGCCCTCATCCGGAGTAAGGATTCCGTTAATCAGCTTAATCAGTGTTGTCTTTCCACTTCCGTTCGGTCCTAAGAGACCAACAATATGTCCGCTCTCTAAGGTCAGGTTCAGATGGTCAAGCGCAGTTTTCTTTCCATATCGCTTGCATACATCTTTTACTTCCAATAATGTACTCATGCCTGCTCTCCCTCCAAAATCTCCTGAATCAAAGATAAGGTTTCTGATTTCTTATAGCCAAGCTTGCTCATATTTTCCAAAAATTCCTTAATCTGTTCCTGTGCCAGATTATTCTTCAACTCCTCAATCATTTTTGCATCCTCCGTTATAAATCTCCCGCTTGTACGCTGGGAATACACAAGTCCTGTCCGCTCTAACTCTGTCAGTGCTTTCTGCATCGTATTCGGATTTACTGCAGCTACCGCCGCCAGATCCCTGACAGAAGGTAACTTATCTCCCGGACTGTATTTACCGGATATTATTTCCATCTGAATCCGCTCCACAATCTGAATAAAAATAGGACGATCCGAATCCAATTCCCATGCCATGCAATCACCCCTTTCCGTATTTTTGTACTATATAAGTAATACAATATATTCTTACGACGGATTTGTCAAGAGGATTTTCATTACCAATCCTTAATTTATTCCTCATGTCAGAAATAGTGGCCACCAGGTGGACACCAGTAACCAATAAGGTGGTCACTTAGCCACCAGCTTATAAAAACTTCCCGCATTGGTCCATCTTTTCGTAAAGTTAAAAATGAAATGTACACCAGACACAAAGACAACAAAACTGTTACTGAAACTATTCCTGCTTTGGACTTCATCCAGAAACTGATTGTCCACATCCCTGAAAAACATTTCAAAATGCTTCGCTACTATGGGATATATGCAAAACATCACAAACAGGAAAAGAAACTTCTGGTTTTAGAAGTTTACCACAAAAAACGTCATAAACAACGTCATGGCGAATCCAACATTCTCTCTTTTGTCATGTCATTTTTTATTTCCAGTTTATTATACACTATTTCTGACGATTTGAGAAATTTCCTGTAAAGCAAAAAAGGGACGCAGAAAAATCCTGCGTCCCTTAAGCTATATTATTATGCTTTATTTATTGCGTAAGAATTCATCAATTCCCTTTGCTGCAGTTTTTCCTGCACCCATGGCAAGGATTACAGTTGCTGCTCCGGTTACTGCATCTCCACCGGCGTATACGCCATCTTTGGAGGTTGCTCCGGTCTCTTCTTCTGCAATGATACATTTTCTGCGGTTGATGTCCAGACCCTTGGTAGTGGATGAAATCAATGGGTTTGGAGAGGTACCAAGAGACATGATTACGGTATCTGCCTCGATTTCGTATTCAGAACCTGGAATCTCTACCGGGCTTCTTCTTCCGGATGCGTCCGGCTCACCTAATTCCATCTTAATGACACGACAGCCTTTTACCCAGCCGTCTTCGTCTACTAAGATTTCAGTAGGATTCTGCAGAAGGTCAAAAATAATGCCTTCTTCTTTTGCATGATGTATTTCTTCTTTTCTTGCTGGAAGCTCTTCCTCGCCACGACGGTATACGATATGTACCTCTGCGCCGAGACGTTTTGCGGTACGGGCTGCATCCATTGCAACGTTACCACCACCAACTACAACAACTTTTTTGCCGGCTTTGATTGGCGTATCATAGTCATCACGGAATGCTTTCATCAGGTTATTTCTGGTTAAGAATTCGTTTGCAGAAAATACTCCCATTGCCTGCTCGCCAGGGATTCCCATAAATCTTGGAAGTCCTGCACCGGAACCGATAAATACAGCTTCGAATCCTTCTTTTTCCATTAATTCATCAATGGTAACTGCTTTACCAATGACAACGTTGGTCTCAATCTTAACGCCTAAAGCTTTTACATTTTCTACTTCTGCTGCAACTACTTTTGACTTTGGAAGACGGAATTCCGGAATACCGTAAATTAATACTCCACCGGCTTCATGTAAAGCTTCAAAAATAGTAACATCATAACCAAGCTTTGCCAAATCACCGGCACAGGTAAGACCTGCAGGGCCGGAACCGATAACTGCTACTTTATGTCCATTTAATTTTTCTGCTTTCTTAGGCTTGATTCCATGCTCTCTTGCCCAGTCAGCTACGAAACGCTCTAATTTACCGATTGCAACCGGCTCACCCTTGATACCACGGATACATTTTCCTTCACACTGACTCTCCTGTGGACATACACGGCCACATACAGCAGGAAGTGCAGATGATTCACTGATAATATGATAAGCTTCTTCGAAGTTGCCTTCTTTCACCTGTGCAATAAATGCCGGAATATTAATGGAAACCGGACATCCTTTCATACACTGTGCATTTTTACAGTTTAAGCAGCGTTTTGCTTCTGCTACTGCTTCTTCTTCATTATAGCCAAGACAAACTTCTTCAAAGTTTGCTGCACGTACCTCTGGCTCCTGTTCACGTACCGGTACTCTTGTTAATCCTTCCATTATTTGTCACCTCCGCACTGACCGCATCCACCATGATGGGTATCACCTTCCTGCAATTTTAACATTGCACGGCCTTCTTCTGTCTTATACTGAAGCTGTCTCTTCATTGCCTGGTCGAAATCTACCTGATGTCCGTCAAATTCCGGTCCATCCACGCATGCGAATTTTACTTTGCCGCCAACCATAAGACGACATGCTCCACACATTCCGGTTCCGTCTACCATAATCGGATTCATGGATACAACAGTTGGAATGCCAAGCTCCTTGGTCAGTTTACAAACGAATTTCATCATAATCATTGGTCCGATGGCAACACAATGATCGTAACGAACACCTTTATCCCATAATTCCTGTAACTGGTTGGTTCCCATTCCATGGAAGCCATAAGTACCATCATCGGTTGTTACATAAAGATTAGTTGCAACTTTACGCATTTCTTCTACCAGAATTAATAAATCCTTGGTCTTAGAACCCATGATAACATCACAATCTACCCCATGCTCATGTAACCATTTTACCTGTGGGTAAACCGGTGCTGTTCCAACACCTCCGGCGATAAATACAATTTTCTTTTTCTTTAACTCTTCTATATCTTCCTCAATAAGGTCGGATGGACAGCCCAGTGGTCCAACAAAATCCTGGAATGCATCTCCTTCCTCTAAATATGCCATACGCTCTGTAGATGCTCCAACTGTCTGGAATACAATTGTTACAGTTCCGGCTTTCTCATCATAATCACAGATGGTAAGTGGTATACGCTCACCTTCTTCATCGATTTTCACGATTACAAATTGTCCTGGCTTTGCAGACTTTGCTACCCGCTCTGCTTTGACATCCATAAGATAAATCTTATCTGCCAGCTTTTCCTTTTTTATAATAGGATACATACTATACCTCCATACTTTGTTTACATCAACTCGTGGAATTCCAGACCACTAGATTTAATCATATAGGAAAAGTGTCAGAAAATCAACATTTTCCGACACTTGTTTCTTAAAAAAAATTTACCAATTTCTATTTTTACTGTGCTGACATTAAAATTCTGTCATTGTCAAGACGCTTTCCTGCCTGGATGCGGAACTGCTCCAAAAGGCTGTCTACCGTCATTTTCTTCTTCTCTTCATCTTTTAAATCAAGGACAATATTTCCGGAATCCATCATCAGAATCCGGTTGCCAAGCTCTAGTGCCTGATGCATATTATGGGTTACCATAAGACAGGTAATATGATGCTCTGCAATAATTTTTTTCGTCAGTTCCAATACTTTCTCTGCGGTTGCAGGGTCAAGTGCTGCCGTATGCTCATCCAAAAGAAGAATCTTCGGTGTCACCATCGTTGCCATCAGAAGGGTAAGTGCCTGCCTCTGACCGCCGGATAACAATCCCACCGGCTGCTTCATTCTGTCTTCCAGACCCATATCAAGCTGGGATAACAGTTCTCTGAATTTTTCTTTATCGGATTTACGGATTCTGCTGAAAAATGCATTTTCTTTTCCGGATGCACGAAGATATGCCAGTGCCATATTTTCTTCAATGGTCATATGTGGTGCTGTTCCCTTTAACGGGTCCTGAAACAGATGACCAATGACTTTACTGCGCAAAAATTCTTTCTTATATGTAATATCCTCTCCATCTAGAATAATCTGTCCTTCATCTACATAGAACGCACCTGTAATCGCATTAAATGTAGTTGATTTTCCTGCCCCATTACTTCCTACGATTGTAGCAAAATCTCCATCTTCAAGAACCAGGTTCAAATCACACAATGCTTTCTTTTCATTTACGGTTCCCGGATTAAATGTCTTAGATACATGCTTCATTTCTAACATTATCGGTCACCTCCCATTTCCTTTGTATTTGCTTCCGCCAGACGCATATTGTCTTTTAATTTCTTCTGTGCTGCGCTCTTCTGTCTGACAAACGCTACCTTCTTCTTTAAGAACGGGAATGCAATTGCAATTGCTACGATAATTGCAGAAACCAGTTTCAATGCCTCTGCCGGAACATTCAGTCTTAATGCAACGGCTACTAAGAAACGATAGAGACAGCTTCCTAATACAACGCCTAATACTCTGCGGAACATGGAGCCTTTTCCGATAATGGATTCTCCGATAATCAGGCTGGCAAGTGCGATGGTTACCATACCGGTTCCAAGGTTGATATCGCAGGATTTCTGGTACTGTGCTAATACACCGCCGGATAATGCAGTCATTGCATTGGCTACACAAAGACCTACGGTAATCGTAAAGGATGGATTAATGCTTGAGGCTTTTACCATGTCAGCATTATCACCGGTTGCCCGGATGGAAAGACCTAATCTGGTATTTAAAAATGCGGATAAAATCACGCCGATTACCAGTACGATTAATGCTGCCACAATCAGTTTATACCAGCCACCACCAATGGCATTTTTTGCCATGGTAAATATGGTATTGCAGTTAAACAGGTTCACCTGGGAAGCAAATCCCATGACTGCAATATTAATGGTATAGAGTCCCGTATTTACAATGATTCCTGCCAGAATTGATTCAATTCCAAGCTTTGTCTGCAGAAATGCTGTGATAAATCCGGAACATACACCGGCTAACATTGCTGCTGCCAGTGCCAGAATCGGATGACCCTGTATCGTTACCATGGCACATACGGCACAGCCTAAGGTAAAGCAGCCATCGGTTGACAAATCTGCAATATTTAATATGGAAAATGAAACAAACAATGCCAGTGCAACCAGGGCGTATATACACCCTAGCTCTAATGCACTTTGTAAAATGGATATTGTAAATATGGAGCCCATTCTTTAATCCCCCTGATTATCTTATCATACTATCGTTTTATCTTTTTATTCAAACTCTTCTGCGGTCTGAATCTCTACTACTTTTTCACACATACCGTCAAATACGCTGTAGTCAATTCCAAGCTGGCTTGCCACATCTGTATTTACAGTTGCGATTCCGTTGCTCATGGTCTGTACTGCTGTTGTTGCAGGATCTTTCCCATTTACTAAAATATCTACTACAATATCTGCTGTTGCAGTACCAAGGTCAACATAGTTTACACCGAATCCACAGAAAGCTCCGTTTAATGCGAAGGAGTCAGCTCCTGCATAATGCGGAATGCCTGCTTCTACAAATTTCTCATAAATTGCAAGTTCTGCTGTCATTACGGTGTTATCGGTTGGTGTAAATACGGCATCTACACCGGCTGCAACTAATGCATCTGCTGCAAGAGAAATTTCATCATTGGTTGTTCCTGTTTTTTCTACATATTCAACGCCTTTTTTATCAAGATAATCTTTTGCGTCCTGAATTGGAACAGTGGAAGAATCCTGACTCTTATTATATAAAAGACCTACTTTTTTAATGTCTTTATTTGCTGCAAACATTAAGTCCATTACTGCTTCTGTATTTAATGCATCCGATGTTCCGGTGATATTGGAACCAGGTTTATCCATACTTTCAACAAGTCCTGCGGTAACCGGATCACTGACTGCAGAGAATACAACCGGAATCTGATTTTCTTCTGTTGCTGCCTGCATAATCATTGCGGTTGGTGTTGCGATTGGAATAATCACATCTACATCTTCTGCAACCAGGTCTGTTGCAATCTGGTTTAAGGTAGAAGAATCTGCCTGACCATTGTAAGTATAATCTTTATAATCAAAAGTAACACCGAGCTCTTTTGCTTTTGCATCCAGCTCTGCTTCTACTGCTTTCTCAATCTGATTTAAAGAAGCATCATCTACATACTGTACGATACCTACTTTATAAACTTTACCATCTGCTGCAGCCTTCTCTGTTGTTGCTGCATCATTGGATGCACTGTTGCTTCCGCATCCTGCCATTGCTGCTACTGTCATAGCCATTGTTAATACTGCTGCCATCATTTTCTTCTTCATAATTACTACCTCTTCTTTCTTATATGATTTATTGTTGTTCATAAGAGAAAGCGCTTTTACTGTTTTCCAACAGTAAAAAACCGCCTCAAGCTTATGCTTGAGACGGTAATAAAATCTTATTATCGCGGTACCACTCATATTGACGAATTGTCCACTCATTCATGTACGAATCATACATGCCGGATTGGTAACGGGTTCGGTTCCCGGTGACGCCTACTGTTAATTCAGGCCACCCTCGAAAGTCCATTCAGCAAAATCTTCCATACTGCAATTCCACCACCTGCAGCTCTCTTTGATTTCCAATCAAGCTTACTACTCTTTCTCAACGGTTTCTCTTATTGAAGTTAGAATAATACTTTTCTTTCACATTGTCAATACTTTTTTATGAGAAATATACCAGTTCATCTTCCGGCTTCTCTGCCGGCTCAATGGATACCGGATAAAGGACAGGTCCTTTTCCTCTGTATTCCTTGGCAAATTCCACATGAACTTCTGCGGTAATATTTATCCATGATTTGTGACCGATTTCTTCCGACTTCGGATATTTGCATTTAAATCCTAAGAACTGGACATCCTCTACACAACAGGTCATGGCAAAACGTCCCGGCACAAACATGCCCTTCCTGCTCATCTTTTCCGGATTATATACCAATGCAAGGAATTTGATTTTCTTGCCATCGTATTTCTTCGGATTATCCTGTGCATCCATATACCAGATTGCATAATCTGCATCCGTAATATCAATGACATCTGCATTGATGTCAAATGGCAGTTCTTCATCGGCACTCTCATCAATTGTTCCATCGGCACGCTCGTATACAATCTGTGCCGGACGGTTCTGTGCTTTTACGGCACGGCGGAACTTGCCCTTTGGTGTATTGTCATCACAACGGTTAAAGATTACTACATCTGCCTTAAACAACTGCTCCATAATCATGGCACGCATATTAGCAAGATACATTTCAAATGTAGTGGCATCTACGGTTGCCAAGGACTGTACGATTACCCAGCCATCCGGCATCTTTGTTTCAAGCAAAGTAGCGATATCCCAGGTACCGTTATACTCAATAAAAATCTGCTCCGGTTTGTATGTCTCCTGAATCTTCTGCAAGGTCTCTGTTGTAAAATCTTCCTGCTCCTCAATCATTGCAACCTTCGCATTAATGGTATTTAATTTTGCTTCATCATATTCTTCATCGCCGTCTTCACAGACAATAATTACCGTACGGTTGTCCCCGCCGAAATCATTTTCAAAGAGTGTTTCTTTGATTAATGTGGTCTTACCACTGTCCATAAATCCGGTAAATAAATATACTGGAATCTCCTGCATGGTTTCCCCTTTCCTGTCTATCGGGCATTATGCAATGCCGAATAATTCTTCAATCTTGTGTTCGTCAATCTTAGAACCGATGACACAGAGTCTTCCGGTGTAATCCGGCTCTCCGTCTCTTAATTCATACTCGCCCGGAACCATATCAAAGTAAATCCAGGAACCATTGACATCCTCTACCATTCCTTTTGCACGAAGAATCATGCCATACTCTTCGCTCTCGGATAAGGTCTTTAATACCTCTTCAATCTTCTCACGGGTAAATTTATGCGGAGTCTCTTTGCCCCAGCTTGTAAATACCTCATCTGCATGATGGTGATGATGATGTTCGTGGTCATGGTCATGGCATCCGCAGGTGCAGTTCTCGCCATGCTCATGATGATGTTCATGCTCCTCATGATCGTGATCGTGATGGTGTTCATGCTCCTCGTGGTCATGATCGTGGTGATGCTCATGCTCCTCGTGGTCATGATCGTGATGGTGCTCATGCTCTTCGTGGTCATGATGGTGCTCATGCTCTTCGTGGTCATGATCGTGGTGATGCTCATGCTCATGTTCTTCCTCTTCTGCTTTATGATGTGCCTCTGCAAGAAGCTTCATCTCAAGAGAGTCCTGTCCTTCCATAACTTTGAGAATCTGCTCGCCCTTGATAGCATCCCAAGGAGTTGTAATGATTGCAGCCTTGCCATTTAATTCCTGCATCTGTTTTACGCAAAGCTCTAACTGCTCCGGTGTTGTACTCTGGGTTCTGCTTAATACGATTGTTGTTGCAAATTCAATCTGGTTATTGAAGAATTCGCCAAAGGCTTTCATCTGTTTGGATGCTTTCTTTGCATTTACAACTGTAACAAGCGCATTCAATTTTACATCCTGCTCTTTTTCTACATCAATAACAGATTTCATTACGTCAGAAAGTTTACCAACTCCTGACGGCTCGATTAAAATGCGGTCCGGATGGAATTTGGTAATCACTTCATTTAAATTCTTTCCAAAATCTCCTACCAGGGAACAGCAGATACATCCTGAGTTCATCTCGGTAATCTCAATGCCGGAATCCTTTAAGAATCCGCCGTCGATACCGACTTCACCAAATTCATTTTCAATCAGTACCAGCTTCTCACCAACAAAAGCCTCTTCTATCATTTTCTTGATAAATGTGGTCTTTCCAGCTCCTAAGAAGCCTGAAATAATATCAATTTTTGTCATTTTAACATCCTTCTTTCTAATAATTAAAGTGCATTTCACACTGAATTGATTTGTCTACCTATTGCAATATAGCAGAAAAAGTAAAATTTCTCAAGCAAACCGCGTGAACTTCATATAAATTTTATAAATAGCTTTTCTCAATATCAATGGATATGATAAAGCCCTGCATAAATTCCATTTTGCGCCAGCAGCTCCTCATGGGTGCCCTCTTCTTCAATTCCCTGCTCAGTCAGCACCAGAATACGCCCTGCATTTTCTATCGTAGAAAGCCTGTGGGCAATTACAAATGTTGTCCGGTTCTTCGCCAGCTTCTCTAGTGATTCCTGTACCACCTTTTCACTTTCGTTATCCAGTGCTGAGGTTGCTTCATCAAAAATAAGAATCGGCGGATTCTTTAAAAATACCCGGGCAATGGAGAGCCGCTGTTTCTGACCGCCGGAAAGTTTTACACCCCGCTGTCCGATATCTGTATCATAACCATCCGGCAGTGATAAAATAAATTCATGGGCATTGGCATTCTTTGCTGCCTCAATGACTTCTTGCCTTGTCGCATCCGGTTTGCCATAAGCAATATTTTCAAAAATGGTTCCGGCAAACAAATAAACATCCTGCTGGACAATGCCAATGTGGTCTCTTAAACTTTTTAATTTATAGTGGCGGATATCACAGCCATCAATTAAAATTCTGCCCTCTGACACATCATAAAATCTTGGTATCAGGCTGCAAAGGGTTGTCTTTCCGGCACCTGAAGTTCCCACCAGTGCCACATAGCTTCCAGCCGGAACTTTCAGATTTATATGCCTTAAAACGCGGCTTAAATGTTCTTCATACCGGAAGGAAACATCCTGAAATTCTACTTCTCCCCGCACATTTTCCATGACAATGGCATTTTCCTCATCTGAAATATCCGGTTCAATGGAAAGAATCTCCATAAACCGTTCAAAACCGGAATAACCATTCTGGAACTGCTCTGTAAAATCAATCAGCGTCTTAACCGGCTCGGTAAATACATTGATATATAAAAGGAACGTAATCAAATCCGTAATACTCACACTGCCACCCGGAATCCACAGTGCTCCGGCAATCACCACTGCTACGTTAATCAATGTGGTAAATGCAGTCAGTCCCGCCTGATAACCGCCCATAAAGAGATAGCTGTTCTTCTTGGCATCTAAGAAGCCTTTGTTTCCGCGGCTGAATTTTTCCTGTTCGACTTCTTCATTAGCAAAGGATTTTACTACGCGGATACCGGAAAGGTTGTCCTCTATCTGGCTATTGATATCCGCTATTTTAATACGGTTCTGCCGGAATGCCTTTTTCATACGCTTATTAAAGAAATATGCATACGCTATCATAAACGGTACCAGTGCAAATGCCGCCACTGTAAGCTTCGGACTGATTCCCATCATAATAACAAATGCTCCAATTATCTTAATCAGGGAAATCACAATATTTTCCGGTCCATGATGCAGCAGTTCGCTGATATCAAAAAGGTCCGTGGTAATTCTCGCCATCAGTTGTCCGACCTTCTGATTATCATAAAATGCAAAGGACAGTTTCTGATAATGAGCAAATATTTCTGCCCGCATATCATATTCTATTTTGGCACCCATTACATGACCATTATTAGAAATATAATAATTACTGTAACACTGAATGGCTACCAACACCACCATAAACAAAGCAAGCTTTCCGATTATCTTTACTGCATCCTGCTCCGGCAGATATACCACTGTTGATGTAATATACCGTACAATCAGCGGAATCACCAGTGCCGCCACCGCTGCTAACAGTGCAAAGAACATATCGATAAAAAATACGCCAAGATATGGTTTATAATAAGAAATCATTTTCTTTAAATTCTGCTTCATCTGTCTATCCCTCTTGCCTTTACCAGCTTATTTTTCATCACAACTGTTCATCTTATACTGTTTCTTTTGCAAATGCAAGTTTCTTTATGCTACAATGACTTTTATAAACGTGGCGGATTGACACTATATAATCCTTGTTAAAATAATCCTGTTATCCAAAGGATATTTGTTTTGGATATAAAATACCGTAGTTCTAAGCTGCATGTTTTGCTTTTGCCTGTAAAAACCGTCTTTCCAATGTTTGACAGTCTATCTGTACCGTCCGTCGAAGTGCGGATGCCTAAGAAGGGCTGTTAGGGGCACTTGGAATTTCGTCCGGCAACAGGCAACGCTGGCACATGGACGTGCCAGCGAGGTGCATATGAACATGGATGTGAATTTGCACCGGTTGCCGGACAAAATATTTTGCCTGCCGAAATTCCTAGTGCCCCTTACAGGTCTTATACCGCATCCGCACCCGGCGGACAGTGCAGATATCCGGTCAAAGCAAGCGGAAAGACAGTTTATCATCAAGCAAAACATGCAGCTAAGAACAACTGGCATTTTCCATCCCATAAACAAATATCCTCCGGATAACCGAAATTATTTTATGCAAGTATTTTGTCAATCCGCGCCTTCTATAAATTAATTATAAGGAGAAGAAAACATGACACATGTACTTCTTGTAGATGATGATACAAGTATCGTTTCCAATTTACGCACTTTCCTGAATCAGGAGGGTTTTCAGGTTACTTCTGCGAATAACCATAAGGAAACCATCGATTTATTAGATTCCGGGCAGTATCACTTTGACTTAGCACTGCTTGATGTTTCCCTTCCGGATGGAAGCGGCTTTTCTTTATGCAGTGCCATCAAGGCAAACTCTGATATTCCTGTCATTTTTCTGACAGCATCGGATGATGAATATAGCGTGGTTGCCGGGCTTGACCTTGGTGCGGACGATTATATTTCCAAGCCATTCCGGCCGAGAGAACTGATTTCCAGAATGAACAGTGTTCTCCGCCGCTATCACCGTGGCAGCCAGCCGTTGGAATATCATGCGCTGAAAGCAGATACTGTGCGGGGACTGGTCTATAAGAATAATGTGGAACTGACGCTTTCCGCCCTGGAATACCGACTGCTTTTACTCTTTCTTTCCAACCAGGGCATTGTCCTTACACGAAGCCGGCTTTTGGATGAGCTTTGGGATATGGCTGGGGAATTTGTAAATGATAATACCCTTACCGTCTATATCAAAAGGCTCCGGGAAAAAATCGAAGCCGACCCGGCACACCCGGAATATATCAAAACCATCCGCGGACTAGGCTATAAGCTTGGTGACTAATTGAACTGCGGAAAACGCCTGTTATAAATATGAGTACCATGATAACCGAAGGAAATGCATTTTCCAAAAAGGAGTCTTTATGAAATTTTTACGCAATCCCGAAATCAAAAAATGCCTGTTTCTGCAACTGCTTGTATGCTTTATCTTTGCAGGCATCGGATTTTATTTTGATACCATCTGTGGTGTAATCATCTTTTTTGCATCACTTATTTTCATTCTTATTTTTATGATTTTCACCAAAAAGCGATACCGGAAAGTGGAATCCTTAAGCCAGCAGTTAGATGCGATGCTGCACAGTAACAGCAGTGGTGATTTCAGCGACTATATGGAAGGTGAACTGGCAATTTTACAAAACGAGCTTGCCAAGCTGACCAGACGGCTTGCGGAGCAGAATCAGGCTCTTGAAAACGATAAGCAGTATCTGGCAGATGCTATGGCTGATATTTCCCATCAGCTCCGCTCTCCCCTTACTTCTATCCGCCTTTTGCTGACGCTCCTAAAAGAGCCGGCTCTTTCCGATGCGAAGCGAAGGGATTCCTTACGGGAATTATCCATGTTAATTGACCGGATGGACTGGCTCATTGAAACTTTACTGAAATTATCTTCCATGGACGCAGGAACCATCACTTTTCACCAGACTGAAACCTCTGTCAAAGAACTGCTCTCCACTGCGGCTGCACCTTTGCTTATTCCATTGGAGCTTCGCGATATCCAGTATCATGAAACCATAGAGCCGAAGGATTTTTCTTTTTCTACGGATTTACGATGGACGGCGGAAGCCCTTGGAAATATCTTAAAGAACTGCATGGAGCACACGCCTTCCGGTGGCAGGATTGATGTTACGGTTACCGACAATCCAATCTATGTTTCTATCGTGATTGAAGATAATGGAAGCGGTTTTCTGCCGGAAGATATTCCGCATCTTTTTGAACGCTTTTACAAAGGGAAAAATGCCACTGGTCAGAGCATTGGCATCGGTCTTTCCCTCTCCCGTATGATTGTTTCCAAAGAAAACGGAACCTTAAAAGCAGAAAACCGTAAAGAAGGCGGTGCACGTTTTATCCTGAAATTCTATAAAAAGTGACAGAACTGTCACTGAAAAGTCATGCTCCTGTCATCCGGGATGCTTATACTTCTCATTAGAATCGCATCAAATGGAAAGGAGTTACTTATGGAAATCTTACGAGCTGAAAATCTTACCAAAATCTATGGAACAGGAGAAAATCAGGTGGTTGCCTTAGACCACGTTTCTTTTTCTGTCAACAAAGGCGAATTTCTCGCCATCATCGGACCATCCGGCTCCGGCAAATCTACACTGCTTCACATTTTAGGCGGTGTCGATACACCAACCTCCGGCAAAGTCTATATGGAGGGCACTGATGTCTACGCACAAAAAGAGGAACAGCTTGCCATCTTCCGCAGACGGCAGGTCGGGCTGATTTACCAGTTCTATAACCTGATTCCGGTACTGAATGTCGTTGAAAATATGACACTTCCTGTCCGCATGGATGGACGCCCGGTCAACAAAGAGCATTTAAATGAACTGCTGGAAATTCTCTCTTTAAAAGGGCGGGAAAATCATCTTCCAAACCAGCTTTCCGGTGGTCAGCAGCAGCGTGTCTCCATCGGTCGTGCATTAATGAACGCTCCTGCTGTGGTTTTAGCCGATGAGCCTACCGGAAACTTAGATTCCAAAAACAGCCAGGAAATTGTGGAACTCTTAAAATATTCCAACCAGAAATTTAACCAGACCTTAATTGTCATTACCCATGATGAAAACATTGCCCTTCAGGCAGACCGCATCATTGCCATTGAAGACGGCAAAATTACACGGGATGAGGTGATTCGTGCATGAATATCTTCCACAAAATCACACTCACCAACTTAAAGAAGAATAAAACCCGTACCATCGTCACGATTATCGGAATTATTCTTTCTACTGCCATGTTTACCGCAGTTACCAGCAGCATCAGCTCTCTTCATGCATTTATGAAGGAATATACCATTGATACCGAAGGAAGCTGGCAGGGTGCCGCTTTTCGTGTCACCCAATCAGAGTCAAAAGATTTTCTCTCCCATGATGAAATCGAGTCTTCTGTTTCTTTAAAATATATTGGATATGCCAGTCTTAAAGATTCTGCAAACCAGTACAAACCATACCTTTATATCTGCGGTGTAACGGATGATATCACCTCTCTTCTTCCAGTACACATCACGAAAGGACGGATGCCGGAAAACGATTCTGAGCTTCTGCTTCCAGAGCACCTTGCCTATGACGGTGGCATTGCTTATAACTTAAATGATGAAATTACACTGGATGTGGGAGAACGTGTCGATGAAGAAGGTTTTGTTTTAGATAATAACACTTCACTGCTTGGTAATAAGTCAGAAAAAACAAAAGACGGAAAAGTAATTCCGTTAGAATCCATTACAAATACAGAGTCAAAAACTTATCAGGTGGTAGGTTTTTACAGCAGACCTTCCTTTGAAAGCTTTCAGGCTCCGGGTTATACAGCACTGACTCTCTCTTCTGCCCAGACCACCTATCAGGATATCTACTTCTGTCTTTATAACAGCAAGGATGTATCCAGTTTTTTAGAGCAGAATGCGCCATATTCTTATACCATGAACTATGATTTACTGCGGCTTGACGGAGCATCCATGGAGGATTCCTTAAACCGCACCGTCACCAGTCTTGCCGTTATTTTGATTGCAATTATCGTACTTGGTTCTATTTCACTGATTTATAATGCATTTTCCATTTCCATCAGTGAACGAACCAAACAGTTTGGTCTGCTTTCCTCCATCGGTGCAACCAGACACCAGATGATTCACAGCATCCTGTTTGAAGCAGCTTTCCTGTGTCTTATCGGTATTCCGCTTGGCATCTTCTTCGGTTTAGTCGGCATTGGCATCACCTTCTATTTCACCGGTGATACGCTTGCCATGCTGTACCGAAATGACACCACGCTGCAACTGACCCTGCAGCCATCCGTTGCCGGAATTGTGATTGCCATCGCTCTCGCTTTTATTACGGTATTGATTTCTGCTTATCTGCCGGCACGGAAATCCATGAAGTTATCTGCCTTAGAAGCCATCCGGCAGACCAGTGATATTAACATCCGTTCCAAAAAAGTGCATACCTTTCCACTTACGGAAAAATTATTTGGCTTTGAAGGAATGCTTGCTGCCAAAAACTATAAGCGAAGCCGCAGCAAATACCGTGCTACTGTTATCTCACTTTTCTTAAGTATTGTACTGTTTATTTCTGCCAGCAGCTTTTGTGCTTATCTGACACGTTCCGCCGGCAGCATTTATAACGGAAACGGTTATGAACTTTCCTGCACAATATATTCCGAAAATAACTATGACCCGGATACGCTTTTAACAAAAATCCGTGCTTTAGATGGTGTAGATAAGGCTTCTTACGGTGCCAGCTTCGCTGCCTGCTTTACTGTAGCCAAAGAAGACTGTTCGAAAGAATTTGAAAGTTTCTATTCTGATTATGAACAGGCTTATTACAGCAATACACTCCCGGCAGATGACTCCTACGAGCTTACCACTTTGATTTATTTTGTGGAGGATTATTTATTTGAAGATTATTTAAAAGAAATCGGCGAAAATTCTTCCGATTATCAGAATTCTGATCATCCAACGGGTGTATTGATAGACCGGCTTCATGTATTCAATGACAAATACTATGACATTAATATTTTCGCCAATCCTTCTTCGCAGGATATTGTATTATCCGCTTTGGACGAAGATGTGAAAAATACCTGCACCGTCACCGCTGGTGCTTTCAGTGATACAATTCCTTTCGGTGTCAGTGCTCCTTCCGATTATGCGAAATTTATTTTTCCATATTCCTGTAAGGATGCTCTCTGGCAGGCACTCAGCCAGAACCCGGATAGCACACTTGGAAATTCATACTATATAAAGACAGATAATCACAAACAGGTACAGACAGATTTAAATACGCTCTTTGACAGCGAAAATATTTCAGCTGATATCTATGACTATATGGATTCCATTGAAAGTGAGCGTGCTATAATTACCGTTATCAATATTTTCTCTTATGGATTTATTACATTGATTTCCCTGATAGCGGCCGCCAATGTATTTAACACAATTTCTACCAATATTATTTTACGGAAACGTGAATTTGCCATGTTAAAATCCATCGGTCTTTCTCCGAAAGGCTTCCGCAAAATGATGCAGTTTGAATGTCTGCTCTATGGCTGCAAAGGGCTTCTTTACGGACTTCCGGTTTCCATCGGAATCACCTGGCTTATTTATCAGGCAGTCTGTGATGGCATTGACTTTGGTTTCTTTATTCCATGGTACAGCTTCGTGATTGCTATTGGCAGTGTATTTACAGTGGTTGCTGCAACTATGATTTATTCCATGCGTAAGCTTTCTTCTGAAAATACCATGGATGCATTAAAAAATGAAAATTTATAAAATCTCTTTTTCTTTCAGATTATAAAAGCTAAAATCACCGGTATTTAAAAGCATTCCATTGGAATCCATAATTTCAAATGATACTACCGTAATGTTTCTTCCGGGTTTTACCACTTTGGCGGTGCATGTAACATATTCTGTTGCACGCGCCGCTTTTAAATAGCGGATCTGTCCGTCCACAGTAGTCACATAATATCCATAGGTTCCTGCCGCAATCCCGCATATGGTATCCACTGCCGAATACAGTACTCCGCCGTGCAAATCTCCATAGATATTTGTAAACTCTTTCTTGAATGGCAGTTCTGCCTTTACCCTTCCAAGCTCTGCTTCTGTTATCTTCATCTGCAGCAGACTTCCAAAGGGATTCTGCTCTAATAATTTCTGGCATTCTTCTATTGTAATTTTATTTTGCATTTGGTTCCTCTTTTCTTACATGTATCTTTTATCCTTTATTTGTACCCATTTTGTGCTCATTTATGTTTTTTGTCAATGAAACAATCTATCTGACTTTTCGGATTGCCAAATCCCCATCCTATGATGTAATATATTTTGTATGGTGTATATTAAGAATTTTTCTCACCATACACTTACGCATCAAGGAGGTATCTTTATGGATCCAAAGAAACAATTTTATGAAACACTCGCTACGTCCATGATTGAAAAATTCAAGAAAAGACAGATTGACGCATATTACTGTGCCACCAAAGAAGAAGCCGTTGCACTTGCCACTTCCATGCTGCCGACACAGGCAACCGTTGGTTTTGGCGGTTCCATGACTTTAACCGAAAGTGGTATGATGGTTGCTCTGCAAAATAGGACTGACATCACACTTTATGACAGAAGCAAAGCTGCCACACCGGAAGAAACAACTGCAATTTATCATCAGTGTCTGAATGCAGATTATTATTTTATGAGTTCCAATGCAATCACTTCTGACGGACAGCTTGTCAATATTGACGGAAATGGCAACCGGGTTGCAGCACTCATCTATGGCCCGAAGGAAGTCATCGTTATGGCCGGTATGAATAAGGTTGTAAAAACAGTTGACGAAGCTCTTGACCGGGTACATAATACTGCTACTCCTGCCAACTGCATCCGTCTTAATAAGAAAACACCATGTGCACTCACCGGAATGTGCGCAGACTGCCTCTCACCGGAGTGTATCTGCAATCAGGTTGTTATCACAAGAAGAAGTGGTATTCCGGGAAGAATTAAAGTAATTCTCATCGGAGAAGAATTAGGATATTAATGCGATTTCATCAAAAATCCGCATACCAGATATACTCTGATATGCGGATTTTTATTTTATCCTATGCTCCTGCTGTAAATGTCGGCAGTTTCTCAACGACTTCCTGCAACGGACTCCAGTTCATCAGTTCTTCCTTTTCATCCTCTCTCTTGAAAGAAATCCCATTTTTCTTTTTCTGTTTTCTCTTTTCTGCACTTTCCTGAGTTCCCGGCAGTCTGCTATAGGCACCGGATTTATGAAATTCATCTGACACTCTGTTTACCGCAGCCACAATATATTCCTTATCCGGGTCATCGTCCGATATACCGGAAACAGCGGTGGAAACAATACGATTTGCTTCTTCTTTGCTCTTTGCAGCTTTCAGTTCTTTCTCCACTTCCTCTGCAATCATCTGAACACGTATTGCATGGGCATAGGCAATGGGGTCATTTCTTTGAAGCCAGGAAAGTTCTTCTTTGGTCAGTTTCTTTCCTGCCTCTAATTTCCGCTTGATTTTTGCCATTTTTTCCTGCTTTGCTTCTTCACTTTCTTCTGCCACATTATTATCATAAATGCATTTCAGCATATACTGCGGCAATTTCTCCACCGTAGATACCTTCTTTGTATCCTGCTCCGTATTGGAAAATAAATTCAGTCTGACTGCCATCGCATCTCCTCCTGATTTCGTAATCTGTTCCTTGCATTTTATCTTACACTTATATATCGGAATATTTCTTCTTTTTCCATAGTCATTTGTAAATGCTTGACAGCAAGTAGCGAGAAACACGCTTTGCGAGTTTCTCGAGTAAAAAAAGACATCCGCACCGGCATTTTCCCGGATACGAATGTCTTTTCTGGTTACTTTTCATGATACTTTTCTATTTCTTTATTTCCAAGTTCCTTTTCAACTTCCTATCTGTCCCACTTATCTGCCAGAGAATTAATCTGGTCAGCAAATTTCGCAAGATCTTTATTTGGGATACCTTCATTCTTCTGAATGACACTAAGCAGCCTCTGACCCGCCGCCAGCAGTCTTGCAAACACATTAGAGGATGCCTTTGCCAGTTTGTCTTTCTTCTTTTCAACCAGTTCACGGGTTCCTTCATGAACACAGACATTTTCTAATAAGTCATAGGTATCACCACTATATGGTGCAACCGCCTGATAGCCTAATTCCGTATGCAGATGCTCTGCAAATTCATCACAGACCTTATCCTCACCATGTACCACAAAGACACGCTTTGGTGGATTTTTAAATGCAGATGCCCATTTTGTCAGCATATCACGGTCTGCATGGCCACTGATACCAGGAAGATTTAAAATTTCTGCATGTACCTGAATATTTTCACCGAAAAGTTTTACTTCTTTGGCTCCATTCAAAAGCGCATGACCCAAGGTTCCAGGTACCTGATATCCTACAAACAGAATCGTGCTTTCCGGTCTCCACAAATTATGTTTTAAATGATGGCGGATACGGCCAGCCTCACACATACCGGAAGCAGAAATGATAACCAATGGTTTCTTGCTGAAGTTAATCATTTTGGATTCATCACTGGTAACAGACGTTTTCAGTCCCGGGAATCCAATCGGATTAATACCCTGCTCCACTAATTTCTTTGCTTCATCAGAGAAGCAGTCTTCTACACTCTTATGGAAAATATTTGTTGCCTCCACAGCCAGCGGGCTGTCGATATAGGCCTCAAAATCTTCAAACTCCGGCAGCAGATGTTCTGTCTTAATCCGTCGCAGATGATATAGCATTTCCTGTGTACGACCTACAGAAAATGCCGGAATGACAAGATTACCACCTCTTGCAAATGTCCGCTTAATTACTGCCGCAAGTTCCGGTGCATAATCCGGCGGATCTGCATGTATCCGGTCACCATAAGTTGATTCAATCAATACATAATCTGCTTCATCGATAAACTGCGGATTTTTAATCAATGGCTTATTGCCATGACCGATATCTCCGGAAAATACAATTTTCACGGTCTTATCTTCTTCCGTCAGCCATACCTCAATGCTGGATGAACCAAGAAGATGTCCTGCATCTACAAACCGGATTTTTACTCCATCACAGATTTCAATGATTTTATTGTAATCACATGCTACAAAATGCTCTAAAACCCCCTGTGCATCATCCATATCGTAAAGAGGCACTACTTCCGGTAATCCGGCTCTCCTAGCCTTACGGTTTCTCCACTCTGCTTCAAACATCTGGATGTGTGCACTGTCCTTTAACATGATATTACAAAGTTCGCTGGTTGCTGTTGTCGCAAATATCTGTCCCCGGAATCCATGACTATACAGCAATGGAAGTAAGCCTGAATGGTCGATATGGGCATGTGTTACAAACACATAATCAATATTGGATGCATTCACCGGAATCTCCTGATTCACATATAAATCCGGTCCCTGCTCCATACCACAATCCACCAGTATCCGCTTATCCTGACATTGCAGAAAATGACAACTTCCAGTTACTTCATGTGCAGCCCCTAAAAACTCCAATAACATAATACCATCTCCTCGCCATCTCTTTATTGTCGAACTTATGATAGTATTATTTTATCATATTGGACAAAAAATGTATACATTTTATTCGTTTTTTATTCAAATCGCACAATTTCTTTCTTCAATCGTTTCATAATCTTTTTCTCCAGCCTGGAAATATAGGACTGGGAAATTCCTAATAAATCCGCCACCTCTTTCTGGGTCAGTTCATTATCATTTTTCGAATTGATGCCAAACCGCAGTTCAATAATCGTCCGCTCCCTGCCGCTTAAATGCTCAATTGCTTTATTCAAAAGCTTCTTTTCAACCTCAGTCTCAATATCCCGGTAAATGACATCTTCATCTGTTCCTAAAATATCCGAAAGTAGTAATTCATTTCCGTCCCAGTCCACATTTAACGGCTCATCAATGGATACCTCTAATTTCGTCTTATTATTTCTACGCAGATACATCAGAATTTCATTTTCAATACATCGGGAGGCATAGGTTGCAAGCTTGATATTTTTTTCCGGATTAAAAGTATTAATTGCCTTGATTAATCCGATGGTTCCAATAGAAATCAAATCCTCCACTCCTACTCCCGTATTGTCAAATTTCTTCGCTATGTATACTACAAGTCTCAGATTATGCTCGATTAATTTCTTTCTTGCAGTCTCACTCTGCTCCTTCACCAGTTGTCCGATACATTCCATTTCCTCTTTCGCCGGAAGCGGTGGCGGCAGCACTTCTGCCCCTCCGATATAGTGAATCTCCGTCTCCTTACGAAGCAGCATATCTTTTAAACTACGCACAATACGAAACTGAAAATGCTCCGGTATATCTACTTTTAAATACATTACAACTCCTCTTTCCTCTCTTATTCACATTCCATCCTATAGCAGATGGCAATTTAAAATCATCTGATATTCCTTCTTTTGAAACAACGATGGACTTCCAAGTGCAATCACCGCCTGTAAAATCTGCCGCTCTTTTTTTCCTTCTTTAATATAAAGTTCTTCTACGGTAAGTGCTTCTACCAAGCCGTTTTTCTCTCCCATACTGCTAAATGGCAACAGTCGTACTACCGGCTCATCTTCCCGGAAAATCGGCATCAGAAGCTCTTTATCTATGATACTGACCGGTTTTCCCACATAGGGGTCGATCAGCAGATTTCCGGTATCATAATAGGCTTCTAACAGCAATTCATGTTCATGATAACAAAGACGCACCTGATAAAGATGCCGGCTTCTTTCCTTTCTGCTGCGCCATATTATGGATGCTGACACAGCAATTCCCGCCGTCAGCACCATTGCCAGATAAAAATGCTGCCCATAAAAAAGGCTCTTATTGAGCCATTGCATGCAGCCTCCTGTCAGAATCGAAAACAAAAAACAGCCAAGCCAGTTTTTTATCAGAAAAGCTACTCCTTGTGTCGTATGTTTCCTCGTAAAAAATGCAATCATAACCATGCCAAGCGGAACCGGTACATACATAATCAGCCGATACAATCTATAGGATGAAAGCATCAGAAAACAAATGACTCCCATACCACTTCCAAATAAGGCAGCAAGCAGTATCCTGCCCTTATGTATGAGATTCCGCAAAAAAATGCCTGTCAGGAACAGATTCAGCACATCCATCAGGAAATTATTGACAAAAAGAACATCTAAATATATCTCATAAATACATGCCACCTCCCTTCCTTTCCTGCATTATACAAACTTTCCTCTGCATATTTTGTCAAAACAGATGCCGCCATTCTTTCATTTCATTGACAGAATCCGACTGCCCGGCAGGGAAGTTGCAAAAGAAACGTAATGCACTCTGCAAATCTTACCTACAGAAACTGCCACCGGCAGCTTCTTACGGATGCCTGACAACGCAAAAAAACGCTTAGAACAATGGCTGTCACCAGTATCTGGTACATTTCAAATGTTCTAAGCGTCGTATCATATAGGAACTTCAAATTCCTTTTCTACTCTTACACTATAATTTTATTGCTATCCTTTTCAAAATGATAGTTCTTATTTTTTGGTACTCTTTAAGAACTCCGGAATTTTAATATCCTTCTCATGAACAGTGCTTTCCGGTCTCTTTGGTTTGGTAATTCCAATAAATGGAGAAGCTGCCGGAGCCGGCTGCTGTGCAGCAGTCTGTCCCAGAGTAGATGTTGCTCCGAAACTGCTGTTGGTTGTAACATTAGCAGTACGGTTTACAAGTCCGGAATTAATGACCGGTCTGGTGGTTGCTGCTGTATTTGGATATTTCAATCCGGACATAAGATTAGAAGATGCAGTGGTTTTTGCTACATTCTCTTCCAGTCCTGTTGCAATTACAGTAATCGTTGCAGCATCTGTCATAGTCTCATCATATTTTGCACCAAAGATAATATTTGCATTATCGCCGGCAAGATCTTCTACATAGCTTGCTGCATCATTGGCATCCATAAGAGAAATATCACCGGAAATATTGATAATAACATGGCTTGCTCCATTGATAGTTGTCTCAAGCAATGGACTGGTAACAGCCAGTTTGACTGCCTCAATTGCCTTATCATCACCCTTAGCCATACCGATACCGATATGTGCAAGACCCTTGTCCTTCATAACAGTCTGAACATCTGCGAAGTCAAGGTTAATCAATGCCGGCATATTAATCAGGTCTGTGATTCCCTGAACCGCCTGCTGAAGCACCTCATCTGCCTTCTTTAATGCATCCGGGAAGGTTGTTCTGCGGTCTACAATCTCTAATAATTTATCATTTGGAATTACAATCAAGGTATCTACATTCTCACGAAGCTTGTCAACACCGCTTAAAGCATTTACCATTCTTGCTTTTGCTTCAAATTTAAACGGCTTAGTTACAACACCAACGGTAAGAATTCCCTGATCCTTTGCAATCTTTGCCACAACAGGAGCTGCTCCTGTACCGGTTCCGCCACCCATACCACAGGTTACGAATACCATATCTGCACCTTCAATAGCTGCTGACAGTTCTTCCATACTCTCTTCTGCAGCTTTGGCTCCAACTTCCGGCTGTGCTCCTGCTCCAAGTCCTTTGGTAAGCTTCTCACCAATCTGAATCAACGTAGGTGCTTTACATAAAAGTAATGCCTGTTTATCGGTATTTACTCCAACAAACTCAACACCACCAATATTTTCATCAATCATTCTATTTACTGCATTATTACCTGCGCCACCAACACCAATTACAATAATTTTAGCACTGGATTCTGCTTCTGTTGTTTTAATTTCAAGCAAGGTAGTTCCTCCTTCTCTCCCTCATTCTATATGTAATTTATGAGAAATCTACTTTACAGATTTCTCATAAAAAGTATGCTTTTATTTACTCATATACTCTATCATATAATTTTTCGTAAAAATAATCAACCTATATTTTCTGTTTTTTTGAAAAAATTACGCCGTCTTTTCAAAAGTAATATCTGTGGTATCTTCTGTCCAGTCTTCCAGATGAAGAATGCCTGTAAGTCCTTCCAGATTTGGCATGATTTTCTCCATACGAACTACTTTTTCCGTAAGGCTGGTTGCCTGTCCAAGATTCACCGTAATCGTTCCGTACTGCAGGGTTACATTTCCCTGGTCATCATAATTGATGGTATCCGGAACCAGATTATACTTCTTTAAGGTCTGGGTTACTGCCAGCAAATCCTTTAGGGTATCTTTTCCGCTTACGTCAAGCTTTTCATAAAGTACTGCATCCCCACAAGTCAGTCCGGTAATCTGCGGTACTCCTTCGATGACATCTGTAGACATTTCCACTACAAAGCCATCTTTGTCAAAATAGACATTCTGTCCCAGAGAATCCATATATAAGTAGCCCAGCAGTCCTTTTTCATATACTTCTACATGAAGGGTATGCGGTGATTTGACACTCACCTCCATCGTATCAATAAATGGAACTTCCTGTGTATCAAAAAAACGATATTTAAAATATACATATAATGTATTCCAGGAATAGTCATCATTTAAGACCCATTCCTTAATCTGCTCATCACTGTATAATTTATTGCCTTCTACTTCGACATTTTTTACGGTAAATACCTTGATTACAATGAGTGCTGCCAGTGCCAGAATCAACAGTGTAGTCAGAAATCCAATCAGGATATGTTTTCTTCTTCTCTTCTTTCTGCGCTCTTCTCGTATCATATCCTATCCCTCCAACTGAATTCCTCTGGAAACACTTAACGCAAGTCCCATTTCTGCTAAGAGGAATGATGCCGAAGTACCACCATAACTGATAAAAGGAAGTGTGATACCGGTATTTGGAATACTGTTTGTTACAACGGCGATATTAAGGATTACCTGAATGGCAATGTGAGCCATAATACCAACCACCAGCAATGCACCATATAAATCTTTCGCATTATTGGCAATTACCATAAAACGCCACAGCATTAAGATAAACAGCAAAATCAGGCAGATTGCTCCGAATAATCCAAGCTCCTCACAGATGATGGAAAATACCATATCATTCTGTGCTTCCGGTACGAACCCAAGCTTCTGCATACTGGCACCAAGTCCTTTTCCAAAAAGGCCTCCAGAACCAATGGCATATAAGCCCTGCATGGTCTGATAACCTTTATCATAATTTTCCGGATGGAGCCAGATTTTGATACGTTCTGCACGATAGCTTGCCAGTACAATAAAGACTGCTCCAAAAGCGAATACTGCGATTGCCATTCCCACAAACTGCGCATATTTCGGGCTTGCCACGAACGCCATTGCCACTGCGATACCCACAATGATAATCGCGGTACTTAAGTTCGTATAAGCAACCGGTCCAACCAGCGGAAGCAGTAAAACCATTACCTTCATCAGTTCCTTCAGATCGCCAATCTTCTTTTGCATGCGGCTGATTACCGTTGCAAGAAAAATAATGACAGCAAGCTTTGCAAACTCAGATGGCTGGAAAGAAAGCGGACCAAGGCGGAACCATCTGGTAGAACCATTTCCATTCGATCCTAAAAAGATAACGGAAACGCACAGTAAAAATGCGCCTATGTATGCCACACCATACAGCCTCTTCCACACATGATAATCAATCTTGGAAACCACAAACATGGCAGCAAATCCAAGGCAGCATGCAAATGCCTGCCGCTTTAGATAATGAGTTCCATCGCCATACTCAATCTGTGCATTATAAGAACTGGTGCTGTACAGCATAACCAGACCAAAACACACTAAGAAAATAATAACAAACAAAAGTGTATAGTCAAAATATTTAATTGTCTTTTCTTTTGTGCCTGATTTTCTTCCCGGTCTGCGGCCCATAAATCACTACTCCTTTAAATTGCGCACCAAATCCTTAAATATTCTTCCTCGTTCTTCGTAGCTTTTAAACATATCCCAGCTTGCACATGCCGGTGATAATAATACGGCATCACCGGAAACTGCATTGTCATAGCAGATATTTACGGCTTCTTCAAGACTGTCTGCGAATACATAATCTGTAAATCCATGTCTCTTTGCACAGTCTGCAATCTTCTCTTTTGTTACTCCGATTAATACTAATTTCTTCACTTTACCATCGAAGCTTTCTATCCATTCATCATATTCAGACTGCTTATCATAGCCGCCTCCAATGAGAAGTGTCGGACGGTTCATTGCCTGAATTCCCTTAATTGCTGCATCCGGGTTTGTTCCCTTTGAATCGTTATAGAATTTTACGCCACGTTTCTCCGTAACATATTCAATTCTATGCTCTACTGCCTGGAACTCACGCAGTGTTTTTACAATGACATCCATCGGTACTCCGATACTTATGGTCATGGCAACTGCCGCCATAACATTTTCATAATTATGGGTTCCAAGAATATTTAGCTCATTGACATCAATGACTTCTTCCTCTTTGCCCTCAGAGACATAAATAATCTTCTCACCATTTAAATAACATCCATTCTGTACCGGCTTTTTACTGTCAAACCAGAGCACTTTCATGGATAAGGATTCCCCAAATTTGCGAAGTACTTCATCCTCATAATTTAAGACGCAGACATCATTTACTTTCTGATTCTTTGTAATGTCCTCTTTTGCCTTAATATAATTTTCCATGGTATGATGGCGGTTCAGATGATCCGGTGTAATATTTAAAATAGCAGATACATCCGGAGCAAAATCTACAATTGTCTCTAACTGGAAGCTGCTGATTTCTGCTGCTGTTACCGTTTCTTCTGTGGTATCTGCCGCTACCGATGTATATGGAATTCCAATATTTCCTACGACTTTTACATCCTTAAAGTAATTGGATAAAATTTCTCCCACCAGTGTAGTGGTTGTCGTCTTGCCATTCGTTCCTGTAATTGCAAGGATTTTTCCTTTTGCCACCTGATAAGCAAGCTCAATCTCACCAATAATCGTAATTTTCTTATCACGCATGGCATTTACCAATGGTAAATCGGTTGGAACACCCGGACTTAACACAACAAAATCCAGTTTATCCATCACTTCTTCCGGAAGGGTGCCCACATAGATTTCTGCCTTGGCAAAGCTCTCCGATTTTTCTTTGATTTCTGCTACACTCTGCTTTTCATTTCCTTCAAAAACGAAAATATTCGCATTCTGCTTTTCTAACAGCTCTGCTGCAGCAATTCCACTTTTCCCAGAGCCAAATATCAGTACATTTTTCTCCTGAAATTCCATTTTATTCACTCCTGTCTCTTTATAATCCAATCAATGCAACCAGACATAAGATTGCTGTTACAATTGAAAATACTGCCACTACCCTGGTCTCTGACCAGCCACCTAATTCAAAGTGGTGATGAATCGGAGCCATACGGAAAATTCTCTTTCCACCTGTTTTTTTAAAATAGGTTACCTGAATGATAACAGATAATACTTCTACCAGATAAATCAGTCCCACAATCAGAAGGAAAATTGGCATCTGAAGCATATATGCGGTAGCTGCCACAAATCCACCCAGTGCAAGAGAACCGGTATCTCCCATAAATACACTTGCCGGATATACATTAAACAGAAGGAAGCCCATCAATGCACCTACTACAGCACAGGTAATCGGTTCGATTCCGCTGTTGGTTCCCACTGCAACTACGGTAAAAAAGGTTGCTACGATAATGGTTACGCTGGTAGCAAGACCATCTAAGCCATCGGTAAAGTTGACTCCGTTTACAGTTCCGATTACTGCAAAATACATGACCGGAATTGCAAGCCAGCCAATATTCCAGTATTTTCCACCGGAAAATGGAAGCAGCATCGTAAGGGAAACATCTGAAAACTTCACCATGTATACCACAAAAACAGTGGTCACTACAAGCTGGCATAACATTTTCTGCCATGCAAGCAGTCCATCCGACCGTCTCAGTACAACCTTCAAATAATCATCTAAAAATCCAATTACGCCAAATCCTACTACCATAAAGAGAATCGGAATAATCTTCGGATAATCTTTTACATAAATCAGACTGGTTACAATAATACTTGCGATAATCATCAATCCACCCATGGTAGGGGTTCCCATTTTCTTCTGATGGGATTCAAGCTCTTTCCGCTCCGTCTGACCAACTTTCAATCTTCTTAAAAAAGGAATTACGACCGGTCCTAACAATGCACTCACTGCAAAAGCGATAATAACCGGAAGAATAACATGATACGTCATAACTGCACCTCTTTTTATTTTCTTTTTGTATATCATTTCAACTTATCTAGTATACGTTATTTAGAGCTTTCCTGCAAGATATCTCCCCAAAGTTTCACGGATTTTCCTGAATTTCCGCATCTTCTGTAACTGGTGCCTGCTCAATGCCAAGATATGGCAGAATATTGGAAAACAAATCCCGGCAGACCGGTGCTGCTATGGTTCCACCATAATAAACGCCTTGTGGATTATTGATAATAATTAAGGCAAGTACCTGCGGATCGTCAGCCGGAGCAAAGCCTAAAAAAGAAGAAATATACCTTTTTTCACTACGCGGAAGCGTCTGGGACGTTGCGGTTTTTCCGCCAATAGAAAAGCCTTCAAGAGCCGCATTCTTTCCACTGCCCTCAGATACTACTTTTTCCAGCAAATAGCGCATGGTGGTGGAAGTTTCTTCGCTTACAATATGTTCCTTTTGTCCGTAGACAAAAGTATGTGTCACTTCTCCTTCTGCATTTTTCGTCTCCACGCCAAAATGCGGCGTCACACGGTTTCCTCCATTTATAATAGAGGAAACCGTAGTTGCAAGCTGAATCGGTGTAATCTGGAAGGACTGCCCAAAGGACATGGTTGCAAGCTCCACCTGACCGATATTTTCTCTTTTATGCATAATGGTGGATGCTTCCCCCGGTAAATCTATATTTGTCCTGGATAATAAACCAAACTGTTCAAAATAATCGCAGAAGCGGTCGGAACCGATACGAAGTCCGATTTCTATGAATACCGGGTTGCAGGAATTCATAATGCCATGGGTAAAATCCTCTGCCCCATGCCCTCCCACTTTATGGCAGCGGATTCTCCTGTCCTCCACAATCTTATATCCCGGACAGTTAAACTGGTCAGAAAGACTTACTTTTCCCTCTTCCAAGGCTGCGGATGCTGTTATTATCTTAAAAGTGGATCCCGGTTCATAAGTGTCATTGATGCACTGGTTTCTCCACATTTTATTTAAAGCATTCTGCTTCTCCTCTTCACTCAATTCCGTGTCAATCTCCGTATTTAAGGCAAAAGGTTCATTCAGATTAAACTCCGGTTCATTTACCATGGCAAGGATTTCGCCATTCTGTGGATTCATCACAAGGATGCTGACACTGTCTGCCTGTTTTTCCTCCCGCACCTTTACTGCCGCCTGCGCTGCATACATCTGGATATTATAATCAAGACTTAAATAAAGGTCATCTCCTTCTACCGGCTCACTCCGCCGCTCTCCGGCATTTTTTATCTCTACGCCTCTGGCATCTGTCAATGTAAGTATCTTTCCATTGATGCCCTCCAGATATTCATCATATTTTACTTCTATTCCGATAATTCCCTGATTGTCCCCGCCAGTAAATCCGATCACTTTAGAAGCCAGTTCATTATAAGGATAATACCGTTTATAATCTTCATCGATCTTCACGCCCGCCAGTTCATAAGATCGAATCGCATCTCCGGTTTCTTTCTCCACATTCATCTTAATCCGTTCAATGGAACTAACCTTCTCTACCCGCTTCCGCACTGTCTCTTCTGACATGCCAAGCTCTTTTGTTAAAACTGCAATTACCTTTTCCGGGTCTTCTATCTGGCTGTGAATCACAGAAATCGTACATACCGTCTTATTTTCTGCTAAAACCACACCATTTCTGTCATAAATATTTCCTCTTGCCGCCTTGATATCCCTTTCTCTTTCATGGAGGTTCTCCGCCCGGACCCCATAGTATTCTGAACAGAATATCATAAGATACACCAGTCGTCCCATCAGAAATACCATCAGCAGTAATACTGCCACAAAAATAATCATAATTTTTCGTCGGTTAAAGGTTTTATTCCGATAGATGCAAAATCTGTTTTCTTCTTCCTCCTGCATTTTTTGCTGAAACATAAAAACATAACCTCATAAAAGCAGTTATTATAATCTATTACAACTTTTACAAGGTTATGTTGTTTTCTCTATTGTGCTACATCCTGTGGCTGTAAACCATCCTCCGGTGGTACTGTTTCCTCTGCAATATCCGGTGTCTGGTCTACCATAGAATCCTCCGGTGCAGAATCCGGAACATCTGTTGTTCCATCTGCCGGTGCTTCTGCCGGGTCTGTCTCTTCTGTTACAACAATGTCCTCATCCGGATAAATATTAAGATAAGGCAGTGTCTCTTCGAAAATTCCCTTTGCGATTTCCTGTGCAAAGGTACTGTGAAACTCTTCTTCTGCGTTTGGTTCGTCTACTACTACATATACCAAAAGCTGCGGATTGTCTACTGGTGCAAAACCGATAAAGGAAACCAGATAATTTCCCTGTCCTCGAGGAAGCTTCTGTGCTGTTCCGGTCTTTCCACCCATGGAGTATCCCGGCACTTTTGCATATTTTCCGGTACCATCGGAAACCGTTGCATAAAGATACTGTTTTAATAATTCACTGGTAGATGAAGACACTGTTTTCTTTAACAAGGTTCCATTGTCTTCCTGTATGACATTCCCATTTTCATCTGTTATTTTCTTTACCACATGTGGCTGATAATAGTTACCACCATTAATAATGGAACAAAAAGCACTTGCCACCTGTATCATGGTAACATTAAAGTTCTGTCCAAAGGAATTGGTAGCCAGGTTAATGGTGCTTAGCTGGTCTTCGGTATAAATTAAGGAATCGGTTCTTGCCTCTCCCGGTAAATCAATGTTTGTCTTGGTACCAAAGCCGAAAATCTGCTGATACTTAGAGAAATTCTCAGGTCCGATATCATAAGACATCTGCATCAGGGCATCATTACAGGAATTCTTTAAGGCATCTTCTACTGTTTCAAGTCCATGTCCGTTGGTATTTACACAGTGAATGTCATGACCGGAAATCGTCTCGTATCCATCACAGATAAAAGTACGATTCGGGTCTAAAGTTCCGGTATCCAGACCACAGGCTACGGTAAAAGGTTTTACGGTAGAGCCCGGTTCATAAGTATAAGTAATGCAGAAATTAGACCATAACTGGTTTAAAGCATCCAGTTCTGCATCGTCATCCATAGCATCAATTTCTTCCTGGGTATAATAGGCAGACAAATCCCTTGGATTACTACTGTCATAATTTGGATAATTTGCCATGGCAAGCACTTCAGCATTCTGGGGGTTCATTACAATAACTCCCACATGTTTACTTCCAGCACCTTCTCTTGCTGCATCCCTGTATTCTTCTTCAAATGCAGCAATCTTATCTTCTACGATTTTCTGGATATTTGCATCAATGGTCAGTGTAACATCATTACCATTCTGGGCATCGATTACTGTCTTCTCAAAATTACTGTCGGAATTCAGATAACCATATTCTCTTCCATTGGTTCCATTCAGAACACTGTTATAGGAATTTTCCACTCCATTCATTCCCAGATTACCGCTGGTAGTAAATCCTACTACCGCACTGGCCAGAGAACCATATGGATATTCTCTCTGGTATTCTTTTTCAAACCAGACTCCATTAATTTTTCCTTTTTTCTCTGCATCGCCGCTCTTCTTATCGGAAGCTTCCTTTTCTGCCGCCTGCATATCTTCAAACGCCCGAATCTCTTCATAGCTTAATTTCTTTGCCAGAACATTGTACTGGCTCTTTGGCTTATCCGTAATCAGATTACGCAAATCGGTTTCATTCAGTTGTGGGAAACAGGTTATCAGTGCATCGATGGTCGGGTCAATATCTGCCGAATCACTGTTTAATACCTTACAGTCTAATATCACATTGTATACATCCACGCTGGTTGCCAGTATCGTTCCCTTGCAGTCGGTAATATTTCCACGCTGATAAGGAATGACCGTACTGTCATATTTCTGCTGGGATAATACTTTCTTTTCGTATTTCTTTCCACTGGTGTGTTCAATATACATCAATCTTACAATTAATCCCAACAAAAGTAGTGCTATTATTACAAACAGCACTACAAGTTTCTTTTGCATTTTCTTACTAAATTTTGCTATTTTCTTTCCGCCGCGTCTCTTTCCTGCCATTTTACCACCACGTTTGTTTCCTACTTATTCGGAATATCCTCAAACTGATTCATATAATCTTCTTTATCAACCGTATAATGTATAATCTGGTCCGGTCCCGCATAGCTCATGCCAAGCTGGTTCATTGCTATATCCTTGATGGTTGCAAGATCTACTGCTGTCTCGATTCTTTTTTCTGCCGCATCATTATCTGCCTTTAATTCAGCTACCTGGCTTTCTAATGCAGAAATTGTCTTTAAATGCGTTGTAATTCCAGACTGCAGACGGATATACAGCACTGCTGCCACACACATAACCAGCAGCGATACAGATAAAAATGCCACATAACCCAAATCCATATGTGCTGACTTCTCCTGATTCTTCTGCGCCATACGTCTGTTGCGCTGTCTGATTTCCTCCCGCTGCTTTTCTTCCTGTTCTCTGCGGTAATCCGGTGCAGCTTCTAATTTACGGACAGTGTTTCCATCTATGTAAGTCTGTGTTCGATAATTTCTTCTTGTCTTCTCCATTTTCACGTCTCTCCCTAGTCATTGATATGCCGTTCAAATACTCTTAATTTTGCGCTTTTTGCTCTCGGATTCTCTTCCATTTCAGATTTCGTTGGAAGAATCGGTTTTCTAGTGATTACTTTTCCTTTTGGTTTTTTGCCACATACACACACCGGAAATTCTTTCGGACAGGTACATGGATTTTCATTTTTGCGAAAGATGTTCTTTACAATTCTGTCTTCCAGGGAATGGAAGGTAATGATACAGATTCTTCCATCTTCCTCTAAAAGGTCTATCATCTCATCCAGGGTATCCGATAAGACTTCCAGCTCACGATTCAGTTCAATACGAATTGCCTGAAACGTTCTCTTTGCCGGATGTCCGCCAGTACTCTGTACTTTCATCGGTATGGATGCCCGGATAATTGCGGTCAGCTCTCCGGTTGTCTCAATTGGTTTCTTTGCCCGGGCTGTGACAATATGCTTTGCAATATTCTTTGCGAACCGGTCTTCCCCATAGTCTCTTATGATACGATACAGCTCTGATTCACTGTAATCATTTACAATATCTTTTGCCGTTAATGTCTGACGCTGATCCATTCTCATGTCCAGTGGTGCATCTTCTTCCCGGTAGGTAAATCCACGCTCCGGTGTATCTAACTGAAAGGAAGATACTCCCAGATCAAGAAGGATTCCATTTACCTTCGTCACTCCGATACGGTTCAATTCTTCTTTCATATTGCAGTAATTGCTGCGGATAATGGTTACTTTATCAGAATAATCCTTTAACCGCTCACTAGCTGCTGCAATTGCATCTTCGTCCTGGTCAATTCCTATCAGCCTTCCGTTCTCATTCAGCCTTTTTACAATTTCGGAAGAATGTCCCGCTCCACCGAGCGTTCCGTCTACATAAATTCCGTCCGGGCGAATATTCAGATTGTCTATGGTCTCATGCAAGAGAACCGATGTGTGTTTAAATTCCATGTTCACTCCTTTAGATACTCAAGCCAAGTTCTGCCATGTGTTCTGCAACTTCATCCATGTCATCATAAGTATTGGTATCCTGCCATCTGTTCTTGTCCCAAATCTCAATTCGCTTTAAGACTCCGACTGATACGACTTCTTTCTCTAATCCGGCAAATTCTCTTAACACTGCCGGAAGAAGAATTCTTCCCTGCTTGTCCACTTCACAGGTTGTTGCTCCTGCAAAGAAGAAACGTGAGAATTTTCTTGCATCTTTTGAGGTAAGTGGTACGTTGCGGAATTTTTCTTCAATGTTCTGCCATTCTTCATTTGGGTACACAAAAAGACACCCATCCAAACCCTTCGTTACTACAAACTCATCACCGAGCTGTTCTCTGAATTTGGAAGGAACAATCATTCTGCCCTTGGCGTCTATGTTGTGACTGTACTCTCCCATGAACATTGTCAAACACCTCAGTCCGGTTGCTATTTATCCACAAAGTTATCAACTTATCCACCACTTTGTGCCATTTTCAACCACTTTCCTCCACTTATGAATACATATTACCCCACTTTTGGGAAAAAATCAATATACTACACATAAAAATGCACAAAAAAAAGAAGCACATTTCTCAATGTACTTCTTTCCACTTACTCTTTACTTTTATCTTATTGGTACAAGTTCTTTTTGCTCACATAGCGATACATAGTTCTCAATCAGTCTGTCCACTTCCAGGCTCAGGTCATAGCATTCATCCATACTTTTCGCTCGTTCCAGTGCTTCATCCAGTCGGATTCTTGCACGTTCAATCGCAATGCGAAGTGCTTCCCTTTCATCCATAAGCATTTCTCCTATGCTGTGTCCCATCTCTGTGTTGTTCTTTGTAAATTCATTTTACTCTGCTCATCACCAAAAATCAAACAAAATATAACATCTTTTTTCGTCAATATTCGACAGCAAGCGGCATTTTTTCCTTATGCTGTGTTTTATAAAACAAATCGGCAATGGCCTCCACCAGCATCCGGTTGGTTGCTACTATATTCCGAATATCTGTTTCTATATTAATTTTTCTTCCAAGATACTGTTTATGCCTCTCTAAAATATATTCATACAGTGCCTCTACATCAGAAAAATCAGCCTGCACTTTTTCCCCTGCTTCCATATTCCGGCTCATGATATAATTTTTAAGGCTTCGCTTCAATTGTTCTTCATAGGAACAATGATCCTTTAAGTTTCCCGGATAAATCTTGTTATGCGGATAAGTAAAATAATCAGCTACATAATGCGTTACCTGCCCGAGATTCATATAATACCGGCGTTTACGGGCCAGTTTCCCCTGCTGTTTACCGAAAATCAATTGATTCACCATCTTTTTCACATCCGGAAACGTCCCATTGATTTCATGTTTCTTATATACAAAAGATGGTTTGCAATCCGGCAGAATGCTGCCAATATAAAAAGACAGTCTATGTTTCTTAAGTTCTTCATCCTCTGTATTCTTTGCAATATAACGTGCCAGCAAAATATGTGATTTTTTTCTCATTTGCTTCCTCCTGTTTACCATCTACACCTTACACATTACTTCTGCTTTATATATGCTTCAATCACATTATACTTTCTTTCATCTCATTTACAATAGTATTTTTCTTAAGATTTTTCTAAATTTCTGTGTCCAATCTGTTAAGAGTAGACACAGAAATATTTTGCTAAAACTTACTGATATTCCACTTTTTAGGAACAACAGAAGCTGGCACACTCTGTTTCCATACAGGTACAGGCATTTGTTCCGGCTACCTGGATGTCTTTTGCATGACATTTTCTTCCTTCATTGAATTTACAGTTTACTGCCTCACAGGTAACATCGCTCATCTTAGGCGGTTTACCGGTCGAATTGGCACATCCACAGTTTTTCTTCTCTTCAAAACTTCCACAGCTTGTCTCGCTGTTGCGGTTTGCATGTGCACCCTCTACCGTAATATTTCCACGGCAACAGCAATCATCTTTCTGGAAACTGCAGCTTCTTACAGAACATTTTAATTCTGTCACAAAAATCATCTCCTTTCTTTCGTTACATGTTTAGTATCTCCAAAGGAAATCTTTTTATGTTACCAACTTCATGTAAAAAAAATGTATCTTGACACATTCTCGTGCCTGCGGCGGTCGCTTTCCTGTAAAGCAAAAAAGACTGTTGTCCGGTGCAAATGCCAGCAACAGTCTTTTTGAATCCATATAAATTATAAAATTAAAAATTAGATTTTATTGCATTTTTATTTTTCTTCTGCAACTTCTTCCTTACGGATTTCCTTTGTACGAATCTCTTCGCAGATTGCATCAATGAATTCTCCTAAAGGTTTTACGCCTTCATCTCCTGCAAAACGGCTTCTTACGGATACGGTTCCGTTCTCTGCCTCCTGCTGACCAACTACCAGCATGTACGGCAGCTTATCCAGTCTTGCTTCACGAATCTTGAATCCGATTTTCTCAGAACGGTTATCAACCGTTACATCTACATCATGAGCTGCTAATTCTTTTCTTACCTGCTCTGCATAGTCTGCATATTTTTCAGAAATCGGCAATACTCTTACCTGTTCCGGGCAAAGCCAGGTTGGGAATTTTCCTGCATAATGTTCAATCAGCCATGCAAGGGTACGCTCATAACATCCCATGGATGTACGATGGATAATCCAAGGAAGTACTTTCTCACCCTTCTCATCGATATAGTACATGCCAAACTTCTCTGCACTTGCACAGTCAAGCTGGATGGTAACCATGGTATCTTCTTTTCCATATACATTCTTTGCCTGAATATCAATCTTTGGTCCGTAGAATGCAGCTTCCCCATCTGCTTCTGTATACTTGATGCCATTCTTATCCATAACATCACGCAGATACTGCTGGGTGCTGTTCCAATATGCTTCGTCGCCCAGATATTTTTCTTTGTTGTTCGGATCCCATTTGGACAGACGGTAAGTAACATCTCCATCGATACCAAGTGTAGTCATTACATAATGGCAAAGTTCCGTACATCTGGTAAGTTCTTCTTCTGCCTGTTCCGGGCAAAGAATAATATGTGCCTCTGTAATAGTAAACTGTCTGACACGGGTAAGTCCATGCATCTCTCCGGAGTCCTCATTCCGGAACAATGTAGAAGTCTCTGACATCCGATATGGCAGATCTCTGTAAGAGTGCTGTTCATTCATGTATACATAATACTGGAATGGACAGGTCATCGGACGCAGTGCCATTGTCTCTTTGTCGTCGCTGTCCTTATTTAAAATGAACATTCCATCCATATAGTGATCCCAGTGTCCGGAAATCTTATAGAGGTCACTCTTTGCCATCAACGGAGTTCTGGTACGTACATAACCCCACTCTTTATCCTCTAAGTCTTCTATCCAACGCTGAAGTTTCATAATCATCTTGGTTCCCTTTGGTGTAAATAAAGGAAGTCCCTGTCCGATAACATCAACAGTGGTAAATAATCCCATTTCACGGCCAAGTTTGTTATGGTCACGGCGTTTGGCATCTTCTAATTTCTCTAAGTATTCTTTTAACTCTTCCTTCTTATTAAAAGCAGTACCATAAATTCTCTGTAATCTTGCTTTGTCAGAATTACCTCTCCAATATGCCATGGAAGATGATGTCAGTTTAAATGCCTTTACGCCCTTGGTTGTCATCAGATGTGGACCAGCACATAAATCTACGAAGCCGCCCTGGTCATAGAAAGAAATTTCTTCTCCCTCTGGTAATTCTTCAATCAGTTCTACTTTGTATGGCTCATTACGTTCCTGCATGAATTTGATTGCTTCCTCTCTTGGAAGTGTGAATCGTTTTAATTCATGACCTTCCTTGATAATCTTCTTCATCTCTGCTTCCAGATTATCGAGGTCTTCTCTTGAAAATGGGGCATGATCAAAATCATAATAGAATCCATCTTCAATTGCCGGTCCAATCGTAATCTTGGCATCCGGGAATAATTTTTTTACCGCCTGAGCCAGTACATGGGATGCAGTATGGCGGATTACCTTTAATCCTTCTTCATCACTTGCTGTTATAATATTTAAATTGCAGTCCTTGTCAAGAACGGTTCGTAAATCCACCACTTCTCCGTCTACTTCACCGGCGCATGCAACTCTTGCAAGGCCTTCGCTGATATCTGCTGCAATATCATAGACTGATTTTGCTTCACTGTACTCTTTTACTGAGCCATCTTTTAATGTGATTTTCATGTTCAAGTCTCCTTTTCTTATTATATTGGTATTAAAATAAAAAATCCCTGATGCATAAAATTTATGCATCAGGGACGATACTCTATCGTGGTTCCACCCTGCTTGCTGTACTTATCGTACAACCGCTCATTCTGATGATAACGGAATCACCGGACCGGATTGGGGTCACTCAGAGCTGGTCTTCACATTACACTCCATCAGAATACTCTCACCAAATGTATTCCTCTCTTTGACTTCCTGTCATGCTACTCGTCTCTTCTTTGTTTTGTCCTTTTGACAAAAGCTATTGTATACTCTTTTTTCTGCTATGTAAAGAGTTTTTCTGTGAAATATTTTCCAAATGTTTTCCAAAATATTTTATTCTTATCTTCCGCAGCAGAATTTATATTTCTTTCCACTTCCACAAGGACACGGATCATTTCTTCCGACTTTCTTTCCAACTACAACAGTGCCGGATTTCTTCTGCTCTAAATAAAGCTTTCTCTTGGTATCTGCATCAAAAATTTCATCCCACTGTGGTAATTCATAGAGCCAGTCAGCTTTGGCATCTACCATGTTCTTGTATAATTTTTCTTTATCGAATGCAAGGCTTACCTTGGTATCCTCTTCCATAGTATCAATTGGGTTTGGTGTTACCAGGCTGTCATTGATTCCATCTAAGAATCCAGTCATATCCATAATGCTGAGGTCGTATTTCTCTGCCAGCTCTTTTACAGTTCCTTCTACCTTCTCATCCGGGTTTGTTAAAAGCTTCTCATATACGCCCTTCTCTAACATAAAATATCTCTGCCAGAACTTCTGTAATTTTCCTCTATCTGCCTGCTGATCATAAGCAATCTTCTGCCATTCTTCTAATAATGCCATTGTTCATATCCATCCTTTAATCCATATTTAGTCGTATAACGCTTGTTTCAGTATAGCATATTTTGTGCTTTTTTCAAGTATTTATCCTCTGCAACTTTACATTTTCTGATTGACTATCCGCTGTCAAATGTTAAAATAATGTATATTGCTTTTTTCTAAAAACAGGTCATCAAAGAAAGTTGAGGTCATATATGAAAAAGACAAAACAGATTCTTGCAATTATCGGTGTTGTACTCTTAGTTGCCCTCTATGTTTCCACTCTTGTTTTTGCATTGATTGGAAGCGATCTTGCCACAAACTGTCTTAAGGCTTCCATCTATGCCACTGTGGTTGTCCCGGTTCTCATCTGGGCTTATACCATGGTATACCGCTTACTTAAGAATCATTACTCTTTAAGAGAAGATTTGGATTCCATCAAAAAAGAAGCTTCCGGGCAGGATGCTTCCGCAAAAACTTCAAATGAACCAAACATCAAAAAAGAGGATTGCGAATAACCACAATCCTCTTTTATAACTTGTCCACTTCTTAAAATTAAGCAAGTTTTGTTTTTGCAAGCTCTGCTAATGTTGCAAATCCTTCTGCATCATTTACAGCCATCTCAGCTAACATTTTACGGTTCATATCAACACCAGCTAATTTTAAACCATACATAAATTTGCTGTAAGATAATCCATTCATTCTTGCTGCTGCGTTAATACGGGCAATCCATAACTGTCTGAACTGTCTCTTTCTCTGTTTTCTTCCTGCATAAGAACTTGTTAAGGCTCTCATGACAGACTGTTTTGCTACTCTATACTGTTTGGAGCGTGCTCCTCTGTAACCTTTAGCTAATTTTAATGTTCTATTATGTTTCTTTTTAGCGTTTAAGCCGCCTTTAATTCTTGCCATGTTCTATTCCTCCTTAACCAATTCTTATAAATATGGTAAAATCTTCTTCATATTCTTAACATTTGTTGCATCTGTCATTGCAGGTTTTCTAAGATTTCTCTTAGTCTTAGTTGTTTTCTTTGTTAAGATATGTCTCTTATAAGCCTTGTTTCTCTTTAATTTTCCTGTTCCTGTTAATTTGAAACGTTTTGCTGCTGCTCTGCTTGTTTTCTGTTTTGGCATAATTTATTCCTCCTTAAAATCATTATCTTTTCTCTGCCAGCACCATACCCATGCTTCTGCCTTCCAGCTTTGGTGCTTTCTCCACTACTGCAATATCTGCAAGTGCTTCTGCAAAATCATCCAGAATATGTTTGCTTGCCTGTACATGTGCCATTTCTCTACCACGGAAACGAAGTGTAACTTTTACTTTATTTCCTTTGGAAATGAACTTTCTTGCGGCATTCATTTTGGTATTCAAATCATTGGTATCGATATTTGGAGAAAGACGAACTTCTTTTAATTCAACCGTTTTCTGTTTCTTACGTGCTTCCTTCTCTTTTCTTGCAAGTTCATATCTGTATTTACCGTAATCGATAATCTTACATACAGGTGGCTTTGCTCCAGGAGCAATCTTTACTAAATCAAGTTCTGCTTCCTGTGCCAGCTTATATGCTTCTCTTGCTGACATGATACCTAACTGTTCACCATCCGCGCCAATCAGGCGGACTTCCTTATCTCTGATTTGTTCATTGATCATTAACTCGCTAATGGTCGTACACCTCCAAAATTAAATTCACCACAGCTTTGCCAGACAACTTTCCGTTTATTTCCGCAAAAAAAGTGGATAGACAGACTATCCACTTCAAAATGATTCGCTCATTGCATACTCATTATAAACACTTAGTCACTTGATTGTGCTAAGGTGAGAGTGGATACTCTACTTTCTTCAACTTGCTTATAGTACCATATGTCATTTCGTTCGTCAAGCATTATTTTTACCGATATTCGCTTCTGATATTTTCCGCCCTCTCAATAATCGTTTCCGGGAACCCGGTAAAGGAAAGCAGGCGGATTGCATTCTGGGAATTTGCCGGTCCCTTCTGCAATTTATAATCAAATACAATATCCTCTTCTCCAAACTCTTCGGAAAAATGATAATTGTCATAACCAATTTTTTCAAGCTCCGTCAATTCCTTATCATGGGATGCCACAATTGCAATGCAGTTATGATGTGCCAGATATTCCATGATTGCTTTTGAAGCTGCAATACGCTCCTGGGTATTGGTTCCTCTTAAGATTTCATCAATAATACAGATAACCAGTTCATCCTCCGACAAAGCATCCAGGATACGTTTTAAATATTTAATCTCTTTGATAAAATAACTGTCACCGGATAAAATATCGTCTCTTACCGCCATGGAAGTAATCATTTTTGCATGAGGCAGGTGCATTCTTTTTGCGGTGCAGGTATGAATGCTCTGTGCCAGTATCACATTGACAGCTATGGTCTTGATAAAGGTTGACTTACCGGAAGCATTGGAGCCTGTGATAATGCAGTTATGCTGAAGTTCCATAGAATTGGTCACTGCTCCATGAAGCAGCGGATGATAAATTTCTTCCATCTCAAGCTGCTTTGTTTCCTCATATTCCGGTACTGTCACAAGCGGCAGACTCTTTCGGAAAGAGCCTGTGCTGATCGCTGCATCCAGTTCTCCTACCACCCGGTAAATCTTAAGATAAGCCTCCTGGTTATCCATAAACTGATTCAATACTTTCATATAAGTAAGGATATGCCACTGGGTTACTCCCAGCAGGAAATCCTGCAGCATTTCAAACACATCTCCCATGGCATTTCTGCTCTGGATATTTAGCAGAAATGCCTTCTTATCCATTTTGGCAAATACCGGAAGCAGCGGTGCCAGTTCCTCACAAATTTTGTCTTTCCGGTATTCCTGCTCCAGTTCTCGTGCTACCGTAATCAGGTATGCCGCCGTTCCCATCATATGAATCTCCTGGTCAAACTTCAGCCGGACCGTAAAGATATACACCGACAAATTCACAAGAAATACTACCACCAAAGCTGACAGAGCATATATATTATGAAATACGACTGCCGCCACAACAACTACCACCAGCAATATCCGGAGCATCTGATAAACCCAGAGATTTGAAATTGCAAAATCCTCTACTGTCTGGATAAAGGATGGAATATAGTAAGCCTCGTCTCTCTTTCCAAGCTTTGACAAAGTTTCTTCCAGATGATAGCGTTTTTCATCATCTGCTTCACAAAAAGCTATTCTTTTTTCTAAAAGCTCCTCTTCTTCCTTCGTCTGCTTCGCATAATGAAGCTTTGCATATAAAATTTCTTCTCCCATGGTGGAATCACAGTTGTTGATTCTCTGGTACACATCATCCATATTAAGGTCATTCCATGTGACCTCATCCACCTGCTGTGTTCCACCCACAGTATCCAGATAATTTCTTATCAGTTCTCTTTTGAATTCCTTTTTTTCAGGTTCTTTTCCATATTTTTCTTTCAGTGTCCGTTTGCAGCGGTTCTTCCAACTCTCTTTTGTTTTAATTGCTGAATAAGTAAATCCTGCAATCATAATTACTACAAGGATTGCTGCTTCCATTTCTTCGCCTTCCTACTGCATGATTCCAATGGTATCTATCCAGTAAATATTATCTTTATCCATAATTCCATTTACAGTAACGGTATCTCCCTCATGCAGGAAAATCAATTGTTCATTATCAGAAAACTTCTGCCAGTATACCATACCGTCGTCTCCTGCCAGATAAACATAGGTCTCTCCTGCAATCTCAACATACTGCATTTCACTGATTACAAAACTTCTTGTCTCTATCTCACCTTCCGGAATTGTTTTTCCTTTGGCTGCTGTCTGTGCATTACCTGCAGTGCTGTTGCTGTCCCCGGAAGAATTTTCTGCCTCTTCCGGATTCCCAGTGTTTTCTGTACCATCACTGCCTGTCATCTTACAATATTTTGCAAAGCACTCATCGAGACTGGCTGCTGTTGTTACCATATTATAAGATTCTACATTTACCATGCCATAAAGCTTCACTATGCCGCTGGCATCTTTTAATACCATAATATAAGTCGGCTGACCATCTACATTAATCAAAGACGGGAAAGATGCACGGTATCCTTTCTCCTGCACTTCTCCTTCTGCAGCAGCCATTGCAGAGCTTTCATCTGCTCCTGCAATACTGTAATAATGTGCTTCTGAAGTCCGCTCATTTACCAGTATAAACCCGATATTGGAGGCATCATCATTGACAGAAGTAACTCCGGTATAAATCCAGATATCCCCGTCTTTGGCAACATAGCCGAAGTTTGCTTCGTAAGATTCCTCATCTCCGTCTTCATCCTCTACTACCGTTTCCGTACATTTCTTACAGCCTTTTTTGCCGAAGATGCTGTTCATAAATCCATTAGATAATTCTCCATACCAGTTATACTGTTCCACCAGAAGATCCCCGTCAAAGACATCATCCATCCAGTTCGGCACTTCTGATGCATCATAATACTGACAGTCTCCGCTGATTGGGTCACAGCTGATTGCACCCTCGACGGTTTCTCCACCAAATAAACCGATGGTGTATTTGTATACACTGGCAATATAGTATGGGTTTCCATCTTCGTCCACTTCAAAATGAAGATTTCCGAAAAGTTTATCCGGGTAATTCATACGGATATGCCTTCTTAAATCCTTGCCAAAGTAAGCAGACGGAACATAAATCATTCCTTCCTTTACCGGAACATACTGCGCCTTCTGTCCTACCGGATCAACAGTTATATAACCCGGAACACCATTTTCCTTATTTCCCATATATTTAAAGAAGCCGGCATACTCTAATGCAGATACTTTCGTTGGTGCCCCCTGATAATCAATCTGTGTGTAGTCTTCCGATACATTATACTGGCTCACCACTTCTGAAAGGCTTCCGATTTCACGATTACCCAGCAATACTGCACTGTCCGTATCCATTAACGCAATCTTTGATACAGAAGATGCTGTATTGATATCGCTGTTAAAATCACTGTCTTCGATGGTCAGGATATCTGCATATGCCTGTGCATGGAACATTTTGCTGCCATAAAATAAAAGAATCAGGAACAGAATTCCGATTACTCCAACTGCTGCAAAAATACCGTTTACCGGCTTTTCCAGCTTTCCTGCGGACTTACCTTCCGCCTTCCTGGCTGCCGATACCAACGCACCTATTATTCCTAATGGGAATAATATAACGCCTAATACAAACAGCCATAAACCTCTGGAATGAATATTCAGTGCCGGAAGCAGGAGATAATACATCACTGCTACCCATAAAATATAAATAACCGGAAGCACAATGGACAGCCCCTTTACATGAGGCAGCTTTACCTGCATTGTTTCAAACTCCATTTTCTTCTTTTTCTTTGCCATACCTAATCTTCCTTTTCTTCTTTGCAATTATCATTGTATTATTTAATTAATACAATAACTCAATTTTAAAATAATGTCAAGTGAAAGCTTTCTTCAAATGGCTGGCAACTAAAAACAGCAGGACGACAAAATGTATTTTCATTTTCTATCGTCCTGCCTGCAATACTTATTTATATTATTTTTTAAGCTCTTGCTGCTTTGCTATCACGCTTTTTATTCTGGATAACCATACATGCTACTGCAGCTGCGGTAACAGCCAGTGCCAGAATTCCCATTGGAAGATCTTTCTCACAGTCTCTCAAGAAAAACAGCACTGCCATAGCAATTACATATATAACAGCAATGATTCCATCTACTATCTTCATACTTTCTGCCTCCTGCTTTTATGCATTTTTCTTCTGACGAAGTACTGCCCTTACTACATTATATCCTGCAAATACAATCGTAAGAATCATCATAATCCAATGGATGATACAGTTATCTTCTCCCGCCGGATTTGCCGCCAGAGGAACTGCTTCATCTTCTAATGCAGTTACTTCCTGTTTTGCATTATCGTCCGTTATATTCGCCAGCGGAACCTCTTCATCTTCTAATACCACCGGTTCTTCTGCGTCCTGTGGCTGTTGTGCTGCCTGCTGCTGTCTGACTGGTGTCTGTGCCACCTGGGCCTGTGTAACCGGGGTCTGTGCCGGGGTTACCGGTGTCTGTGCTGCTGTCTCCGGCTGTGTATTATTGTCTGCCGGAGTTACCGCTGTTTCTGATGATGCTGGCTGGGTTGGATTTGCCGGCTGGGTTGATTCGGCTGGCTTGGTTGGTTCGGTCGGCTGGCTTGGTTCGATCGGCTGGGTTGGTTCGGTTGGCTCAGTCGGTTCGGTTGGCAGGGTCGGCTCAGTCGGCTGGGTTGGCCCAGTCGGTCCAACTGGCTCGGTCGGCTCAGTTTCTTTCTCCTTTTCATCAAAAGAAGCATACACTACGGTACTATCATTTAAATCTGCAACATTTACTTTACTGCCATCTTCTAAAGTCCAGCCGGTAAATTCATAGGTTGTTGTCTCTGTCTCTGCCTTTACAGGATCTGTTACAGAAACTTCCGTTCCCTTTACTTCGCGTACTTCCTGATATACATTTCCGTCTACCATAAAAGTAACGGTATAACTGTTATCAACAATTTCTCCATCAATATGCCAGGAATTCGGATTAATCATCCGGTACCATTCGATGCGGTAGAATCTTGCATCATCCCCTGCAATGCCACTGTTTGCTGCATATGCATCTAAAACAGATGCAAGGGTTACCGGCATCTTTCCATCATAATTCTTTTCTGCATCAAAAGACGCTGGTGCAGTAAAACCGGACATATCAGTTGTCACTTTCAGCTGATTTAAAGAAACTGCTGCTCTTCCCACATAATCATAATTTGCTGTTGCATCACCAACTGTTCCTTCCGGACGGACAGTTCCTGCTTTCCGGATGTAGAACTCTGCCTTCTGTGTAAATGTATCTGCTACCTTTACATATACGTTATAACCCTCTGTATTGCGGAAAAGTTTTGTATATGTTGTCACTACACCTGCATTTTCATCCTCTAAGATGAATCCATGGATTACGCTTTCCTCTGTGGTTGCATAATCTGCTGCTTCTTCTAATACAGCCGGGTCTAAAATACAGTTTCCACTTAACAGCAGCAGTTTTCCATTTCCATATTTGGCATATACTTTTGCACGAATCTTACTGATTCCAAAGCTTACATTTACAGTTCCACTATAGTTACCGGTAAAGGTTACGGTTGCCAGCGCAGTTCCCTCTTCTACATTATCTTTGTAATTACCAACAGTATAATCGGTTCCTGCTGTTAATACTTTCCCATTATAAGTTACAGTTACATCTTCTTCACTGAGTGTTACTGCTTTTCCGGTATAATATTTTTCCTTTGCAGTTGCAATCACGCTGTCATTTTCCACTTCTTTCGGAAGAATGGTATAGGTTGTATTTACCGTTCCTTTATAGTTACCGATTCCGGTAATTGCTGCTGATGTCTCTCCTGCATTTGGATTACTTCCACTGTATATTACAGTATAATCTTTTCCTTCTACTAATGTTTTGTCTCCATCCTTTACCACAACTGCAACTGTGTTTCCAGTATACTCAGTATCCTTTGCAGTTACCATTTCATTCGTCAACGTTTTCTGCCGGATAGTAAAGGTTGCTTCATTACTGTCTGCGGATTCAAATTTCTTTGCACTGGCTGTTGCAATTACCGTATAAATTCCTGCATCCACCGGTGCCTTGCTTAATTTGTTTCCCGCCTCATCATAATAAGTATAAGTAATGGAAATGCTTGGATTTTTTTCAATTCCCCAGCTGTATGCATTAGCATCACAGCTTAAGTTTTTCTCATCATTACTGCCATTATATTCAAAATCACTGGCTGTAAGATTTGCATACAATGCTTTTAAATAGGTTCTTACCGGTACAATAAATACAGTCTCTTTATAGTTCTCTGCTGCATCTCCTTCCGGCACAAATACTACATGATGGTCTACATCTTCAAAGATTGCAGTTCCGGTAGTATTAAACCACAGTGTCTCATCCGGGCTCTGCCACTCAAAATGGCCTTCCAGTTCCTGGTTCTCATCATTGACCGCTACTGCCATTCCGCCATTCAGATGGGACTCTCTCAGTTTTCCGGACATATGATTGATTGTTGCAGATGGTTTTTCCTTAATTACTGCCTCTGCCTTATTTACAGTTACCGTATAAGTCCTGCTTCCTGCCTCATATACATCTGTTGCCGGTGTTGTAATCGTATAAGTATAAGTTCCTGCATTTAAAATCTCTTTGTCACAGGTTCCAACAATACCACTCTTTGGACCATCCTTTACAAAGTTCTTTGCATTCAGTGTCTGGACTTTTCCGTTATAAGTCAGATTTGAAATGTTCTCTTCAAATACCGGAGTTCTCTTACTGATTTTAATGGTATATTTTTCTGTTTTCCATTGAAAGAGATAATTCTTATACTTGCACTTCAAGGTAACTGTTCCTGTCTTATCCGCAGTTACAGATACCTCTTTCTTATTTGTATTTTTTAATGTTACCTTATCTTTTCCACTGGTAACACTCCATTTGGTTTCGTAAGCAATCCATGCAGAACACTCGATTTTCTTCGTATCCTGCAGCTGCATCGTAATTGTATCATCCTTTTCGGCAGCTTTTACTGTCATCCCGGTTATTCCGGATAAGGACAATACCATCAATGCCGCCATTACAAAAGCTGTAATTCTTTTTTCCAACATTTTGGCTACTCTCATGTTTTTTCTCCTTTTATTCATTTTATCCATTTCCTGTTGATTTATGAATTGTATAACCAATCATAGCCTACTCTGTGTTATAAAAAGCGTTATATTTTTCTATTTTTTCTTTATTCTTCCGAATTGTACTTAAATCTTCCTGTTTGTATTGTATTTCTCCTCATATCTACTCGTCTGTTCCATTCACCAATACTTTATGATATTTCACATATTTCTTTCCAGCCGTCCGTTCCATGTTGTCATTGATTCTTTCTATCACAAGTCCGCAATTTTCTTCTTCAATACCTATTAAAAGTATCAGATACTGGTTTGTGCTGTATCTGGTATACAGGTCACCGCTGCGCAGGGAGTTTTTCAATGCCTGCTCCAGTTCTGCCCGGATGTATTCGAAATGAACACCGCCTTCTGAAGCATACCCCTTCCCATCGGTAATGGTGCTCATAAGAAGCCACGCACTCTTTCCCGTACGCTGCAAAACCCGTTTTGCAAAGCGGTAATTTTCAATGAAAACAGGATACGAACAGTAAAATGCTCCTTCCTCTCTCTCTTCTTCCAACTTCTCCTGTATTGCCTGAATATGAGTGGCATCCTCCGTAACACAGCTGCTGATTCGTTTTAATTGTTCCAGCATAGACTTTGAAGGCTCACTGCCAAGCTCTGCCAGCAGCATTTCTTCTGTCTTATGATATAATGCCACCGCCTCTTTGGAACGCTTCATGGCAATCAATGCCTCCATCTGGTATACCTGCCAGTCATCCAGTGGATAAAGAACCGCTGCTTTTTCTGCTATCTCATATAATTTCTGATACTCCTGCTCATCCCGGTAAATTCCGCACAGTCTCTTTACACAGGACATATATAATTTCCGGTATTTCGTTGCCCAGAAAATTACCCATTCTGATGCTCCCAGTGCCGGCAAAAATTCTCCACGGTACAGCCTGACTGCTTCCTCTAATTCTGTTTTTCCAAAATCTTCCGCCTGTTTCAATGCATGCTCTGCCTTCTCTTCAAAAGAAATGCAATCACAATGATACGGAATTTCCGGCGTCCAGCAATAAACTCCCTTTCGGCTTATAATATAATCGCTCTCCGGCAGTCCCTGCTCCTTAAGCAGTTTCCGCACCCGGAAAAGAATTGCCCGGAAACTGTTGGATGGGTTTGCAACCTCCTCATTTTCCCAAAGTCTTCCCACCAGTTCTTCCCTTGTTACCCCTTCTGTACCCGCATGCAGAATGATCTGAAGCAGCCGGTTCGTCTTTGTCGTTGATTTCCGGTCTATGATAAAGGAATGATTTCCATATTGCATTCGAAATGTTCCAAGCATACTTACTTCTAAATTTTTTTTCATGCTTCCTGCCCCCTGCAGATTATTTTTCCTAATTGCAGTATATAGGACTTTGTTTTTATACGCAAAAGATTTTTCTCATTTCTTCCGGATTGTCAAAACGAAAGATTACTCTTATAATCATATTCATAAATAATTCTAAAAAATAATTATTTCGAGCTGTTAGAAAGGATTATACCATGGAAACAGGATTTATTGATTTACATGTACATTCAACCTGCTCTGACGGAACTTTTACCCCATCTGAGCTGGTTCATGAAGCCATACGTCATTCGATATGTGCCTTTGCCCTTACTGACCACGACTGTATCGATGGTATTAAAGAAGCACAGGAAGAAACCTTGCGGCTTAACTCCCCGGATGCACCGGAAGTCATTGCCGGTGTTGAACTCTCTTGTGAACTGGATGACCGTGAAATCCATATGGTCGGGCTATATATTAACCCGGACGATAAAGTATTTAATAACAAATTAAATGCATTCCGTTCTTCCCGCACAGACCGCAACCGCCTGATGGTTGATAAACTGCAGCAGGAGGCACACCTTGCCATTGATTATGACAGTCTTATCAGAGAATTTCCGGATGCAGTCATTACAAGAGCACATATTGCAAGATACCTTGTAAATCATGGTCTTGCCAAAGATATGAATACAGTATTCAGTAAATATATCGGGGATGACTGTCCTTATTATGTAGACCGTCCTAAAATCACTCCGCAGGAAGGTATTTCCCTGATTCATCATGCCGGTGGTCTTGCCATTTTAGCCCATCCGGTACTCTATCGCATGAATGCAGACCGATTGGACGCTCTGGTTCAGACACTGGTAGAAGAAAGCCATTTAGATGGTATTGAAGCCGTCTATTCCAGCTACCAGCTTGGCGATGAACGAAACATTAAGAAGCTTGCACAAAAATATCATCTGCTTATTTCCGGTGGCTCTGACTTCCACGGAAGTAACAAACCTTATATTTCCATGGGAAACGGAACAAGACATATGCCGATTCCTTATTATATTTTATCGGATATTAAAAATGCGCTGCATTGCAGATAGCTTACTACTCATGTACACCAAGAGGGACTGTCATTTTACAATTTCTGTAAAACAACAGTCCCTCTTTATAGATACTTTCTATTTTTTGTCTTTCACCTCGTCTAATGCATTTCGAAAGATTCGTTCAAATTCATTTTCGGAACATTTTTTCCGGCTGGATTCATCCGAATACCCTCTATTCTGCTGTCTTTCCTGCTCGTGAACGAGCAAAACAACCGGAACCTTAAAATAACCGTCATATCCGTATGCGACAATCCCCTCCCTGGAGCTTTATTTCAATGGTTTCATAATATATATCGGAAAAAGTGTCTGATTTCTTTAGTCCTCTACCGGTTCTGCCGGAATAAAAATACGGTCTTTTACCACATCCGCAGGCTTTGGTGCTGCTTCTTCTGCTTCCCTGCAGAACTGCAGCTGTGAATTCACCAGCACCTTTCCACGTTTGTCAACCTTTTCATAGGTGCCATCCTTCTGAAGGAGATGTGCTTTCGTATTATCTGCCAGTTCCACATCCAGAATATGCATTACTTTATGCTTTAACTCTTCATTTTCTACGGGGAAAATAATCTCTACACGGCGGTCTAAGTTACGTGGCATCCAGTCAGCACTTCCCATGTAAATTTCATCCTGTCCATCATTATAGAAATAGAAAATTCTGCTGTGCTCCAAGAAATTTCCTACAATGGAACGCACTCTGATATTTTCACTGATCTTTGGAATGCCTACCTTCAGGCAGCAGATTCCACGTACAACCAGATCAATCTGCACTCCCGCTGCTGATGCTTCATACAAAGCTGCAATAATATCACGGTCACAAAGAGAATTCATCTTGGCAACAATTTTGGCTGTCTTTCCCGCCCTGGCGTATTTTGTTTCACGCTCAATTAATTTCAAGAAACGCTTCCGCAGCCAGATTGGTGCTACCACCAGCCGGTTCCAGGACAGCGGTTCAGAATAACCGGATAACATATTAAATACTGCTGTTGCATCTTCTCCGATTGCTTCCGAACAGGTAAAGATACCACAGTCTGTGTACAGCTTTGCAGTGGAATCGTTATAGTTTCCGGTTCCAAGATGTACATAACGGCAGATGCCTTCTTCTTCTCTTCTTACGACCAGTGCAATCTTGCTGTGGGTCTTTAAGCCCACCAGACCATAGATGACATGGCAGCCTGCTTTCTCTAATTTTTTTGCCCAGACAATGTTATTTTCCTCATCGAAACGGGCTTTTAATTCTACCAGAACAGATACCTGTTTGCCATTTTCTGCTGCCTGTGCCAGTGATGCAATAATCGGCGAATTGCCGCTGACACGGTAAAGTGTCTGTTTGATTGCCAGTACATCCGGATCTTTGGCTGCCTGACGGATAAATTCGACTACCGGATCAAAGGTCTGGTATGGATGATGCAGTAAAATATCACCTTTTTTAATCGCATCAAAGATACTCTCTCCCTGCTGGATCTGTGGCACCGGCTGTGGCGTATATGGTTTGTAACGTAAATCATCACAGCCTTCCAGTCCATACATCTTCATCAGGTAAGTCAAATCAATCGGTCCATTGATTTTAAAGATATCATCCTCTGACTCTACCCGAAGTTCATCCTTTAAAAATGCCAGCAGACGCTTATCAATGCCATATTCCACTTCCAGCCGGATAACTTCGCCCCACTGCCGTTTCTTTAAGGATTTTTCAATTTCTTTCAGTAAATCCTCTGCTTCGTCCTCATCAAAGGAAAGGTCCGCATTACGCATAATACGATACGGATAAGCACAGACCACTTTATGACCTAAGAACAATTTGGAAATATTCTTCTCAATAATCTGCTCCAACAGGATAAAGGATTTCTCGCCTTCCTTTACGGATGGAATCGGAATCAGCCTTGGTAATACAGATGGCACCTGAACGGTTGCATATTCATAAATGGTTCCTCCCTTTTTACCCTCTGCCTTTAGCTTCTTCTCTTCTGCTTTGCCAAGGAGGTCATCCTTCTTCGGATTTTCTTCCAGTAAAGCTACAATGTTTAATGTCTTATTGCGAATCAACGGAAATGGTCTGGATGCATCCACTGCCATCGGTGTCAGTACCGGATATATATTTTCTTCAAAATAACGGTCTACATATTCTGCCTGAAAATTCTCCAAATCTTCATAGGCATCTACAATATAGATTCCTCTTGCATTCAATAGCGGAATCAGGGAACGGTTATAAGTAGAATACTGCAGTTCTACCAGTTCCCTGGTATCATGATTAATGGCTGCTAACTGTTCAGACGCTGTCATACCGGCAATATCTGTTTTCCTATAGCCCGCATGTACCATATCCTTTAAAGAAGCCACACGTACCATGAAAAATTCGTCCAGATTTGAAGAAGTAATGCTGACAAATTTTAACCGTTCCAGCAGCGGAATGGATTTGTCTCTTGCTTCATTCAATACTCTGCCATTAAATTTAATCCAGCTCAACTCACGGTTTTCATAATATTCCGGATTCGTATATTCTTTTAATTTTTCCATTCGCATACTCTCCTAACTATAGACCTTTTTCACTTTAATCACCGGTTTCATACTGAATACTTCTTCAAAGAAGGACGCCTTGGACTCAAACAGTCCCTTTTCCAAGGTCACATCATCTTCCGTCTCTATGGTAATAATCAGATTTCTTCCGGAAACAGATGTCTTTACATTCTTAAATTTCTGCTTGTGGCTTCTATCCATGGCATTTGCCACCTTAAGGATAGCTGCAAGCTTGGCTACGGTAAGATAACTGTCATGATCCATCTTATCTGCCAGTCTGTCATAGCTGTCTATCGGTAGTGTATTATAAAGTACCGTAGACGCCACAATTTCACGCTCCAGATGAGTCAATCCAATAATTTCTGAAGAAATAATAATGTCATAGGAGCACTGCGGTCCATTAACTAGACTGACAAATTTACCACAGTCATGGAGAATGGCTGCTGTCCTTAGCATCAGCCGCTCTCTGTTTCCCAATCCATGAATCTTCTTCATGGCATCAAATATCTGGACTGCCATCTGCTCTAATGCTTCAAGATGTGGCTGATAGCCGAAATATCTTTTGGACATACATTCCGCCGCAGATATTACATCTTCTTCGAAATCATGTGTTGCTTTCACCATATTATGCCGCTGCGCATAATCATATGCTATACCATCATTTACATTCACACCCGGAACTACTACATTCTGGGCATTTAATGTGGCAACTAACTGACGATAGATAACCAGTGCCGGAATCAGCAATGTATCACTCTCGTTGGTAATTCCTAATTCTCTTGCAATCTGTCCTGTATTCTTTGCTCTCAGCTTCTCCGTATAACGATAGAACTTGTCCGCATCTACCATACATTTGCCATTTTCTTTACTGATTTTCGGCATAAATGCAGAGATATAATCTCCCATAAAAATAACATAACGGATGCCATCCTTTGGCAGATAAAGAGCTTTAAAGACCTCTAACTCCTTATCTACAACTTCCTGAATCTGCTGCTCATAATTACCGCTTTGCATGCCAAGGTCAAAGAGTTTCTCCTGCACACGCATAATTCCAATCAGAAGATGCTGTGTGGTAACTACCTTTCCTTTTACAAAAAGTGTTATCTGCATACTGCCACCACCTACATCAACTACTGCTGCATTCTGACTGGTCATATCTTCAAAATTCTTCTGGGATGCCACCGTCTTATAACTGATAAAACGATGTTCCGAATTGCTCAGCACTTTCACATTAAGTCCGGTCCGAATCCGTATCTGGTCTAAAATAAATGCTTCGTTCTGTGCATCCCGGATGACAAGACCTGAATATGCTTCATACTCATCCGTCCGGTACATCTCCATAATCCCCACGAATTCTTTCAGCACCTGACACAATTCATCCGCTGTCTCATATCCGACATATCCCTGGGAATAAACATCCCTTCCCAATTCTATTCTATGGCGGACATGGTCAATTTCCCGGATTCCTCTCTTAATGGAAAGCTCAAACACTTTCATGCTGATTTCATAAGACCCGATATAAATTGCTGCAAAAGTCTTCATCCGTGCTCCTCCTCCTGTGTAAATCTTCTGTTACACTTCCTGTCCTAACATATAATTGATAAACTGCTGTGCGGTTCTTCCGGAAAGTCCACCATGACTTAACTCCCATTTGTTGGCTTCTGCTAAAAGCTCTTCTGCCGGAAGATGTACTCCCTGCTTTTCTGCCAGTTCTACTACAATCTGCTGGAATTCTTTCTTGGTCGGTGCTCCAAAGTAAATAGATACACCAAAACGATATACCAGTGAAAGTTTTTCCTGTACGGTATCAGAAGTATGCATATCCTCACGCACTTCCTCTTTATCTGAAAAGTTCTCACGAATCAGATGTCTACGGTTTGAGGTTGCATAAATCAGCACATTGTCCGGTTTCTTCTCCAGCCCACCTTCAATTACAGCTTTCAAATATTTGTATTCAATTTCAAATTCCTCAAAAGATAAATCATCCATATATATAATAAATTTATAATTACGGTTCTTTATCATGGAAATAACCGTGTTCAAATCTTTAAACTGATGCTTATAAACTTCAATCAGGCGAAGTCCCTGCTCATAATACTGATTAGCAATTGCCTTTATGCTGGTTGATTTACCGGTACCTGCATCACCAAACAACAGACAGTTATTGGCACTCTTTCCCTTTACAAAAGCTTCTGTATTATCCACCAGCTTCTTCTTGGCAATTTCATAGCCTACCAGGTCATCGAGTTTCACATGAGCGATTCTGGTAATCGGTGCCAGTTCTACAACACCGTTGGTATTCTGGATACGGAATGCCTTATGTAAGCCTAGATTTCCTACACCAAATCTTGCATAGAATCCGGTTACGCTGTCCTGAAATGCATTGGTATCCTTTGCTCCTGCCAGTTCTACAGCCAGTTCACAGATGCAGTCACGGATACGTTTGTTAAATACGCTTCCATTATCATCCGGTCCCTTGAAATTCTGAAGCACATCCATATCATCAATTTCCAGAGTCTTTGCCACTTCATTTAAGTTATAATCAAACATTTCTTTTAAAATAGCAAAATCATGGGCTGCAATCGCATTGATACTTCCGTTTACTGCTCCTTTCATTTCGCAGGCGGTACTGTAGGCATTTTCATTATTTACCATAATAAACGCAAGAAAACAGTGCCACAGATTTCCTTCAAAACCGTGGCTCACTGCCAGTTCAATCAGTTGGTTCAAACATCTATAATACAATTCTACTATATCAGACCGATTGTAAAATTCACTATCATAGTTTTCCAAAATCCATGTAAAATTATAAAATAATTCTCCATTTTCAAAGTTCTTATATAAAATTAATTCTCCTGAATGTTTCATCTTAATGTCTTACCTGTCTTTCTAATAATTTCCAAGAATTTTAAAGTTTTCAGCTTCTTCTTTGATTCCATGCAATGCATTCTTTACTGCACTCTCATTTAAATTTCCTTCAAAGTCAATAAAGAAACGATATTCCCAGTTCCGCTCTCCTAATGGTCTTGATTCTATCTTATTCATGTTCAAATCATTAAAGATAAAATGGGATAACATATGATAAAGAGATCCACTTTCATGCGGAATTTCAAAGCAGATACTGATTTTTCCGGCATTCTTTAAGAATATCTTACGGCCGGTTACAATGACAAACTTTGTACAGTTATTGCTGTTATCCTGGATATGCTCGTCCAATATATCAAGCCTGTAAATATCGGCAGTAAGACGGCTGGCAATGGCTGCCTGTCTTAGGAGACCATCTTCTTTTACTTTTTTTGCTGCCATGGCAGTATTCTTAAAGCTGTGTTTTTCCCAGTTCCGATGCTCGTCCAAATATCTGCCACACTGCATCAGTGCCTGCGGATGGGAATATACCTGTTCAATATCAGATAGCTTTGAGCCTTTCGTTCCGAGCAGGCAGTGGTCTATTGGAATAATCTGTTCTCCCACGATACAATTATCATATTCTACCAGCAAATCATAATTTTCTGACACAATTCCGGCAGAAGAATTTTCAATCGGAAGCACTGCATAATCTGCTTCTCCTTTTGCGATTGCTTCCATGGCATCCCGCCAGGTCTGCACATGATAACTGTTTGTGGTATCATGGAAAAACTGCTTCATTGCCATCTGGCTGTATGCGCCCTCTTCTCCCTGATATACGATTCTTATATTTTTATCCGGAAGTGCCGCTACCTCTTCAAATGGTATCGGCTCCATAATGCCTTTTTCTGCCAGCTTCTGATACTGCCTTTTTCTGCTCATGCTCATCAGATGTTCAAAAAGCTCTCTTGTTCCACGCTTTAAAAACGGGTCATCTACCATGGAAGTTACCTTTTCTAACTTTTCTTCTTCCCTTGCCTTATCAAAGACTTTTTTCCCGGTAGAAAGCTTATAATCTGCCACCTGTTCAGTCAGTGACATACGTTTTTCATACAGTGACACCAGCTCTTTGTCCACGCTGTCAATTTCTGCTCTTATCTCTTTTAAATCTTTCATTGTTATCTTTCACCTTATTATTTTTTTCTATCATATACCATTCCCATTTCGGTTGCAAGTTTCCCGAAAGAAAGTTATAATTTTATCGTAAGAATTGTGGAATTTGGAAATGTTATAGGAAAGAAAAACACGCTCCTGTCATATTTCCAAATTTCACAATCGTCTGATTACATATGACATCAAAGGAGGATTCTTATGAAAAACAAACGAAAAAAACAGCTCTTTATCACGATTGCAATTATCCTTATTCTGATTACAGTGTTTTGTCTGATTCACTTTCTCAACCGCACAAAAATGAATTCCGGTTACGTCAATGGAAATTCTGCCGGTAATCTTTATAATGGCGGACTTTTCTGTGAAAGCAACGGCACTGTTTTCTTCAGTAATCCTTCCGACAACCACCGACTCTATTCCATGAATCCTGATGGTTCTGATATGAAGAAGCTTTCCGATGATACCGTCTCTTATATCAATGCAGATGATCACTATGTTTACTATGTCCGAAACAACAAGAGTGAGGATACTAATTTCTCTTTTCTGAATTTTGGGACTAACAGCTTATGCCGTATCAACCGTGATGGAGGCAGGGTTACCATTTTAGATGACGACCCAAGTCTTTATGCCGGACTGTACGGAAATTATATTTACTACATCCACTATGACAAAGAAACGGCTTCTACCCTGTATCGGATAAAAATCGACGGCACAAAAAAAGAACAGGTTTCTAAGTTTCCTTATAAGACCTGCTCCTCTAATGGACAGTATATGTACTTTAATGGCGAAAACGATTCCCACTCTCTCCTGCAGCTTGATACTGCCGACAACTCTGTTGCTACACTCTATAGCTGCACCTGTTATGAACCGACTGTAATCAATGACACGGCTTATTATATGGATGGTGACAACGATTATGGACTAAGCACTTATTCCTTAAGCAGCGGTGCTGCCAACCTTATCATCCCATCCAGAATTGACTGCTACAACGTCACCGGGGATTATATCTATTATCAGAAAAATGGAGCGGGTGCCGGTATCTACCGCTGTCTCACCGACGGAAGCAATGAGGAATTACTGATATCCGGTAATTATACCGCATTACATACCACCTCACAGTACCTTTACTTCTATGAATACGGCAATGACTCTGCCTGTTATCAGATGCCTCTTAGCGGAACCGGAAATGATATCGGTGTATTTACGCCGGAGAAATTATAATCTACCATTCCAAAAGCCGCATCAGAGCTGAAGTTTTTCTTCCTCTCCAATGCGGCTTTTTCTATTTTATTACAAACTATACTTTTTTCTTCTGTCTGCAAAGAAATTGAAAAATATCCTTTTCCAATAAACGTCCCTTACAGGCTGGTACGAACCTGTTTTGGTTTATAGCCTTCTTTTTCCAAAGCATTGATAATCTGCTGTTTATGCTCCGGTCCAAAGCACTCTAATGTAATGCGAAGTTCAACTGCCGCGGTACGGTTGGTTGTTACAAACTGGTTATGCTCCAGCTTGATAACATTTCCCTGCTCTCTTGCGATGATTCCGGACACTTTACAAAGCTCACCCGGCTTATCCGGAAGCAGTACAGATACAGTAAAGATTCTGTCACGGAAAATAAGTCCCTGCTGAACAACGGAAGACATGGTAATGACATCCATGTTTCCACCGCTCAAGATAGATACGACCCGTTTGTCTTTCACATTCAGATGCTTTAATGCGGCAACGGTAAGTAAACCGGAGTTCTCTACCACCATCTTATGGTTTTCTACCATATCAAGGAAGGATACGACCAGCTCATCATCACTTACGGTGATGATATCGTCTAAGTTCTTCTGAATATATGGGAAGATTTTTTCTCCCGGAGTCTTTACTGCGGTACCATCTGCAATGGTATTTACTGCCGGAAGTGTTGTAACCTTACCCGCCTTAAAGGAAGCCTGCATACAATTTGCTCCAGCCGGTTCTACACCGATCACTTTAATCTTTGGATTCAGTAATTTGGCAAGAGTGGAAACACCGGTTGCCAGTCCGCCTCCTCCGATTGGAACTAAAATATACTCAACCAGCGGAAGTTCTTTAAAGATTTCCATGGCAATGGTTCCCTGACCGGTTGCAACCGTCAAATCATCAAAAGGATGGATAAAGGTATATCCATGCTTCTCAGCCAGTTCATAAGCATGTGCACATGCTTCATCATAAACATCTCCATAAAGTACTACATCAGCGCCATAGCTCTTGGTACGGTTTACTTTAATCAGTGGTGTTGTGGTTGGCATAACGATGGTTGCTTTACAGCCATAGCATTTTGCTGCATAGGCAACACCCTGGGCATGGTTTCCTGCGGAAGCGGTAATCAGTCCCCTCTCTCTTTCTTCTTCGGATAAAGTGCTGATTTTATAATAGGCTCCACGTACCTTATATGCTCCGGTAAACTGCATATTTTCTGGTTTCAGATATACTTTGTTACCGGTCTGCTCACTCAAATAATTGCTGTAAATTAATTTTGTCTCCAAAGTTACTTCTTTTACTTTTTCACTTGCTTCTTCAAATTTATCTAATGTTAACATTCTGTCTCTCCTTCTTCTCCCGAATCTTCCTTTACATCAAACAATGCATTTACAAACTGCCCGGAATCAAATTTCTGTAAATCATCTATGGTTTCACCGACACCGATATATTTTACAGGGATGCCAAGCTCTGACTGAATGGCAACTGCGATACCACCTTTCGCGGTTCCGTCCATTTTCGTTAAAATAATTCCGGTAATGTCTGCCACCTCTGCAAACTGTCTTGCCTGTGCCAGTGCATTCTGTCCGGTTGTAGCATCCAATACTACCAAGGTCTCACGGTATGCATCAGGATACTCTTTTTCCAGAATACGGTTGATTTTGCGAAGCTCTTCCATCAGGTTTTTCTTGTTATGAAGCCGTCCGGCAGTATCGCACAAAAGGACATCTGCCTTTCTTGCTTTCGCAGCTGCTACTGCATCGTATACCACAGAGCCCGGGTCAGCACCCTCCTGGCCGCCAATCATGTCTACTCCGGCACGGTTCGCCCATTCCTTTAACTGGTCTCCTGCCGCTGCACGGAAGGTATCTGCCGCAGCTAAAACCACGCGTTTACCCTGACTCTTTAATTTACCTGCCAGCTTGCCAACAGAGGTTGTCTTTCCGACTCCGTTTACACCAATGACTAAAACGACAGATTTTTCTTCCTCGAAGCGGTATGCAGTCTCGCCTACATCCATCTGCTCTTTGATACTCTGAATCAGAAGCTCTTTACAGTCTGCCGGCTCTTTGATTTTTTCTTCTTTGACACGTTCCTTTAACTTGTCCAAAATTGCCTCTGTGGCATGTACACCAAGGTCTCCCATAATCAGAATCTCTTCGATTTCTTCATAGAAATCATCATCAATATGTGAAAATCCATGAAATACAGAATCAATACCGGATACAATGTTATCTCTTGTCTTGGTTAATCCTGATACAAGGCGGGCAAAAAAGCCTTTTTTCTCTTTCTTTTCTTCTTCCATCTTGTCACTTCTTTCTCTGTTCATTTCTCTTATTTATCTAAATCTTCTTCAATCAGATTTACACTTACCAGTGTGGATACACCCTTCTCCTGCATGGTAATTCCGTACAGGCGGTCGGCTGCTGCCATGGTTCCTCTTCGGTGCGTAATGATAATAAACTGCGTATTCTTCGTTAATTTATGCAGATATTTTGCAAAACGTCCTACGTTAGAATCATCTAACGCTGCCTCAATCTCGTCTAAAAGACAGAATGGGGATGGCTTTAAGTTCTGAATTGCAAATAACAGTGCAATGGCTGTCAACGATTTCTCTCCACCGGACAACTGCATCATGTTCTGCAGCTTCTTTCCAGGTGGCTGCGCAATAATACGGATGCCGCACTCTAAGATGTCCTCATCCTCGACTAACTCTAAGGTTCCTTTACCGCCACCAAAGAGATCCTTAAATGCCTTGTCAAATTCATGCTGGATTTCCGCAAACTTCTCGGTAAACTGCTTGCGCATTCCGGTATCCAGATCTTCAATGATACCCACCAGCGTCTGCTCTGCTTCTACTAAATCATCATGCTGCGTCTTTAAAAACGTATAACGTTCACTGATTTCTTTATATTCTTCAATGGCATTGACATTGACATCACCCAATTTTCGGATATCATCCTTGATACCGTAAATCTGTTTCTTAAGTTCCGGCAAATCCTGATATTCTTCATTGCGAAGCAGCAATGCGTTATGCGGAGTCAGCTCATATTCCTCCCACATATAATTGGTCTGGTATTCACCTGCCTCTTCTAACTTCTCTCTCTGGCTGTTCAGTCGGAAAATCTCTTTGTCAAGATTTGCAATCCGCTTGGAAATCTCTTCTCTTCGTTCAAAGAATCCCTTATACTCTGCTGACATCTGTTCTTTTGCAGCAATGCTCTCAGAAAGCTTCTGATTCAATGCCGCATAATTTTCATCGGATGCAAGAATGGTCTTTCGGATGGCTTCAATGTCTGCCTCATGACGTTTTGCATCTTCTTTGGATTCTGCTGACTGATTCTTCAAAGACTCCTGATTCTTGTATACACGCTCTAACTCTTCTTCCACACGTTCTAAGTTTTCCTGTATGAATTCCTGTTTCTGTGTGAATCCGGCTTCCTCTAACTGCACCTTGGAAACAGCTTCAGTTGCAGCCTCTTCCAGTTTCATCTGTTCTTCTAAAATTACCTGGAACTGCTCAGCCTGGGCTTTGATTTCTTCTTCCCGTACTTCTGCTTCTTTGATTTCCTCTTCCGTACGTTCCTTGCCCTTCTTAATATCCGTCAACTGTTCTTCAATATCCTGGCTCTCATTCTTTAAGCCTTCAAATACGCTCTCGCTTTCATTCTTCTGCTGCAAGGTACGGTCTACATTCATCCTGGCTGTATTCTGCTGTAAATACTGTTCCTGTAAATCAGTCCGTACCTTTTCCATATCCTGCATGGCAAGTTCCTGTGCAGTGCGGATTTCTTCGCTCCGCTCCTTGCAGGATGCAATGGTTTTCTTCAGTTCTTCCAGTCTCTTCGTCAAATCGTCAATTTCGCGTTTTCTTCCCAGAAGATTACCGGTATTCTTAAAGGCACCACCGGCAATGGAACCACCCGGGCTTAAATACTCACCCTCCAAGGTTACCATATGTAAAGAATAATGGCTCTTCTTCGCCAGTGCCAACGCATGGTCAATGGAGTCCATAACAAAGACTCTTCCAAGAAGATAGGACATTACACCGTCAAATTTTGCATCATGTTTTACCAGCGTATCTGCCTTTCCGATTACGCCTTCTTCTTTTAAGAATACATCCTGCTTGCTGTTATCCTTACCGGTAACACTGGTCAACGGCAGGAATGTGGCACGTCCCAGACGATTCTGTTTCAGATAAGCAATCATTTTCTTTGCTGTCTGCTCGTCTTTCGTAACAATGTTCTGGATGTTTCCACTGAGTGCAACTTCAATGGCTGTCTCATACTTCTTGTCCACCTGAATGAGGTCTGCCACAACGCCGAGGATTCCGCCTTCCTTATCCTTCTGCTCCATTACCTTACGGATACTGTTTCCATAGCCTTCATAACGCTCTGCAATATTTTTTAAGGTCTCAAGACGGGATTCTCCCTTATTATAATCAATAGTTGCTTTTTCTAAGGCACTCCGGTTCTCTGCTGTTTTCTTACGCCAGCTTTGAATTAAGTCTGCGGTCTCTTTTTCTTTTGCCTTTAATGCTTCAATCTCACGACTTACTTCTGCTAATTTGTCCTGATATTCTGACAATACACTCTGCAAATCTGCTTCTTCGCTTTTACGCTTTAAGAGACGCTGATTCAACTGGGCTTTGCGGATATTTACCTGCTCTGCCATGGTATCGAATTTCTGTAATTTTGCTTTTGTGGAAGCTTTATTATTCAGAATCTCAATAATCTCATTCTTGCCTTCTTCGATGCCCTGTGTACAGCGGGCAATTTCCTTCTGAATCTTTTCTAACTCATCAGAAGCTGCCTGCTTGCATGCTTCAATCTCTGCTACCTGGCTGTCAATTTCCTGCTTCTGTGCAAGATAATGCTCCTGCTGTTCTTTTCTTTCTTTCCGGTCACTTTCTAACTGCTCCAAACGTGCTTTTAAGCTGTCATCTGTCATCTGTGCAGCCTTAATCTGCTCATTTAATACATTAATCTGACCTTCCAGTTTTCCCTTCATGACATTGGTATTGCTGAGTTCTTCGCGGATTTCTGTGATTTTCGCATCCATTTCTTCCATGTCCTGCTCTTTTTTCTCATACTCCGCTTTGATATTCTCGTATGCCTCGTTGTCTTCTTTTAACTGGGTATCTGCAATTTTAAACTTTTCTTCTACTTCTTTGGTCTGGGTCTCAATCCGCTCCATCTCTAAAAGGAACATGTTAACATCCAAGGTCTTTAACTCTTCCTTTTTCTTAAGATAGATTCTTGCGGTCTCTGACTGTTTCTCCAACGGTCCTACCTGACGCTCCAACTCTGTCAAAATGTCATTGACACGTACCAGGTTCTCCCGCTCACTTTCCAATTTCTTCTGGGCGGTTACTTTTCTTCTCTTATATTTTACAATTCCTGCCGCTTCATCGAAAAGTTCTCTTCTTTCCTCCGGCTTACCGCTTAAGATTCGCTCAATCTGACCCTGTCCGATAATAGAATAACCTTCTTTACCGATACCGGTATCATAAAAAAGCTCGCTTACATCCTTCAGACGGCATGGATTGCCATTGATAAGATATTCACTTTCTCCGGAACGGTATACTCTTCGGGCTACCGTTACTTCTGAATAATCTACCGCAAGCTGATGGTCTGCATTGTCTAATGTAATCGCAACATATGCATAACTTAATGGCTTACGATTCTCTGTTCCCGCAAAAATAACATCCTGCATGCTTGCGCCACGTAGCTGCTTGGCACTCTGTTCTCCCAATACCCAGCGCACTGCGTCCGCAACATTACTTTTTCCACTACCGTTTGGCCCCACAATGCCTGTGATTCCGTTGTGAAAATCAAATACAATTTTATTTGCAAATGATTTAAAACCGTGAATTTCAATACTTTTGAGATACATAACTTCCTCCGATTAAGAGCGCTTATTCTCCTGCTGTTTCAGCTTAAGCAGCGCCTGATATGCAGCTTCCTGTTCTGCTGCTTTCTTTGTATGTCCCATTCCCTCTCCAATGGACTTTACTCCGATTCTGGCTTCTACCACAAACCGCTTATCATGATCCGGTCCTTCTTCCCAGATCAACTGATAATTCAGTTCTTCATTATATCCTGCCTGTACTATCTCCTGCAGGATAGTCTTGCTATCATAAAAGAGCTGTTTGTGCTCAATGTCTGTCAGAATGTATTTTAACACAAACTCTTTTGCATTAGCAAAACCACCATCCAGAAAAATTGCTCCTATTACTGCTTCCAATGCATCCGAAAGAATGGATTTCCGATTTCTTCCTCCTGTTAAATCCTCTCCTTTTCCCAGATACAGATATTTTCCCAAATCAATTGCTCTGGTACAAAATGCCAGTGTCGGCTCACACACAAGGCTTGCCCGGAGCTTGGTCAGTTCACCTTCCGAATAATCCGGATACTTCTGGTATAAGAATTCACTGGATGTAACCTCAAGCACTGCATCGCCTAAGAATTCCAGCCGTTCATTATCTGAGTGCTTCTTCATATGTCTTTCATTGGCATAGGAACTATGAGTTAATGCCTGTCTTAATAATCCCTGATTGTTGAAATGATATCCTATCACTTCTTCAAATTCATGTAATCTGCTCACTGTTTTCTCCTTCTAACTGTCGTTGCTGCCCGCAAACTACGGGAAACACGCTTTGCAAGCCGCCTGCGGCGGTCGCTTGTGACATCTGCCTTATACGCCGCAGTGTGCATCCTCGCGGAGCGTTTTTTACTTTACAGGAAAGAAATTTCCTGTAAAGCAAAAAAGAATCCGGCATGCCGGACTCTTTCGCACAATATGCTTCCTTTGAAGAATACTATCTATTCTGCTTTTAGTTCAGCGCACTCTTTATCTGCTCTACCGCATCGCCTACAGTAACAATTTTCTCTGCTTCTTCATTTGGAATCTCAATATCAAATTCTTCCTCCAGACCCATGATAATCTGGAAAACATCCAATGAATCTGCGCCAAGGTCATCTACAAAAGTAGTTTCCATACTAATCTCTTCTTCGTCCACATTCAGGACTTCTGCAATAATTTTTTTCAGTTTTTCAAATTCCATAATCTTTTCCTTTCTATTCTTCTGTTTCAGAAATTACTATATTTTTTTTGATTTTATTATTGATATCCTGTTCTTTAAATGTAACACACTGAATGATGGAATTCTTTACTTCCTTCGCCTTGGAGCTTCCATGTGTTTTAACCACCAGTCCATTCAGTCCAAGCAATGGTGCCCCGCCATACTGGGATGCATCAAAAGATTTTAATGTCTTCTTCAGTGCCGGCAATGCCAATGCTGCACCAATCTTACTCTTTAGGCTGCTGAGCATTCCCTGCTTTACTACACCAATCAGCGTACTGGAAAGCCCTTCATAAAGTTTAAGGATTACATTTCCTACAAACGCTTCACAGACAATGACATCTGCTCCGCCATGTGGTATCTCTCTTGCTTCAATACTTCCCACAAAATTGATATCCTTGCATTCTTTTAATAAAGGATATGTTTCCTTTACCAGTGCATTTCCTTTTTCTTCTTCTGCTCCGATATTTACGATTGCAACTCTCGGGTTCTTGATTCCCACAACATTTTCCATATAAATGGAACCCATCCTGGCAAACTGTACCAGATGTGAAGAACGGGCATCTACATTTGCTCCACAATCAATGAGCAGGGATACTCCTGTCTCGGTCGGAATCAGCGGTGCCAAAGGCGGACGCTCGATACCACGGATTCTTCCTACAATCACCTGTCCACCAACTAATACGGCTCCGGAACTTCCTGCCGATACAAATGCATCTGCTTCCTTCTGTTTTACCATATTCATTCCCACAACAATTGATGAATCCTTTTTCTTACGAATTGCATTTACCGGATGTTCCGCAGTCTCAATTACTTCTGTTGCATTCTTAATTTCAATCTGGTCTTTCTCATAGGTATACTTTTTCAATTCTTCAGCAATAACCTCCTGCTGTCCAACCAGTACAACCTGTATATCTCTGCGTGTATTTACTGCCTCGATGGCACCTTTTACAATTTCGCCCGGCGCGTTGTCGCCTCCCATTGCATCAACTGCCACTCTAATGACTTCCTGCATATACATTCCTCCTGTAAATCTGCCATCACATTAAGCCTATATTGAAATATACTATAACTTTCCATAGAAATCAACAGAAAACTAATTGAAATATTCCCGGTTCCGTTCCTCTTCTTTGGCAATGTCCTCCTCTGACATATAACGCAAGAAAATCTTCTCCATAATTCCATTCTGAATTGCAATAAATGCCGCCGGTGCAAAAATTAATAAAAATGGAATCAGATATACTAAAAATGCAATTACCAGCAAAATCACCAGCATAAGAATGGTCTTTGGCAGATGTGCAAATGACATCAGTGCCGCATTCTTTACAATTGCTTTATTGGTATTTTCAAAACGGGCAATGTTCGGATATACATATAACCAGATTGCAATCTCAAATACCAGCATAACAACGAAAATCACAAAAGCCTTGCCCCACGCTGCTCCGGCTTTCATAAACTGGAACATGATAAACCAGTCTGCTCCCATAACAAGACCAATCAGTAAGAAAATCAGCCAGATTACGGTTGCCTGTTTGAAATTAGAACGAAAGGATGACCAGAACTCTTTCCAGATATATCCTCTGCCATGGCGGATTACTTTATTCACTGCATAATAAAGTGCAGTGCAGGATGCTCCAATGGTAAAAACCGGAATACATGCCATGAACCAGATTAAACTCAGGCAGAATATGTTAATCACTTTATCAAATGCACTAAAGAGCTTATTATTATAATTAAAAATATTGCTCATACCTTCTCCTTTTCTATGAATAGGCATTCGCAAAACCTGAATTGTTCTGCAAATGCCTATCTTTTTCATAAAGTAAAAAGGGAGTGTTTTTGCAAACACTCCCGGTCACTTCTTAATTAGTCCTGAGGAATAATTTCTTTCTTGTTGTATGAACCGCAGTTCTTACATACTCTGTGAGGCATCATCAAAGCGCCGCACTTACTGCATTTTACTAAACTTGGAGCAGTCATTTTCCAGTTTGCTCTTCTTTTATCTCTTCTTCCTTTGGAAGATTTGTTCTTTGGACAAATTGACATCTGGTTACACCTCCTTAAATTTATTGAAAATATCTTGAATTGCTGCCATTCTCGGGTCCAGCTCAGATTTCTCGCAGTCACAAGTCTTGACATTCAGATTCGTACCGCATTTCTTACAAATCCCCTTGCAATCCTCTCTGCACAGAACCTTCATTGGCCAGTTCACCAAGATTTCATCATAGACCATTTTATCAATATCAAGCTGAAATCCTTTCATGTAGTCTGCCTCATCCATCTCTTCTTCCGAAGCATCCGCATCTTCCAATGGGAACTTCTTATCGAATACAAGATGGAAATCTGTTGGAACTTCTTCCAAGCAGCGGTCACATGGTATTGCTATCCTTACGTCCGTTTCTCCGTGAATCAGTAAATCCTTATTCTCTTCGTTAACGATACGCAGCTCGAATGGCTTTTTCTCTATGAACGGAAACACACCTAACTTTGAATCAAAGGATGTCAATTCAATTACAGCCTCTTTCGTAAGCTCTTTATTTTCACATGAACATACATCGGTTAAATCTAATATCACGTTTGTCTCCTTTTCACACCTAAACAATTATACATAGCACTATAGCTTTTGTCAACAATATTTTTCCTTTTTAGCCTACCAAAGCTACGGTTTCTCTTGCAATTGCAAGTTCCTCGTTGGTCGGGATAATGCATACGGTTACTTTGGAATCCGGAGTAGAAATAATCTTATCCTCTCCACGAACCATATTTGCTTCCTTATCCATGGTAATTCCAAGATATCCGAAGTATGCAAGAATCTTCTCTCGGATGAAGGATGTATTCTCACCAATTCCTGCAGTAAAAGCAATGGCATCTACTCCGTTCATTGCAGCCACATAAGCACCGATATATTTTGCTACACGGTAAGCAAATACTTCACATGCTGCAATTGCTCTTGGATTTCCTTCATGATAAGCAGCCTCGAGGTCACGGAAATCACTGGATACACCGGAAAGTCCCTCTACACCGGATTTCTTATTTAATACATCCATAATTCCATCGATGTCAAGGTTTTCTTTCTTTGCAATGAATTCCATGATTGCCGGGTCAATGTCACCGGAACGTGTTCCCATTACAAGTCCCTCTAATGGAGTAAGTCCCATAGAGGTATCTACACATTTACCATCTAATACAGCACTGATGGATGCTCCGTTTCCAAGGTGGGCAACAATCAGTCTGGAATTGTTATAATCAAGATTTAAGAACTCAGCCAGACGTTTGGATACGAAGCTGTGGCTTGTTCCGTGGAAACCGTAACGTCTTACCTTGTATTTCTCATAATATTCATATGGCAGACCATAAAGATAAGCCTTCTGTGGCATGGTCTGATGGAAAGCGGTATCAAACACACCTACCATTGGTACACCAGGCATAAGTTCCTGACATACACGAATACCAATTAAGTTTGCAGGGTTATGAAGTGGTGCAAGCTCATTACACTCTTCCACTTTTGCTAATACTTCTTCATTTAATACAACAGACTGGGCAAATTTCTCACCACCATGTACGACACGATGTCCTACTGCATCAATTTCAGAAAGACTCTTTACCGCACCTGTCTTTGGGTTTACCAGTGCATCCAGTACCATCTGGATACCTTCTTTATGGGTCGGCATTGGTGCTTCTGTTATCTCTTTATCATGGCCAGCAAGCTGGTATACTAATCTTCCATCAATTCCGATTCTTTCACAAAGTCCTTTAGCCAGTACAGCTTCTGTATCTGAATTAATAAGCTGATACTTCAAAGAAGAACTTCCACAGTTAATAACTAATACGTTCATCTGTTTTCTCCTCACTGCTATTTTTTTACGGTTCATTGTTACAAATCCGCATATGTATATTTAGTATACGCCTATTTTAAATGGTGTTCAAGTACAGTGTCTGAAAAAATGCAAAGAAAAATATTTTTTCGAAATTCTTCTTATGAATACTTTCCATAAGTAATTTGCCAAAAATATGGGAATAATGCTATGATAGAACTATATTATTTGTAACTTTGGAGGACTTATGCGCATCATAGGAATCATTGCAGAATACAATCCGTTTCATAACGGTCATGCTTACCAGATAGAAAAAATCCGTTCCCTGACCCAGGCTGACTTCGTTATCGCAGCCATGAGTGGAAATTTCGTCCAGCGGGGAGAACCGGCTCTTATTGACAAATATGCACGAACAGAAATGGCTTTAAGCTGCGGTGCTGACCTGGTAATTGAGCTGCCAGCCCTCTGGGCAACTGCTTCTGCCGAACTTTTTGCTTCTGCAGGTGTTGCACTCATGCGTAAATGTGGCTGCGTAGACACCCTCTGCTTTGGTGCAGAAACAGACAATCTTTCTTTATTAAAAGAAGTTGCTTCCCTGCTCGTATCCGAACCAGAGGACTACAAAGAAGTTCTCTCTTCCTGTCTCAAAAAAGGAATGTCCTATCCTGCCGCAAGAAGTCAGGCGGTATGCAGCTATTTAAAAAAAGCCAACCAGCAAATCCCGGCCGATGAACTTGCCTGCCTTTTAAATGAGCCAAATAATATTCTTGCTATTGAATATTTAAAAGCGATTCAGGCTCAGAATGCCGCCATCACCCCTTATCTGATTCAGCGGACCGGAGACGGCTATCACGAAGCGGCACTTAACAGCAGTCTTTCCTCTGCCACTGCCATAAGAAAAGAACTTCTTTCAAACGGCTGGAATGACATCACTACATTAAATCCATATCTGCCGGAAGCTGCTTATTCTATTTTAAAAGAATATCTAAATCTTTATCCGCCGGTTTCTGCCAATGATCTTTCTGCTCCGCTCTCTTACCTTCTGTTACAGCAGAGTGAAGCACAACTGGCTTTCTGTGGTGATTCCAATGAAGCACTTGCCCACCGGATAAAAAATTTGCAAAAACAGTTTCATTCCTTTGAGCAGTTCTGCCAGTTACTGAAAACAAAGGATATGACTTATACCAGAATCAGCCGGATTTTCACTCACCTTCTGCTTCAGATTACATCTGAAGATTATCGTTTGGGAAAATCCTTAGATTACATTCCTTATCTTCGTATCTTAGGATTCCGCAAAGACGCCTCCCGGCTCCTCACGATTTTAAGCAATTATGCGGATGTTCCAATGATTTCTAAGAGTGCCAACGCAGCCTCTATGCTATCTTCTGATGCTGCACGCCTTTTTGATCTGGATGTCTTTGCCGGAGAATTATATGAAAACATCCTGTCCGGAAAAACCGGGCAGGATGCCAGAAGCGAGTTTGTACGCAATATTGTAAGGGTGTGAATTTGCCGTGCCGTCTGATTCCACCATTTGGTTGGTGGAAAAATCAAAAGAGCGTTTGATAAGAACTAAGATTTTGATTGTAAAAGGACATCTTAGTTCTTTGGCAGTAAAATTTCAGCAGTTCTTAGCAGTTTGTTTTTCTTGAATGTAAACTGTCTTTCCGTTGCTTTGACTGGATGTCTGCACTGTCCGTCGGGTACGGATGCTCTATAAAGCCTGCAAGGGGCACTGGGAATTTCGGATAATACATCACATTATCTGGCAACCGGCGCAAATTCACATCCATGTTCAAATGCGCCTCGCTGGCACATCCCTGTGCCAGCGTTGCCTGTTGCCAGACGAAATTCCAAGTGCCCCTAACAGCCTTTATTATGCATCCGTACTTCGACGAACCGTACAGACATCTTGTCAAACATTGGAAAGACTGTTTTTATCTCAAAAAGAAAAACAAACTGCTTAGTAACTGCGGAATTTTATAGCAGGAACTAAATGTCCTTTCACAAAACAAAATCTTATCTTTCAAATCCTATCTGATTTTCCAGCTCTTAGTGGTGGAACAGACGGATTCCGGTAAAGCTCATCACCATACCATATTTGTTACAGGTTTCGATTACATGGTCATCACGGATAGATCCGCCCGGCTGTGCTACATACTGCACGCCACTTCTGTGGGCGCGCTCGATGTTATCTCCAAATGGGAAGAACGCATCAGAACCAAGAGATACTCCGGTATTCTTATCTAACCATGCACGTTTTTCTTCTGCCGTAAATACAGCAGGTCTGGTCTTAAATATCTTCTCCCATTCGCCATCTGCAAGTACGTCCATATAATCCTCGCCAATGTAAAGGTCGATTGCATTATCACGGTCAGCTCTGCGGATTTTATCTAAAAATGGCAGATTCAGTACCTGTGGAGACTGGCGTAACCACCAGTTATCTGCTTTGGAGCCTGCTAATCTGGTACAGTGGATACGGGACTGCTGTCCGGCACCAATACCGATTGCCTGTCCGTCTTTTACATAACATACGGAGTTAGACTGTGTATATTTTAAAGTAATCATGGAAATTGCCAGATCTCTCTTTGCTGATTCCGGCAGCTCTTTGTTTTCTGTTACAATATTGTCAAAGAAATGCTCGTCAATATTTAACTCATTTCTTCCCTGCTCAAAGGTAACGCCAAATACCTGTTTCCGCTCGATTGGGTCTGGAATATAGTCAGGATCAATTTCAATGACATTGTAATTGCCATTTTTCTTTGCTTTTAAAATTTCTAATGCGTCATCATCATAGCCCGGTGCAATAACTCCATCAGATACTTCTCTTTTAATTAAAAGTGCGGTTGCTTTATCACAGACATCAGAAAGAGAAATGAAATCTCCGAAAGAGGACATACGGTCAGCGCCTCTTGCTCTTGCATATGCATTGGCAATCGGTGTAAATTCTACATCCATGTCATCTACCCAGTAAATCTTACGCTCTACGTCAGAAAGTGGAAGTCCCACTGCTGCACCTGCCGGAGAAACATGTTTAAAAGAAGTGGCTGCCGGAAGCCCGGTTGCTTTCTTTAATTCTTTTACTAACTGCCAGCCATTGAATGCGTCTAAGAAGTTAATATAACCTGGTTTACCATTTAATACTTTGATTGGCAATTCGCCATTTTCCATGTAAATTCTAGATGGTTTCTGATTTGGGTTACAACCATATTTTAATTCTAATTCTTTCATTTTATTTTCCTCTCTCGCACGAATCTTATTCACAAAATCTTATTTGTTCTTGTTTACAATGCGGCTTTCATATTTTCCGGTTTCAATATCAATATATCTTACAAATAAAGATACCTTATTGTCTGCATTCAGGTTATTCCATACCAGTTCGGTAAATGCATCAATGTCATCTCCGATATCAACCAGTACCGGCTCGCCCTCAAAGCTTGGTAATGGATTTCCATCATTCATATAAGTATGAATAAAATGTCCTTCCCCAGCTACCGGATTCTCATAAGCAAATGTATAACGGTTACAGGCATCCGGATTACCATTGTTGCTCTTTAAAATAGACATTGCATAATTGTATTTTCCATCTTCTACATGCATGATTCCGGAAATACGCGGTGTATAGTTAGGTGCGTCCGGCTCAAATTCTCTGGTTCTTAATGCCTGTTCGAAGGTCTGCTGTTTATCCATCAGTTCATAAATGGTATCTGTCTGGTCTCCATTGGTTACAATGGTCTTATTGCCCAGTACACGAACCGGTGCATAAATAATAAGACTTGGGTCACTTAATTTTGCAGGGTCAAATGCCTGGGTACGGATTCCTTCTCCATCCTCAACAAATACACGGTTACGGCTGTTCTCACTTCTTCCCATGATAAAATAAGCAGTTACCGCATACTTTCCATTCTTCGACTTTCCAATTACAATTCCTCTTCCCGGATAAGTAGTGCTTCCAAGTTCTTCTGCTAATGAAGTCATCTTCATTTTTGTTCCTCCTTCTTACGCTCCATGTAATTTTTAAAGTTGCTGCAGCTTTCCGTCAAAGTCTCTTTCTCTTTCGAATTTTTCCTGTGACTTTTCCTGTTTGCATGCATAAAAAATACCGACACGTATCCCGAGCTTAACTGCCCAGACGGTCGGCTTTCTCAGGTCATACTTCATGTGGTTATTCCCACGGTTCCGTCAGTCATATGACCTGAATTTAGTAAAACATATTCCAAAACACTTGTCAAGGAATTCTTCCTATAAGAACTCTCTCAGATGTTCTGCACGGTTCGCCCAGGTATCTTCCTTAAGTGCCCGTTCATAAGAATATTCTATGATTTCTTTCATTTTCTTCGGATGTCCCAGCATGGATAATACCTGTTCCGGCAATGCATCCAGATGCTCTAACTCATAAAATGCCAGATCTTTTCCATCGCAGAAACGCTCCTTTAAATAAATGCTGCCATCTGTCAGGGATACTGCTTTATTTAACATGGCTGTAAAAATTCTGTCATGGGCTCCATCCTTAAACCACGGCATGGTATTCAATGCAATCTTGGTATTCCGGATGATTTTTACGCATTCGGCAGAATCAAGCTGTCTTCCGTTTAAAATAAGATTCTCCGGATGTTTTACCTTAAGATTCTCCCACCCTTTGCCAAAAACATGTACCCGTACTCCATTGTCTACCAATGTCCGCACCGTTTCTCCACGGAAATAAGTCCGGTTATACATATCCAAAAAAAGCATTCCTGCAAAGCATGCCATCAGCTCCCGCTCCGTTACTTCCGGAATCTCCCGACGGACAAAATGCTCCATGGCAGAATCTAACGGCTCTGACGGATGCAGGCGGAGATAATTTAATATCTCATGATAGAAATCAATATATTCCTTCGTCTGGCTGGTAAAATGCTCTTCAATTGCCGGAAGATGCACATAGTTTGCGATAAAACCCACTTCATATTCCCGGTTCTCATATGGAATAAAGTCTGTAGAAATACGTTCTTCCTTATCCATCAGAAAATTCCCTGCCAATGGTAAAAAATGACAGGGAATCCCTTTATAAAACCGTTTCATATAAGAAATATGCTGACGGTCGATGCAGAACACAGTCAGATTCGGAATTGTCTCATCAAGCTGCTTATGATAATACAACGGATGGTCCACAAGAATACAATAGACCGGAATATTTCTGCTGGCAAAGACAGACTGAGACTCTGTCTCCAACAGGAACTCCTCTCCGCTTAATCCGATAAAGTTAAAGGTAATGACTGCGGTCTCGCCACTTTTTAAAAAGCGGCTTAATCGTTTCGTGTCAGCATATTCTGCCTGAATGTCAAAGAAGAATATCTGATATCCCATCTTGCGAAATGACGCTGCCATCTCATGCGAAAAATAAGTTAATGTTTCTACGCCTCGTTCAAAAAACACAAGTTTACGGATATCACTCATTTTCTTTCTCCATTTCAAAAAATCCTAGTTCTTAAAGCTGTGAATTGGTGCCGGAATTCTTCCCCCACGGTTGATAAATGCATCACAGGAATACTGGTTTACCGGCATAATCGGTGCATAGCCGAATAATCCACCAAATTCTACAGTATCGCCTACTCCCTTTCCGATTACCGGAATCAGACGGGCTGCTGTAGTCTTCTGGTTAATCATTCCAAGTGCCATTTCATCTGCAATAATACCGGAAATGGTAGTTGCCTTGGTATCACCCGGAATTGCAATCATATCGAGACCTACGGAACATACACAGGTCATTGCTTCTAATTTCTCCAGTGTAATGGCATTTGCCTGCACTGCATTAATCATTCCCTGGTCTTCGCTGACCGGAATAAATGCACCACTTAAACCACCAACATAAGAAGATGCCATTACGCCGCCCTTCTTAACCTGGTCATTTAAAAGAGCAAGGGCTGCTGTCGTTCCCGGAGCACCTGCATATTCAAGACCAATTTCACAAAGAATATCTGCCACACTGTCTCCGATTGCAGGAGTTGGTGCCAGAGATAAATCTACAATACCAAATGGAATATTTAAAATTCTCGACGCTTCCTGTGCTACAAGCTGACCTACACGGGTTACTTTAAATGCAGTCTTCTTGATGGTCTCACATAATACTTCAAAATTCTCTCCACGGACTTTTTCCAGTGCAGTCTTTACAACACCCGGTCCGCTGACACCAACATTGATTACCGCATCTGCCTCTGTTACACCATGGAATGCGCCTGCCATAAACGGGTTGTCATCCGGTGCATTACAGAATACAACCAGTTTCATACAGTCTACAGAATCTCTGTCCTTAGACTGCTCTGCCACCTCTAAGAGAATCTCTCCCATTAATTTTACAGCATCCATGTTAATTCCGGTTTTTGTGGATGCAAGATTTACAGAACTGCAGACTCTTTCGGTACGGCAAAGTGCCATTGGAATAGAACGGATTAAAAGCTCATCTGCCTTTGTCATTCCCTTGGATACCAGTGCAGAATATCCACCAATCAGGTTTACTCCTACTGCTTTGGCTGCTGCATCCATAGTATCTGCGATGGTTGCAAAATCTTCCGGTGTCTTGCAGGCTGCCCCGCCAACCAGTGCAATTGGTGTAACGGAAATTCTTTTATTTACGATTGGGATTCCAAATTCCTGCTCAATCTGATTTCCTGCTGATACCAGATCCTTTGCCACTGTAGTAATTTTCTTATAAATGTTATCGTTTAACTTCTTTAAATCAGAATCAATACAATCCAAAAGACTGATTCCAATGGTAATGGTACGGACATCTAAGTTCTCATGCTCCACCATTTTATTGGTTTCGCTTACTTCCATTATATTAATCATTTTTTGTCTCCTATATTCTGCCTTTCTACGCAGCTCATTTCCTGTATTTTCATTGATACGCCTTAGTGACCTGCCAACAGCAGTTCCCTTTTATGTAAGTCGTATTAAATTCTGTGCATCATATCAAAGATTTCTTCTCTCTGACATTTGATGGTAACACCGATTTCCTCACCTAATTTTTCCAGTGCTGCAGAACACTCAGCAAATGGTGTTTTGGATGTATTTAAATCAACAATCATCATCATATTGAAGAATCCGTCAATGATAGTCTGTGAAATATCCAGTACATTGATATGCTGTTCTGATAAATAAGTACAAACTTTTGCGATAATTCCTACAGTATCTTTTCCTACTACAGTAATAATTGTCTTGCTCTGTGTCTTTTCCATTTTGTTCTCCTCTTATTTTTGCTTTCTTAATATTCTTAAATCCGGATAAGCTCAGACACTTCGTCCCGCTTTGCTACCTGGATTGGAAAATCATTTCCGTGGTACGGGTTCTCACCCTGTTCTACTTCCTGGCGCACTGTCTCATATGCCAGCTCTGCCAGATTATTTTCCTTGCTCAGATGCCCCAATACTACTTTTTTAAACTTATCATGCAGAAGCTGCCCTAAAAATTGTCCACTGCTCTCATTGGAAAGATGTCCTCTGTCCCCTAATATCCGCTGTTTCAGAGGATAAGGATAACTGCCCACCTGAAGCATACGCACATCATGATTTGCTTCTAACAATAATACATCTAAATCCTGCAGCTTGTCTATAAGATAATTGTCATATTTCCCCAAATCGGTAATGACCGCCATCTTTTTATCTGACTGTTTCATGATGTATGCCACCGGATTTGCGGCATCATGGGAAATGGATACCGGCTCCACCGTAATATCTCCAATCTGAAATTCCACTCCGGCTTCGATAGGATGAAACAATGTCTCATCTACTTTTCCCACACTGGAAATCCCTTTGACTGCCTCAATGGTCTCTGCCGTGGCATAGATTGGAATTCCATATTTTCTTGCTACCACGCCAAGACCGGAAATGTGATCTGAATGTTCGTGGGTCACAAGCAGTGCCTGCATTTCCGCGGTTTTCAAACCGATACTGTTTAATCCTGCTTCAATGCGCTTTCCACTGATTCCGGCATCAATCATCAGATGGCTGCTTTCTGTTCCTGCATAGATACAGTTTCCACTGCTTCCACTTGCAATACTGCATAATTCCATTTTCTTATGTCTCTTTCTATTTAGTAATTCTCTTTCCAGTACACTTCAATTTTATCGCCATCCTGCAATACCTGTGTATACTGGGCATCCATGCCATTAATTAAAGTTACAATTGCTCTTCCATGGGATGCTGACAAATCAAAATCAATATAATCAAAAATATCCACGAATACATATTCTTCTTTGCCACTTAAAGTAATTTCCTGATTGTTTGCAATAATATGTAATTCTTTGCTTTCCGGCTCTGCACCTGCCGTTTGAATGCCATCTGCAACATTTTCATCCGCAGCATTTTCGCCTGTCACAGATTCAGCTGCCACAGAAGCTTCTGGCTCATGAACTTCAGCTGCACTGTCTGTGCTTTCTTCTATTGAAGCTTCTTCTTCCGGTCCGGCATCAAATCTGTGGTCTGCCTGTCCATAGGAAATATGACGTTCACCGCTTTCATAGGCAGAAGCACTCCATTCGATTTCAAAGTTCTCATAGCAAAGGGAACCCATATCTGCCGGTTTTCCATTTAAGATAATTCCGGCTTCTTCATCAATCCGCACATCCATAAACTCTGCCAGCTGTCCAATGGTATAGAAGTTTCTGGTTTCGATTTCGTCCCCTTCCTGAATAACATAATTAGAAGGTTCAAGGCTTCCATTGACCTGAACAAATTTCGGGCAGGTAATATTGATGCCATTGACCTGGAAGGTAATGGTGGAGGATGTATATTCATCTAACTGTTCAATCGTAGATACGGCTTCTTTTCCAATGGTAGAGGCTTCTATGGTAATCTCGGAATTCGGAACCAGTGGTGTATTGATGCTGACTACTCTTCCGTCCACTTTAACAATGGCAGATTCTCCCGGTTCTCCACGGACGATTCTCGGCTTGCCATTTACGGTAAACTCCACTGCCTTGCCCCGTCTTGGGAACAGCGCTTCATTCGGGAAGCCCGCCTGCAATGCTGCATCCACAATGGTAAGATGGCTGTTATCATAAAGCTTTAAGCGTTCTCCGTTAAACCGGACCATAATGAAATTATTCTTCTGGTCATAATAATTAAGACAGATTCCAATCGGCGTTACCAGTAATGGGTCTTTCTTAATCTCTTCCTGTGCAAAATGAACCTCTTTTAAAACTTCTTCTCCACGTAATGCCACACGTTCTCTTGGAATTTCAAGCTTGTCTGCAAGCATTTCCGTAAATCCGTGGATTTTGCCGCCGCCGCCAACTACGAAGGCTGCGCTGACCGATTTATCACCATTTAACTCTTTGATTTTCTCTGCTACCTCAGTAGTAATCTTATCTACCGTATCATGGGTTAAATCCCAGATTTCTTCAGATGGAATCGTATGGGTAATGCTCATGATATCTGTAAATTCCACTTCATCCGCCATACCGGATGTCAGCTTCATATGTTCTGCCATATTAAAATCCACCAGATAATGCTGTACAATTAATTCGGTCAGCTCATCTCCGGCATAAGGAATCATGCCATATGCAATAATGCTTCCGTCTCTGGTGACACAGATGTCGGAAGTTCCGGCTCCCACATCCACCAGTGCAATATTTAACATTCGAAAGGCCTCCGGAATTGCTACGTTGATTGCAGCAATAGGCTCCAAAGTCAGATTGGCAACATTTAATCCAGCCTGCCCTACTGCGGAATACAGACCATCTACAACGTCCTCCGGCAGGAATGTTACGATAACATCCTCCGAAATTTTCTCTGCCTTATGTCCTTCTATATTGGAAAAGACTTCATCATTGATATAATATTTTACAACAGAATATCCCACACAGTAAAATTTGTAACGGGTATCATTCCTCTCTTTTAAAATCTGCTGGGCATGGTCTACTCCCAGTAAATCCAGAGTATGTATATGTTCTGCAGTTACTACGGTCTCTTCTGCGAATTCATATTCCACGCTGGTGGTCACGGTTTTCAGTACACGGCCAGCGGCAGCAATGCAGACATCGGTAAGCTTTGCCTCTAACTGCCCTTCTAATTCTGCCTTTACTTCTGCAATTGTTCTGCCTACTCTTCCGATGTCATGAATCTGACCATCCAGCATAGCTCTGGTTTCATGCTCTTTCATATACTGGGCTGCCACATAGAAGTCTTTGCCTTCCCGATATCCAACTGTTCCAACTACGTTTCTTGTTCCGATATCCAAGCCAAATACAAATTGATTTGCATTCTGTTCTGCATTATCCATTGGTATTTTCTCCCTCATTCTCTATTATCGTTCTTACCTGTGCAATGGTTTCTTCCGTCGTACCATTATTATCAATTACCACTTTGCAATGTCTGCGGTATTCGTTCTCGCAAAGCTGGCTTTCAAACATTTCACTGATTTTTTCATCACTGTAGCCTCTCGACCGCTTCAGCCTTGCTCTGCGATTTTCCTCTGAAGTATAAATATACCATAATTCATCACAAATTTCATCATAATGTTCTTCGATTAATAATGCCGCTTCCAATACCAGATAACGAAGCCTGCCTTCTTCCTTTTCCTGCTCTAATACATGGAGCACATATTCCTTTACTGCCGGATGCAAAATCTCATTCATTCCATTCCGCCTGGCTTCATCCTTGAAAATAATGGCTGCCGCCTTCGGACGGTTCATCTTCCCCTTTTCATCAAAAACATCTGTTCCCGCAAACAGCTCCTGCAATTTTTCGTTACAGGACTGTCCCGGCTCAGAAAGTTCTCTTGCGATATCATCCGCCAGCATTACTTTCGTATCTTCTCTGCCGGCAAGGTATTTTAATATTTCTGTTTTTCCGGCTCCTACGCCTCCGGTAATTCCGATAAATTTCATAATTTCTGCCTTATCCTATTTTGCTTCGTACCAGTTATTTCCGGCATGCATATCTACCTCTAAGGTTACCGCAAGGTCTGCTGCATGAAGCATTTCTTCTTTCAAAATCTTCTCTACCTGCTGCTGTTCTTCTTTACAGGTCTCAACCAAAAGTTCGTCATGCACCTGTAAAATCAGTTTTGATTTCAAGCCTTCCTCTTTCAGGCGGTCATGCACATGAATCATGGCTATTTTAATAATATCTGCTGCAGAACCCTGAATCGGTGCATTCATTGCCACACGTTCTCCAAAGGAACGCTGCATGAAATTACTGGAGGATAACTCCGGCACCGGTCTTCTTCTGCCAAACATTGTTGTGACATAGCCTTTTGTCTTGCCATCCTCTACCAGTCCGTCTAAGAATGTCTTGATTCCCGGATAGGTTTCAAAATAGCTCTTAATATACTGTTCTGCTTCTTTTCTTGTAATACTTAAATCCTGACTTAATCCGAAGGAACTGATTCCATAGACAATACCAAAGTTTACCGCCTTTGCATTTCTTCGCTGCAGTGGTGTTACTTCTTCGAACGGCACATGAAATACCTTGGATGCAGTAATCGCATGAATATCTTCTGCATGCTTATATGCATCAATCAGATTTTTATCTCCTGACATATGTGCCAGCAGACGAAGCTCTATCTGGGAATAATCCGCATCTAAGAATACATAACCTTCTCTCGGTAAAAACACTTTACGAATCAGCCGTCCCAATTCCATCCGGATTGGAATGTTCTGTAAATTCGGGTCTGTACTGCTTAAACGTCCGGTGGCTGTTATGGTCTGCTGGAATGTACTGTGAATCCGTCCATCCTCTGCAATAAATGCAGCCAGTCCGTCGGCATATGTGGATTTTAATTTGGTCAGCTGACGGTACTCTAATATTTTTGATACAATCGGATAATCCGGTGCCAGCTTTTCCAGTACATCTGCTGCAGTAGAATATCCGGTCTTGGTCTTCTTGCCATTTGGCATCTGCAATTTTTCAAAAAGAATCACACCAAGCTGTTTTGGTGAATTGATATTAAAGGTCTCACCGGCTTCTTCATAGATTTCTTTTTCAATTTTATCTATGGATACTGCAAGATTCTCTCCATATTCTTTTAAGGCATCTGCATCAATGGCAATGCCTTCCTTTTCCATATCAGATAAGGTATATACCAGCGGCATTTCTATTTTATCAAAGAGTTCTTTCATGCCCTCTTCTTCTAACTGCTTTGCCAGCGGCTCTTTTGCCATTAAATTAATATATGCCTGATAACATGCCATTTTCAAGAATTCTTCCGGCTTTTCTTCCGATGCTGTGGCTAAATCTTTCTTTCCAAGATAATCCTCTTTCGATGGCACCATCAAATCAAGATAGTCTTTTGCAATATCTTCATAAGCATAGTCATTTTTCAATGGATTTAATAAATAAGCTGCTATTTTCACATCAAAAATATGACTCTTTTCATCGGCTTCTATCCATTTAAGCTGTGGTTTTAAATCAAAGGTGCGAATCTCTGTGCCTGCTGCAAGAAGCTGTCTGCTCTGTTCGAATAGATACTGCTCTGTCACAAATCCCGCAACCGGAATATATGCCACATCTTCTTTTGTGCATGCAACTGCAAGTCCAAGCACAACATCCTTTTCATAAATCAACTGGACTCCTGCTGCCTGCTGCTTCTTTGCCTTTGCAAAAAAATCTTCTACCCCAGCAAAATCCTCGATTCGTTTAAAGTTTTCCTCTCCGGTATTTACCGGTGTGTCCACTTCAAACCGTTTCAAAAGATTCTTAAATTCCAGACGCTTACACATCATATAAGCTTCCGGTGTATATAAATTGCCAATTCTTGCTTCGTTGATATCATATGGGATGTCTGCATCTATCTTAATGGTAGCCAGTGTCTTACTCAACTGTGCCATATCATAATGCTCTTTTAACATCTCTTTCGCACGGTTTGGCTTAATCTCTTCTACATGGGCATACGCATTTTCAATGCTGCCATATGCCACAATCAGGTTCGTGGCTGTCTTTTCGCCGATTCCCGGTACACCCGGAATATTATCTGCGGTATCGCCCATCAGCGCCTTTACATCAATAAACTGCAATGGTGTAACCTGATATTTTTCCAATACCTCTTTGGTATTATAATCTTCGATTTCCGTTCCGGTCCGCCTGGTCTTTGGAATCCGGATCTTAATATGGTCACTGGCAAGCTGCAATAAGTCCCGGTCTCCGGACACTACAGACACTTCATAGCCTGCTGCTTCACTGCGCTTTGCTATGGTTCCCAATAGGTCGTCTGCTTCTAAGCCTTCTTTTTCAATTACCGTAACTCCCATGGCACGCAGCATTTCTTTCATCAGCGGTACCTGCTGCCGCAATTCTTCTGCCATCGGTTTTCTCGTTCCCTTGTATGCGTCAAACATCTTATGACGGAATGTTGGTGCATGCACATCAAAAGCAACCGTAAGATACTCCGGCTGCTCTTCCTCTAATATTTTAAATAAAATGTTTAAGAAACCATATACTGCATTGGTATGAAGTCCCTCTGCATTGGTCAAATCCGGTAATCCAAAAAATGCCCGGTTTAATATACTGTGTCCATCAATCAGAACTAATTTTTCGCTCATCTTGTCCTAACTTTCCTCATCCATCATTTGGAAGAATTTTGTATCTATCTCAGGGTATGACCGTTTCAAGGAAATCGGCTTGCCACTACGATTTAAGAAGCAGTGCTCACTGGCTGCAATGGTACGGAGTTCTCCGGTCTCTTTGTCTGTCATACGATAACGGACACTGAGTTTGATTCCATTGTAACCTGCAATGGCTGTTTCAATAACAACGGTATCTCCGAATCGCACCATGCTCTTATATTCACACTGTACAGACAGCACCGGACTGATAATTTCCTGGTCTTCCATCTGTTTATAGCTGAAGCCCATCTGATCCATCAAGTCCATTCGTGCCTCTTCCATCCAACGGATATAATTGGAATGATGCACAATCCCCATCTGGTCTGTCTCATAATATTTTACATTGTGCTCATACGGTTTTACCTTAATTGGTGTTACTCCATGATAAATATCAACTCTTGTATCCTTCATATCTGTCACCTTCCTTACGAAACGATTATACTCAAAAAACGAACGACGTTCAAGCGTCGGAGGGATTCTTTTGGAATTATTACGCCTTTTCTATTCCCCAATCACATGAATCTGACACATTTTCATAGTGGTAAGTGCTGCCTCATGGGATTCCGGTGTCACTCCGGCACAACATGTGGCATCCACTGTAAGCTCTACATCCGGAAATTCTGCCTTTAAAATCAGGGCATTGGATACCACACAGATATCCGTACAAAGACCGCATAATTCTATTTCTTCAAAGTTTCTCTCCGACCAGTGTGTCCATCCAAAGGTTGGTTTATTAATATAGCTGCATCCCGGCACCTCTAAACCTTCTGCAATCTCCCAGCCCTTTGTGCCTTCGATGCAATGTTCCACCGGAAGCTTCTTTCCCTCCGGTGTGTTAAGATAATCTGACTGATGAGTATCCCGGGTAAAAATAATCTCGTCCCCGCGCTCCTGATACTCTTTGATTTTCTCTTTTACCTTCGGTACAATTGCCTGCGCTTCCCTGGTTCCAAGTGAACCATCGATAAAGTCATTCTGCATATCTACTACAATCAGTGTTTTCATATTTGATTCCTTTCATTCCCTTTTACCAATTATCTATCAGAAGTTATTTTCTTTTATTATACACATTTTCCCTGACAGTTGCATACCATATCATAAATATCTTATGGTCAACCGCTATGTCAAACTGTACAAATCTTTTTTACCTCTCCACAATTTCCTGCCAGTTGTCCGAATGCCTGTCGACCGATGAGCTTACGCTTCTTGCCGCAGACCTAGTGGTATTAAGTGATATGCTTGCAAATCTTGCCGCCCGAAAATCAGTCCTTTGATATGCTATTCTTGCTGTTCCATTTTTTACATATATCGTACCGCATTTTATAAAACCATTCTTTTCAATCAGCCTTTGCATAGTTTTATTATCCGCATGAGTATCTACCCTGATATTTAAAGAAATCTTTTTACAATAGTTTAAAGCACACGGAAACAAGCCATGCACCTGACCATCACCGGCAAGCCTGTGAATCGTCAGATATGGTTCTTCATTCAGCCAGTTACCGCCCTCAATATGCTTATAAGTAGGTTCTGTACCATCAAACAATGCAAATACCCCGTGGATTCCATCCTTGTCATATATTACCTTACATGCATTTTTATCAATATCAGATTTTATCAGGTCTGCATCCGGGTAAAAATGTCCCCACTGAGTCGGATTTCCGGACTTTATCATATAATCCTGTGCATATCTGTAAATTTTCATAATTTGCTCTAAATCTGCTATTTCAGCATTTTTCACATTCAGCATGTCTTTTATTTACCTCCACATTTTTCTTATGTTATCCAATTCTTCTGTCGTCAAGCAGCTACTCTTCCTCTGTATCATACTTCACTTTTCAGAAAAAGAAAAGGTACTGCAAAAAATACAGTACCAAGTTCCTTTGCCACTTCTTCCCCGATAAATCGACCGCCGCTTCCAAACTCTCTGCTGATTGTAATGATTCTTTTTGCCATAGCTGACTCCTCCTTAACTTAAACTTTCCACTTTATTCTTCCGGATTCTCTTTAAAAATACATATCCCACAAGGCATGCAACAATCTCTGTTATCGGGAATGCCCACCAGATTAAGGAAACGCCCATCTGTCCGCTTCTGACCAAACTGGAGAAAACACCTGCCAGCGGTAATATGATGACAAGCTGTCTGAGCAGTGAAATCACAAGCGACTCCAAACCGCCGTCCAATGCCTGATAAATTCCCTGATATGCTACATTGATTCCGGCAAAAATAAAGCTGATAGAAATAATTCTCATGGCTTCGATAAAATATTCTCTTGACTGTCCTGCATTAAATAATGTTGCAAAAGCCCCCGGGAAAATTTCTGTAATTGCCACACCCACAATCATAAGCACAATCGTATAGATTAAGCCATATCTGATTCCATCCTGAATCCTCTTCTTGCTATGCATTCCATAGGCAAATGCAATAATCGGCGTGATTGCATCTCTAAGTCCAAAGGCAAGGAAGAGTACAAACTGCTGTACTTTATAGAACAATCCATATGCGGTCTGAGCCGAAGGACTGAATTTTAAAATCAGATTCATCACATAAACCATAATAGACATAAGCGCCTGTCCAATAATTGCCGGAAGTCCGATTGCATAGATTTCCCTGATAATTCTGCCCTCTGGTTTCATAAACTTTACACCATGCTCAAATTCCTTATTTAATTTTACATGGAAAATAAATAACAATGCTGCTGATACCACCTGTCCGATTACGGTTGCATAGGCTGCGCCTTCTACTCCCATTTCAGGAACCGGTCCGATGCCATAAATCATAATTGGGTCAAGAATAATATTTACCACTGCTCCCACAACCTGACCGATGGTAGAGTATAGAGAACGCCCGGTTGCCTGTAACAGTTTCTCAAATAGTGAGAAGGAAATAATTCCAAATGAAATCACACAGCATATTCTTAAGTAGCTTGTTCCCATTGCAATGACTTCCGAATCTACGGTCTGTGATGAGATGTATGCTTTTACTCCAAACATTCCAAACAGCAGACATACTGCATAAATAATCACTCCAAGAAATAAACTGTTTCCTGCAACTTTTGCAGCTTTTTTACTTTTTCCCTCTCCCAGTGTTCTCGCAAGAAGTGCATTGGTTCCCACACCGGTTCCGATTCCCACTGCTACCATAAGCATCTGAACCGGAAACACCAGTGTAAGCGCATTAAGTGCAGCCTCACTTCCTGATTTCATGTTTCCTACAAAGGCACTGTCTACAATGTTATAAACCGCCTGCAATGCCATCGATAAAATCATTGGTATTCCCATCTGCACCATAAGCTTATTTACCGGCATTTCCTTCATCTTGTTACTTTCTGCCATCTTAACTTAATCCTCCTTTTCCACCTGCAGAAGCTGCCACTGGCAGCTTCTTACGGATATTTGGCAATATAAAAAGTGCGCACCTATCTTATAAGTTGGACTTACGCTGATAAGCTACACACTTTTTCATTGCATTATAAAATTACAAAAACGAGCAGCAAAACTGGATTTACGCAATTTTGCTACTCGTTCAGAAGTCATTATATTTTTCTTTTTGGAAAAAGTCAAATTATTTTTCTCTCGTTTTATACTCATCCCATTTCCCACCATATATGCAATTTTCAACGTAAGCCATCATACGATTGTGTAAAATGGTCATATTATACATATTACTGAGTTCTTCCAACATTTCAACCGGTGGCATATAATTGCCTGCTCGTATCAACCCTAGACCAAAAAAAATTGATTTTTTTACCCTCAAATATCACTTTCCATTATACCTGCTATTGCAGTATATTGAAAGCAATATTTATGCTTGCAGAAGAAAGGAGTGCCACATTTCCTCGGCACTCCTTTCACTTGGATCTGTTGCATGGAGTGGAATATTATTGTATTTCTCAATTACTACTTTCCCATGCACCACCGAACCAATGTATGCCTGATTTGTCAATATTGTCTTAACTGTTGTTTTGGTCCATACACCATTGGTTTTTACATTCTGCTGGTAACCAAGAGATTTTAAATACATCAAGTCCTACTGGTCCATCCCAATATTTTCTAGTAATAAGTTCATCATAAATAACCTGAAACTCATTTTTACCAACTTTTATAAAAGTCATAGGAACAGATACCATTATTACTGAAGAATCTTTTGACTCACATATTTCAATTTGAAAATTATCCGGAATATCCTCAACTCTTATTTGTTTTAATACAGCTTTGGGGATAATTGCCCTTTCTTCATCTTCAACATATTCTTCTCCATCTATCACCAAAGAACACATATCATCTTCTTCATTAGAATACACAACCGTTGCCATTTCTCTGCCTCCTAACTTTATATCCATATTTCTATATCGGAATATATTATCTCCTTCCATACTAAAACTCCAAACTATCCTCATTGAGCAGAAAATATTTCATGCCCATGATCACAAAGCCTTCCTCATTTCTCCAAGGCTTTTTTGTTCCATTTACTATAACAATCTTCTTAAATGAATCCGGAATATTTCGGAGTGAATTAAGTTCCTGTGTTTGCTTTTCCTCAGAAGTCATATCATAAGCCACCTGAATGTAATATCTCTGACTGCCCTGGTTTACTACAAAATCAACCTCTAGCTGCTTATGAACTCTCTTTCCGTCACTATTCTTTGCAAATACATCCACAATACCAACATCTACATTGTAGCCACGCACAAGCAACTCATTATAAACAATGTTTTCCATAATATGAGTCGGCTCCTGCTGTCTGAAGTTTAGTCTGGCATTTCTAAGTCCTATATCCGAAAAATAGTATTTCAGATTGGCTCCTACATATTTTCTCCCCTTAATATCATACCGGTCCGCTTTAGAAATCAAAAATGCCTCTGCCAAATAATCAATATGATTGGATATAGTTTTATTGCTGTAATTGATACCTCTCTCACTTTTGAAAGTATTTGATATTTTTGTTGGATTGGTAGGTGCTCCTATGGCAGAAGCAAGAATGTCCACCAAAGTTCCAATCTCATCAACATTTTGAATTTTGTTTCGCTCTACCACATCCTTGATATAAACATTGGTAAAAATATTTTTAAGATACTCAGCCTTCTGGCGTTCTACAGAAAATTGTGCCACTTGTGGTAAACCACCGTATATCATATATTCTTCCCAAGCATCATCATAATCTCCATCATAAGCCGCATAGAACTCTGCAAAAGACAACGGATAAATTCTTATCTCATCTCCTCTGCCTCTAAATTCAGTTACAATGTCACTAGATAAAAATTTAGAATTACTGCCGGTTACATACACATCAATGTTACTGATACGAAGCAAACTGTTCAGCACTTCCTCAAATCGTGGCATAAACTGTACTTCGTCCAAGAGCAGATAATACTTCCGGTCATCTTCCACCCGCTCTTTAATATGCTGATAACACTTCTTTGGATCTCTCAGTTCCTCATTTTCAATGCCATCTAAAGCAATCTCAATGATGTGGTCATTATCTATGCCACTCTCCAGTAAATACTTCTTAAACAACACAAATAACAGGAATGATTTGCCGCATCTCCTGATTCCTGTGATAATCTTAATCATTCCATTATCTTTTCTTATCTTTAACTGTTCAAGGTATAAATCTCTCTTAATCTCCATAGTGTCACTCCTTATTTTTGTGCATTGCACGAATTTTGGCAATGTTATTTTACCACTAAATTATTTTCACTTCAATAGCCATTACTATTTTTTGTGCATTTGCACTTTTTTATGTAATGATTATAGATAATATGCAAAAAGGATACCTACACCATGTCCTGTAACACGATATAAGTATCCCTTTGCTTGATAACTACAACACATATTCTTTGCCATTAAGCTTAAACACGCTTCCCGGCTCATAATTCATAAGCTGATACCCTGTGGATGTTATATGTTCATATTTACTGTCATATCTTGCCTTTGACTGTATGGCACTTGTGTTTTCGCTTTTGGTATAATATTGTGTTGTTTCCCGATTCCCCATTCTAATAGTAAAATATGTTTCTCCATGTTTTCGTACCTTAGAGCTGTCATTATTGATAACCAGCAACAACAAATCAGAAATATAACTATTTTTTCTGATGCAAACGATGAATATATCTCTGAATAAGCTACAGAATTATTACCTCTCACATATAAATCAATCATCCCATTTTGCATAGTTTGTTACCGTCTTATTGGTAACCTTAAGTTCTTTGCTGACTTCGATAGGCGTGAACTCTCTTTTGTAGTTCTTCATGAGCAGCAAGAGCAATTCTTTTTCTCTACTTTTTAGATATGAAAGGCTTCCTTCCAATTTTTCGTCGTTTGAGCTCTCCGGCAATTCACAAACCTTATTTGAATACAACAGTACCATGTGAAGGAAATATTACACTATTTTTTCACTATTTTACATTATTCTTTTCACTATCTTCTTCCTGCTCCTGCCCTTCCAGAAACGCCTTTATCTTCTCACCATCCTCTGGTCGGATTTCTCCGTGGGAATTTCCATCAAAGGTGATATATTCGTAGGTCTTTCCTGCCTGCTCTAATGCTTCTGTTAATTTATCTGCCTGTGCAACGGATACTTTCTCATCTCCGGTGGCATGAATGATAAGCAGCGGTGTATTAATTTCATCCGCCCAATAGGTTGCAGAACGTTTCTCATATTCCTCCGGCATCTCTTCCGGGGAACCGCCTACCAAAGAATCGAATATGGTCTGCATATCACTTCTTTCCTCATATGACATAAAGCAATCGGAAAGGCCAGATACGACAACTGCCTTATGCACCCGTTCATCCTTACTTAACACTTCATAAGTCATCATTCCGCCTCTGGAAATACCCATCATATTTATGGCATCCTTATCAATATAGGAAAATTGCTCACACAAATCCAAAATCCGGACCACATCATCCACATCTGCTCCGCCAAACTGGTCTTCTCCTTCACTGCTTCCACATCCCCTGTAGTTTGATGCAATGCAAATGGTATGAAGCTGATAGGCATAAAAGCAGGTTTCTATATTTTCCAATGCTCCGTAATCCTGATTTCCACCATGATTATAAATAAGACAGGAAGTCTTTTTTCCATCCAGTAAATCTTTTGGTGCACTGAAATATCCTTCAATTTTCAGTCCATCGCTATCATAATAAAACCGATAAGATACATATTCTGATAAATCGATTCCTGCCTGGCTCTCATAATCTTCCAGATCTATTTTTTCATATTCTGTAATTCCAGCCTGACGAAAGTTCTCTTCTACCAGCTCGTCTGCGTCCAAAGACTCTTTATCCGCAGGTGCAGTTACTGTTTCCGATTCTGATTCTGAGTCTGATTCCATCTGCGTCTCTGTTTCCGTTTTATTTTCTGTCTCAGTCTTCGTTTTATTTTTTCTCTGATTTCCTGCCACTACAACTACAATCACTGCCAGAATAATAATTCCAAGCAGTACCCCAATTCCAATAACCTTTTCCTTTTTCATAATTTTTGCTAAACCTCCCGCCTTGCCACTTCGATTTTCATCCTCCCTAACTCCTTTATCCTCTATTCTATAATCTCATACTGCATCAGTTCGTATTTTAACTTGCTTCCCTCCATAATTTCTGCCGGAAGAAGTGCTCTTGCCACAAGTTTCAAATCATCTGAAGCAATGTCTGTCCTCTTTAAATTTGCATAGTCTCCATCGATGGATACGACTTCGTAATACCATGTTTCCATGTTCTATATCTCCCTTCTTGTTAAAATATTTGTAAAGGAGTGGGAAATGTGATGCCGGTTTTCTTCCGGCGGAATGTGATGTAATATCCACAGTATTTACCGGAATGTGGATGCATGATAAAGACTGTTAGGGGCACTTGGAATTTTGTCTGACATCAGGCAACGCTGGCACAGGGATGTGCCAGCGAGGTGCATCTGAGCATGGATGCGAATTTGCACCGGTTGCCAGAAAAAAAATTAAATTTAAATCAAAATTCTTAGTACCCCTTACAGTTTTTATGCAACATTCACATCCGGCAAATGCTGTGGATATTCAAACACTACCGTCGAAAGATTACCACCAGTCTCTTTCCCACTCGCCTTTCGAATCATTTTATCAAGAATTATAGCAGATTTTCGTAAAGAATGCCACTTCTACTGATACACCCACAAATCCCGGATCTGGCTCATAAGGTCGTCTATCTTCCATGCCTTATTACTGTTCTTTTTACTATTGGAATCATTCACTGTTATTTTTCCATCGGAATCTACTCCTGTTAATACAATAAAATGTCCTGATGTGGTAAAATCTCCCGGTCCCATAATACAGATAATCGGATGTCCCTGGGATAATTCCTGCCGGATACTGTCTTCGCTGAGACTCAGCTCCTGTGCGGATAAGCCAAGCTTTGTGGCAAGTTCCGTCATCATACTCCAGGCGGAACCGCTTCCATTCACATAGAAGCCATCCTCCTGTGCCATCTGGGCAATGGTATAAGGATTCATGGAAGTATCTCCGGTCAGTCCCACATAGACCATGGACAATGCCGTGGGACCGCATCCTGTAATTGCAAGGAAATTATCTCCATAGGTTCTATAGCCCCAACGCTCGTCCCACTGAAGAAAAAGCGGTATTTTACCATCTGTTACATCCGATGAAATATCAATCGGCTGCTCGTTGTTTCCATTTTTCTTATAATCAAGCACAAACTGTCTTGCTTCTTCATTTTTCTCGTAAAGTTGTACAAGGCTTTCCGGATACCCCTCTGCCGTAAGTGTTGCCTCTGATTTTACATTCCAGTGATTTAAGAAGCCTTGCACAAATGATGTTCTGCCCGCGGCAAAAACTACCAGCAGAATTATTGCTGCCACAAATATTCTTTTGATTCTTCGCATTCTTCTTGCTTTTTTCCGGCGCATGCTCCGCTTTCTCATTTCTTTTGCATGTTGTGTATTCCGCTGTCCGGCTGCTCCTGATTGTTGTAAATTTCGTTGTCCTGCATGTTCTGACTTCATCATAAAAAACACCCCTTTTTCATTCTTTACATTTAGTAAAGCACACGAAAAAGGAGTGTTCTTAAAGATATTCTATTTCATTTCTTAGATTATTCTTAACAGAAAAATAAATTTTTAAATGATATATTAATATTTACCAGTCGCTATCCCAGTCAGATGAATTAGAATCCCAGCTGTCATTGGAATCCCAGTCATATCCACTGTCTGAACTGCTGTCCGAGCTGTCTGAGCCATAATGCTCTTCATAATATCTGCTGTCTTCAAAATTGGTAATGCTGTTATCCCAGTCATAGCCATTCTGATAAGTCATTTCATAATCAGAACGGTTATTTAAAATATCATCCGGTACCTCATCACTGTCTATCTTATCATAGTCATAACCATCATACTCGAACCAGTTATTGTGGCTGTGTACATAGACCGTATTTTGGTACTGGTAATAACTTGCCTTCTTGTAATTATGTATCGGAATCAGAATGATTAAAAAGCACATCAGGAAACAAACGGCACAGGTTAAGAATTTCTTTCCGGCAAATCCCTGATATATCTTTTCAAATACCGTGCTTTTTCCCCTTAACCCACAAACAATAAGGTCTAATATCACTGCCACAGGTGCTGCGGCAATCAGTGCAATAAAAAGTGCTGTTCCAATTCCCCGGTATAATGTATCTAACACAAAGAGTACAAAGGAACCAAAGAAGAAAAGAAAGAATGCTCCAATCCCGGCAAAGGTTCTTCCTATTACCTTTCCTGTTGACATTGGCTTTCTGTTATTTCCATAACTGCTTCTTACATTTCCAGCCCGATTATGTTCCTTCTGGTTTAAGATTTCCTCTTTTAACTTAAGATACAGTTCATTTACCGCATAGGCTTCATCCGTTCCCTGATAGCGGATCGCCCGCTCGCCGTTTGCCTTGTTCTTATAGACAATGACATTCTGACCTTCCCGGTAAATACCAAAGGCTTTGGGCTGTGTGTAATTGATTCCGATAAAGAATCTTGTCACTTCATACGGTGGCAGATTCCGCGCCTGATACCACTGTTGCAATTCTTCAATAGTCTTTGGCGTATGGTCTGCAGTACGCTTTACTGCCTGATTGGTGGCTCCACAGTAAGGACATTTCTCATCTGTTTCCTTAATGATGGAGCCACAGTATTCGCATTTAATCTCCATAGCTATATAAACCCTTTCTCCATAAAACTCCTGTTACTTTTTATACTATTCTATTCTTCCACCCGATGCAAGCCCATTTAGAACAAAGAATGTGCCTTGGCACACATCAAAGTCTCCGGTCAGTCTTTGACTTTTCCATTCATCCGCATAATTACAGCAAAAATTTTATCTCTGCTAAAAATTCCCGCAGCATATTATTTGGAAGATAAACCGGTGTGGACTTTGCTGCTATTCCACAGACATTGTCCAGTCCGTATTTTCGTGCAATCTGCTTTGCCCGGAACAGATGAAAATCATTGGTGATAATTCCAACGGATGCCCCATCTTTTATCAGTGCCTTGCTGTACTCCATATTCTGCTCTGTATTTAAGGACTTATCCTCTAAGAGAATCCGGGACGCATCAATCCCCTGTTCTTTTAAATACTGTGCCATTCCTTCGGCTTCGGAATATGGTTCATTTGCACCCTGTCCGCCGGATACGATACAGATTGTCTTTGGATTATCCTCTAAATATTCCACTGCCTCATCCAGCCGGTATTTTAACGCAGCACTTGGTCCGCTTTCCCTCACCTGTGCCCCCAGCACAATAATATAGTCAAGTCCCGCTTCGCCTTTTTCATGCATCTGACTTATGATACAGCCTTCTACGATGAAAAATGCTGTAAATCCCACTGCAACGACAGCAATACAGATTCCCTTAACCAGCCGGGGAACTTTCTTCCAGAAAGATTTCCAGATAGAATACCCAAACAGGAAGAAAAGTACCGCCAGCCCAATCCACACAAGAAAAAATGATGTTCCGGAACCCGTTGCCAGTACCATCCCCGAATAAACAACACAAAGTACCGCCAGTACCGTAAATATCAGAAATGTTATTTTTTTCTTCATGCCCTCTCTCCTCGTTTTCTCACAACAACCGGTATCCAAGTAATGCAAAGGAATAAGAACAATGCTCCACCGGAAAGCAATGCTCCCAGTTTCAGATTCGGTGTTGTATATTTTAATATAATATCATGGCTGCCTTCTTTTAATGGAATGCTGATAAACGCATCGCAGAAATGCTCATAATCCACTTCTTCCCCATCCACAAAGACATGCCAGCCTTCATCATCCGGCACGGACAGCAAAAGAGTTCCGGCTTTTTTTACGTTGATGCTGCCTTCGATTCTGCTGTCACTGTAGGATTTTAACTCCATGGTCTGCTGGGATAATGTATGATATGCTGCCTGAAATGCTGCATCATTTAACCGGTAGCCCTGCACCAGTATCTGATCCGTATCGGCAGAAGTCAGCGTAATATCTTCCCCAGCCTCACAATATCCCAAATCCAGTAAATAGACATGGTCACATTTAGAAAATGTCCGCGTGCGGTTTCCAGTGGTTGCGGTAATGGTTTTGGCATCCTTCATCGTATAATAACCATAATAATAGCCGGTTTCCGTTACCTGAATCACGGTTTTGCCATCATGTAATTCTGCATCCACCGGCTCTAAAAGATTCTCCGTTGCACCAAGGGCATAGGCGAGTTCATTCTGTGCCATTATCGGTGTTCCAAGGGTAAAATCCCACTTTTCCGTCAAATCACTATCTACCATAAAACCAAGTGGCAGTGTATAAGTATTTTCATATAAGTATATGCCATTCTGTTCTGATATCAGACTTCGATACGGACTTTCCTCTTCTGCACTGTCCGTCAGGATATATTTTACCGAAAGCAGCGAGGAAGTAAGCATCGTTGCACCATTATAGCAGTAATAATTCTTACCGCCTTCCATTCCCATCTCCCGGTAGAAATCTGCCACATCTTTATTTATAAGAGAAGAAAAAATAGATGCGGATGCATAGTTTGAAAGTGCCGACTCATTCTTCGTCATCCGGTTAAACTTATCCATACGGAAGAAACCGTCATCCTCTGCTCCTGCTGTCTCCGCCAGTGTTTTATAATCCTCTAAATGCTGGGTATACAGCGTCCGGCTGGTAGTAGAAATACTGGTCGTGTCAAGATTTACGCCTGCCTCGGCACATACCAGAATCACCGCAAATATCGATACGATAGTCCGCATCGTCTTATCCTTCCGCCGATAGAATAACAGCAGAAGTGCATAACCTAAAATCAAAAGTCCTGTTAAAAGCATCTGCTCCGGTGTCACCTGCTCTAAATCTGTAAACCGGAAACATAAAACCAATACCAGCTCCGCTAACAGGAATGCAAATAGGATTTTAAAAATGCTATTGCCTCTTTCTTCCCGCACTGCTTCATAACCTAAGGTCAGCAGTAAAAATGCAAATAAAAAGGTCTGTCTTGCCGGAAGTCCATCCGGAAAATGAAAGCCATGCCAGATAAAATCCAGTTTATTATTTGCAAAGCTCACAAAGAAAAATGCCACCAGTAAGAGTCTTGGAATCTTTGCACCAATTCGGATCCTGCGATTCAAAAGATAAAGGAATAATAATAATAAAATTGCCGCTCCGCAGTAAAGATTTGGCATATGTCCTACCGTAGAAGACGGCTCGACACCAATGCAGAACCTTGCTGCTTCATCCAGCAGGCCAAAATACCACTCCATTTTTTCCGGAAAAGAGATTCCACCGGAACCACTTCCGCTTAATGCCACAATCTCCGGCAGAATCAGTATTGCTCCCATACCGCCTGCCAGGATGGAGCCGGTCGCAAATTTAAGAATTGCTTTTCCTATTCCGCTTTTCTGCTCTAATATCAGAATCAAAAAATAAAGCACCAGATAGATGCAGACCATAATGGAAATATAGTAGTTTGAAAGAATCGAAACCGCCAGTGTTACCACATAAAGCGTCATCTTCTTTCCTTCTACCAGTCTTTCTAAGCCCAGCAAAATAAGCGGCAATAACACCACCGTATCCAGCCACATAATATCCCAGTTATAAGCACACATAAACCCGGATAACGCATAGAATACCGCAAATAAAGCAATGCGATATCCATTATCTTTATAATGCCGGTTTAAGTAAAATGCAAAAATAAGTCCGCTAAGTCCAATCTTAATCAGAATCAATACCGTCATAAATTCGATTACCAGATTAGACGGACATAATAATAACAGCCAGTTAAAAGGACTGGAAAGATAATATGCCATCAGGGATACAAAATCTGTACCAAGCCCCAGATTCCATGTATATAATAACCCGCTTCCGCTCTTTAACTTATTCATGAATTCCGTAAAAAACGGTGCATACTGATGATACATATCAATATGCAGAAAACACTGATTGCCAAAAGGATAAATCTCATGGCCGATACAGACTCCCAGTGCAAGAAAAAACGGAATGCAAAAAGCCAGTATTAACGGCATCTTCTTATTGTTTTTGATTCGAAGTAATCTTTCCTTCATTTCTATTTTTCTCCATCCCAGTCAAATAAAAGATAATACTGCAGCATCTGATAATTAAGCCACGCATCACTGCCTTCTGCTTCCGTATGCTGCGTGGAAATCAATGGCATCTCCTTCTTTTGTTCCAGTAAATAATTCTGATAATCCGACAACGGAATTCCTGCTGCTTCCATCATCTGTGCCCCCAGATAGTTGGCACTGCTCTCCTGATTTACCGCCTCATCAATATCATAATTTGCCCAGATAACATAAGGCACCTTATAACGAAGCTGATTTTCTTCTTCTGTTAAATCAGAGGATGATTTGCCTTCTAAATTCCAGATTGGCTCCACCACCGCATCTGTCGGCTGATGGTCACCAAAGAATACGATAACCGTAGGTTCGTCCTGTGTCTCAAAATAATCAATCAGTTTTTCCAATGCAGCATCCGATAATTTTACCAGTGTCAGATATTCCGATAATTGGGCAGATACCGTTCCATCTACTGTAACATTTCCCTGAAGATTCTGATAGCCGTCGGTATATGGGCTGTGATTCTGCATGGTTACATTAAAGATAAATGCCGGCGTTCCTGCATCCTTCTTCTCATATGTCTCAATAATCTTATCCACACAGGATGAATCATCAATATAGCCCCGCTCATAGGTGGAACCATAGAAATCCGTGGAAGAATAAAAGCTGTCAAATCCCAGCAGCGGATATATCTTATCCCGGTTCCAGCCGGACGCATAATACGGATGCATGGCATATGTCTCATAGCCCAAGCTCTTTAGATAGGATGCCATGCTTGGTGTATCCTTCGTAATATACTGCTGATACGGAATACTACCAGCCGGAAGAAATGCCATGGTATCTCCTGTTAAAAATTCAAATTCCGTATTTGCTGTATTTCCACCCTTCACCGATACATTCAAATATCCGGTCTGGGTATTTTCTGCCCCCTGTTGCAGGCTGTGAATAAACGGCATATAGTCTTCATTTACCGGAAGTGTCTCATCGGACAGAACCCCCAAATCGGAAAAGGCTTCATCCATAATGACGATAACATTCGGAAGCTGGTCTGTTGTTTCTTTCTGATTTGCGAATTCCTTTCCAAAATTATTTCTCTGGTCAGATGCCGTCCAGTCAAGACCATCCTCATTTTCTAATAATTCCTTTGCCTTTTCAACAGAATATCCTTCCGGCTTCTCCACCTTAAGATACTGCATATCCATAAGAAACGTCACTGCAAAGCCATTTCGTTCATACATGACTGTAGGCGTAAAAAGAAACGGATACAGCTGTAATTCACTTACCATTGCATCATCCTGTACCATCCAGCCAATTCCTGCCATACAGGCAATAGAAATCACAGCACTACCTGCACGGAGCAATATCTTTTTCCGTGAAATATGAATCTTTGCATAACGCTCCGTAAATGCCAGAAAGAGCATCAGAAGAATCAATGCAATCTGACGGGGCGGCAAAGTATAATCATAGCCTCCGGCAACACTGGCTGCCGTTCCAAGGGACAGTAAATCCCACGGAACCACCGGAGAACCACGGAAGGAAATGACATAATAATTCGCAATGCTCAGTGCAATTCCAAGAATTGTCTCCGTGCGAAGTGCAATCACTGCACTTCCGGTAATCGCCAGCAGCAGCCACACAAAAGCCTCAAATAAAAGGAGGTTTAGAATTTGTGCTCTCCACCTGGTTCTTACAAAAGGATTATATGTCATAAATGCAGTAATATAAAAAAGCAGAACCGGATATCCGAATAATATCGCATATTTCAACCACTTTGGTGCTTCTGCATGATAAATCCTTTTTATGAAATTTTTCTCTTTTCTGCTTTCTTCCTGCATAGCCTGTTTCCTCAACTTTCCATTCTCATTGCCATAACCTGCTGGTACTGCCACTGACAGTTCTTTCCTAATACCCGGCAACAGAAAAAGGAGTTTCAAAACAACTGTTTTGAAACTCCCACATATTTCGCATGAAATTATACTCTGGATAAATACTCACCAGTTCTTGTATCGATTTTAATGACATCATCCTGCTCTACGAATAATGGAACCATTACAGTTGCACCAGTCTCAACAGTTGCAGGTTTTGTTGCACCTGTTGCAGTATCACCCTTGAATCCAGGTTCTGTCTCTGTAATCTGAAGTTCAACAAACAATGGTGGTTCAACAGCAAATACGTTGCCATTGTGAGAACAGATTTTACACATTTCGTTCTCTTTTACAAATTTTAAGGTATCACCGATGGTTGTCTTATCTAAAGCAATCTGCTCATAGTTTTCAACATCCATGAAGTAATACAAATCTCCGTCAGAATATAAATACTGCATATCTTTACGGTCGATACGTGCCTGTGGGCATTTCTCTGTTGGACGGAAAGTTTTCTCAACTACACCGCCACTCTTGATATTCTTTAATTTGGTTCTGACAAATGCAGCACCCTTTCCAGGTTTAACGTGCTGGAATTCAATAATCTGATAAATATTTCCTTCTAATTCGATTGTAATTCCGTTTCTGAAATCTCCTGCTGAAATCATCGATATTCCTCCTAATTTTCGTTGCTAAGCACCATAAGACGCTGCCATCGGCAGGTTCTTACGGGTATTGGAAAAAATTCTCATTCCAAACTTGTCACTCACTCGTTCTATTCTATAATAAAACAAGCCATTTTTCAACCTTTTTTTGTGACTTTACCCTATCTTGATTCAATTTCGTGAATCATGGCAATACGTTTTTCATGTCTGCCACCCTGAAATTCTGCATTCAGGTATGCTTTTACAATATCTTTTGCCTTCTCGATTCCAACAATTCTTGCTCCAAATGCGATGATATTGGCATTGTTATGTTCTTTTACCAGATGCGCAGTTGTTACATCAGAACATACTGCTGCACGGACACCTTTTACCTTATTAGCAGCTAAAGAGATTCCAACCCCGGTACCACAGATTAATACGCCACAGTCTACTTCCCCGGCTGCAACTGCGCGTCCTACTTTTTCACCATACTCCGGATAGTCACAGCTCTCGGTAGAATCTGTTCCGTAATTTACAACTTCATGTCCCATTTCCTCTAAATACTTTTTAATTGCGAATTTCATTTCGACTGCACTGTGGTCATTTCCAATTCCGATTTTCATAATTTTTCTTCCTTCTTTCTCTTCCTTGTATAAAAAAATAACACAATTTTCTCCAGGTATCTCTTTAAAACAATCTGTATTTCTTCTTTCGGATGTATCGGTTTTACCAGAATTGTATGGATTCCCGCACGGTTTGCCCCATACACATCAGTAAATATCTGGTCTCCCACAAATAACGTATTCTCCGTGGTAGTTCCCATCTCTTCCACTGCCTTAAGATAATTTTTCGTTGACGGTTTTCCTGCCTTGTAAATATAAGAAACATTTACCGCATCATTGAACATCTTCACCCGTGGTTCCTTGTTATTCGATAACAGCATACAATGATAACCCAGCTCTTTTAAATGAGCAAACAGCTTTTTTGCCCGCTCATCCGCCGGTGCTCCGTGTGGAACAAGTGTATTATCAATATCAAAAATAATGCCCCGGTATCCCTCTTCATAAAGTTTATCAAAGTCAATGACATAGGTAGAATCCAGATATTCATCGGGATAAAATCTTTGCAGCATATCCTGTCTCCTTTATTTAATCAGTGCAGAAATCTGTTTAAATACCGGTCCGCCTGCCTTACGTGTCAATTCAAATAAAATAGCTTCCTTAGATGTAATCAGAATGCCTTCCTGTTCTGCTCTCTTTAAACCAAGTTCCTTATCCAGTTCTTTTCTTGAAGATACACAGTCTGCTACGATAACCGGCTGATACCCTGCTGCCTTTAAATCAATGGCTGTCTGAAGTACACAGATATGTGCTTCAATTCCACAAATCAGGACATTTTTACGCTCTTTATCCATTGCTTCATATACCGCTTCTGTTTCATATGCAGAAAATGTGGTCTTGTCATATGCCACATCACTTCCAATTGCTTCACAAATCTCCGGAATATTATTTCCTAATCCCTTGGCATACTGTGTGGTCAATACCATCGGTATTTCCAATAAATTAAGTCCCTTTAATAATGCAGCAGAATTTGCCACAAGTTCCTCTCTTCCTGACATTGCCGGCAAAATCTTCTCCTGATAGTCAATTACAATACATGATGTATTTTCAGCTAAAATTCTCATTTCTAATCTCCATTTCTGTTTTTTTCATCCTACAGTATAGCAGAAGTTTTCATTCTTGCAAATAAAAAAGAACATCTAAAATATGGTTTTCTAATATGGTCTGAAACAACAACAGTTACATAAAAGATTCAATAACAGCATACTCATGCACCAGCCGCTGCTGCCGGAATATGGCCGTTCATATTCGCCGCCTCTGCTCTGATACCATGTTCCACCAAACTCTAACTGCTGCTGCAGCTGACGATATTCCATATTACTCGGTTCCATATTGACAGCCTGACTGGCATGCTCCTTTGCCGTTACATTATTACCGCTTCCGGCATTGGCAATTGCACTGTAATAATACCAGCGTGCCGTTCTGTCCGAAATACCATCTAACACATGCAATGCTTCTTTAAAACAACGATTCCGGATGTAATTTGCAGCCGCCTGCATCTCTACCGATTCACCGGAAGCACTGCTGCCATAACCGCTGTTTCCATATGCACCATTGGTTCTGCCATAGCCAAAACCACCATAACCGTAGGCGCCACCGCCGCCGTAACCGCTTCCATAGCTGTAACCCTGCTGTTTCTGTTTCATAATCTGGTCATACGCCATCTGTACTTCTTTAAATTTTTCTTCTGCCTGTGCACGGTCAGGATTATTTACATTGGCATCCGGATGATATTTGCGGCTCAGATTCCGGTATGCCCGTTTGATTTCTTCATCTGTTGCTCCCGGAGCTATGCCCAGCACCTTGTATGGGTCCATACTACTTACTCCTTCTTAATTCTTAACTTCACTTTGTTGCACTTTTCCTGTCTGCCTTCTGTTTTTCGGCTTTCTGTTTTTCAAGAAGCTTCTGCTGCTTCCGCTCACGTTTCAGTCTGTTGTACTCATATTTCGTCCAGACTCCGGAATATAATACATTCCGCAGAATGTCTGCATGCATAAGAATTGGCAGACGTTCAAAGGACTTGGCACACTCTGACATCATACTGGTCAGCAACAGCTTCACAAAGGTATCCAGATTCTGCATATCCTCTTTCCGCTGTACCCGGAAAACATTGTATGCATTTTTACGCTTATCTGTTTCAAAATCCTCATAGGCATCCATCAGATAAACAAACTTCCCTAAATAGAATCCAAAATATCTGAGTTCTTCTGCCCATATGTCTTCCCGCCATGCAAAAATTTCGCCCAGCATGGTTCCTGTCAGTCCTGATATTTTATCAATATTGGATTCCTGTGCATCCTCTGCCTTACCCAGTTCTTCGATATAGGTTTCTACTGCCTTTACCTGTCTTGGGTATTTTGCCATGATGCGATTATAATCTTTTCCCAGCATTCTGGCAAATGCTTTTTTCGAATAAGAACGATTGTCTCTCCAGTCATCTTCAAAATTCTGGTAGGAAAGAATAATATTCATATCAGCAGCATATTCTGTTGCTTCATTGATTCTGGCTGTCCGTTTTTTCGTCGGATGCAGTGCACATACAAAATCTGTGCTTTTATCCTCCAGCTCATAAAGTCCGGTCAGAAGCACTACCAGAAATGTCATGTCATAGTTTAAAAGCATCTGGCCTTTACGGCCGGAAACCTCCTTTAGTTTCTGACAAAGTCCGCAGTAATAACCCTGGTAAATCTTTTTATTTTCATCTGATAATTCATTACGATTGATATTTACATATCCAAACATACTGCTTCCTCCAAATAGCTACAGCTCAACTTTTCTTTATGAATTCCATTCTGCATTTTGGACAGGTAATGCAGATTTTACCTTTTCCCTTTGGGACACGAACCTTCTGTTTACATCCCGGACAACGATAAAACCGGTAAATCTTACGCTGCTGCCACTGTTTCTTCCATGCATCCTTTTTTACCACCGCACGATATTTTGCATTCAAATACTTCTGATTCTGTGCATACATCTTGGAAATGTTCTTCGAAAACATACGATAATAAGTATACACCAGAAGAACAATTCCAGCTATATAAAATATACCAAGGTGGCTAAAAATTGAAACTACCAGTAATATCAGTGCAATTCCAAGATATAATCTTGATAACTGATCTACTCCATATCTTCCTGACATAAATCTCGCTAACTTCTCTTTCAAATATAAGACCTCTCTTCTTTTTATATCTACGCACCTGCCACCGGCAGTTCCTTACAGATGCTTACGCAAAAATATGGTGATATGTATGTTCACATATCACCATACCCTGATATTCATCTTAAGTCCCCTGCTTTTCTGTGTCAACAGAGTTATTGTCTTTTAAGAAACATTTTAGAATTACATTAGATTTGATAGTAAGAAACCAAGCAGGGCTGTAAGCCGGGTTATGTTGAAAATGGTCATCTATCTAGGACGGCTGTTGCCAACCGCCTCAAGCAACCTACCTTAAGCTGGCGGGCCACGTCAATGCTTAAATCTGGTCTTGCTTCGAATGGGGTTTACAGAGCCATCTCTGTTACCAGAGATGCGGTAGTCTCTTACACTGCCTTTCCACCCTTACCAGTTACCTGGCGGTACATTTCTGTTGCACTTTCCTTGGAGTTGCCTCCACCGGACGTTATCCGGCATCCTGCCCTGCGAAGCCCGGACTTTCCTCGTCTGTATGTCTTTCGACAATGCAGCCGCGACCATTCACCCTACTTGGTTCTTCATGGTTTTATTATATGGTAACGTTACCAGTTTTTCAACCCTTTTTTGATTTTACAGATTGCTTTTCCGGTCTTATACGATTTCGTTCCCAGTTTTTCAATAAATATTTTTTCTTTTCTTCTAATCCAAATCAAACAGCGTTGTTCCTAATATTTTCATAGATGTACTGCTCTGCGGTATGCTCTGGGCATTTTCACCCAGACCATAGCTGTCTCCATAATAGTCAAAGGTACTGACTGCATGGACTGCAATCCGCATATTACCATTGGTAATTGCCTCCTGTACTTTTGTATCCGTCAGGTTATGAACTGTGGCTTTATACACTTCCCCGCTCTTTAAGCCTCTCAGTCTTCCGGCAGAATCTGTCGTAACCGTATCTCCGTTTACTGCTTCTGTTGTGATATACACCTGATTTTCTGCTGCCTGTACCGGAATTGCAATACTGCTGCCATTCTTATCTACCATGGAATAATCCACACTGATTTCCTTATCCGATGTGACGAGATTCGAATCTGTTACGGTATAATAAAAACTTACTTCATTTTCCAGTGCCTTATTTCCGATGGCATTATCAGTATGTACATAAACAGCTTCCTTTTCTGCTGAAGTACGGCTTCCATTCTCTAAAAGCTTTACTACCGGATCTTTGATTCTTGTCTTGTACGCTGCAACAATGGTATTAAAGAATAACTGCTTCTCATTCACGTTACTTATTGTACTGTGTCCCACACCGGAATAGGTAATATTTCCAATGTTGTAAATATAATAATTGTTCCGCACATCATTCGGGGAACTGGTATAAATCGCCGAACCATCACCGGATGCTCCCAGACAGTACCACACTACAATATCACTGTTTTCATCTCCATCCATATCCTCATCCATATTCAGCTGATAATACTGGTAATGGGTATTAGCTATCGTAATCTGACTGCCAATCTCATATGGATAATGGGTAATCTGTCCATCATTTACCTGGGTTGCATACATGCTGGCATTGTTTTTCAGGTTTCCAAGAGAAACATCATTTCTTTGTGTTGGTAACGGAAGTGTACGCCACATCATGTACTGGTTATAAGCATACTTTGCTTCCGTTGTACACTGCCACGGAGCATTATAATAATAATGGAAATTGATTGCTCCATAAGTATAACCCTGTGTCTGTCCATAGGACTGCTTCTGATTCGTTCCCGGTACATACGCAATATCCTTATCACTTCCTAATACTGCAGAAGTCAGTGCCCCGCTGCCATCCGGATTCTCCCTTGTGGTTACGCCACCATGTGCCGTATCAATGGTTCCGGTTGTTATCTCATTGCCGGAGGCATCTGTAGTAGTACTGATGTCTAAAAGCTGACCTTCCTTTAATAGCAGGGAACGAAGCTGTGCCGCCTGCGGGTCTTTGGAAGTCCTCTTATTATAAGTAATTCCATAACGATCCATTCCAAGAACACCACGGAATTTCTGGTTTACCATATAGCCCCAGTGACGTTCTACCTGGTTAAAATCTCCTGCATTACCCTGGTTGCTAAGCCAGCCCGGGTTCCATCCATTATCGCCATCCGGATTATCCTGACAGTACATCTGCTCGGTTGCCACATTGACAAAGGAAGAGGTATCATGGGTAAACAATACACTCCGTCCGCTGACTATATAATCATCTACTGCTGCCAGCGTGTCAGCATTGGTCATATCCGAATAACTGTCCTGGAAACCAAAGATTAACATCTGATAATCCTTCAGCTGTTCAAAGGATGTATATTTGCCATCGAAATTGCGCATTGGAATTGCTGTAATTTCAAACCGGACTCCTTCCGTATTTTCAAAATTGCTGATAAAATCCTGCATGTCTCTATCTTGAGAAAGATTAAAGTAACCGCCCCATTCATTATTATTTCCCATAATCTGAAGTACCTTAACAACCTGTACACTGTCATCACCAGCTGTTCTTGATACAATCGTATAACCTGTCTTAGCCGTACGGATATAGGCATTGGTGGTCTGGGTCAGTTCCAGTTTCCAGGTCAGCATACCACGATAGTCACCTGGAATGTCTTTCTCAAGATAGTACTCCTGTCCGCTGCTCAACTGATATTCTCCTGCTGCATCCCGGTTGACTTCATTGCCGGAAGCATCAAAAATGATGCAGTCCTTCTGCCGTTCGGAATAGGTATCATTTTCGATAAATTTACCATCGGCATTCATATCAAAATAAAGTCCTGCATGATATACCGTAGCCGCACTGGCATCTACGGAACTGTCAATCCGGAAGCGGTAACGCAGCGTATAGACTCCGGAATCCTTCTTATCGGTACGGATTTCTACTATTTTATTGCCATAATTGTTATCCGTAGTACGTGCTGTTCCTGTACTTAATGCCGTATCACTCTCTTCTACTCCGGTAGACGGATTGAGCATGGCAAGTTTAACCTTTGGCATATTAATATAGTACCGGAAGCTGCTCTCATCATTTGGCTTGCCTTCGGTATCCAGGTAAAAGACATTATCCTGTGCCAGATTTTCCTTTGCGAACTGATATAAAACAGAAGAATTATCTACCACCTTTGCATTGATTTCACCTTCTGTGGTCACAAAATTCTGTGCAAAAAGAACCGGATATTTCGCTCCGAGGAATTCTTCCAGATCACGTTTCTTGCTCTCTGTTATATCATTTCCGCTGGCACGGTATACTCCTACATTTCCTACTGTAACGGTAATTTCCTGACGGTCATTTCTATTCTTTGGATTATCATACTGGAAACCACTGATGGTCTTTGTTACGGTAACGAGCTTACCTAATCCGCTGTCCCACTCATCCCGGTCACCGTATGGGTCTCTTGAGCTGTCCGGATTGCCTCCATAGAGATAATTCGATGTATTATTATCTACATAATCGGTATCTAAAAGTCCGCCAAGAATAGCCTTTCTTAAGAATGCATCCCCGGTATGTGCATAGACCAGTCCGTTCATCAATGAATCATTATAAACCGTATTTCCTTCAGCATCACGGTTCATATAATCCCCCTGAAGCTTTGCATCAGAATTTCCATTCTCTCCGGCATAACCAAGCCCAAAGTAAACCAGGTCGTATTTCATATTCATGTCTTCGATTTTACCAATAAACTCCGCTGAAGTCATCCGGGTAATGCTGATATTTTCAATGGCAACACCTGTCCAGTCTGCCAGCTTCTTTTTGGTAAGAATTCTGTCATCAGCTGTATTTTCATCAAGATACAGTGCGCCCATTGCCGGTTCGATATCCAGCACCCGCAGCTCCTCTTTATCACTAAAGGTTCTCTCATACGGATAATTTAAAATATACTGTAAGACCATGTTCTTTGAAAGCGTGGTATCAATCGCATCCGCTGATGTACGGAGGGTATTCTCCTGTTCAATCAATGCCCGCACCGGTGCAAATCCCTCCGCCTCCTGCAGCTCCTGTGGAAAAGCTTCCAGCAGACCGGTAAATACATGCTGACGTACCCCGTCTGCATCTGTCATTTTCATGCAGTAAACATTATTTTCCGCATAATTAGTATCATTGCCGGTGTAATTGCTGTTTAAAGAAGCGGTATCACATAATTCTGCCGCATCCACAGACTGCGGGTCATCCTTTAACTCCTTCTGGATGCTCCACACCACAAGCTTTGCAATATCAGAAGTATTATAATCAGTAAGTGCACTTTCTAAGACAGTGGAATCAATAAGAACCGGTGCTTTTCCTAAAATTTTCTTATATATTTTATCCACCTGTGCAAGAAGCTCCGGAGAAGAAAGCTGATATTTCATTCCGGTATCATAACCCTGTCCGCCGATATAAATAAAATCCATACCGGATACATCTACGGAAGCAAGTCCAGACTCTGTCACTGCCGTTACTTCCACCTTTAAATCATCCTTGGACAATGCTCCTAATACATAGTCCCGGAACAGGTTATTATTATAAAGTCCACCGGTATACCAGACAGAGCCCATCTCCACCTGACAGGACTGATTTGCACTGTCCTCTTCCGCTGTTCCCGGCACAAATGCAAATGCTCCATCCCCTGATGCAGTATATGAATATGGTTTTGCAGCATCTAACTGTGCCAGATAATGTCCATGTTCGGAATCTGCTCCAACATAGTAAAAGTCTGAAATATAGTAATAATTACCACCTGTCATAGGATTTTCTACTGCTTCATAATAACCATCTGTTCCATTATCCCGGTACTCATATGGCTGGTTATATGGTGTTTCATCCTTAAGTGGTGTTCTCCGTTCAAATTCTACTGCATAATCCCCAGTTGCATTATAAGAGAAGGAAACTACATTGGGATTATAGTTTCCGTCATAATCCTGCCGGTAAGCATAATGTCCCTCAGCAGTAATTGTCTCATACTGTTCTTCCGGAAATACCAGCTTCTTGTAGTCCTTCTGCTGCTCCTCTGTCGGGAAAAAAGTCTCCTCATAAGCTTCTGCATAAAGTGGTGTCTTAGATGTATCACCGGAAGCTATCTTCCCGTCCTCCAAACGCTGCTTTAAGCTGTTGATATAATCCATTCTCTCCTGCTGCGTATTTTCGATACCATTCTCTGCAAAGTAAGCCAGCATTCCATCTGCTGCTAGGGCTACCGGCTCACTGCCCGCTGCAAGATAGCCCATTTCACTTTCTGCTCCATCCGGCATAATCTCTAAAATCCGATAGGTCTTATCTTCTGTTGCCATCTTCTGTGCAACGATGCTTTCCACCCCCGGCAGTACTCCGTTTGCTGAAGTCTCTACCGGCCGGAATGCAGCAACCGCAACTGTTATACCGGCTACTGCTGCTACCGTTGCCTGAATGATTCTCTTTCTGGAATTTTTCAAAGAATTCTTCCGTTTCATATATCCTGTCCTCTTTTACTTCTCAACAAGCTAGTTTGCCTTCAATGTATTAACCAGATCCATTACACTGCTTTTTTCCATAAAGGAGAACTCCCTGTCTCCCCGACTATTTACATGCAAATTTTTTGCTATTACAACACCCCGGCAATAACCCGCCTGACCTTCAAAATAAACATCTCCTTCCGGTGCATAAATCAGCCCGTCAAAAGTAGTAATTCCTTTGAATTTCAAGCTATGTTCTCCCTTTATATAAATCACCGTATCACTATTACAACAAATAAAAGGTGCATCAAGTTCAACATCTTTATCAATAATAATAATTCCCTCTAAATTAAGTATCTTAGAACTTTCATACCTTCCCGGTCCGTCCTGTACAAATTCATTTACGCCAGACAGCGTACGCTCATTCTCACCTGTATGCTGCTCTGATGGTGTAAGCTTATGCGGCTCGCCGGTATTTGCTATCAACCCATTGATTCCGGAAGTAAGATTCGTAAATTGTAATGTTGAATCTGCTATCATTACCGGTCCCCTGCAATGTACACTTGACCAGAACCAGTTCTCCTGATCTGGAAAATATGTTGTTTCCACAATATATGGGAAATCCAATTCCTCCGCCACATGAATTGTAACAGAATCATAGCCTGTATGCCATTGATTTCCAGCTTTGACTGTAACATAAATCTCACCATCCTCAGCTGTTTCATCAATACTTATTTTTATCTTTTCATCATCTGTTCCAGAGGTTTCAAAAGTATAGGATTCCTTATTTATATTCCCGCCTTCTTTAAATTCATAACTACGTTTTGTTCCAATATCGAACCTCTTTAATGCTGTAGACAAATTCACGGTGTCTCCAGGATGTACCCAATAATCCAAACCATTTGATTTATCAAAATATACAACATCACCTGCTCCAGCCGTTTCAGGCGAATCCACCACCTCTATATAAACCATATCTTCATACGGCTGACCATCTACTATACCGCTAATCTTCACTGTATATTCTCCTAAAGGTGTCCCCGGATACTCTGTTTTCACACATCTTGCATTCATCAAATCCAATGATGGATATCCTCCTGCAACTGTTACAGAATCTGCGGGATTCACCGAAAGTAAATCCAATGGATTACTTTCCCAGGTAATAGAACCACTTAATGTTCCATTCACCCTTGCATAGATATACATTGATTTTCCTCTTTGCAGCCAGTATTTCCGAATCTGGCCTAAAGACAGCTTCTTGCCATGTACTACTGTTACTTCCGCCGTTCCTGACTTGGTGGTATCCTGTACCGATGTCGCTGTCACCGTTAAGGTCTTTGCCTTCTCATCCATGCTGATCCACAGCAGTCCGTCCTCTGAAATAGTGGTCAGGGAAGACGTATTTCCGGAAAGACTCCAGGTTACCTCCTGGGATGGTGAATTATTACCATAGACAATTGCCTGAAATGCCTTTCTTCCACCGGGCCGCATCATAACTGTCTGTGGCAGAACCTTAACGCTGAGTACAGATGAAATGACCGGTGCTGCATCCGGTTTATAAGGCTCCCCATTTACTACAATCTGGTTACGCAGATACACTGTAGTATCCGCTCCATAACTTTTCTCTCCACTGGCAAGTGCAACAGACACTGTTACCTGACGCAATGAAGTTACTTTCGTCAGATCAATGGAAAAATCCGTTACATGCGTTGCCAGATCCTGTTCTTCTATATTTTCAGTTACCGTTCCTGCCGCATCAATCGTCTCCTGCTTATATGTCAGCTTCTCTGTGGATTTTGTCCACAAAACGGTCTCTTTCGTATATCCGGTATCGGTGGTCTTATAAATCTCCAGCCATTTTCTGGTCAGTCCTGCTGCTCCACCCGGATAAAGGCTGTCCTTTAAGATTTCCGTGCCGCTTCCACTCTCTGATACATCTGCATAATAACGAAGCGCACTGTCTGTATCGATAATATAATTATCCATCTGGGATAGGAGAATCTGTGCATCCTCCTGTAAGTCTGCTTCATCAGTTACTTTTCCATATGTTCTTGTGGAGAAAATCAAAAATGTGCCTATCAACCCGCCGACAATTGCCACAATCGCAATTCCTACCAGCAGTTCAACCAGCGTAAATCCTTTATTATCATATATCCCGCATTTTCTGATTTCACAATACTTCTTTGAAGATTTCCTGTGGCTCACTTTGTTTTCCTCCTCCCTGCTTTTGCTTACTGTATCTCATGTCTGCCGGTGGCAGCACTTATTTTTATCTGCATATCACGGTCTGACAACTTCAAATGTATACCAGTATAATAGCTTTCCACGCTGTTTACCTTTACGGTCTTAACTGCTCCGGTACTTCTGTCATAGAGAAATTCTGCCGCACTGCTTAAATTACTCTCACTGCCCTCATTGGATAATGTAACATCAGATACTGCTGTCCCGTCTTTTCCTTTATAACTTAGCGTAATCGTCAGCGGTTCTTTTCCAAGTGAATACTTTTCCAGCACCTTGTCCTCAGTTACACGGTAAATATTTCCGTCCCGGCAGGATTCCTTTATCATTGCTGCATAATATTCTCCATTTAATTCATAGACAATAAGACCTGCAGTATCACTCTTACTCATAGACTGAACCATAGCTTTATCCAGTGCCGAATCCAGTCTTTCCGCAGCATGACGCAGTTTCCATCCATTCTGTGAGCCGGTAAGGAGAAACGCTCCCACAGAAATAATTGCAAGAATCGCCACGGTAACAATCAGCTCTACCATCGAAAATCCACTATTCTTTTTTCCGCTTATACGATTCCCTTTCTGCATCTTATCTTTACTCCTTTGACCAGTTCTGATAGGTTACAAGCTTCGTTACATCCACGGCATCCTCTCCGGTATATGCCTTTCCAATACTGCCTACATAGTACTGGCTGTTCTTCAATACCTGTGACAGAATATAGGTATCTGACCCCTTCTTATATTCGGCATTCTGAATGACTCTGGCAGCATCCTGCATATCAGATGACACTGTTGAGCTGCTGCTTCCCGGCATGCCAAAGGTCACCTGGCCACCACTTAAAATTGTGCCGGAGTAATCTGCTGTAACGTTCACATCTCCGGTTGCAATGATAAGCGGTACATTCTTTCCACCCAGAAATGAAGCATCCACCTCCAATGCTGATGCACCTTCATTATCTGTTACGTATGCCACCTGCCGGACTCCATCCCCATCGGTAAATTCAAATTCTACTGCTCCGGATGTGCCGGTAATTTTTTTCAGTCCGTCTACATCCACCAGATTTTCAAATACAGTGGCTGCTTTCTGCTCCGTTGTAAGCCTCTCATAATCCTTTGTCAGTGAAATATTATAAGAAGCATACATATCCTGCCAGCCGCTCTGCAGTCCGGCATAATAACCATCCTCGTAAATATCGTCTAATCCATTACTTATGGTTGTCGGCTCAATGGTTCGGATTCCTTTTGTATCCCAGACAAGAATGCTTCCGTTGGTAATCTTCTCCACAGTGCTGCTCTCCCGGATAGATAATTCTGCGTCATCCACATAAAGAGACAGGTACTGCTGCCTTGTGGCTGCATGGTCTGCATCATTGTAGTATGCAAGGTCAAATGCCGCTGCTTCCTTTGCATTCTCGAATTTTAAGAAATAATAAACCAGACCATCTTTATATAATGGTGTGATATCAAAAGCATGATAATTTTTTAACACTTCATAATTAATATATTTTTCCGGAGTTGCTGCAAAATCACTCTTTGCCATAAAATCTTCCGCTACCGTTGTGGGATTGGTAGTCTTTATAAGAAAACAGTCTGCCGGTGCAAGATATGCCGTCTGGCTGCTCTTTACAGCCAGGGACTCTCCCATCATGGCATTGCCGCTTCCGATATAGGCATTTCCTGCTAGCATCAGTGTCTTTAATCCATTCATGCGGATACTTGCCTTGCCACTGTCTGCAATTCCATTGATAATCATGGCACTGCTGTATGCTGCCTTATTGGCATTGACTTCTTCTGTAACTACAGATGCCGCTGCCTTGGCAGTTTCCGGATTACCGTAGCCATAATATTCTCCACGCAAGGTAACATCACCGCTTCCGGTAATCGTCAAATCATCCGATACATATGTACTGCCGGATAAGGACAGGGCTGCGTTGCTGTAAACATTGAGATTATCTGCCCATATCGTAGCTTTGGTATCCGTTGTAAAAGAACCTTTATTTTCTACCGTAAGTCCGCCTCTGGTAATCAGCGTCTTGCGCAGTCCAAGCATTACACTTCCACTGTTATCAATGTGGAATCCATTCCGGTCACTGCTGCTCCCGGTATAATAATCGCCTGCGTATACATTGCCATTCATGGTAAGTGTACGGTTTCCATTGTTTACCCAGACACCTTCATCTGCTACCACACAGTAATTCAGCAAATCCGGTACTGATGTTGACTGGATAAAGTTTACCTGTGGATAGCTTAATACCAGATCTGTATCTACAACTGACTCATAAGCATCTGCATCCTTATAAGAAAGCTCCAGATTCATAATCACAAGACCGGACTGTGTTACCACAAAATCTGCATCTTTGCCATCCTGTGTTGTAAGTCTGGCTCCGGTACCGGTTGCTGCTTCATAACGGTGGGACGCACCGATATAATTCTCAAGATAGCCGATATCATAATGGGTATCATCCATGGTCTGCCCGATTTTCTTCTTTAACTCCTTCCGGTACAATTCCCGGAAGGTGCTCTGGCGCACAGCATCCTGATAACTGCTGGCAGAATATTGAGACATAACAGAAAGATATGCCTTGGTTGCTGCATCTGCTACATCCTGCTGCAGACCGGTACGTATCTCATCCATTGCTGCTTCTGCATCATAGAAATTATCCGCAGACTTCTTATATACTGACTTCATCTGTATATTCATCAGAGAAAGCGACAGTACTATAACCACCAGTATGCTTACCAGTGCCACTGTTCCAATGACCATGACCAGTGACATTCCTCGATTGTCCCGTGATTTCTTCCATCTGTTCATTGTTTTCCCGCCTTACTTCATTGCCGTTCCTGTTAAGGTAATTGATTTTTCCGAATCTACCGGTTTAACGGTTACTTCTACTGTATAAAGTCTGGCTGCATCTGCCTTTGCAGCCTCGCCCATCTTCTGAAAACCAAAGGCGCTTTTAGCTGTAGCTGCTGTAATACTGCTTCCATTTCGTTCTATACTGCCGATGTCTGTCTTATCATCTACAGAAAGATTTGTATGAATCTGTGTTGCTGCCACTGTTGATGGAGCACTTTCTATAATACTGACTGCAAGTGGTGTATCCTGCGAGCCCTGACGGATAAGATATACATCAACCGGAATATCCTGTCTGTTTTCGATTACCACCTTCTCCTGCGTTCTGTACATATCACCGGCTGTTCGAAGTGCCGGAATATAGCACACATAAAGACTTCTGAGATCTGCTCCGGTCAGCACCGAATCAAATATGGTCAGGGTCTGGGGTGTTCCGATTGTATTTCCGGAAGCATCACTGTATGTTACCGTCTGGGTAACGGTATATCTGCCGTGATTTTCCTTTACTGCAAAGCGGTATTCCGTTCTGCATGCATTCAGCAGTTCTTCCGCCTTCATGCCCAGCGAATCCGCATTTTCATCTATTATGTCAAATCTTGCATTCTTGTCCTCTACATAAACAGCATCCCGGCTGTCATCCATAACAGAAATCTCCGGGATACCCTGTGCATTATATGCTTTTTCATCCGTACCATCCAGATAGGTCTCCTGCGATGGTGTCATTACTGCCTTAACATCATATGCCCTGCCATCAAAGCTGTAATTGCTATACTCAGCCTCATAAACAGGAAGATCCACACCATCTATCGCAACCGTGTCTCCCGATTTCACACCATAGCCTTCAACACCTGCTGCTTTTATTTCTTCCATAATATTTTCAGCCAGCGTAGTCGCATTTAAATTCTGTCTTGCCCTGACATTGGTCTGGGCAGATGTTACAAATGCTTTCAGTAAAGGAACTGCACACAGTACGAGAATCGCTACTGCAATCAGAATTTCCACTAATGAAAATCCCCGGTTATTTAAATTACGATTTAATTTATATTTTAACTTTCTGCTATTATAACCGCTCATACTGTCTCTGCTCCTTTCTGCTTTTCACATATTCTTCTATACTGTCCGGCTTTTCTTACCGCCCGGTATCTGTTCCTGTGGTATCTGTTGTCCCTGTGGTACCTGTTGTTCCTGTAGTACCTGTTGTTCCTGTGGTACCTGTTTTTCCTGTGGTACCTGCTGTTCCTGTAGTACCTGTTTTTCCTGTGGTATCTTCCGTACCTGCGGCATCCGATGGAGCTGACGGAGTAATCGTTCCCGTTCCAAAAATATCATCTGTTCCTAAGGATACCCCATCAATAGTTAACGGTTCATATGGTTTCTCACTTCCGTAAAGATAATACATATTTACCGTCATGTTTCCTTTCAGTTTCCCGGTCTCTTCATCCGGACCGAAGCTTGCTGTATCCACAGACATCTTGAAATTATTCTTCTTTAATCCACGCAGGCAGTTCTTAAGCTGTGTATAATCACAGTCACAGTCAAGATTTACCACGGTACGATATAACAATTTACCATCATCTGCCGGATTGCTTCCATCTTCATTCATTTCACAAACCATTTCGTCCGTCTGAAGACCTACGCCGGTAACATGAAAGCCATACTCTTTTTCAAGGCTTCTGGCAAACATAATCTTATCCTCCGAACGGATCTCTGATGGAATTGCATCCATTACCTCCTGCATTTCCTGTGTCATGGAATCTGTATATGCCTTATAAGTCTCTTCGTTCTGCTTCATGGTCTGCATAACCTTTACTTCTCCACGCACCTCATCTACCTGGCTCTTTAAATTTTCATTTGCCTTCTGGACATTCAGATATCCAAACTGGTAGATTAAGAAAAATAATACTATGCCGCCTAATACAAATATCAGTTTTAATTCCCTGTCGTTTACTTTCTTATTTTCCTTATTCATTGTCTGCCTCCCCACTTTCGGTACTGCCTTCCATATCCGGATAAATATACTGGTCACCATTCATATAGGTCTCGACATCTTCTTCCGGTGTGGTCTCGGTATCAATGGAATCATCTGCTGTACCATTTACATAGGTACACATCACTGAAAATGTTACCGTAATTTTACCGTTCTCATCTGTGGATTCTGTAATTCCGTTGGTCGTTACACTGCGGAAAGCATCGAAGGTTGCAAGATTCTGCAAGATCTTTGCTGCTTCTTCCTTTGTAGATACTTCAATGTCCATGGAAATTCCCTCTCCATTACTGGTAAGGCTTGTTACCTTTACACCGGATGGGAATTTTTCTTCCATTTCTTCAATGGCATCTGCCAGTGCATCACTGACTGTCTCTGTCTTGCCATTCATTTTTGTCACATCATCATACTGGCTCTTGGTATCCACATATGCATTATAAATATCCTGTATATATTCCAGTTCATCCTTCTGCTTATTCAGGTTATTCAGTTCATGGGATAATGCAATTCTCTGCACTCCGGATAATGCCAGCAATATCACAGCACATGCCACACAAAGCAGACCAATCAGCTTTGCTGCAAACAATTCGCGTTTTTTCTTCTCCTCTATAATCTTTGCAGTCTGTGCCGAACCAAACACGAAGTCTAATGGCTGTATTGCTGCTCCATAGCAGGCTTCATACATGGCATCCAATCTGCCTCCGGATGTACGGAAACCGTTTAAAACATCTTTTTCCTGCAAATGTACCGGAAGATTCAATTCCAGGGACATCAGTCTGTCCAGTCCCTTGATATAAGCTCCGTTACCAATCAGGAAACACTCTTTTACTTCTGCCCCATTATTTCTGGACTGATAATAATCTAATACCCGCCGGATATTGCCAATCATCGGACGCAGTGCTTCTACCGCTTCTGCCCGCATGGCATTTATGGCATCTTCCGGTGCCGCCTGGTTTGCATCCAGACAGTCTGTCTGCTGTAATATATCCATTGCTGCCGGATACTGTTCCTTCGGGAAAAGACCGGAATCCACTACAACCTTCTCTACTTCTTCAAAGCCATAAAATACTGTTCTTTGTAATACAACCATTCCCTGATTGATAATCGTAATCATGGTTGCATTATTGTCTAATTTTACAGAACAGCAGATATTATTTCCTACTGCTTTATGCATCATCTGGAAAATACTGTTTCCCACATAGTCAAGTGCGGTAAGTTCCAGGGAGCAGAAATCTGCCAACGCTTCATAAGACTGCACCAGATCTCCCGGCACAGCAAATACATATAATTTTCTCTTCTTTACCGTGTCCTGCTGTACCACACCTTCATTCCGGTATACCAGCTGATACCGAGATAAATCTACCGGGAAGAAATCTGCTGAATTTGTATTCAAGAAATCCTTGATACGGTTTTCTTTTATCATCGGAATCAGCACTTCACGGCTTGCTATCTTACCGGAATTAACTACGAATAAAGTTTTCCGTGTCTTAATCTTATTTGCATCCAGAAGCTTATGTAAGGCTGTGCGGAATTCCTCACTCTTACGCACACCGGCTTCTCCAATTACACCTACCGGAGTCTGAAAGCTAAAGCTTCGATATACTTTCGGATTCTTCACCCGGTAATCCATCTCCAATACATGGGTTACATCAACACCTATTTCTATACTTAATATCTTCATCCTTCACTCACCTTTCGTGATTATAACTGGAAAGCATACCTATGCTTCATACACTTTCCACTTATAATCACTCTTTTCTACATAAAAAGTCCCAGATACCAGTCTATCATCCCATTCCCCCACAGGGCGGCAATAAATATCCCGACCGATAAATATGGACCCAGCGCCAGCATTCTGCCGGCACCACAGACCTTCATCCGGAACAGATGCACCACAGAGCCCGCAATACATCCCATCACAAATGCAAGAATAATCAACTTCCATCCGAGAAGCAGCCCGGCAGCCGCCATCAGCTTGATGTCTCCACCACCGATTGCTGCTCCTCTGGTAAGAAGTGATAATAACAGCAAGAACAAGCTTACTGCAAAGAAACCAATCATCAAGGTTCCTCTGTCCCCTTTTCCAAATACGCACCGGATAACCCCCAGTACAAACAGGAACACATTGATTCCAAAAGGAATCTCATAGGTGCGGTAATCTATCACACTAAGTACGATTAACGCAGAAGTCATAAGGCAGTATAAAATACTGTCCCAGCTAAAATCTGTTGCATAAAATACAACTACATAAAGGATTCCATTGAGTGCTTCGACGATAGGGTACTGCTTTGACAGCTTCGAACCACAGTAACGGCATTTTCCCTTTAAAAAAAGATAACTGAACAGTGGCACTAAATCATACCATTTCAACCGGTGCCCGCAGCTCATACAGTGGGAACTCTCCCGGACGATATCTTCTTTCTGCGGTATCCGGTAGATACAGACATTTAAGAAGCTTCCGATGACAATTCCATATATGAAAATAAATACTGTGATGAGTGCAAGCATTGGTGTCATGGTATGTAGTGTCCTTTCTTAACTCAGTGGATTATTTTTTCCACTTATCTGCATCTTTACCTTCGATGGATGGAGATATCTTGGTATCGGTAGTAGCACTATATGCTGAACCATCCGAGCTTTCTGGTGCAAGATATACAGCAACCGTACCCTTGTCATCACAGCTATACATAAATTTATAGGTGGAATCTACTTTACATGTAGGTGCTGCTTTTCCCATATCTAATGCCTCTGCAACAGCAGCTGTTACTTCATGCTTGTTTCCATCATAAGTCATACCTGTTGGTGCTGTTCCCTGAGAATCTGCGTACTGAGCTGCTACTGCATTGTAGATATTCTCTGCCTGCTGGATATCTCCGGATACTTTGGAGCTGCTGATGTACTTAACAAACTGAGGAATTAAGATTCCTGCTAAGATTGCCATGATGGCAATAACGATGATTAACTCAACTAATGAAAAGCCTTTGTTGTTCTTTCTGTTTCTAATCTTGTTCATAATGCTATTCTCCTTCTTGTATAAATATAAATATTTTATCTTAAAACTCCGCCCCTATTACGGAATCTTAATTCGTTTTACATGTTGCCGAGCTGGTTGTACATGGAAAGCATCGGCGCATATATTGCTGCAATCAGAATTACTACGATAATTGCCATTACTACGATAATCATTGGTTCCATTGCCGCCATAACCGTCTGGGTGGTCATCTCAACCTCTTCATCATAATAATCTGCCAGCTTGTCTAACATGCCCTCAATATCACCGGTTTCCTCACCGATAGAAAGCATGTGGATTACCATAGGCGGAAACAGTCCGCCCTTCCGCAGCGGTTCTGATAACGGAACACCCTTTGCCACTTCCTCTCTTGCTGACTGCAATTGCAGCTGGAAATGACGGTTCTTCATCAGCTTGGTGACTGCATCAATTCCATGGATCAATGGAATTCCTGCATACATTAAAGTACTTAATGTACGGGCAAACTGTGAAGAATATGTCTTTATGTTTAACTTGCCAAACATTGGAAGCTTCATGGCTATTTTACCAAAGAACAGCTTTCCGCTCTCTGTCTTGCGCCATTCCCGGATACCAAGCACAATCAGCAGGATTCCTCCCACAAAAAGATACCAGAATTTTGTAATTACATGGCTCATGCTCATCATTGCCCGGGTGATGCCCGGCAGCTGCATGCCTGCCTGCTCAAAGGTTGCTGCATATCCCGGTATTACCTTTACTACCATCAGAATGACGATTAATACTGCCACAATCAGCAGTACCACCGGATAAGCCAGTGATTTTTTCATTAAGCCGGACAGTTTTGCCGTCTTATCAAACTGCACTGCCATACGGCTGAAGGAAAGCTCGATATTACCGGAGGTCTCTCCTGCCGCCACCATATTCACTAGCATTTCCGGGAAAATCTCTCCCTGATGTCCCATGGCTTCGGATAGTGTCTGTCCTTTCTCCACTTCGGTACGCACTTCATGAAGTGCAGCGGAAAGCCTCTTATTTTCCGTCTGTTCCTCTAACATTCCAAGGGCATCAATTACCGTAACCCCGGCTTCTATCATACTGACAAACTGCCGGCAGAACACGCTTAAATCCCTTGGTTTTACTTTCCGCCCAAAGCTTAATTTAACGTCCTTTTCTAACAATCCGACTTCCTTTATGGATATTAAAGTAAGTCCGTTTTTCTTAAGCCGGGCTGCTGCCTTGTCCTGATTTTCTGCATCAATGGTTGCCTTCTTCTCTTTTCCCATGGCATCCACTGCTATATATGAATAACTGGGCACCTTCTCATCCCCCTTACAGTATATTTATCGGTTAAATTTCAAATTTGTTAACCATTTTTCTCATTCTACGGTATCCACGGAAGCTGCTGTTAACAGTTTCCTGCAGATGCTCCGCAGTTTAGAATAGCGTTACCTTCTGCTGCATAACTGCCGGCTCCTGTGCAAAACTTACGGCATCTTCTGCTGATATCTTATTCTGCATATAAAGGTCATAAATGGCATCATCCATTGCCTGCATGCCAAGCTTCTTGCTGGTCTGTATCATAGACTGTATCTGGAAGCTCTTTCCTTCACGTATCAGGTTACGGATTGCCGGAGTGGCAAGCATGACCTCGTAAGCCGCCACACGTCCACCGCCTTCCTTTGGAAGAAGCTGCTGAGCGATAATTCCTTCAATAACACCTGACAGCTGTATCCTGGTCTGCTGCTGCTGATGCGGTGGAAACACGTCAATGACACGGTCAATGGTTGCTGCTGCACTGTTGGTATGCAGGGTTGAAAATACCAGATGTCCGGTCTCTGCCGCCGTAATCGCAATACTGATTGTTTCCAGGTCACGCATCTCCCCCACCAGAATTACATCCGGGTCTTCACGCAATGCGGCGCGAAGTGCTGACGCATAACTCTTACTGTCGTAACCGATTTCCCTCTGCAATACAATTGACTTGCTGTGAGGATGCAAATACTCAATCGGGTCTTCCAGTGTAATAATTGTCTTAGCATATGTTTCGGAAATAATATGTATCAAAGACGCCAGTGTGGTAGATTTACCACTTCCGGTCGGTCCTGTTACCAATACCAGTCCACGCTTGCGGTTGGTCAGGTCAACCACAGATGGTGGAATACCCAGCCGCTTTGCTTCCGGTATCTCAAACGAGAGTATACGGAGTGCTACCGCGTAAGTACCTCTCTGACGGAACACATTAAAACGCACCCTGTGAAAGCCTGCGATAGAATACGCAAAATCCAGTTCTCCATTTTCCTTCAGCTCTGCCTTCTGCTCTTCCGTCAACAGCGGTTCTATCATTTCTTCTATTTCAAATGGTTTTATCTTCTCATCTGATGCAGGAACCAGTTCTCCATCAATCCGGAACATCACCGGGCTTCCCGGTGCAAGATGGATATCGGATGCTCCTTTTTCATTTCCTTCCCGCAAAAACATTTCTATTCTGTTCATTGTAAAATCCCCAGTTCTCCTTAATCCTCAGCAGATACTCCCACCAGCTCTGACACAGAAGTAATTCCTTCTAAAACTTTACGTCTGGCTCCCGCTGCAAGAGTTTCCATTCCATTTTCTACTGCCAGATGTTTGATTTCGGCAGTGGAAGCATCTTTTGCTATGGCATTTTTCATTTCTGTGTTGATTTCCATCATCTCATAGACACCGATTCTGCCCTTATATCCTGTATTGGCACACATCGGGCAGCCCTTTGCTTCAAAAATCATCGTCTCATCCAAATCATCCAGATTCAGAAGCTTGCGCTCATATTCAGTCGGCTTATGCGGCTGTTTACAGTTCGGACAAAGTCTCCGCACCAGACGCTGGGCAATCACTCCGATTACGGAATCTGCAAGAAGATATCCCTCTACGCCCATATTTAACATTCGGGTAATGGTTCCTGCCGCACTGTTGGTATGCAGGGTACTTACTACCAGATGTCCGGTAATAGAAGCCTGTACCGCAATCTCTGCAGTTTCTTCGTCTCGGATCTCTCCAATCATGATAATATCCGGATCCTGTCGCAGGATTGAACGCAGTGCAGATGCAAAGGTCATATCCGCTTTGGCATTTACCTGTACCTGATTGACGCCGTCCAGATTCGCCTCTACCGGGTCTTCTACTGTGATAATATTAATATCCTCTGTATTCAGTTCAGAAAGTGCTGTGTAAAGCGTCGTTGATTTACCACTTCCGGTTGGTCCTGTTACCAAAAGGATTCCATTCGGATGCTTTAACATACGGTCAAAGCTTTCCAGCTCCCCCGGGGTAAATCCAAGTTCCCTCTTATCCTTGGTCAGTGCTTTCTTCTGTGCAAGACGAAGTACACACTTCTCTCCATAAACCGTTGGCAGGATTGATACACGGATATCGTATTCCACACGGTCTACCACAAGGGTAATTCGTCCATCCTGTGGTTTTCTTTTTTCTGATATATCCATGCCGCCAATAATCTTGATACGTGCTGTAATTGCATTCAGAAGCCGGATGTCGTAGCTCGCCTTCTCATATAACACACCATCAATCCTGTAGCGGATTCTTACACGGCTTTCCAATGCTTCTATATGTATATCACTGGCACGCTGTCTTGCTGCCTGCTCAATCATGGCATTTACCAGAAGGACAATCGGGGAATTTGCAATATCTTCATCATTCTCCTTCTCCTGTTCCCTCTGCTCTTCCTGCCGGCGCTCCAGTGCATATGCCTCAGCCACCTTCCTTGCTTCACTGCTTCCATAGAAACGGTCAAGGGTAAGCATAATATCATGGGTTGTGGCAATTACCGGTGCGACCTGCAGATTAGTAATAATAGAAAAATCATCAATTCCACGCATATCCATCGGGTCGGCCATTGCCACACGGACTTCATTCATATTATTCGGTGAAAAGCCAATTGGTACCATGACATATTTTCTCAGAACTGCCACGTCTACCAGCTTTAGCACATTTTCTTCTATCTGTATTCCACTAAGCGAGACTATTTCCAGTCCAAGCTGGCTTGACAGTGCCTTAGCAATATCCGTCTCATTGGTATAACCCAGCTCTACCAGAACCTCACCCAGCCGCTTTGTAGTCCCCTTTTTCTTCTCTAATGCATCTGAGAGCTGCTCATCTGTAATAATCTGTTCCTCAATCAGCATATCCCCCAGACGTTTCTTCTGTCTGCTTTCCATTCTCTGCCACTCTCCAAATCATTTTTCACATATCATGATGTGACAAAAATCATCATTATTTTATTATAGCCATTCTTTACATGCTTTTCAACAAAATTTCTTTTTCTATTCGTTTTTTTCGTTATTTTTTGTCTATTTTTTATGTTTTAAGTAAAATTCAGGGATAGACAACTATCTCTTTTTCACAAAAAGCACTGTCTATCCCATACTACTTCTATATCAGACATTAAAACAGCTTCCACCGATAAACTCACGGATAATCGAATTGTTATTGATATTATCCGCCGGTACCGGAAGGAAATAATCTAAGAACTTCAGCAGCCGCTTCGCTTCAAGATACTCCGGGCAATCCCGTTCAATTGCAAACAACAATGGCTCTGCATACTGTTTCAGCACAGCAAGCTCATAAATTAAAGCTGAATTAAACATTACATCTGCACCTTCCTGAAATGGGAAGATATTTTTTTCTTCTCCCCGCCTTACCGAATCCCACATGGCAATGGTCTCCCTCGCTGATGTAGCCCTGGTTCTTGCATCCCTTACAATTCTCCGGATCAGTCTGCCATCTGTCGTCGGCAAGCAGTTATGTTCATCAATATCCAGCTGGGTCAGCGCACTGATATAAATACGGAATTTGCTTTCCTGCGGCAGAGAGTAGGAAAGCCTGTCATTCAGTCCATGGATGCCTTCAATAACAAGTACATCTTCCTCTCCAAGCTGCATCATTCTGCCTTTTTCTTCCCGCTTTCCGGTTTTAAAATTAAATACCGGCAGTTCTGTTGCATCTCCGTTTAAAAGACTTGTCATATCATTGTTAAAACGGTCAATATCCAATGCCTCCAGGCATTCGAAATCCAGTTTTCCATCTGCATCTTTCGGTGTCTTATCCCGGTCTACATAAAAATCATCCAGCGGAACCGGATGCGGTTTCATGCCATGGGCGGCAAGCTGTATGGACAGCCTGTGGGAAAACGTTGTCTTCCCGGAAGAGGACGGACCTGCTATCATAATGAATTTCTTATGATGTCCCTCTTTAATCTGCTCTGCCAGCTGTCCTATTTTCTGTTCCATCAGGGCTTCCTGTATCAGAATAATTTCCTGTATTCTGCCTGCAGAAACTGCATCATTCAAAGCTCCTATGGTTCCTACTCCCATGGTATGTCCCCACTCTGACGCTTCTTCCAGTGTCAGGTACAGTTTATCCGATGGAACAAAAATATCCACCTTCCTGGTATCTTTTCCCGGAAAGAGCAGCATAAAACCTTCTTTATATAATGTCAGGTCAAAATATTTCAGATAACCGGTAGACGGCACCATATATCCATAGAAATAATCTTTGTAATGATCCAGCTCATAGATATTGACCCTTGAGCTTCTCCGGTAGCGGAACAGTCTTTCTTTATCGGTCATTCCCAGTCTCCGGAAGAGTTCTACTGCATCTGCCGTCGGCAGACTATGCTTTTCAATCGGAAAATCGGCTTCTACCAGACGCTGCATCTCCTGCTTTAAATCCCTTAACATCTGTTCATCGACAGCTACCCATTCTGCCTGCTCTGATGCTCCGTTCTTTTCCTCATTCCGCTTCAGTTCGCAATAATATCCCTGGGCAATGGAATGCATGATGCGGACCGTAATCTTTTCTTCCCCATAAAGATTATGCACTGCCTTCTGCATCAGCAGCGCCGTACTTCTCCGGTATGCTTTCCTGCCATCCTTGTCTGCCGTTGTAATAAAGGTAAGATTTCCCGATTCTGCCTTCTCACGCAGCTCCCGCAGGCGGTTGTTCACCAGCACCAGGACAATATCATCCGGAAACTGTTTCTGATATTCCTTGGCAAGCTGCTTGTATGTGGTTTCCGGCACATACTCCCTTACGTTTCCATGAATATTAATTCTACATTTAACTTCTCCCATAGTAGTCCCCCATTTCTTTGATTACTATTTATACAATATAGGAAAACGGAGATTGTAACTTCTGGCTGTATATGTTCAGTTCCGGTAATCTCTCCTTGAAATATTCTGCCATATAGGTTACAAAAATATGCTCCAATCCATAATGTCCTGCATCTAAGATACTTAAGCCTCTGGCTGCTGCGTCGATTCCCGTATGGTGGTCAATATCTCCTGTTATCAACACCTGGGCACCCTTTGCAATCGCTTCATCCACTTCACTCTTTCCGGAGCCGGGACAAATTGCTGCACGCTGTACCATGCGGCTGGTATCACCAAATACTTTTACTGCTTCTGTCTGAAACCGGCTTTTTACAATCCTGCCGCAATCCCCTAGACTTATCTCCTCTGGCAGCATTCCCACTTTGCCGATACCACAGGATTTTCCCTGCCACTCCCCGGTTACTTCCAATGGTTCTGTCTCCATTAGTTCCAGGTAATCTGCTGCAAGGTCCGCCATGACGCAGATATCAAAATTCGTATGCATCGCACAGTAAACCATATCCTGCTGTGCCAGTCCGTAAATTCTTCTGCCGATAAAATCACTGGTAAGAATATTTTTTATTCCACCAAAGATTAACGGATGATGCGTCAGTATCATATCAGCCTTAAGTTCTTTTGCTTCCGCAATTACTTCATCGGTTGCATCCACCGCCAGATAGATACTGTTTATCTCTTTCTCCCATCTGCAGACCTGAAATCCTGGATTATCCCATTCACAGGCCATTGCTACAGGAGCAAGTGTCTCTAATATTTCCCGTATCTGTTCACACTTCATATATTTTCTCCCATGATACGCTCTGCTTCTTCTATCATTGCAAGTTTCTCTTGCAGTTCTTTCTGCCGTTCAAAGCGTCTTGTACTGCCATCTTCTTTCTGCTGCAATTCATCCTGTTGCGTTGCAGATTGTTGCAGCAATTCTGGTTTCTGCAATACAGTTTGCTCCGGCATAAGCTTCTGGATTTCAAGTTTCTTTAAGATTTCCGAGAACTGCTGTCTCTGTTTTATTAAATATTGTTTTAATATTTCATTTTTTGTCTGTAATAAATATCCACCATAACGAAAAGCAACATCCGTCAACGGTGCTGCTTTTCCCGGTACACATCTTAACATCACGTAATATTTGCCTTCTTCTTCCACCATATCTTCTTCTTCAATGTGAAAGCCTTCCGCATAAATATAACGGCGTACCTCTTCTATTTCAGACTGTGGCTGTAACACAAGATTATTCATCTTCTTCCAGACTTCCGGATGCTCTGCAAGAATCCGTTTCGTCAACGCTCCACCCATTCCGGCGATTACCACGCCATCGGCTTCAGATGGAGCCAGTGCCGTAAGTCCATCGGACAATCTGGTTTCTATGTAATCTTCTAAATGAACTTCCCGGATATGCTCCTCTGCCCGAAGAAGCGGCCCCCGGTTCACATCCATTGCAATGGCATGCCCAATACATTCTGACTGAATCAGATAAATCGGAACATAACCATGGTCACATCCTACATCTGCAAGGCAGGTGGTATTCTGAACCAATGCTGCAACTGCCTGCATTCTTTTTGAAAGTTTATTCATATATTACTCCAGATAGTCCTTTAATTTGCGGCTTCTGCTTGGATGACGCAGTTTACGGAGTGCCTTTGCTTCAATCTGACGGATACGCTCCCTGGTTACATTGAATTCTTTTCCAACTTCTTCCAGTGTACGGGCACGTCCATCTTCCAGACCAAAACGAAGGGTTAATACCTTCTGTTCCCGCTCGGTCAGTGTTCCAAGCACTTCCTCTAACTGCTCTTTTAACAGGGTAAATGCTGCTGCATCAGCAGGTACCGGTACATTATCATCCTGAATGAAGTCTCCTAAATGGGAATCTTCCTCTTCACCAATCGGGGTCTCTAAAGAAACCGGCTCCTGGGAAATCTTTAAGATTTCACGTACACGGTCTACCGGCATATTCATTTCTGCTGCAATCTCTTCCGGGGTCGGTTCACGTCCCAACTCCTGCAGTAACTGTCTGGAAACGCGGATCAGTTTGTTGATTGTCTCAACCATATGAACCGGGATACGGATGGTTCTTGCCTGGTCTGCAATGGCTCTTGTGATTGCCTGACGAATCCACCATGTTGCATAGGTAGAGAACTTATAGCCTTTCCGGTAATCGAATTTCTCAACGGCTTTAATCAGACCTAAGTTACCTTCCTGAATCAGGTCTAAGAATAACATACCACGTCCTACATAACGTTTTGCAATACTTACCACCAGACGAAGGTTGGCTTCTGCCAGACGTTTCTTTGCTTCCTGGTCTCCTAATTCCATTCTCTTTGCCAGCTCGATTTCTTCTTCTGCACTTAAAAGAGGTACTTTACCGATTTCCTTTAAATACATACGGACCGGATCCTCAATAGACACGCCGTCCGGTACCGATAAATCAATCTTTTCTACCTCTACCTCGTCTTCGTCATCTAAGATAATATCGTCATCGATATCGTCATCATCCATGATTCGAAGCACATCAATGTTATTGGTCTCAAGGAAGTCTAGGATTTTCTCAAACTCATCTGCATCCAGTTCCATGTCCTTGAAGAACTCGCTGATTTCCTGATACTCAAGGCTGTTCTTTTTCTTCTTTGCCAGTGCAAGGAGTTCCTGGAGTTTTTCCTGCAATTTTGCTTTTTTCTCCTCAATGCTCATCTTTTCGTCTTTTGCTGCCGGAGCACTTTTTGCAGCTTTTGTTGTCTTTTTCGTAGTCTTTTCCATCTTTTCATCCATTTTCTTGTTCATCCTCTCATGATTCGTCATATAAACGGGACTAAATAGTATTTTGTCCTCAATCTATAGAAATATGCATTTTCTCCATATTCTGCAAGGTTCTCTTATCTGCCACAAGCTGTTGCAAGCCCTGCATATCCGTAGGTTCTAAGTGCGCCGAACGATAGGAGATGCTGTTATCCTTCACCCGCAGAATCGTCTCTTTTAACGCCTTATCCCTCTCTGCAGCAGAATCCACTTCATGGATTCTCGCATGGAAGAGCTCTGCAACTTCCCGCTGTTCCTCTTCTTCTGCAAATAAACTGATAATCTGTGCCGGATTGACAGTACCCGACTTCTTCTGCTCGTAGAGAAGCTCTGCCACCTTACGGAAAATGTCTTCCGTAAAATCTTCCGGTGTAATGATATCTTTGATTTTATCGTACAAATTATCATATTCTATGAGCCAGGTCAAAAGCAATTTCTGGGACTGCTTCATGCCGTCCTCTTTCTTATGCTTCTTCTCATTCAGCCCACTCTTAAGCGGTGTCCGCTCTTTTACAAGTCCTCCCTGGGTGCCCAGCTGGTTTACCAGATTCCGGAGTGCTTCAAAGCTCATATGATATTTATCCGCCACAGCTTCCATATAATTGTTCCGTTCCAGTTCCGTGGTAAAATCAAGCAGTTTCTTTGCAACTTCTGTCTGGAATGCGGTCTTTCCTTCCGGGTCCTTCATATCATATTTCTGCTCTAAAATCCTGATTTCAAACATAAAGCTGTTTTCTGCCGCATCAATCCTCTTCTGGTATTCTTCCGCTCCAAGTGCCTTGATGAATTCATCCGGGTCTTTGTACGGCTTCATGTTGATGACTTTGGCTGTCAGCCCTACTTCTTTTAAAATCGGGATTGCACGAAGTGCCGCCTTAATTCCGGCACCGTCGCTGTCAAAGGTAAGATAAACCTCCTTCGTATATCGTTTCAGCAGACTGGCATGTCCACTGGTAAACGCGGTTCCTAAGGATGCCACTGCATTGTCAAAGCCTGCCTGATGCAGCGCAATTACATCCATATAGCCTTCACATAAGAGCATCTGCGGTTTCTTGGTCTGTCTTGCAAAGTTCAATGCATACAGATTCCGGCTCTTATCAAAGACTTTGGTCTCCGGCGAATTCAGATACTTCGGTTCGCCATCCCCCATGACTCGTCCACCAAATCCGATTACTTTATTATGCACATCCATAATCGGAAACATGGCACGATTCCAGAATTTATCATGTCCGCCCCGGACTTCGTCAATGGACACAAGACCGGATTCCTTTAAGATTGCATCATCATATCCAAGTTTTCTTAAATAACGGTACAAATCATCACTGTATTTATCCGAATAGCCAAGCCCAAACTTCTGCATGGTGGCATCCGATAATTCTCTCTTTTTAAAATATTCATACGCCTGTTTTCCGTGTTCGCTCCGCAGCAGCATATAATAATATTTGCCGGCTGCCTTGTTAATCTCTAACAGAATCTGGCGTTTGTCTGCTTCTTTCTTTGCCTGGGCACTCATTTCCTGCTTCGGCAGTTCGATTCCGGCACGCTCTGCCAATGCTTCCATCGCTTCCGGGAATGAAAAGTTCTCATACTGCATCAGAAAGGTAAATACATTTCCGCCTGCTCCGCATCCAAAGCAATAATACATCTGCTTATTCGGTGATACGGAAAAAGAACCGGTCTTTTCATTATGGAAGGGGCACAGTCCAAAATACGTGCTGCCTTTTTTTGTCAACCGTACATATCCGGAAATCACATCTACAATATCATTTCTGGAACGTACTTCTTCTATTAATTCATCTGAATAATATGCCATTCCTTAATTCACCTGCCAAGCCTTCGGTACAAAATATTCTGAGAATTTGGCAATTGCATACTGGTCGGTCATTCCTGCGATATAATCACATACTACCCGTTCTTCCTCTTCGCCTTCCGCAATCATATCGGTATACTGCGCCGGCATTGTCATCGGATGTTCCATATAATATGTAAACAGTTTGCTGAGTAATCCTTCTGCCTTTGTCTCTTCTCCTTTGGCAATGGGATTGGTATATACGCTTACAAACATGAACTTCCGTAAATCCTGCATTGCCTGGAAAATTTCATCGGACATAATGATATCCGGCTTATCCATGCTGTTGGTTATAATATCATGAATCAGTGTATCCAGCCGGTCTGCCGAATTCTTTCCCAATACCTTCCGTATCTCAATTGGAATATCTTCTTCCACCATTATCTTTCCACGCACCGCATCATCGATATCATGATGAATATAGGCGATTTTATCGGAGAAACGGACGATTTTGCCTTCCAGTGTATGCGGCATCGTACTGGTCTGATGATTTAAAATGCCATCCCGCACTTCCCAGGTCAGGTTCAGTCCCTGTCCGCCTTTTTCCAATTTCTCTACGATACGTACGCTCTGTTTATTATGTTTAAAACCACCGGAGCAAAGTTCATTTAGCACCCGCTCTCCGGCATGACCAAATGGCGTATGTCCCAAATCATGCCCTAATGCAATGGCTTCCACCAGATCTTCATTCAGCCGCAGTGCCTTTGCAATGGTTCTGGCATTCTGTGATACCTCTAAGGTATGCGACATACGGGTACGATAATGGTCACCCTTCGGTGTTAAGAACACCTGCGTCTTATTCTTCAGACGGCGGAATGCCTTACAGTGGAGAATACGGTCTCTGTCTCTCTGGTATACGGGACGTATATCACAAGGTGCCTCCGGATAATCCCGTCCTTTGGAATTCTCGCTTAATGCTGCATAAGGGCTTAACATCTCATGCTCCATGCGCTCCATCCGTTCCCGAATTGTCATATCCTTATCTTCTCCCTTCCTGTCACATCACCATTTCATGATGTAAATGCACTGCCATCATCTTTACCATTATGAGGACGTCATTCGACCTCTGCTATTATAATTCTGTGTCCACCTTCAAATTTCCTTTATTTTTTACAAAATTTCATAATATTTTTTTCTAATACTTTCCAATGCGCTTCGAAATCGCCCTTGCTACCTTATAAACCGGATTCTCCATCTTCTTTGCCACCTGTTTTAATTCCTGCCGGATGGCAATGGACTGCGGGCAGTGTTTCTCACATTTTCCGCACTGACGGCATTTTGAAGCGTTGGTCGGATTTGTCTTTAAAGTGGTACACATAATATATGCCTTCATACCGGAATAAAAGCTGTCGGTATAGCGTGTATTATATGCTGCAAAACAGGTCGGAATATCTACTCCATGCGGGCATGGCATACAGTAGCCGCAGCCGGTACAAGGTACCTTCATATGCTGGTTAATGGATTTCTTTACCTTTTCAAAGATTTCCAAGTCTTTCTCTGTTAATGCATCTGCTGTGGCATCCGATGCAATCCTTACATTTTCCTCTACCTGTGCAATATCATTCATTCCGGAAAGCACTACTGTCACCTCCGGATGATTCCATATCCAGCGGAGTCCCCATTCTGCCGGGGAACGATGTGGTTCTGCAGATGCAAATATGGCTTTGGCCGCCTTTGGCAGTGCATTCACCAGCCTGCCGCCCCGCAGCGGCTCCATGATAATCACCGGAAGTCCCTTCGCTGCAGCATATTTTAAGCCTTCGGTTCCCGCCTGGGTATGTTCATCCATATAATTATACTGTATCTGGCAGAAATCCCAGTCGTAAGAATCTATGATTTTCTTAAACTGGGTGGCTCCGCCATGGAAAGAAAATCCGATATTTCCAATCTGACCTCTTTTCTTTTTCTCTGCAATCCAGTCCTGTATTCCAAGTGCAGTCAGCCGCTCCCATGCTGCAATATCATTCAGCATATGCATCAGATAATATTCCACATGGTCTGTCTGAAGGCGTTCTAACTGTTCCTTAAAATACCGCTCCATATCACCTTCTGCCTTAATATAATAATGTGGCAGCTTGGTGGCAATTTTTACCTTATCACGATAGCCTTTTGCCAGGAACTTTCCCAGGCATGCTTCACTTCCACCGTAAGTATATGCGGTATCAAAATAATTGACCCCGGCTTCCACTGCCGCTGCCATCTCCCGCTCTGCCTTTTCCTGGTCGATTGCGGTTCCCTTCTTAGAATAACGCAGGCAGCCATAGCCTAAGATGGACAGCTGGTCTTTGTTTCCCGGATTTTCTCTATATTGCATGTTTATTCTCCCTTGCACTTGTTGTTATGGTGACTGCGAAATGTTTAATGATAAATATACGCATTCATCCTATGACGCAAATATTTGCTTTATACTACAGAATGTTGTAATTCTAATGACGCGTGTGTGTCTTTGTTTATGAGAGTCTGTCTTCCCAATGTTTGACAAGATACTGCCTTCTGTTCGCCTGTAGGCGAATACATTTGCGCAGACTGTTAGGGGCTCTTAGAATTTTGGCAAAACCTGGCAACGCTGGTACAAGGATGTACCAGCGAGGTGCAGAGGAACATGGATGTGACTTTGCACCGTTTGCCATATATAGAATAGCTTTTTCAAAATTCTTAGAGCCCCTTGCAGCTGGAGCAGTATTCGCTACAGGCGTACAAAAGGCGTATCCAGTCAAAGCAGCGGTAAGACATCCTCACATCAGACACACACGTATCCTAAGAATTACAATACATTCTGTATCAATCATCAAATATTCGTGTCTTAGGATTGATTGCCATCTTTTTTATCATTTCCCATTTCGCAGTCACCGATTCTGCATAAGTTGCCGGGTGATGATATTTTCATACCACCACCCGGCACATATACTGTCATTATAAAGCTATCGGGAAAGTTTTGCAAGAATCACTCCCGCTCCTTTATCTTTTTAAATCCATCGGTCATGTCATAGGATGTAATGTTATCATTAATCCAGAGGTAAAATACATTGCCACTATACATTCCACGAACATTCTCGTAATTGACCCCGTTAATGCCCGGAATTTCTGCCTGTTTCTTAAAGGTTCCATTTTCATAGGAATATATCTGGTAGGTCTGCTTTGTTCTGCTGCTGCTATAATCCTCACAAACCAGACCGATTAAATTCTTATCCTTTGAAATGATGACACTCTTATAATCATATAATGCTTCGCTATAATCTACATCCTTTAATACAAGCTTTGCTTCTTCGGTTACTTCTCCCGGATTTTCTATATTAAACATGGAAAGCTTAATGTTTTCTATATTTCCGGTCTTCTCATCAGATTCATAACCGATGCCCAACAAATGTGTATCATCCCAGAAATGCAGATATTCGGAGAAGCCGGTCACCTTGAGTTCGCCGATAATTTCCGGTTTTGCCGGATCTGATAAATCCACGGTAAACAGCGGGTCGGTATTCCGGTAGGTTACAAAGTAACCAGTGTTTCCCATAAAGCGGGCGGCATAGATTTCTTCTCCCGGTGCAATGCCCGTCAACTGTCCGGTTAATTTCATGTTCTCATCCAGAATATAAAGTGCATTCACCTCATCCTCTGTACTATAATCGGTGGTCAATACCCTGAGATATCCATCACTGGCATTGATTGCAAAGGTATCTCTGACATAACCCCTTACTGCCGTTGCCGCCACACCACTGATTCTGCCCTCATCCAGTGCAAATTTTGCAATATTGGTAATCATTGCTCCATCATAATCTTCCTCATATAAATACAGGGCATCTTTGCTGATATAAGTCTGGGCATATCCAGAGATTACAAGCTTACTGTCCAGCACTTTATCCGGCTTATTTACATCCAGCGAAGAAACCAGTATACCACTTTCTCCTGATGACTCCGGCAGATAAATTTCACCGGCGGCAACCTTTTCTCCATTTACCTTCGGAATCACTGAGGTATATTCCTTTTCTACATATCCCACCACATCGGATGTCATATGATACTGTGTAAAAAGATAGACTACATCTCCGATTTTCCGGGAAGTATTATAATAACCATCCTGGATTAATCTTCCTTCAAATTCCGGATTCCTGCGGTCTACGATACTGTATACCTGAATCTGTGTGGTGCTTTTTCCATTCATTTTATAGCAGAATGCACTGTCTTCAGAAGCATCTGATACAGCAATTTCTTCATCTGAGCTTTCTTTATCTGAGTTTTCCTTATCAGAGCCAGCTTTGCTGCTTTCGTCCAAGGATGTCTCATAGCCCTGCACAACCAGAATCAGCTGGTCTCCATCCACATAAATTTCCATCACCCGGTCTGCTGCGCCACAGTCTTTCGGGAGAAATCGTGTTACTTCTTCTAATTTTCCATCCCGGATATCCGTTATAACAATGTATTTATCCTCTACCGTATAAATGTAACTGCCATCAATTTTAGCAATATCACTCTCGTCTACACCTTCCATCTGCAGATTTGTCGTAGAATAATCTTTTCCGCCTTCCTTGCTGCCCTCCGACAAATCGGCATCGGCACTTCCGTACTCAGCTCCATCACTGTAGTCATATTTGTCACTGCCGGAATTCATTGCTCCCGATGCAGCATCGCTTGTCTCCGCACTCGTTTCCTCTTCTATCCAGTTCTGCTGCTTGTTCTGCTGATATCCCTTAAGAAGGGTCTGATATACCTCCTTATAATCCGATGCAGGATGATACATTGTTCCAAGAGCTGCCACATCCACATACCCTGTTTCACCTGCTTCTCCCACAGTCTGCTGCGTATCTGTCATTGCTACGGAATCCGTCTGCCCTGTACCGGAATTCTTATCGAAACGGGTCACTGTTATATAAATTCCGCTGCATACTACCAGTGCCAGCACTGCCACCATACTTCCAAGTCTGCGCCATGGAATTATTTTCTTCGATTTTTTCGGTTCCAAGTGCTGATTTTCCTGCTGCTGTTTTGCTTTCTGTTCCTGTAATTGTTTTTCTATCTGTTCCGGTTTCAGAGTCTCTGGTATCTCTATCTCTTCCGCCGCTTTTCTTAACTGGGTTAAAATCTCCTGTTCATTCATACCGGCACCTCCATCTCATCTGAATTTTCTGTTGTTTTCCAGACTTTTTTGCATATCTTCCGTTTCTCACTTCCAATATTTCTCCACCATTTTCTTTATTCCCCGGCTCTCTTTTGAGCGGACGGTATTTTCGTTAAGGTCTAACAGTTTTCCGATTTCCTTACTGCTATACCCACAGAATAAATGCATGGCGATAATCATTCGTTCCTCGGAAGGCAGCTCAAAGAACAGGCTCCGGACTGCTGCATGCTCATCCATTCCGGATTTTCCCAGATGCTCTAAAAGCTCCGGTGTCAGCTCTTCCGGACGGGTTGCATACTCTTTTAATTTACGTTTGCACTTATTACTTAAAATACGGAATATCCACGCCCGGAACGCTTCTGTCTTTCGAAGCTCCGCGATTTGTGCAAATGCATCTGTCACGGTATCGCTGACCACATCCTGTGCATCCTGTGGATGCTTCAGCACATATAACGCAAAGCGATACAAGTCCTGATAAACTCCTTCATATAATTGTGCAAATGCACCGGTATCCCCACTTTGTGCCCTGCGCACCAGCTGCAGTTCCTGCTCCATATGCTCACCCTATACCTTCCTAAGTCCTTTCCTTTGACCGGTCTCATATATATAGTGTCGCTGAATTCCATTCTGTTGCATATATTTTTAAATTTTTAAAAATATATCTATAACTGGCTGATTACCAGCACATCATTTTCACGAATCACAGTATTTCCGTTCGGTATCACAACCTTCTCATTCCGCTTTAGAACAAGAACCAGCTTCTCTTCTCCCAGTTTTATTCTGGATAATGGCTTTCCAATCCACTTGCTGTCTTTTTCGATTGGGATTTCTGTCAGACAGATGCCAAGATTTTCTTCCGGAGATAAAGCACTTAAGACAATCTTGTCTCCGGCAAGCACTACCGTGTTGCCATTTGGAATGATACGCTCCTCGCCTCTTAGAATCAGCACCAGTAATAAATCCGGCAGGGAAGCAAGGTCTTTTATCTTGCGGTTCTCCCATGGATGTCCCGCCTTGATGCTGATTTTAACAAACTCCACCGGCATTTCATCGGAGTAGTCACTGAAGGTCTTCATGACGTTGCCATTTTCGTCTATCATGTCAAGCTTCTTTGCCACCAGTCCAAGCAGTGTACCCTGAATACTGATAGAGAACAGGACAATGAAAATAACTATGTGGAACAAATCATTTTTCGTATATGCCGGGCTTACTGTTGCCATAATTGCAAATACTATGGATGCCGCTCCACGAAGCCCCGCCCAGGACACCAGAAGCTGCTGCTTTACCGGGCAGCGGAATGGCATCAAGATAGCAAATACAGAAACCGGTCTTGCCACAAATGTTAAAAATACCGCAATTGCCAGTGCAATCGGCAGTATCTTCGGCAGCTGGGATGGATATGCCAGCAGACCAAGCAGGAAGAAAATCAGCATCTGCATCAATCCGGTGATTCCATCAAAGAAATGCACCAGTGATTTTTTGTGATGAAGTGGAGTGTTGCCAAGGATAATTCCGGCAATGTATGCTGCCAGATAACCATTTCCATTTATCATGGATGCTCCGGCGTAGGATACCAGTGCCATACTGAATACAAATATCGTATCAAATCCATCCGTTGCAAAATTCACTTTTTTTAAAATGAATGCTGCTGCCAGTGCCACAACTACCCCCACTAATATGCCAAAAATAATCTGCGAGAATATCATGACAACCAGCGAAGAACCACTTAATTCTCCGCTCATTATTGTTAATATAATTACGGTCAGCATATAAGAACATGGGTCATTACTACCACTTTCCACCTCCAACATGGATGCAGTATTGTTCTTAAGATTCAGCCGTCTGGAACGAAGGATTGAAAAGACCGATGCCGCATCCGTAGAACTGATTACAGAGCCAATCAGCATACTTTCCCAGAAATCCATTTTCAATATAAAATGACAGAATGCTCCGGTTGTTACTGCGGTCAGTATCACACCCACTGTTGATAATAATACTGCTTTACCAGCCACCGGCTTTGCCTGTTTCCAGTTGGTTCCAAATCCACCGTAAAACATGATAAAGATTAAGGACACCGTACAAATCTGTTCGGCAATCGTAAAATTATCAAAAGGAATCTTTAAAATTCCATCTGTTCCAAACATCATGCCAAGAAGAATATATGCCAACAGCATTGGAATTCCCAGTTTGTTGGACATTTTATTCAATGACAGGCACAATAAAATCACTGCTGCTACCAGTAAAATATAACTTGTCATAAATACCTCTCTTTCCTGTTTTTATTTACCTGTTGCTCTTACGTCTTCTTCTATCCCCTTTTCTTTTATTACCTCTACCTATTCCTTCTTTTCTTCTGCCTCCATGATACTTCCTGCCTTTACCAGTCCTCTCTGCAGTGCATCCCTTGCATTCTTCCAAGGCTGCTCCTTATAACGGTAATCATTCTTACAGATGAACCATTCTAAATCATCCCGCACCCTCTCATATCCGTTAATAAAAGTCTCATTTAAAGTCATCAGAAATTCATTCAGGTATTTCTTATCCATATATTCCGGGGCACCGGAAAACAGAACTTTATAATGATTTACACAAAAGCCTTTGGATGCTGCAAACTGTTTGCGGAAGTCTTCTTCTTTTTCATATAAATAGTAAATGGTATTGATATAATTTGTAAAGCTGTGATTAATGTAATCACACACAAAACACTTTTTCTCTTTTTCTTCCACAAAGGTAATCACCGGATGGACTGGCTGGCTCTTTTTCCTGAAAAGTACGGCTGCCTGAGGCAGTGGTGCTTTCATTGCTTTTTTTAACTCCTTAGCTGTCTTATCCATATGGGTCTTTAACATCATGGCAAGTCCTAATTTATTCGGATATTCATATAACATTTCCAAATGTTTCTGACAGAAGCCCTGTTCATCACTCTGCTCCCGGATATCTCCCTCCATGTAACTTGCACCCGGTCCAATGGTATAATTGATAGCATTTTCTTCTAATTTCTGATACATTCTGCAGACCGGACATTCGCTTTCCTCTGCAAATGCATCCTGTATTGGTATCGTATAAATCTCTGTTTTCATTTTAATCTCCTTAAAGATACACAAAAGGGTATTCCATATGCACTCCTTCGGCCTGTGGAATACCCTTCTCTTTGCAATTGTATACCGTTTATTACATCATATTTTTCTCTACTTCTTCTTTCATGGAAGAAACGTTAAACTTACGGATATTTTCATCCAGTTCTGCTACTACAGAAGTAATTCTGGCAGTTGCATTCTTACATTCTTCTACCAAAGCTTCAAACTCGTTCATTGCCTCAGATGTATCTCTGGCACTTGTTGTATTTGTCTCTGCTGCTGCAGCAAGCGAATCCATTTTCTCTTCAATGGCACTCTTATGTTCATTCAAGCCACCGACTTCTGAATTGATTCCCTGAATAGAAGTGCTGACACTTTCAATTTCATGATTCAAGGCAGTAAAGATTGTCTCTGTCTCACGAATCTTTGTATTCTGCTGTTCAAATGCTTCTGATACTTTTCCGGTAATCTCTACACTGACATTAGAATTATCAATCAGTTCATTAACAATTTTATTAATCTGCTCTGAAGACTCTCTGGACTGGTCTGCCAAGGTACGGATTTCTTCTGCAACTACGGCAAATCCTTTTCCCTGTTCTCCTGCCCGTGCAGCTTCAATACTTGCATTTAAAGCAAGCAGATTTGTCTGGCTTGCAATTCCTGCAATAATCTCTGTTGCAGTACGAATCTGTAAGGCAGACTGATTGGTTCTGTCTGTCTGGCTCTGCACTTCATCAATAGACTGCCTGTTCTGTCTGCTGATTTCCACCAGCTGCTGCATAATCACCTCTGCTGATTCATTGCAGTCTTTCATTTTTAATGCACTGTCTGAAAGAAGTGTAATATTGCTGGCAATTACTTCAATAGCATTGCCGATTTCTGCTACTTTCTGCTGTACATGCTGTGTTTTCTCTGCCTGTGAAACGGTATTATCTGTAATGGAAGCAACTTCACCGCTCACCTGATCCAACGCTTCATTCATAGTGTCAAAGGACTGGCTGAATGTCGTAGACAGTTCGCTTAATTCCCTGCTGGCTCTACGGATTCCGGTCACAATCTGTGCAAAACTTCTTACCATATCATTGGCAGAGCCTAATAATTTGCTGATTTCATCATTTTTTTCATTATGTTTTGGTTCTTCTAACTGAAGGCTTCCATCCGCAATCTTATCCATACTGCCAATTACTGCTTTCAGTTTTCCGGCAATTGCTACTGCAAGCCACAGGGAACCTGCCACAAATACCGCTAAAACCACAATTAAAATAATCGTTCCCACACCTGCATTTAATGCTGTATTCTGTACCAGATGCATTATGATAATTCCGGCAAGTCCAACCAGAAGAATCGGAAGTGAAATTACTGCAATTAATCCAAGCGCCAGTTTCTTTCCTATATTATTTTTTTCTGAAGATTTACGTTTCTCTGCCATTACTGCTCTTCCTCCTTATAGCTCTTATCGCTTATTCTTATGTATTGTCTTTTTATCCGGTTATCTTTAAATAAGCTGCGGAAAATGCCGGCATATCGAGACCACCCTGAAATACCTCTTTTTCTCCGGTCAGCAGGTCAACTGCTTCTGCTGCTCCTGCATCAAAGGATGCATGGAAGGGATTCTCTTCCAGATTGATTGCCACAAGAATCCGCTCACCATCAAAGCTTCTCTCAAATACAATCTGCCGGTTTGTTAAGAATACCTTGCGGTAGCTGCCATAGCAAAGTGTTTTTTCCGATTTATGAACCTTCGCCAGTCTGGAAATATAATCGGTAAGTTCATTCCATTCCGGTGCTTCAAAAGACGGACGGAGTGCTTCATCCCCACCATTTTCTTTCTTTCCTTCTGCAGCCCATTCACTTCCATAGTAGACACATGGGATGCCAGGAATTGCAAACAGCATTGCATATACCAGTGGAAGATGTTCTTTTTCCTTTAAAGTGCTTGCCAGACGGTTCACATCATGATTATCCAGGAAATTCAAAAGATGCCTGCCCTGATACATTCCGCAGAAATGCTGCTCCAGGGTATAATTGATTTCAAAGAGGTTGCGGTCATTAAAGCTGGACCACATTCCCTTATATGCCTGATAATTTGTTACACTATGCAACATATTCTGTTCATCCAAAAGACGGTTATAATCACCATGAATCATCTCGCCCAGGAGATAAAAATCATCCTTTTTCGAATCTACGAACTGACGTAATCTTCTTACAAAATCCATATCCAGACTGTACGCAACATCCAGACGCAGTCCATCAATATCAAATTCTTTTATCCATCCTTCTACTGCTGAAAAGATATGCCGGATTACTTCTTCATTCCGCAAATTCAGTTTTACCAGCTCATTATGACCTTCCCAGCCTTCATAGGAAAGTCCGTCGTTATAATTATTATTCCAGCCAAAATTCACATTTGTGAACCAGTCCTTATATGGAGAATTCTCTCTGTTTTTCAGCAAATCCTGAAATGCAAAGAAACCTCTTCCCACATGGTTAAACACTCCGTCCAACACTACTTTGATATTGTTGTCGTGTAATTTTCCACATACTTCTTTAAAGTCCTCATTGGTTCCAAGTCTTACATCTAACTTTGTATAATCCCTGGTATCATAACCGTGACGGTCTGATTCAAAAACCGGACAGAAATATATTGCATCCACTCCAAGCTTTACCATATGCGGAATCCAGTCTTCCACTTTCTTTAGCCGATGAGCCTGAACACCATCATTTTCTGTTGGTGCCCCGCAAAATCCCAATGTTGAAATCTGATAAAATACACTGTCATATGACCACATAAAAACTGTTCCTCCTGTCTGTCCATCATGTGCTGTGGTTTTTCCCGCTACTCGCAGAATAAAGAATGTGCCTTGGCACATTCTCGCGCCTGCGGCGGTCGCTTGCGACATCTACCTTATACGCCGCAGTGCGCATCCTCGCGGAGCGTTTTTTACTTTACAGGAAAGCAATTTCCTGTAAAGTAAAAGAGGACGGTTCCTTTTGCGGGAACCGTCCTCCTAACTTCTTCCCTCTGCCTTCGCCCATGTTGTTTCAATTACACTTATTATAACATAATTTTATAGCATAAGGGAATTTTTTTCTTGCATTTTTCCTAATTTTTTTTGATTTTTATAACGTTATTTTGTTATTTTTCAACACCGGTAAGCTGATATCCTGCTTTTTCAATCACTTCTGCAAATGCTGCATCCGGAATCTCTTTGTCCATGGTTACTTCAGCACTCTTTGTCTCAAGGTTGACAGCTGCCTTTACTCCTTCCATGGCATTTAATGCTTCTTCCACATGTTTCTTACAGTGTTCACACATCATTCCTTCAATTTTAAGTGTTTCTTTCATTTTATTATCCTCCTTATCATTTTCATTATTATCTGTCACTTTTTCTGCTGACTGTTCTATCTGACTTCCTGCTGCTTTTTCCACTATCTGTTCTGCCACATTTCCTGCTGTCTGCTCTAATCGCTGCGGTTTAAAAAGCTTTAACCGGAGAGCATTGCATACTACACAGACGCTGCTTAAGCTCATTGCTGCTGCACCGAACATCGGATTTAATTTAATATGAAATGCCGGGTATAAAGCGCCTGCTGCCAGTAGAATTCCAATGCTGTTATAGAAGAATGCCCAGAACAGGTTCTCCTTGATATTGCGGATAACCGCTTTACTTAACCGGATGGCTGTTACGGCATCCATCAGATCATTCCGCATCAGTACCGCATCTGCACTTTCGATTGCCACATCTGTTCCTGCTCCAATGGCAATTCCTACATCGGCTCTTGCCAGTGCCGGTGCATCATTGATTCCGTCTCCAATCATGGCAACCTTATGTCCCTGCTGCTGCAGTTTGGCAATATGCCGTTCCTTATCCTCCGGCAATACTTCTGCAATTACTTTTGGAATTCCAAGCTTCTTACGAATGGCTTCGGCGGTACGTTTATGGTCTCCGGTCAGCATTACTACATCAATGTGCATCTTACGGAATGCTTCAATGGCATAGCGGCTGGTTTTCTTTTCCACATCTGCTGCTGCAATGATACCCAGAAGGCTGTTATTTTTCGCAAAGATTAATGGAGTCTTTCCTTCTTCTGCCAGCTTGTCCAGAGTATCTCCAAGGTCATCCAATGACACTCCCTTTTCTTTCATAAAGGCTTCGTTTCCCGCATAATAAGATGCATTTTCGTCTTCTGCCTCAATTCCTCTGCCCAGAATTGTCTTAAAATTCTTCATGGCAAGGGGCATAATCTCCTTCTCTTTCGCATACTGCAGAATTGCCTGTGCCAGCGGATGCCCGCTTCCCTGCTCAACGCCTGCTGCAATTGCCACAAATTCTTTTTCGTTTAATTCTGTGGTTCCAACACTCACATCTGTAACTCTTGGCTTACCTTCTGTTATGGTTCCGGTCTTATCCATAACTACGGTATCGATACTGTGCGCCGTTTCCAGTGCTTCGCCGGACTTAATCAGGATTCCGTTTTCTGCACCTTTTCCGGTTCCTACCATAATAGCTACCGGTGTCGCAAGTCCAAGGGCACACGGACAGGAAATAACCAGCACCGCGATTCCAATAGAAAGTGCAAATTCAAAGGTTGCCCCACTGATGAGCCAGATGATTGCAGCAATCACGGCAATTGTAATAACCACCGGCACAAAGACTCCTGCAATCTTATCTGCCATCTTGGCAATCGGTGCTTTACTGGAGCCAGCTTCTTCCACCAGATGAATAATCTGGCTGATGGTGGTATCTTCCCCGACTTTGGATGCACGGATTTTCAAGAAACCATTCTGGTTAATCGTTGCGGAAATTGCAGTATCTCCCACTTCCTTATATACCGGAATGCTCTCCCCTGTAATGGCAGATTCATCGAGGCTTGACTGTCCCTCTTCAATCACTCCGTCCACCGGAACGGTTTCACCGGGACGAACCAGCACCAAATCACCTTTTACCAGTTCCTCTGCCGGAACCATAACTTCTTTGCCATCTCTTAAGACCTTTGCCTGCTTCGGAGCCAAGTCCATCAGCTTCTCAATAGCTTCACTGGTCTTTCCTTTGGAACGGCTCTCTAAATATTTTCCAACAGTAATCAAAGTCAGAATCATTCCTGCAGACTCAAAATAAATATCCATGCTGTACCGGCTTACCAGTGCCATATCCTGATGTCCCAGGCCATAACCAATCCGGAAAATGGCAAATACACCATAGATAACGGAAGCCGATGCCCCAAGTGCAATCAGCGAATCCATATTCGGGCTTCTGTGTACAAAAAGATTCTTAAATCCTACAATAAAATATTTCCGGTTCAGATACATAATCGGAAGCAGCAATAAAAACTGGGAAAAGGAAAATGCCAGTGCATTCTCATCTCCGTGAAATGCAGCCTTGATAAATCCCGGTACCGGAATTCCAAACCATTCATAAAACATATGGTGCATGGAAATATACATCATCGGAATCAGAAAAATAACAGACCAGATCAGACGGATTTTCATCTCATGAATTTCCTGCTCTGCCTTATTTATCTTTTTCCCTTTGCCGGTACGTTTCTCATTTCCGGCATTTTCCAGTGCAGCACCATAACCTGCCTTCTCTACTTCTGATACAATGATATCTTCATTGACCTTATTCTCGTCATAGGACACCTGCATACTGTTGGTCAGCAGATTTACGGATACATTTTCCACTCCGTCAATCTTTGACACACACTTTTCCACACGGGAAGAGCATGCAGAACACGTCATACCTGTGACTTCATAACGTTCCTGTTTCACACTTTTGTCCTCCTCTATTTCATCAGTTTCTGAAGGGTCGCACAAAGCTCATCCACCGCTTCTTCCTTTCCGGCACGGATGTCATCCACCACACAGGATTTGATATGCTCCGCTAACAACACTTTATTAAAGGAGTTCAGTGCAGAATTAATTGCAGACACCTGTGTTAAAATATCCACACAGTAACGGTCTTCTTCCAACATTTTCTTTACACCCCGCACCTGTCCTTCAATCCGGTTCAAGCGTTTTAATAAATCCTGATATTCTGCTTCCTGTCTGTGCTTCTTCCGTTCGCAGCAGGATGGACACATCTCTTTTTCTTCTGCCATAGTCAGGCTCCCTTCTATCTTCACATTCCAATACACATTTCCCGATAGTCATATACCCCCTACTGGTATACTCATATTATACCCCCATAGGGTATTTGTCAATCATTTTTCTATTGAATGTTCCAATTCATATTCAAGCCATCTTCTTCCGCTCTATGATATTATCTTGACTTTTCCTATGATTTATGCTATTTTCATAACGCTAAAACTGGTGTGGATTTTTCTAGTCTGACTACTTTTCGCCACACAATTATCCTTGTGATAATTGTGTGGCGTTTTTTACTTTACAGGAAATTGCTTTCCTGTAAAGTAAAAAACGCTCCGCGAGGATGCACACTGCGGCGTATAAGGTAGATGTCGCAAGCGACCGCCGCAGGTGCGAGAATGTGCCAAGGCACATTCTTTGTTCTTTCTCACACTTTGGATTAGTGAGAAAAAAGAAAAAAAGGAGCAATTATTATGAATGAAGATTTTATGAAAGAAAAACCGATTTTACCACTGCTGACTACCATGGCACTTCCTATGGTTATCTCCATGCTGGTAAATTCTCTTTATAATATTATAGACAGTCTGTTTGTGGCTAAAATCAGTGAAGATGCCATGACTGCCCTTTCCCTGGTCTATCCGGTGCAGAATTTTATCAATGCTGTGGCAATTGGATTTGGTGTCGGAATTAATGCTTTAATTTCTTTTCACCTTGGTGCAAAAGAAGGGGAAAAAGCCAATATTGCTGCCACCCATGGATTCTTCTTTTCTATTTTGCATGGTGTCATTTTAACGATTGGAAGCATTGCCCTGATTCCTACGTTTTTAATCCGCTTTACCACCGACAGCAATGTTCTTAAGTCAGGTGTAGAATATGCAAATATTGTATTTGTATTCAGTATCATTATTATGATGAATTTAACCTTTGAAAAGGTCTTTCAGTCTGTCGGCAGAATGAATGTCTCCATGATTGGACTGATGCTAGGCTGTATTGCCAATATCATTTTAGACCCGCTTTTGATTTTCGGAATTGGCTTCTTCCCGAAAATGGGAATGCGCGGAGCTGCCCTTGCCACCGGTATCGGACAGCTGCTGACTCTTATTTTTTATCTCTTTGCCTATTTTCTGCGCCCAATCAGTGTACGGATTAGTCGAAAATATCTTATCCGGGACAAACATCTTGATTTGAAATTATATGGTATCGGCATTCCTGCCATCTTAAATCTGGCTCTGCCGTCCTTACTGATCTCATTTTTAAACGGACTCCTTGCCGCATATGACCAGTGTTATGTGGTAGTCGTCGGAATCTATTACAAACTGCAGACCTTCCTCTACCTTCCTGCCAATGGAATTATCCAGGGGATGCGTCCGCTGGTGGGCTTCAATTATGGTGCCGGTGAAATCAAGCGTGTGAAGAAAATCTATCATCTTACCCTCTGTATGAACGGTGTCATTATGCTTCTTGGTATGATTATCTGCTTTACTGCATCACCTTACCTTATCGGAATGTTTACAGACAATGCCACCACAATTTCCGTGGGAAGCAATGCCCTTCGGATTATCTGCTGTGGTTTCCTGATTTCCACCGTATCCATTACTGCCTCCGGTGCTTTGGAAGGGCTTTCAAAGGGCGGACAATCCTTAATTATTTCACTGCTCCGTTATATCCTTTTTATCATTCCGCTTGCATTTGTTCTCTGTAAAGCCTTTGGTCCACAGTGCGTATTCCATGCTTTCTGGATTACGGAAATTCTCACTGCCGCAATTGCAGCCCTGCTGATGAAATCAAGCCTCCGGCTTCCGGGCACACAGGCATAAAATACATTAGAGAAAGCTGCCAGCAAAATTTTGCTGACAGCTTTCTCTATGCTATTTCTTATACATATATAATTGTTACGCCGGAAAAGGATGCATCCAGATAAATCGTTGCCTGTGGCTGCTGCATCATCGCATTATCAAAATACACTTTCATGCTATCAAAGCCTATGGACAAAAGCAGTGCTGCGCCAAGTATCGGCCATGGTGTATGTCACTCATTATACACAAACACATTTTTCTGTAAATGCCTTTGGAATAAGTGGTAAGAAATACGAACCAAGTGGTAATTATTTCCGTTCTTTTTCTTCTTTCAGACGCTTCTCAATTGCTTCTACCACCGTACGAAGTACTTTAATTCTGGCATAATACTTGCAGTCTGCCTCTACTAAAATCCATGGTGCATAAGTGGTAGAGGTACGAATCAGCATTTCATCCACTGCCTTTTCATAAGCATCCCATTTCTCACGGTTGCGCCAGTCCTCATCGGTAATCTTCCACTGCTTTGCCGGATTTTCCATACGTTCCTTAAAACGACGCTCCTGCTCATCCTTATCAATGTGCATCCAGAATTTTAAAACAATGGTTCCATGATGCGCCAGCTGCTCTTCCATTTCGTTCATCTCGTGGTAAGCACGCTTCCATTCTTCTTCCTGACAGAAGCCTTCGATTCTCTCAACCATAACGCGGCCATACCAGGAACGGTCAAATATTGCCACATGACCATCCTTTGGAAACTGTTTCCAGAAACGCCACAGATAATGATGTGTTTTTTCTGCATCATTGGGTGCTGCCACCGGATTTACCTGATACCCCCTTGGATCCAATGCCTGGGTCAGCCGTTTAATGGCTCCGCCTTTTCCACCGGCATCCCAGCCTTCAAATGCCAGCACCACCGGAATCCGGTATTTATAAAGTTCATTATGAAGCTCGGAAAGTCTTGCCTGAAGACGTGCAAGTTCTTTTTTGTACTCCTCTTTTTCCATCTTCTTTGAAAGGTCAACTCCAGCCAGTACGGAACTCTTAAGTACCTGCTCCTTTTGTGATGCGGCTCCTGCTTCCTGCAAAGTATCCTTTTCCTGTTTTATTTCCTGCGCCTTTGTTTTCTCCTGCTCCCTCTTCTCCTGTTCGGCTTTCTTATCTGCGATTGCCTGCTCCAACACAGAAACTACGATTTCCGTCATCTTTGCTGCTGCATATTCCCGGTCGGTACATTCTAAAATATGCCACGGTGCATATTCAGAATCCGTCTTTTCCAGCATTTCTTCATTCATGGCAAGATATTCTTCATAATGCTTATTTCTCGCCAAATCGTCCTTTGTTACCCGCCATGCAGTCTTCTTATCTTCCAGAAGCTTATCAAAACGCTTCTTCTGCTCCTTCTTTGACACATCTGCAAACAATTTGATAATTACCATACCATCATCCGTTAATTGTTTTTCAAAGGAACAGATTTCTCCGAACGCATAATCAAGCTGCTCCTTTGTGGTCACACCGTCAAAGCGGTCCACCAACACTCTCCGGTACCAGCTTCTGTCAAAAATTGCAATTCTTCCCTGGGATGGAATCTTCGTCCAGAAACGCCACAGGAACGGATGCATTTTCTCTTCCTTGGTCTCCACTGCGGTAGCATAAACGGAAAATCCCCTCGGGTCTAAAGGCTCAATGATTTTATTAATCAATGTTCCTTTTCCTGCTGCACCAAATCCCTCAAATACAATCATGACCGGAATCTTCTGTTCCTTACAGGCTCTCTGCAGATAGGATAACTTTGGCTGCAAATCGTCCATCCACTCCTTATATTCCTTTTTCCCCATCTTCCGGTTTAAATCTACCTTCTCTAACATCGCATGTCCTCCTTCGCTTATAACTCCACAATACGTTGCATTTTTATATATAGAAATAGTATAATATTTTTCTTGAAGAATATCCAGTCTAATGGGTATAATGAAACAAATATGTGATTGCGAAAAGAAATTATTATTTCAAAAGGTTGTATTCGAAGTACCAGTGGCTTTGACATGAAATACCGCAGTTCTAAGCTGCATATTTTTCTTTTGTGATAGAAAGCAGTCTTTCCAATGTTTGACAAGATGCTGGTACTGTCCGCCGGAGTACGGATGCCTTTTAATGGCTGTTAGGGGCACTTGGAATTTCGTCCGGCACCCGGCAACGCTGGCACAGGGACATGCCAGCGAGGCACATATGAACATGGATGTGAATTTGTGCCGATTGCCGGACCTTACAAAATATGCCTCGAAATTCTTAGTGCCCCTTGCAGTTATTATGTGGCATCCGCACCCGGCGGACAGTGACGGCATCCGGTCAAAGCAACGGAAAGACAGTTTACCATCAAGAAAAATATGCAGCTAAGAATTGCTGGCATTTCACTTCACATAAGCCACCAATTCTTCGAATACAGATCTTTTTCAAATAAAACACCGCTTTTTCGCAATCACCGATATGTATCAATAAAAAGGAGACTCACTATGAAATTTATTTCCTGGAATGTAAATGGCTTACGTGCCTGTGTCAATAAAGGATTTTTAGATTTCTTCCATGAAATCAATGCAGATGCATTCTGTATTCAGGAGACTAAACTGCAGGAAGGACAGATTGACCTTTCCCTTCCGGGCTATTACCAGTACTGGAATTATGCGAAGAAAAAAGGCTATTCCGGCACTGCCATCTTTACCAAAAAGGAACCTCTTTCTGTAAGCTATGGCATTGGCATCCCGGAGCATGATGAAGAAGGACGTGTTATCACATTAGAATATGAAAACTACTATCTCATCACCTGCTACACACCAAACTCCCAGAGCGAACTGGCAAGGCTTTCCTACCGTATGGAATGGGAAGATGCTTTTTTACAGTATTTAAAGGGATTAGAAGAAAAGAAACCGGTTATTTTCTGCGGTGACCTGAATGTTGCCCACAAAGAAATTGATTTGAAGAATCCGAAAACCAACCGTAAAAATGCCGGATTTACAGATGAAGAACGGGAAAAATTCTCTGTTCTTTTAGAGAATGGTTTTATCGATACCTTCCGTTATTTCTACCCGGAACAGGAAGGCATCTACTCCTGGTGGTCCTACCGTTTCCACGCAAGAGAAAAGAATGCCGGATGGCGTATTGATTATTTTCTGGTTTCCCAGTCCTTAAAAGAGAAGTTAAAGGGAGCTGCCATTCATACGGAAGTTCCTGGTTCCGACCATTGTCCGGTAGAACTGGAGATAGACTGCTAAACTTAAAATGGGTAAAAAGCTTTCCTTCCATCAGCTTTTTACTCATTCTTTTATTTCTACAGATACTTCTTTTCAAAGTCCTCTGCACGCATTGGCTTACCATAATAATAACCCTGAATATACTGCACCTTCATGCTGCGGAGCTTCTCCACCTGTTCCGTTTCCTCTACCCCCTCTACACAAATCCGTACTCCGATGGTCTCTGCCAGTTCTGATACCATCTTTACAAAGGCCTCTGAATACTCATCTTTTCCAATGTCAATGATAAAGCAGCGGTCTATCTTGATAATGTCAATCGGCAGCTCACGGATATGGTTCAAGGAAGAATAGCCTGTTCCAAAATCGTCCAGTGCAACCTTTACGCCAAGGCTCTTGATATCCGAAAGAATCTTCTTCATACGCTTCATATCGTTAATTGCAAGGCTCTCTGTTACTTCAAGGGTAAGGTTTGCCGGATCCATCTTTGTCTCTTCCAACACTTCCCTGACTTTTTCTTTCATATCATTCTGCAATAGCTGTACCACCGAAAGATTTACATTGACATGATACTCCGGATGTCCCATGTCATTCCAGTATTTACAACGGCGGCAGGCTTCTTTCAATACAAAGCTTCCGATTGGATTGATAAGTCCTAAATATTCTGCCAGTGGAATAAATTCAGACGGGGAAATCATCCCCATTGCCTCAGAATTCCAGCGGATAAGTGCCTCGGCTCCACTACATGGGTCTCCCGGTCTGGAAATATCCACAATCGGCTGATAATACACCTCAAATTCCTGGCAGGAATTTGTAGTGGCATAACGCATATTCTTCTCTAAATCAAGCCGCTTAAAGGATGTCGCTTCTACATTTTCATCATAGAATTCTATACGGTTTTTACCACCCTTTTTGGCTTCGTATAAAGCAATATCTGCTTTTTTGATTAATTCCTGTACATTGTCTCCGTCATCCGGGAAACATACCACCCCCATACTCATGGTACAGTAGTAATCTCCACCTTTTAAGAACCATGGCTTGGAGAAAATATTCCTAATCTCTGTTAAAATCTCATCCAGACGCTGATATTTTTCCTGATTAACAATGATGATAAACTCATCACCACCCATGCGGTAGCAGGTAGATTCCAGTCCGGTCACTCCCCGCAGGCTTCTTGAAATCGTCTGCAGCAGAATATCCCCATACTGATGTCCCAGACCATCATTAATATGCTTAAAGTCATCCAGGTCAATATAGCAGAGTGCTCCCTTGCCACCTTGTTCCCTGGCTCTCTGGATATAGATTTCCACATCATGCTCACAACGCATTCTGTTATAAAGTCCCGTCAGGAAATCATTATTCGCCTGGCGTTCAATCTTCTGCTGATAAAGCTTTTTATCCGTCACATCATAAACCGTCAGCAGCATAACCATTCTGCCATCCACCCAGTTAATCTGGGTATGATAAATGTCAAAATACCGGTTATCCTCTTTGGAATAATATTCTACAAAATTGCCGGTTCCATAACGCTTATTACCGGAACGGAAAATCTCATCCTGCTGCTTTTCAAACCGGTCATCTGCAAATAACCTGTGAAACTGCTGGTTCGTATAAAGAATCTTCTCCGAAAGCATATCCCTTACACAGATTCCACAGCCTACATTTTCAAGGATTGCCTCTAAGGATGCATAAGAACTTGCCAGCGAATTCTTTGTAATCCGCTTAATCAAAATACTCTGCACAATCTGTTTTACTTCATTTAAAAATTTAATATCGGAAACATCCCAGATACGGCGTTTCCGCAGTTCAAAGAAGCATAAATACATGGCAGCTTCCCCGTTAATCTCTACCGGCAGGCTGATTGCCGCCTGAATATTCCATTTTTCAAAAAACTGTGCAAATGCGGGCGGCAGTATGGAATCTGCTGAAATCATATAAGGCTTGCCATTGGTAAAAGGAAATTCTGATGTGGAAATGCCCTGGCATTTTGCAATCAATGCATCCTCTTCCTCCAGACAGCATTCACTTATCATATCCGCAGTCTCGCCATCCCGGTTAATACGGAGCAATGCTGCATTACTGATTTTCAGATAATTGCATACATCTGTCAGAATTTCGTCTGCAATTTTGGAAAAGCCATTTTCACTCTCCAGCATTTTCACGATAGAAGTCATGACCTCTGTACGCTGTAATTCTGTCTTAATCTGCTCCTGGCTTTCCCTGTTTTTGGCAAATGCTTCCTGTGCCAGAAGCTCATCTAATTTTGTAGCAAAATACTGTTTGGATATATAGGTTAAAAAATCAAGTGAATTGTAATACTGCTTTGTCGTAGTCTTCTGGATATTCTCCGGAATCTCCTGTTCTGGTGCGGCTATATCAGAAAGCACACCAATGACAATCCAGATTGCTGCAATCTTACCGCCTACACGGATTGCAACACCGTTCATTTTCAAATAATCCTCTTCCAATGGTTCTTCCACTACATCTTCCATCTCAGAGGTAATCAGTCTGTTCAGCAGCACAATATGGCGTGCCATACCGACTTTTTCATGAAGATAATTCAGTTCTTCCTTGGAACCATATGCCTTGGTCACAACCCCCTGCATCTGGCTTAAGCATACACAATATAAATTATTACAGGCACAGAAACGGTCCTGTAATCCCTGAAGCACTCTTCCGTCGAGTAATTCCGCTCCAAACATTAACTCATTACTCCTTTGCATGTCCAACTTCTGCTTCATTTTTGTTACCCCTTTTTACCGACTATAAATAAATAAAAACCTTCTTTTTCCCGTATACAGAACTCGTCTAATAGACGATATTCCATATGTCTCCGCAGCTGTTTCTTTACAAAGCCGCCCTCATTGGAATATAAAATCATATGACCACCATTTTTCAGAAATTTTCCTGCACAATCAAAGAACTGACTGTAAAAGGCATCCTGTTCTTCTCTTGTTTTCTTCCCTCTCAATGGCATATTGGAAATGATTTCATCAAAAAGGTATTTATGTGTAAAATCAAAAAAATCACGATTAATATAATTAATCTGCCTTCCTGCCGCTTTGGCATTCTCTCTTGCCTTTATCACAGCCTCTCCAAAAATATCCAGTCCGTACATATCTCCCGCCGGCACCAGAAGGTCACGTTCCATTAACATGGTACCAACTCCGCAGCACGGATCCAATACCTGTGCACCCTTTTTCAGATAAGGTTCTGCCAGCTTCATAAATAATGCTGCATTTGCCGGATGAATGGATGCTGCAACTGCTTCCTTCCGATAAGAAAATCTCCGCATTGGAATCGTAAATAATTTACAGGATGGATATAATGTGCCATCCGTATTCTTCGTAAGCCGCAATTCTATTTCATAGCCATCTACCGTATTTAACAGCTGATGTCCGGTTAAATCTTCTAATGTTGCTGCCGCTTTCCGGATAAAGCTGCCTTTTTCTTCCGGTGCAATGCCCCTTACTTCCATGCGGAAGCGAAATGGTGGATTGCCCTCATGCAGCCTGTTTAATAACTCCATAAGATTTGATTTTGCATATGCCTCTGCTACCGCTTCCGGTTCTGCAGCAATCCGGTGTCCCCCGGACAACAGCAACAGCATCTCCCGGAAAGTACGAATCTTTATCACATCCCTGAGATGTGTTGTCTTTACTTTTACACCTGCCGGAACCAGCACCGGGCGATCTTTTTTTATCTGTTCTGCCGTAATCTCACGATATGCAGGATTGGTTGTCAGAAGCACTTCTACCTCTTCTTCATATCCAGTAAAACGATGCTTCTTATTCTGGTTCAGCCCTCCTAATAATTTATCCAGAGCATGCAGTTCTTCCGTTCTGTGCTTCTTTTCGCTTTCTGCCGGAACTTCTGCTAACAATTCCTTGTAACGCTTCCCGAATGCGTCCTGATAAATCTCTATATCAAGTCCATTCATTGCAGTAAGATAAGAACTTTTCACAAAGCGTGTATTCTCCCTCTGGTATGCCTCAAACAGTGCTTTTGCCGCCCCTGATTCATTTGTCTCACCCAGAATAAGTGCTGCATTTTTCCGGATTTTAGCATCTTCGGAGCTCAAAAAAGCATACAAAACCGGATGCGTTGCATGGTATTCTTTCCATTCCTTCAATGCATCCTGATTTTTTATGCTTTTCTTTAATTCTATCAGATTTTCACGTATATTCGTCTCTTCGGTCAGTGCCTTACAAATCTCTTCTAACATGTTTTTCCTTCTTACAACCAGTGGACTTTTCGTCTCTCCACTATCAATGATTTAATATTACTTGAAATCAGAAGATTTGGCAAGACTTACTCCTTGTCATTTTTTAGATTTTCCGGGGCAACTCCATTCTTTTCTATATAATCTGCCACATCCACCTTAAACTGTTTCCAGGCATCCTCATGTTCCACATAATATTTCGGACAGTTTTTTCCGGTTACGTCATAATGACGGATGACATCATCCATGGTCAGATCATATCTGCCACAAAGCCATGCCACCAGATGCACTAATGTCTGGTAGGTGGCATCGTTGAATCTTCCGGTATCGTCCGGGATACAGCATTCGATGGAAATAGTATCATTGTTCCTGTCATTGGATGCATAGGAAATCTCTTTGCATGGGATGCATTGAATCAGTTCACCATCCAGTCCGATGACAAAATGACTGCTGGCATGTGTTTCATGGCTGTCCTTTAAGCCTTCAAAATAATCACGGTTCTGCTGTGCTGTGGTTCCCGGATTTGCAGTATAATGCACCACAATGCCATTTACCTGATCAATTGCAAGTCCCGGTCTGGAATAATCATTTATCGTAAGAAGCTGCACATCATAATCCGGCGGATTTTCTACCACTTTGGTAATGGCTGCCGGCACATCTGCTGCTGCCAAATGTTTTCCCCTTATCCATCGGAGCAATTTCCCACCTAATACAAATATGAAAATTACTACAAGAACAATTCCTAAAAGCAGCAGCATTCTCTGAATCCGCACCTGCTGCTGTCTTCTTCTGCGCCGGTATTCTGCTGCTGTATGTGGTTTCTCATATGCATATTTTTTTCTTCCTGTTTTTCTCTTTCCTCTTCCGGTCTGTCTCATTTATTTTTATCTGCTCCTATATGCGTTATCTGTTATTTCATTCCTTATCATCATACACCAAATGTTCCTTACATTTTATTAACAAAAACTTAATTTTCTTTTATGGTAATTTTACACAATTTTTTCGTATCTTTTTTGTTGACATTTACCAAATGTAAGTATATAATACTAAACGAACAAAGAGGTTTGTTCAGATAATAAATTACATAAGGAGGGATTTGTATGTTCTTAGAGCAGGATGCAGTGCTGGGTCTTTCCAGGTTCGTAGCAAAATACGAAGCATATGTAAGAGAGATGAAAGCACAGAAGAAAGAACCTGTTACCATGTTAGCTTATCTGGTAGAAATGGTTCAGTAGACCAGTTGACCAAACGGCGCTTCATAGCCGCCGCTTTCCGTCACTGGTCTTTTTTTTTGTTCTTTTTTTCTCACTCTTTTGGAAATAACAAAACACAAATGGAATGCTGATGATTGCAGTCAGCCCATCTGACAAAGCCTGCGCAATCTCCACTCCCGCCAGCCCGATCCATTCCGGTAAAAGGAAAATCAACGGAAGAAATACAATTCCCTGACGGCACGCTGACAGAAATGCCGCCTTCCCCTGCTGCCCGATTCCCTGAAACAGCATATTACTTAAAATTCCTATGGGAATCAGCGGAAAAATCAGGCACTGGCTTCGAAAAGTAAAAATGCCGATTCGTGCTGCCATATCTTCTTTTAAAAAGAAGCTCATGGTCATCGGTGCGAAAAGGAATCCTGCCAGACCGATTCCTGCCGCCGCTATGATGCTGCTCCATAAAGTAAAAATAAATGCCTGCTTTAACTTTTTTTTATTTTCAGCTCCAAACTGATACCCTGCCACCGGCTGAAAACCCTGACCATATCCGATAAAAAGGCTGAAAAATACCATAAATAACCGTCCGTCTACAGACATTGCTGCTACTGCCGCATCTCCATATCCTACCGCCTGCCGGTTTAACAATACGGCTGCCACGCTGGCAAATCCCTGCCTGCAAAGCGACGGCAGCCCATTTTTTATAATGCTACCATAGTCCTTTATTTTGAAAAAATTTTTACTTTGTTTCTTTCCATTCAATTTCAGTCTGCCATGCCAGAAACAGCCTCCCAGTACCATCGCTGCCACTGTCTGTCCGATAAATGCCGCTAATGCGGCTCCTTTTACTCCAAGATTTAAGACAAACAGAAACACCGGTGTCAGTATAATATCAAGAATTCCACCGGTTACCATTCCTGCCATGGATGCTTTCGCCCTGCCTTGTGCCCGAAGAAGCGTACCAAGTACCAGTGTCTCTATGGTAAAGGGTGCCGACAGCAATACAAAGAGGGCATATTCCCTAGCATATGGAAGCAGCTCTGTTGTTGCACCGGAAAGCTTCAGCAAAGGTGTCAAAAAAATCAGACCTGCCCCCAGACTTATAAGTCCAAGCAGCAGCCCTGACATAATTGCCGAATTTGCAATCTGCTCTGCCTGCTCTTTTTCTTTCTTTCCAAGGAGCCTTGAAACAAGGCTTCCCGCTCCCATGCCAACAGTATAGCCCACTGCCTGTATCCATGCCACCAGTGCAAATGTAATTCCGACCGCTCCGGTTGCCCTGCTGCCAAGTCTTGTTACAAAGAAGGTATCCACGATACTGTAAGCAGAAATTACCAGCATACTAAGTACCGTAGGTACCGCCAGTGACAAAATCACACGATGCACCGGTTCTGTTTCCATCCTCTGTTCCAGGCTCTTATTCTCCATGAGTGCCCTCACTGTCTGATGGAACATATTTATATCCGACTCCGTGCACCGTTATGATATAACGCGGCCGTCTGGGATTCTTTTCAATTTTCTTCCGGATACTCTTAATATAGGAATCTATGGTTCTGTCATAGCCATCAAAGGCATCCTCTAACGCATAAGTAATCAACTGGTTTCTGCTATATACCCGGTGGGGAGATTTCACCATGGTATATAAAATTTTATATTCATTAGGTGTCAGATGAATCTTTTTCCTGCCTCTTCTGATACAATGATTGTCTACTTCTAAGATGCAGGCCGTTCCAATTTCAATCTGACTTCCTGCCCGCCTGTCTTCTTCGTATACAATGCGGTAGCCCTCTTCTAAAAGCTGCTGGCAGAGTTCCTGGGGCATCCTTCCTTCTGACTCCTGAATGATAATGGTTCCCTTTGTTCCCATATATCTTCTATCCTTCCTGCTACAATCTTTTCTACTAATTTATAATCTTTTCTATTGTAGTCAGTATCTCCACGGATAAAAATTTTTATTCTCTTTATACAATTCTTCGGATAGAAAGAATCGTCCGGTAGCCTGCATTTGATACTTTAATTCCGGTCTTTGCTGAACTTGCATGCACAATCTGTCCGTTTCCGATATAGATTCCGATATGACCGGAATACCAGATTAAATCTCCCGGCTGTGCCTCTGCCAAAGATGACACTGCGCTTCCGCAGGCTCCCTGCTCACCGGAGGTTCTTGGCAGATTAATTCCAAAATTCCTATATACACTCTGCACGAAGCCGGAACAATCCGCCCCATTTGTAAGACTGGTTCCACCATATACATATGGATTTCCTACAAACTGCAATCCATAATCTGCAATCTGCCTGCCTAAACTGGCATCAGATGCAGACGCCCCTGTTCCGCTGTTTCCGGATGCAGCATTTCCAGATGTTGAAGTTTTAGATGTTGCATTCCCTGCTGTTGTATGATTGGTGCTCTGCTTCGCTGCTGCCTTCTTTTGTGCTGCTGCCTGCTGCTCTGCCGCTTTTCTTCTGGCTTCTGCTTCCTGTGCCGCTCTTCTTGCGGCTTCTTCTCTTGCTAACCGTTCTGCTTCTTCCTGAATGGATTCTGCATGGGGATATTCCGTATAGGTTTCTACATAATCTGCTGCTACATAGCCCTCCCCTTCCTCTGCATCAACTTTTAACCAGCCATCCAGTGTCTCTGTCACCGTTAGTATATCGCCTCCCGGTACCAGTCCTAATACGGCAGCCTCTGTGGATGCTTCCGTACGCACTTTTAAAGTTGTTGTAGTTACCCGGGCAAGCTGTGTGCCGATTTCTTCCGCAAGTGCTCTTGCTTCTTCTCCCACACAGACATATTCTGCACTGACATATCCGCTGACTGAACCGGAAGTAATATAATACCAGCCCTCTTCTGCCGCCTCTATCACACCTACCGTATTACGGTAAAGTTTTCCAAGCACTTCTCCTTCTGTAGACGGTTCTTTTCGAATATTCACATAATTCGGTGCGATTGCAACCGCAAGTTCCGGCTGGTCTGCTGCCGGCATTTCCTCTTCTGCATTTCCAAGTGAAAGTTCTGCCACATCATTTATTTCTGCTTCGCCTGCTGCTTCACCTTCTGCCAGTTCACCAGCTCCTGTCTGTATCTGCTGCAGTGCATACTGCTCAGATAAAATGCGCTGCTCATTCAGTGCCCGGATTACACCTGCACCGGATGCAACTGGTGTCTCCATGGCATTGACATTGGTCCATAATGAAGTTGTGGTTGTCAGGATTGCGGCTGCAAGCCATAATTTTTTTACTGTTTTGTATTTCATATCTGTCTCCTTACCTATGTAATCATCAGGTATTGCAGAAGAGATATTTTATTTATTTTTGCTAAGTTGCAAAATAGCCGGGCAGTCCGGCAAATGCAAAGACCGCATCATGTCTGCAAGGGGCACTAAGAATTTCGGATTATATTCTTTTTATCCGGCAAGCGGTGCAAATTCACATCCATGTTCATCTGCGCCTCGCCGGTACTTCCATGTACCGGCGTTGCCTGTTCCCATACGAAATTCCAAGTGCCCCTAACAGCCATGAAAATGCCTTCGCACTTTGCCGGACTGTCTGGCTATTGTTCATTTTCTAAAATAAATTCAAATAATTTCTCTTCTCGCAATTTCCTATGTAATCATTCGCAAGTTGTTACGAACTTGTTACATCTTATTACATAGATATGGAGATAGTGTGGAGATGGAAGGATTACCTTCGTCAAATACAATTTAGTCAAGTACGATTGACTAAATCATACTTGACTAATTTTCATCACACGGAAATACAATTCCGGCATCCGCTCTTGCCCGGGTCAGTATCCGGCTGACCGCAAGGCTGTGGTCGAGCATTTCGTAGCAGGTTTCAGTGTCCTTTGATGCTATCTCATTTACAAAGGAAACAAACTCTGCATACATCCGGTGTGCATCTCCATTTCCATCATAGGATACCTCTCTTCCATCCCGGTAATGGATGGTCACTGCGCCGCAGACATTACACGGGCTGTTCTGGGCAATGTAGCCTTCGCTTCCTTCAATGCGATATTCCGGCTGTCCCTGACAGTCCTTTGCGCCTATTGCAACTGCCTGAAAGCCGGGATAAGATAAAATTGCAACACCGCTGGTGTCAATTCCTTTTTCCATGTTTGCGGTATAATGCACGGACTGCGGTTCTCCAAACAAGCCTTCTAAATACTGGATATTATATAAGTTTAAATCCATCAAAGCTCCACCTGCCTGCTTTGCATCAAAAACAGGAATGTTTTCTCCATTCTGGAAACGGTCATATTTTCTGGAATATTGGCTGAAATTGCAGACTGCCATTTTAATTTTGCCAATCGTCGGTAACTGCTCTTTGATAAACTGATAGTTCGACTGATACCGTGTGGTAATAGCTTCAAATAAAAATACTCCCTGCTTCTTTGCAAGGGCACAAAGTTCCTCTGCCTGTCTTTCATTGGCTGTCATGGGTTTTTCTACAATAACATGTTTTCCACGAAGAACTGCTTCTTTTGCCATTTCAAAATGTAAAAGATTTGGCACAGCAATATAGACAGTATCAATTTCCGAATCCAGAAGCTTTTCATAATCACTTACAGCAAGCTGCATCTGATACTGTTCTTTTAATTTTTCTGCTTTTGCTTCACTGCGCTTTGTTCCACAAATTCCATAGCAGGAAAGCCCTTTTACCTGCTGCAATACCGGAAGTACTTCTTCTACGATAGTTCCTGTTCCTACGATTCCAAGCTTCATTTCTTTTCTTCCTTTCCACGGATATACGGGTCTCTGTAATAAGATATGACAAGCTGTATACACATCAGGCACCAGATAACCGGCTCACAGATAATTACACCAAAATATTTCAAGATTGGGATAAACAATAGAACAAATGCAATTTTTCCTACCATCTCTATCATGCTTGAAACCAGTGGCACTACCTTTTTACCAAGTCCCTGTAACACATTTCGAAGTACCAGCAGAATTCCAAGAACCGAATAAAACGGTGTATTCCAGCGGATATATCTGACACCATTTTCAAGAACTACACTTTCGGATGAGCCGGAGAGCAATGCAATCAGGGAAGGTGCGGCAAATGCAACAATAACGGTAATAAATACTGCCCAGCCAACAGATAGTATCATGGCATACCGTACTACCTTAAGGATACGGTCACGCTGGTCTGCTCCCCGGTTCTGGGATACAAAGGTTGCTGTTGCCATTGCCAGTGGCATTAATGGCAACGAACAAAAACTGTTTAATTTTCGTGCTGCTGTATGTCCCGCAATAATCAGATAACCCAGCTGATTGATAGCATATTGCAGGATTACTGTTCCTGTAGATACAATAGCTAACATAAAGCCCATGGAAAGCCCCTGGCCTGTCAGTTCCCGGTAAAGTGGTCCATCTACTTTAAAATGTTCCCGTGCCGGTATTAAAATCTTACATTTTCTCATAATATAAATGGCACATAATACTGCAGAAATTCCCTGTGCTACCACCGTTGCCACTGCTGCACCGCGGATTCCCATCTGAAACTGTGTAATAAAAAGAACATCCAGTACAATATTGATAACGGACGAAATAATCAGAAATGCCAGCGGCATAAAACTGTTTCCAATCGCACGAAGCAATCCGGACAACAGATTATATGCAAACATTACTCCAACACAGATTGTTACAATATAAATATAAGAATAGGATTCCTCTATGATTTCTGATGGTGTATGTAACAAGACCAGAAGCGGACGAAGTCCAATCTGTGCAATCAGCATTACGCCAACCGTCACCGCTGCTCCAATTACCAAAGAGCCTGCAACTGCACGCTTTAACAAGTCTTTATCTCCTACACCAAAGCTTCTTGCCACTACCATGCTAAGTCCATTTCCAAACCCCAGTGCAAATCCTACCAGCAGTTCATAAACCGCTGCACATGCACCGATTGCTGCCAGCGATTCATCACCCAGAAAATGGCCTACTATCATGGTATCTGCCGCATTATAGAGCTGCTGAAATAAATTGGAAATAATAAGTGGAATTGCAAATAAAATCAAAGATTTTAAAATATTACCCTTTAATAAATCTGTTTTTGTATGCATCCTTTTAACCTCATCCTTTTCATATCCTTATTTCAACTCCTGCAATACATCATCATATACCTTCTGAAAAGGAAGTCCTCTCTCTCTGCATACCTCCCGGATGGATTCATACTCCGGAGTAATACGCACTTCTCCTTCACCCTCACATATTTTAACCGCCACCTCACCATAGGAGGTCTGCCGCTTTTCTGTCCTTCTTGGCAGAATCGTCCGCACCATTTCTACATAGCGGATTCCAATGGTTGTTGTCTCACGAAATATAATTGCTTCTAATTTTTCCCGGTCTTCTTTTTTGCAGATTACTGTCAACTGATATGCCGGGCGGTTTTTCTTCATATAGACCGGTATATAATGGACATCTCTTGCGCCATTTTCCAATAAAAGCTCCATAGCATAGCCCAGTACTTCCCCGGTACAGTCATCGATATTACATTCCAGTTTTAAAATAGAATCACTTTCATAGACCGGTTCTTCTGTTTCCAGCAACAATGCCCGGAGCAGTCCCGGCCGCTTATAGTCCCGCTTTCCGGCGCCCAGTCCGTTTCCCACAATCCGGTAACATTCCGGCAGCTCTTTTGACGTACAGATAGCCGCTGCAATTGCAGCACCTGTCGGAGTCACATATTCTCCCGGTTCACCGATTTTTCCAAGCGGAATTCCATATTCCATCACTATGTTAGTCACTGCCGGAACCGGAACCGGCAGGATTCCATGCTGACAGCGCACCGTTCCTTCCCCTTCCCACAGGGCAGGAATAATGACCTCATCTACTCCAAGATTATCAACACAAACTGCCGCTGCAATAATATCTACGATTGAATCCAAGGCTCCCACTTCATGAAAATGTACTTCTTCCACCGGAACACCATGGGCTTTTGCTTCCGCTTCTGCTAAAATCCTAAATATTTTCTTAGCAAGTGTCCTGGCACTATCAAGCATATTCGTGCCATCGATGATGGAATAAATTTCCGTCAGACCGCGGTGTTCGTGATGATGATGTTCCCCATGGGTGTATGATTCTTCCGAATGGGAATGCTCTCCATAGGTATGTGATTCTTCCGAATGGAAATGCCCTCCATGTGCGTGCGATTCTTCCTTCCCATATAAATACTTCATATCATGATCATGATTCTCATGGGCGGCATCTAAGATGACCTTAAAATCACATGCCGACAGGGCCGCCTTTTGTACTCTGCTGATTGCAATCCCAAAGCCAGATACCGGAATGCTCCTTAAAACAGTTTCTAAGACTTCCCTGTCTGCTCCTGCATCCAGTAAAGCTGCCACTACCATATCACCACTGATTCCAGTATGGCAGTCCAGATATAAACTACGCTTCTTCATCATGCACCCCCAGTCTGTTTATCTGTGTTGCAAGATAACCTGCACCATAACCATTATCAATATTTACCACTGCAACACCATTGGCACAGGAATTAATCATGGTAAGCAATGCAGAAATGCCTCCCATATTCGCTCCATAGCCTACGGAGGTTGGTACACCGATTACCGGCCTGCTTACCAGTCCGCCTAAAACACTTGCCAGTGCTCCTTCCATGCCAGCCACTGCAACAACACAGTTGGCTTTCTGAATTACCTCAAGCCGTGAAAGGAGACGGTGAATTCCACTGACTCCCACATCATAAATACGTTCCACATTGGCTCCGAAAAACTCTGCCGTCTGCGCAGCCTCTTCTGCCACTGCAATATCTGCCGTTCCAGCCGTACATACCGCTATCAGTCCACTGCGTTTTTTATCCTTTTTTTCAATTTTTAATATATGAGAAACAGGGTCATAGGTAACCTGCGGTAATTCCTTGTGCAACAGCTCATACTGTGCCAAAGACGCCCTGGTTCCCATGACCTCGCCTTCATCCTTGTATATTCTCTGAAAGATTTCAAGAAGAAACTCATCCCGTTTTCCCTGACAGAATACCACTTCTGCAAAACCGGAACGCATTTTCCGATGGCTGTCTATCTTTGCATAGCCCATCTCTTCAAACGGTTCCCTTTTAAAAAACTGCTCCGCTTCTTCTACAGTCATCTTTCCGCTTTTCACCTGTTCTAATACTTCATGCGCTTCCATTCTGACATCCTTCCAATCTTTTCCCCCTGCCGGACTTTCGTCTCGACTCCTTTATTGGAATTATACACAATATCTGCGTCCAGTTCTACCCTGTCTTTTTCCAGGCACAAAATTACCGTAGAACCGCCAAATTCAAATTTACCTTTTTCTTCTCCACGGTGCACCGGGCAGTTTTCTTTCTCATTACAGATTCTGCCTACCATAAGTGCGCCCACTTCCATCATTAAAATATTGCCAAAATGCTGACTTTTCAGCACAGAAAATTCTCTGGTATTTTCCTTATAAATCGGATATATTTCTCCCGCCAGCGGATTTACCGTATGAAAAACACCCGGAATCCTATAGATGTACCCCATTCTGCCATCATCCACAAAGCTGTAATGATGATAATCATCTACCGTCAGACGGAAAATACAAAGGGTTCCGCCCTCATAATGACGGGCGATTTTCCTGCTGCGGAAAAGACTCTCCATGGTATATTCCGTATCCTTGACGCGGACTTTTCCCTCTGCTGTAATGGGATATATGCTGAGCCTGCTGTCGCAGGGTGCACAGAAATTCTCCTTAACACTGTCAAATTTCCGGTGTCCCGGCTTGACTTTCCTGGTGAAAAAATCATTATAGGAACGGTATTCCCGTTCCTCATAATCTGTCATATCTATATGATTCTTTTTTATAAATGGTGCAATTGCAGCCTTTGATACCGGCTGGTTCAAAAGGAATCCACCTGCTTTGGAAACAAAAGGTTTCACTAAAATTCCAAGTAAAATTCTTCCGGCAGCAGTCTCATACAATGCCTTTAACACTCTGCCCTGTGCTGCATTCTCACCAATTTCATTTCCCTTCCGGTCTACACAACGCATCTTCGTTTCCTCCTCATTTTTCCTCATCACAGGAAATGTTACACAATTTCTACCGCATCAGACGGTCTAAAATGGAATTCTCCAATCCCGGAAAGCACAGTGAAATATGATATTTTGAGAATAAGAAGATTGCAATTACTGCACATGCCACAAGGATAACCAAAACTGCAAGAAATGCATTAGATGGCTTTCTCAATTTAAAATCTACAATGAATAATGTGCCAACTACTGCCAAAACAAAGAGTAGTAACACACTGAATTCACGCTCCGCAATTACAAAGTTCAGCATAAATGCCAGTGGCAGTACGATTGCCATCGTTGTAATCGGCAGTCCGTGATAATATTTATTGGCACCCTCTTCTACTCTCTGGCGGTTGGTTTCCAACACATTGAAGAATCCGAGTCGAATCACGGAGCAGACACAATAATATGCCAGAACAATAGTTCCAAGAATACCTCTTACACCAAGCACATAACAGATTACTGCCGGGAACGCACCAAAGCAGACTACATCGCAAAGGGAATCAATCTGAACGCCAAATAATTTTTCATCATCAGTACGGTTCTTTTTGGTTCTTGCAATCTTTCCATCAAACATATCAAATAATCCGGATAATGCCAGACAGATAATCGCTGTTCTGTAATGTCCTCCAATTGCCTGAGTAATTCCAAAAACAGAACACATCAGACTAATATATGTAAGTACTACTGTATAATCATAAAAACCTATCATTTTCCTTCTACCTTTCTTCTCTCTTCTGTTTACGCGGTCTTCCTATCGTAAAATGTGCTACGGCTGTCATAACTGCGCTTAAAATCAATTCTGTGTAATAACTGAGTCCCCTGCTTACCACCATCGCCGGCAATGTCAGTGTGCCGCAGATTGGTGCAAAAATAGATAAAAACAGTGATTCACTGATTCCCATTCCTCCCGGTAACGGAAGCATATCCACCGCAACGGAAATCATTCCCTGTAATACAACAATGGTTACCATCCCTGTTCCATCGATTCCGAAGGAACGGCAGGTCAGATATGTTACAAAAAAGAGTAACAGTCTTTGTACTACGGTAATCAAAAATACATTGGTTACGACCAATTTATGGGTACGGAAATATCCTGCCACATCCTGATACTGCTTCATGGCATTCGCCATTTTTTCCCGGTAATACTCAGTACGTTTCATCAGATGAATTTTACCAAGCCCTCTTATGATGGCATCCATCATATTAGCTGCCAGTGTCGGATGGAAAACCAGAAACATCATAAATGCCACACAAAAGACATTTAATAAAAGTCCCAGATAACACCATCCCAGCACAGGTTCAAGATAATGCATAAGCTGTGCCGGACGAATGATTACAACCAATGTGCCGAGTACCACAAGTACCAGCTTATAGGTAATGGTTACAATCATTAAAACCAGTGTCGATACCGGTATGGACAGCTTATCCTTTTTCATATAATAAATCTGTGCCGGCTGTCCTCCGGTTGCCGATGGTGTAATACAGCTGAAAAAGAATCCAACAAAGGAATACAGGAAACAATGCATAAGTTTTATCTTCTGCCGGATGCTTCGCATCATATAATATATGATAACAGATTCACTGCAGATAAAGAATATCACGCAGACCACCGCAACAAGCCAGTACCGGTAATCCGTATTCCGGATATAGCCGAACAATTCACCTAAATCCTGTCCATGAAAGATTGCATATATGGTAATTGCAAATACGGTAATAAGAAAAACTGCATTCAGTATTCCTTTTTTCTTACTCATCATAATGCTTCACCCCGAATATCTTTCTTCCGATTTTATCAAAAACTTTCATTACCGGACGGTACATTCCGGTATGCTTTGATACAAACCAGCAGAATTCTGCCAGAAAAATGCCTGCTACCAGATCAATCATATAATGCTGTTTGGTAAACTGGGTGGATGCACAAATTAATGCTGCCATCACAAAAGAACATCCTTTGTACCAGCCCGGTATCTTACGGCTCTTTCTTACTCCGATGAAGCAGAACCAGCTTACCAGACAATGGATGGATGGAAAGAGATTCGTCGGTGCATCCGATGCATAGATAAAACGCACCAGCCAGCTGCAGAAATCATGCCCTGTCACTTCCGGTCTGATATTCGTGGTTGGAAGCAATATAAAGAAGATACAGCAGATTACTCTTGACAACATATCCGCTGTTGCAAAACGGAAAAATGTTTCCTTATCTTCTCTCGATACCAGAATATAATTGATTATACTGAATGCAAAAAATAAAACATACAGAATAATCCACTCTTTTACAAAAGGAATGCTCCTGTCCAGATTGCTGGTCAGGTCATAATGCTTTGCATTTGCCATCAGCCTCTGGGTGCCCCAATAAATAATGGTATTAAAAATGGCACACCATGCCAATGGCAGTGGTCCGTATGATGGTATCCATTTTGCTATGTATTTTTGATAAAATTTTCCCAACTTTGTCTCTTCACACATAATTTTCTAACTTTCTATTTTTTCCGACTTAATAATCATATTCGATTTTCCTTTAAATCACAAGCAGATATTCCCGGTGTTTATTAATATTTCCTTAATTTTGTTTTATTTTAAGCAGCTTTTTTCAGATTCTCTCTTTTCAGATAATATCCACCATACGAAGCCCTTTCGGATAATGATTCTTCATGATTCCACCTGCCAGCTTGCCCCAGCCGATGCTGTAGCCATCTACGCAGATTAAATACCAGCCCTTTTCTCCTCCCCATGAAAAAGTCTGTCCCATCAGATACTGTCTGATTTCCTGACTGCCAGAAGAAAGCATGGCAACATGAAATGCCTCTTGTGGCTGCATGGCAAGTGCCAGTGCATGGGATGGTTCAAAACGGTTCTTTTTTAAGGTGCCAAGATGCAGTCCCGGCCGTAATACCTTCAGCCCCTTTAAAGCAGGAAATCCTTCCGGCATCAGATAGAGCTGCTCTCCAAATTTAAGCACTGCTCCCTGAGGTTTTTCTTTTAAATTCTCTTTTACAAAAGAAAGATATTCCGGGCAGTCTTTTTCTTTTATGCCCTTTTCCGTCAGTCCAAAGCCGCCATAACCTTCGCCTGCTTTCGTTATCACTGCTGCAAAATGTCCTTCGCCTTCGATTTTATGCGGAAACAGCCGGATGCAGCCTTCTTTGTCATGAATGAAGCCTTCACTGTCAATTCCTTCTGCAATCTGGCAGTCCGGATGACGTTCTAAGAAACGGTGCACGCTCCCTTCATCCTCTTCCGGTGCAAAGGTGCAGGTAGAATATACCATCCTGCCGCCGGGTCTTAACATCTCATACGCACAGTCTAAGATGCCGTCCTGCCGGTCGGCACACAGCTTCACATTGTCAAGGCTCCACTCATTTCCGGCCTCTTCATTCTTCCGGAACATGCCTTCCCCGGAACATGGTGCATCCACCATGATTTTATCAAAGCAGACCGGAAAATGCTCTGCCAGCTGCTCCGGTGTCTCATTTAATACCAATGCATTTTTAATTCCCATCCGCTCAATATTTTCAGATAAAATCTTCGCTCTCGCCGGATGAATCTCATTACAGATTAAGATTCCTTCCCCTTTCATAGCTGCCGCAATCTGGGTACTCTTTCCACCTGGAGCTGCACAGAGGTCTAAGATGATATCCCCCGGCTGTGCCTTAAGACATTCTGCCGGTACCATTGCCGACGGCTCCTGAATATAATACACACCGGCATTGTGATAAGGATGTTTTCCCGGACGAATCTCTTTTCCATAGTAAAAACCGGTCTCACACCATGGAACCGGTTTTAGCTTCCAATCTGTCTGTTGTAAAAATTCTGATACACTGGTTTTCCCTGTATTAATCCGGAACGACTGCTGCCGCTCCTGCCCTAAGCTTTCAAAAAATGCAGGATACTCTTCCCCTAACATTTCCTTCATTCTCTCTAAAAACTCTGCCGGAAAACTATTATTTTCCTGTTCTGAATGCATCCGTATTTCTCCCTTCATCCACTTGCAGTAATCCGTAGAGTAACGGTTTTAGCTGGAATTCTTCGCACATGGCATCCACTTCTTTTAAAAGCTTCTGCTTATGCTCCTTTGAAATCTTTGCCTTTCTCGCCCGGATCAGAAGATTCTTTGGCGTATGGGACAAATCCACAAATTCTAAGACCTGGCTCTTGTATCCGCAGCACTCTAAGAGGTTGGCACGGATTGCATCCGTTGTCAGTGCTGCAAAACGCTCTTTGATAATGCCATAACGGGTCATCAGATGCAGCTTTTCGCTCTCCATCTGCTCATTTAATTCATGCTGGCAGCATGGCACGGAGAAAATCATTTCCGCATCCCAGCTGATGGCATTGTATAAGGCAAAATCCGTTGCGGTATCGCAGGCATGCAAAGATACTACAATATCCACCGGAAACGGTGCTTTGTAGCCATTGATATCTCCCAGTTCAAAATGCAGGGTGTCATATCCGTATTTTTTTGCTGCCTGATTACATTTTTCTATGACATCTTTCTTTAAATCCAGTCCTACAATCTCTACCGGAATCTTGCGCACTTCCGTAAAGTAGTAGTACATAATAAAAGTAAGATAGGACTTACCGCAGCCGAAATCAATGATATGAAGCTTCTCCTTTTTGCAGTCCTTCACATAATCATCGATGATTTCAACAAAACGGTTAATCTGCTTAAACTTATCATACATGGTGCGGACGATTTTGCCCTCTGCAGTAAAAATTCCCATATCCACCAACGGCGGAATGACCTTACCTTCTTCTAAGAGATAATTTTTCTTCCGGTTATGGGTTGCAGTCTCATTTACTGCATTCTGCAGCTTTTTCTTTTTATAAGACGGTACTCCTTTTTTGGATACCAGAAGAATATGCTCTGCTTCTATATCAAATCCATTGAGCTGGCGAAAATGATTCTGCATCAGTTCTTCCAATGCTGTCTCTAATTCTTCTACAGATAGATTCTCATGAAATACCTGCTTGTCCGTATATTTTTCCATCTGGAAAAAGGCTTCCTTTTTCTGTACGATAATTTTACGATACTCTTCCTGCTTTGTGGCAGGCTTACTGATAATCAGCTTCCTGCAGCTTTCTGCGATTGCTTCTATATACTCTCTCATTTCCATTATGCTTCTCTTAACTTTGCAATAATCTCATCTGCGATTGTCTCTGCACTCCTGCCGTCTGTTGCCACCGCAAGGTCTGCAACACTTTCATAACGGCTGCGGCGTTTCTCCATCAGTTCACGGATGTACTCCACATTCATATGGCCGTTTAAAATCGGGCGGTCCTTGCTGTAGCGGACTCTCTCATAAATGGTTTCCGGTGTAGCAGATAACAGAACGATTCTGCCATTTTCTTTCATAAAAGATACATTTTCTTCCCGCAGCACTGCACCTCCACCGCAGGATACGATGACACCGTCTTTTTCTGAAATATCTTTTACAAGCTGTGTCTCCAAATCTCTGAAATATGTTTCACCATACTGTGCAAAAATGTCAGAGATAGCCATTTTCTGCTGCTCTGCAATCATTTCATCCATTTCGCAAAGAGGAACATTTAATTTCTCTTTTAATACTTTTGCTATGGTGCTCTTTCCGGCTCCCATAAATCCAATCAGAAAAATATTCTCTGCCATTTTCTAATTCCTTTCCATATGTATGATTCCAAATATCGATTGAAATTCTTCTCTATTATTTTTACTGTCTATTGCTATTCTGATGTATGATTTCCAATATCCGCCGCAGTTCTTCTGCATCTATCTGTCCCGGTGCGCTGCTCTTTCCGGCTGCGCCAAAGGTAACTGCCGAGCCAAAGATTTCTCCGCAAAGACGGCTGATTAAGCCCTCCCCTGCCATAGACATGGTAATAACAGGTGTCTTCCCTGTTTCCTTCCAGCTTTCCGTTACCGTAAGCAGTGTTAAAACATCCTTGCTGCTTTGTGGCATAACGGCAATCTTTGGAATATCTGCGCCAAATGCTTCCATTTTCTGAAGTCTGGCAAGGAGTTCTTCTGCTGCCGGTGTTTTTTCAAAATCATGATTGGATGCAATGACTTTTACATGATTGCTATGTGCTGCCGCTACTACTGCCTTTACAACAGCATCCCCGGAAAATAATTCCACATCCACGCAGTCCACAAACCCGGATGCAATTGCAGCTTCATTTAAGCTTTGATATGCTCCGTCGCTTAAGGCAGCTTCTCCGCCTTCCCTGCTGCTTCGGAAGGTAAATAAAACCGGCAGTTCTCCCAAACATTTGCGAAGCTTTTCTAACAGTGCGACTACTTTTTTACTGTCTGCAGCTTCTTCATACCAGTCCACACGAAATTCCACCAGATCCGGTTTTGCAGCCTTCGCCCGCTCTGCGCCCTCTAATATTTCTTTTTCCGTCTTTCCTACAACCGGAACACAAATCTTTGGCATTCCGCTTCCGATTTCCAATGTCCTGATTCTGACTACCGTCTGCTCCATTTCTTACTCCTTATCCTACTGGAAAAACTTCTCTTTGACTTCCTGTACCGGCATCTCTTCTCCGGTGTACAGGCGGAATGCAGCAACACCCTGCCACAGTAACATTCCTTTTCCATTGAGGCAGGTGCAGCCTGCTTCTTTTGCTTCCCGGAGTAATCTTGTCTCTTCCGGATTATAAACGGCATCTGCAACCACCAGTCCCGGACGGAATGCGGATGTATCTTTCACAACGCTTTCTTTTTCCATCGGTTTCATTCCAACGATTGTTGCATTGGCAAAAATGTCAGAGCTTTGAATCTCTTCTGTCATCTTTGCAGTATCTGCAATGTCATACACATTTACCACAATGCCCGGCACTTCTTTTCTAATCTTCTCTGCTGTTTCCAGTGTTCTTTCGAAGAAGTCATCTTTGATATTGAAAATGCTGATTTCTCTTGCCCCGTCCAGCGCACACTGTACCTGAATGGCAGTGGCTGCTCCGCCGCCTCCTGCTACTGTGATTTTCTTTCCTTTTATCTCAATTCCATGGTCTCTTAAATTGCCTACAAATCCTTCACCATCTGTCATATGTCCGATTAATTTGCCATCTTCATTTACTATGGTATTGACTGCTCCGATAATCCGGGCTGCCGGCGAAAGCTCATCCATATATTTTGCAGCTTCTGTCTTACATGGCATCGTTACATTGCAGCCACGCATGTGGAAAAGGCGCATGGCATCCAAGGCTGCCTTTACTTCTTCTACTTTTATATCGAATGCTACGTATGCATAGTCTAATCCTAATTTTTCAAAGCTATAGTTATACATTGCCGGGGAGCCTGAGTGTCCTACCGGGGAACCGATCAATGCCAATAATCCTGTATGTCCTGTTATTCTTCCTTTTCCTTCCATGTCTTCTCTCCTTCTGTTCGAAATGATTCTGTTCGGGTGATTACGATAATGCAAAACAACGACCAAACGATTGTTACTGCCATTTAACGATGTTTTCTTTTGATGAACCGGAAATGTCCTATCGTTCTTAGATACGCATTTTGCTTTTAGTAGACTGTCTTTCCGCCTGCTTTGACGGGATATCTGCACTGTTCGCCGGAGGCGGATGCCACAGCAAACCTGCAAGGGGCACTAAGAATTTCGATAAAGTTACGAATTCGTCCGGCAACCGGCGCATATTCGCATCCATGCTTAAGATGCGCCTCACCGGCACATCCCTGTGCCAGTGCTGCCGGTTTGCCGACGAAATTCCAAGTGCCCCTAACAGTCTGCTTCATGCATCCGCATTCCGGCGTACAGCACAGATATCTTGTCAAACATTGGAAAGACCGGCTAAATCACAAAAGCAAAATGCAGTGTCTTAGAACGATGGCATTTCCTGTTACAAAAGAAACATCTGTCAAATGGCAGATACAATGGTTGTATCCTGTTTTCCTCTATCGTAATCACCCGCGTGAAACTCTTTTTCTATCATAGCTTTTTTTCCATGCCATGGCAATATTTATCAGAAAATATTCTGTCCATTCCGGTAATTATCCCACATGGCGCTGTTCGCCCGTTTTACTTCCTGTTCAAACTCCCGGGCAGATATCAGCTTGCAGTCCTGGCCGCGGATAATCATCTGCTCTAAGCCATCGGAGGTTGCAACCGTTACATCATAATGATTGTGATGTTCGTGGGCAAAGCGTTCAATGTACTGGTCTGCCGTTTCTGCTTCCTTCGTAAAGACAATATGGATATTGTGATAATCCAACTGTTCTGTCTTATGTCCGGTCAGGCGGTATGCATCAAACACCACAATGACTTCGCCACCGAAGATGCCCTGATAGTTGCAGAGAATGTCCTGCAATTTGCCTCTGGCTCCATCCAGATTCACTTCTGCCAGTTCATGTAAATCCTTCCAGGCATAAATTACATTGTAGCCATCCACCAGTAGATAGCGTTCCAGTTTTTCCGGCTTGTGGTAAGTACGGACGGTTGGTGCATTGTTTTCTGCTTTGCGTTTTCGCACGACACCGTTTTTGCGTTTTCCTTCCTGCCGGTTGGCATAGAAGGTCTTTTCTAAAATAGCATCGATTTCATCGGTATCTACCCAGTCCTCTACTACGCCGGGACGGTGGACTTTTATCCGTTCTTCTTTCCCACCGCCATCTTCTTCTAAAACAGATGGCATATGCATGTGCTCTTTTACTTCATACCACGGCACCAGATAGCCCGCTCCGTGGGCACAGAATACGGAATCTGATGTATTATATAAATCTGCCTCCGGCTGATAACCGATAGCTTCTACCACTTCATCCTGATTCTGGCACACCTCGTAGCCCTGCAATGTGCAGAAGTATTTGCCACGCCCTTTGGCATAGGTATTTAATTCCTTCTGATAATCCGAAAGCTTCGATACCGGACCGCTTCCGGTGAGCAGTGCCATTCCATTTTCTATCTGCGGAGCGTCCATTCTGCTGTTACGCTGCTCCATATCATGCATTGCACGACCCAGACATTCTTCCGGTATTTCCAGACGAAATGCATAATAAGGCTCAAGCAGTACAGAATCTGCTTCCATCAGTCCCTGCCTTATAGCACGGTAAGTTGCCTGCCTGAAATCGCCGCCTTCGGTATGCTTTGGATGTGCCCGGCCGGACACTACGGTAATCTTCATATCAGTAATGGCAGAACCGGTTAATACGCCCTTATGTTCCCGCTCTGCAAGATGGGTCAGTATCAGCCGCTGCCAGTTCTTATCTAAAATATCTTCACTACAGTCTGTCTGAAAACACAGTCCGCTTCCGCGCTCCCCCGGCTCTAACAGAAGATGCACTTCCGCATAATGGCGCAGTGGTTCAAAATGTCCGACTCCTTCTACGGCATTGCGGATGGTTTCTTTATAAATAATCTTTTCTTCGCCAAAATCCACTACTACGCCGTAGCGTTCTTTTACCAGTTTCTGTAAAATTTCAAGCTGTACTTCGCCCATCAGCTTAATGAGAATCTCTCCGGTTTCTTCCCGGTATACAATATGCAATTCCGGATTTTCTTCCTCTAACTGCTTTAATTTCGGCAGCATGACCGCCACCGGAACTTCCTTCGGCAAAACCAGTTTTACACTGCGTACCGGCTCTAAGACCGGAAGTATGGACTCTTCTTCAATGCCAAGTCCTTCTCCCGGATAAGTCTTTGTCAGTCCGGTAACAGCACAGACTATACCTGCTGCCGCCTCGGATACTGCCTCATATTTTTCTCCGGAATAAATACGGATCTGATTGACCTTTTCCGCCCACTCTTCTTCTCTGGCTTTGCCATTAAGCATATCCTTTACACGAAGAGTTCCTCCGGTCACTTTAAGATAAGTCAGCCGGTTTCCCTGTTCTTCTCTTGCAATCTTAAAGATTTTAGCGCCAAATTTATCCGGATACTGCGGTGTCCTGCCATATTCGTAAAGTCCGTCTAACAGTTCTTCCACACCCTGCACCTTTAATGCAGAACCAAAATAGCAGGGGAAAAGCTCCCGCTTTGCAATCATTTGTGAAAGGTCATTGGATGCAAGACTTCCTTCCGATAAGAATTTCTCCATGGCTGCTTCTTCGCACATAGCCGCCTCTTCATAGAAGCCTTCGTTCTGCTCCTGTGTAAAGTCAATGCAGTTGCTGTCCAAATGCTCCTTGATTTCCCATAAAAGAGCCTCTTTATCCGCTCCCGGCTGATCCATTTTATTGATAAATAAGAATACCGGAACCTGATAAAGTTTTAACAGACGCCACAGCGTTCTGGTATGTCCCTGCACACCATCGGCTCCGCTGATGACCAGCACTGCATAATCAAGCACTTTAAGGGTCCGCTCCATCTCCGCAGAAAAGTCCACATGCCCCGGTGTATCCAATAAAGTGATTGCCATATCTTTCCAGGAAAATTCTGCCTGCTTTGAGAAAATCGTAATTCCACGCTCCCGCTCCATGGCATTATTGTCAAGATATGCATCCTTATTATCCACTCTTCCCAGATGGCGTATGCTTCCGCTTGTATACAACATACTTTCCGATAATGTTGTCTTTCCTGCATCTACATGTGCAAGAATTCCGATTACCAGCTTCTTCATGTTTAAAGGTATCCTTTCTGACATTTTTTTACGCTGTACAACTAGTCCCGGTTCAGCTCGGCTAAAAGCTCTGCCCGCTTGCTTCCAATCAGCAGCTCCTGATTATACTGTAAATAGCGGTCGCAGTTGTGCTCGGCTAAGAATCTTGCGGATTCTGCCACGGTAGCAAGATCTGTTACAAATACCACCATTTCCTGACCGCCCTCAAATGCCTGCTCCATAAAATCAAACGCATGCTCTAAGGCTGCTGCGGTCTTTTCTTCGATTGTTTCTAATGTCTTTCTCTGGATATCAAAGGCTGCCTTTTTTTCCTCAAAGACTTCTTTCTTTGCCCCTTCGGAATTACGGTATTCTTTCAAGGCTGCAAAGTCGCGGTCTGTCTTAGCCTTTTCTTTTCCATAGCTTCGGAACAGATTCTGTAATCCGTCCAACAAAAGATTGACCACGCTGAGTCTTTCATCAAAAGCTGCATCATAAATCCGGGCAAATACTTCCGGCCGAATCTTTCCTTCCAATATTAACGGAATTCCATAGTCATCCTTATATTTCTGGTATAAATCAAAATATGCTGCCGCATCCTCTGCTACATCCTTATGGTGTAAAAATTCTCCTACAACGGTCTCATCTACCGGAAGCCCCATTTCTTCATAGGTCTGCATCAGAATGCTTAAGTCCTCCCAGCCTCTTGCTGTGACAAACTGCAAGCCGTCTACATCTGCTTCCACCCGGTAGAAATTCTTTGGACGAAGCTCAAGATAGCTTAAAATTGCACCATGGATATGTCTTGATCTGGCATAAGCTTTCCAAACACCAAGGTCTGCCTCTACCTGCATACAGCGGACACGGTCCAAGGTTACCATATCAAATTCCCGCACCGATTTATTGTATTCCGGCGGATTGCCTGCTGCAACAATAATCCACCCCTCCGGCACTGCCTGATTACCAAAGGTCTTGCACTGCAAAAACTGCAGCATGGTCGGTGCCAGTGTCTCTGACACACAGTTAATCTCATCTATGAAAAGGATTCCTTCCGGACAGCCTTCCTCGATTTTCCGGTATACGCTGGCAATAATCTCACTCATGGTATATTCCGTTATGGAATACTCTTTGCCTGCAAATTCCATTTCTTTGATAAAAGGAAGTCCCACTGTACTCTGTCTGGTATGATGGGTAATCGTATATGCTACCAGTCCGATTTTGCACTCCTCTGCAATCTGCTCCATAATCTGAGTCTTGCCGATTCCCGGCGGTCCCATTAATAAGACCGGTCTCTGACGAATCAGAGGAATCTTATATCTGCCCTCATCATCCTTTTTCAAATATGCTGTTACGGTATGTTTGATTTCTTCCTTTGCCTGTTTGATATTCATCTGTTTTCTTCCAATCTATATTATTTCTCTCATGCATTCTGTTCCAGCTCTTCCGGTTCCAGCTGCAGCCGCATTGCCCATGGCGGTACTGCCGTCTCATCATAGGCTCCCAAGAATAAAAATGCGGTCTTATATTCCGGCTTCTTTACCGGATAAATTCCCTTGCCATCGGTAAAGTACAAGAGTCCGTCCAGATGCCGGATGCTTCCTTCTTTGATTAGTTGGTTTACATAAGTAAATGCCGGCCGAAAATCCGTATTGCCGCCGCCCACTACCTGAAAGCTTTTTAGCAGCCGCTCCATTTCTTCCTGACTGCTGATTACCTCATCCATTTCCACTTTATCATCGCACTGGATAATCCGGATTCTGCATCTTCGAAAGAAGCTGTTCTGCTGGGATAAAATGCCAAATGTCTCATTTAAAAAGCCTTTGATTAAACTGCCGCTGGTGGAATAACTGGTGTCTACCACCACTACAAATTCCCGGATTTTCTTTACTTCCCGGCTCTCCACCGGTTCTATCAGGGGCATATTCTTATAAAGCCGCAGCCCATAGGTATAATAATTCAAATCATACTCATCGGGATTGCATTTTAATTCTTCCTGTAGTATGGAAAATTTCTGTAAAAATTCCTTATAACTCCGGCGGCTTTTCGCAGCACTGATCTGTGTCATCAGAAGTTCTTCTCCCTTTTCCGGCTCATCTCCATGCCGCTTCTTTGCCATACTGGTCTGCCTTGCTATCTTATTCCATTTATTTCTGGCTGCAGATGCCGCGCCATTGCCGGTTTCCTCTTTCCAGAAACGGTGGTCATCCGTATAAAATTCATGATTTAAGGTAAGAAGCTCTTCCATGGATTTTCCCCGCAGCCAGCGGTATACCACTGCTGCAGAAATCCGCCCCTCACCCTTCAATGCTTCATAGGTCTGCTGCCGCAGAAAGCTTAATGCGCGCCTGGTACAGAGCTTGTCCATGCCGTCAATGGTCTGCTCCACTACAATATCGCAGGCAAGATTCCAAAGCTTCGTATCTCTGTTTCCTTTTAAAAATAAGTGTGAAAAAATACAGTGCAATATCGTGTGCAGGTACGCCCGGTTCATAAATGCCGGATTATTCCGGAATACGCGTATTACCTGTCCTGCTGAGAAAAAGAGACTCTCTCCGTCCGTAGCCATTGTCTCTAAGCCTTCCATTGCCTGAGGCTTCAATGCAGAAAGTGCCACATCAAGATATCGCAAATCCAGATAGATTTCACTTCTTGCATGCTGCAAGATTTTTACAGACATATCATTTTCCCATTCGGTCTGGGTCTTAATATGCGCCATCTTCTACTCCTTTCTGCCACTGCATATTTTCTTAATTTTCTGCTGTTTTTACCACTCAATATCATAACAGGAAGAAGCTGCTGCTTCCTTATAATATTTCTGCTGCCAGCTGCTTAAGCTGACACTGCCTTCTGCCCAGCCGGCTTCTGCCGCCTGCCCGATTAATGCAGTGATTCCACTCCGCTCCATCACCTGAAGCCGGCATATCAACTCTAATAATGCTAAATCTTTTTTCTGAATCAAAACATCGCATACCTCACTGGCATGTTCTTTTAAATAAGAAAGATAACGTTCACGGGCTTCTTCCTTTAATTCCACCGGATATGCCAGTCTGCAAAGTGCCATTCTGGCTGCAGTCCACATCTTCTCCTCAATGCAGATCCTCTCAAATATCATATCGTATGCGGCTGCATCTACCATCCGCTCATGAAAACACTGTCTTGCCCGGAAACCTTCCCCCGCAATATTCAGTGCAAATATATGTGCCGGTCCGATTTCTTCATAGGAATCGTAATATTCCGGATAGAAAAATAAGGCTTCCTTAAATTCCACTTCCAAATCAGCCCGAACCTGATTTAAGATAAGCTGTGCGCCACTGGCTTCTTCCATGGAAGAACGAAGCACCAGCCGCTTTAAGCTCCGGCAGTTCATAAAGGCATCGCTTCCTAATTCTTTTAAGAAACGCCCCAAGGTAAGTGTTCGTAATTTGCGGCAATTATAAAATGCCAGATTCCCGATTTGTTCCACGGAATCCGGCAAAGAAATTTCTTCGATATCATTTCCGCATAATGCTTTCATAAAACTGTCCACTCCGCCGATGGTAACGGCATCTGCCGGAACATGCTTGCTTTCCGAAAAACAATATGCGCCTATTCTCTTTACTGTGAATCCATCTATCTGCTCTGGAATTACAACAACCGGTGTCGTCCCATATACACGCTCTATGCTTATGGAATGTTCATCCAGCGGCTGTATCTCATAGCTGTATGCTGTGTTCATCTTACGCTCCAGTTTCCTCATCTTTTCTCTGCTACAATATAACACATCCCCGGTTATCGCACAAGTTCCGTCATTCCGCCTTCTAAAATCAGACGGTTATCTTCATAGATTCCGGCAAACTGACTCATTGGAAGCGGGCTTACCCCCATTCCCACCTCAATGGTATAGCCGGGACGATTGTATTCCTGAATAAACCAGTCTTTGAAACCGGCATAACCAGATGTAGAGGGTGTCTCTTCCACCCGGTATCCGCTGACCTCGCCAAAATATTCTGCAATTCTTCTGGAATCTGCCGGTTCATAGTCAAGATACCGCCAGTAAATCACTTCTCCCTGGGCATGATATGCCAGAATTAACGAAAAATTATGGGCTCTTGCAAATTCATAGACACTGCGGCTTTCCGGTGCCACAAGGGGAGCCTCTCCCACATAATCTCTTGGTGCCGGTGTTGTAAATCCCATGGCAAATTTAATGTTTCTGGCACTTTCCCAACCCGCCGGAAATTGCAGATTCAAATCAATTCCTTCTATATTGGCTTTCCATCCATTCGGAAATGGAATCTTCGGATAATCAGCTGCAATGCGCTCTGCCTCTTCTAAGGATGCACCATATTCTAATACCCCATTCACTAAATCCACGCCATCCGGGTTTACCAGGGGAACAAGATACAGGGAAAATCCATAAAAAAGCCACGCTGCCTGCACCGTATAAAGCATGCGTCCCGCCGCAAATGCATGGGCATATTCTTCCGCAAATTTAAGCAGGACCGGTGTAGTAATCCATTCGTTGGCATGATATGCTCCACTGTAAAAGACTTCCCGCTCTCCTGTTCCAATCCGAAGATAGGGGATTTCCTTTCCCATCGCACTTTTTCCAATATTTCCCTGAACCAAGAAAGGATAGCGTACCGTAAGCCCTTCCAATATCCAGTCATTGAGATAAAAAGTGTAAGCCACATCTTCTGCTACAAGCGAAAAAGAGAATGGAATTGCAAGAATACTTCCGGTCCGCAGTGCCAGCGGATTTACTGTTGGATTGGCTGTCATAATCGCTGATACACTGGTGTCATAATTTGCCGCAATACCCCATAATGTATCACCGGATTTTATTTCATGCATCGTATATCCTTTTAAATAGGGGAAAAGTTTCCCCCACACTGCATCATCTATTTTACAGTTAAATTCTTCCCCGCTCTTTTTCCTTAAAAACTGCCGCAATGCCATGCAGGTATTCTCTCCCAAAATTCCATCTTTCCTTATGTCATATCCCGCACGGTTTAATGCCAGCTGCACATACTGCACCAGCACGGAGCGTTCTCCCGGATTCAATACTTTCATTCTTTCACCTGTTTCCAGTCCTTCTTATCAGTATATGCAGATGTTTTCAAAACGGAACTAAGAATGTGCCCTGGCACATTCTCGCGCCTGCGGCGGTCGCTTGCGACATCTACCTTATACGCCGCAGTGCGCATCCTCGCGGAGCGTTTTTCACTTTACAGGAAAGCAATTTCCTGTAAAGTGAAAAAGCCTTGCAGTTTTCTGCAAGACTTCTTCTGGTTATGATATATAATACAATTTGTTTGTACCCTACGGAAATGATTTTGTTTTTGGAATTTACATTCCTGCTAACTGTTTGCCTAAGCTTTCGCATGCAGCGACTGCATCGTCATCCGGTGCTTCCTGACAAATCACACCTTCGCCATTTACAACGGTTGCTCCTGCGCTTGTCATACGGTCTACCCAGTCACGCATCCACTGTCCATCGCCCCATCCGTAAGAACCGAATAATGCGATTTTCTTTCCTGCTGCAAAGCCTTCTACTTCTTCAACGAATGGCTCCATCTCGCCTTCTTCTAAGACTTCTGCACCCATTGCAGGACATCCCATCGCAAATACGGAAGAAGCTTTTAATGCATCCATATCAGCTGTACTTACATCAACAACCTCTGCTTCTTTGCCAGCTGCTTCAATTCCTCTTCCAACAGCCTCAGCCATTGCCTGTGTGTTTCCTGACTGTGTCCAATAAACTACTTGAATCTTACTCATTTTTTCTACCTCCTAAACAGCCGCTTTCTGCGGCATGCTGTCATTATAAATACCAATGATGTCCCGCATTCCCACTCCATTGGAGAGAAGCTGGATGATGGTCTCTTTTTCCATATCATAGCGTGCGAAAAGACGTTTCTTTTCCGGAACGTGTGCATACACTTTCCAGTAACCCTGATAGAGTGCATTCTGTCCATTCTGCTCCATAAATCCTCTTACATCTTCTACCGGATAGCCAAGCAGCACTCCCATTTCATGAGGAAAGCCAGGTTCTCCGCACATATAACCCTGGTAACGTTTCTGAAACGTACTGAGAATATTTCCGAGCGTAAAGTCCTGATAACCGGACTCCTGCAGCAGCTCTCGTATCTCTTTACGCATCAGATACGCCTCCAACGGTTTCTTCCGAAAAAGAAGGTAACGAGCCTTTTCCCTGGTCCTGAGCAGTGGCAGGAATGAAATTCCGGATTTTCTCAGGCACTGTTTTACCGCATCCTCCATGCCTGTTGAAACGACTAAGAGATTGGATATCTTTACTCCTGCGATCAATGGGGCACATTGTAACGCTAACTGCGTCTCTGCATTGTGTAAATCCATCTGTTGTACAATTTCCAGAATCTCTGTACTCATAGCTTCTTTTCCTTTCGTTCTAGTTAGTTGTTTCTAACTTGTGTTTATCATAACTAATTATATTTCTGTTGTCAACACAAAATGTGCGTGGTGAGAATTCTTTATCATATTGAGAATTTCGGGTAGTCTGATATGGTTTTAGTTTGGCAGGGTGGGGAGAAATTATACTTGTATAAAGATAGCAATATTTTCATAATGTCAATAATATAAAAAAAACAGCAGTTTCGCTGAAAAAGGGCGGCACCATATCTATAAGAGCTGCTAAGAATTTCCATTTTATATATTGGTCTTTCCGGCAAGCGGTGCAAAGTCGCATCCATGCTCCATTGCACCTCGCCGGTACATCCCTGCACCGGCGTTGCCAGTCTGTGATGAAATTCTAAGCAGCTCTAATTGATATGGTTGATGCCCTCTCTTCAGTGAAACTGCTGGTTTTGTTAATATTCTCTAATTTCTTATTGTTACAATATTTAAGTTTCGCTTTATGCGAGTAATGAAAAACTTTTCCGATTCTACTCTACATTCTTCAAAGCTTCGTCCATCGGTATCTTCCGAATCTTCCGAAGGCAGAACAATGCCACTACGAAGTATGCTGCCAGTACCATAAGTAATATTTTCCAGTAGATGTTCGGGTCATAGTAGATGCTCAGCCAGCCGGAGTAATCACTCATCATTGCCCGGTAGATGACATTAATGGTCTCGGTAGCAATTGCTTCACCCAGGATAACGGATATCACCACAATCCAGGTGGTGGCTGTCAGATATAATTTCCCGATTTCTCGGGTGTTGTAACCCAATATCTTAACCATGGATATGGATGAAGCATTCCGCTCGATAATCAGCTTTGTCATCAGGTAAATAAGGATTGCTGCCAGTGCAACAGAAAATACATTCATCAGATAGAACATGCCGCCCATAGATACATCAAGCTGTCTTGATACCTTGGTGAGGTCATCTTCTGTAATGGTCGTCATGATATAGGCATCCTCAATATCGGTAATCTTCTTATCAGAGAAATATCCATTGAAATAATCCTCCTCTTTGTCAAATACATCCCGATATTCCTCTTCCGGCATAAAAATTGCCACCGCTGCCGGATACTCATAGATTCCAGCCACCTTAAACTTGTATTTCTTATCTCCATAAGTTTCCTTTAACTCAATGGTATCGCCTTCTGCGAGCCGGTATTTTTCTGCATAACTATCCGAAATGTAGACACCTTCTTTTGGGAAATCAATATCAACATAAGCACTGTCTTTTTCAACTCCATAGACGCTGACCTCTTCGCTGCTGAATTCTGTCGGCATTGTCTTTAAACTACCGGCAAGATAAGTCTCTGCGCCATCTGTTTCCGTTGGAACCGGTGCTTTTAATACATACTGATAATCTGCAAGCATGTGGGACAGCACTTCATCCTGATAATGCTCTAAAAGTGGTGACATCATCATGCCGAAAACCAGCAGAATTTCTGCAAAAGCAATACCGATAAATAAAGTCAGGTAGCCCGCACGGTTCTGTAAAATAATACGGATACGGAACCGGTTAAAGAATTTGAAATGCGGCAGTTTTACTGCTTTTTTCCGCTTTCTTCTGCTCAAATCCCTGCGCAGGAAATTCAGTGGTGAAATACGCAGTTTGGAAGAAATCAAAAGCAGATTTATAACAATCATTATGATTGCCGGAATCACCGTTGTCAGGATAAACGCATCCCCATTCCAGATGGTATGGTAGGTCGGCAGACTATAGCTTCCATAGTACAAATCTGCTACCATATTTTTAAATACGGTATAGCCAAGTATATTTCCAATAATTGCTGCTACGATTGTCACCAGTACCGGAAGATGCAGATAATGCCGCAGCAGTTCTCCTCTGGTATAGCCGGATGCACGCAGTGTTCCGATGACTGCTGCTTCTTTTGTAATCGTATTATTGGTGGTAACTGCAAAGACAAATGCCATAATCGCTATCAGGATATATAACAACGTCATTACCATTGTTTTGTCTCCACCCATATCATCTCCCGTAAAATGAATTGCCTGATTGGAAAATGCCGGTATGTATGCTGCTATTACCGCCTTACTGCTCAGCACTTTCATAAAATCTTCTGCTTTCTCTTTTGCTTCCGTATCATCAGCCGGAGTTTTTTCATATTTCCAGGAATAGCTGTAATGGAGATTGCCGGTGCCATAAGCATCAAAAGCATCCTCTGTGGCAATGGCAACGCCAAATTTTATGGCATCAAACATCAGATCCTTGCTATCGGAAAACAGAGCACTGTAATCCGATAATGCCACCAGACCACTGATGGTCTTTTTCTCGCCGCCTACTTTAATGGTATCTCCTACTTTTAAGGAATTATTGTCCGCATACATCCGGTCAATTGCAATTTCATCTTCCTGCTGCGGCATTTTTCCATCCATCAGACATACTTTATCCACTTCGTTTCTCGGTTTAAAAATACGGAGGGTACTGTCTGACTTGCCATTTACCACCGCTTCTTCCAGATAGTAATTCTCATAAATTGTTACGCCTTCTTTTTCCAGTTCTGTAAGCAGCGTATCGTCAGCTTCTTCCATCAGTTCGAAATTACCGTCTTCAATATTGTACTTTTCAAAACTCTCATTATAGGCAGTTATCATACTGCTTCCTGCCACCAGAAATCCCGATACAAATCCGATAGTAGCTGTCAGGAACAGGAAAATCACAAGATATTTTCCAAAATCTGTTTTCAATTCCTTTGGAATTCGTTTTCTTAATGGACTCTTCACTTTCATCACCGCCTTTACCAGTCAAGTTCCTGTGCAGGAATCTTCACTTCATTGGTGTAATCCTTTCGAATCTGTCCATCACGCAGCTTAATGACACGGTCTGCCATGTTTTTGATGGCATCATTATGGGTAACCATAATAACGGTATTTCCATATTTCTGATTTACATCCTCAATCAGCTTCAAAATCTCTTTGGATGTATTGTAATCCAGTGCTCCGGTCGGCTCATCACAGAGCAGAATATCCGGGTTCTTTACAATGGCACGGCCGATGGCTGTACGCTGCTGCTGTCCACCAGATAACTGGTTTGGCAGCTTATGACGATGCTCATAAAGTCCCAGTGTCTTAAGCAATTCGCCAATGTCTAATGATTTATCACTCAGATATGCTCCTACCTCGATATTTTCCTTCACATTGAGGTTTGGGATCAGATTATACATCTGAAATACATATCCTAAATGGCGGCGGCGGTAATTCGTCAGTGCCTTTTCGTTCATATCTGCTGTTTTCTCTCCATTGATGGAAATATAGCCGCTGTCTGCACTGTCAATTCCTCCGATAATATTCAAAAGTGTTGATTTACCGGAACCGGACGGTCCTAACAATACGCAAATCTCACCTTTTTCAACAGAGAAATTAATTCCCTTCAAAACTTCTGTTTTTGCCTCTCCCTGTCCAAAACTTTTTTTCAAATCCTGAATCTCCAGAAACATATTCATCCTCCTTTTTCTTTTCTGACTCTTTTTTCAGTTCTTTTATTTTGTTACTCCTGCTTCCTTCTTTCCCAATGCTGTACTATTTCCAACTTTCTGTTAGCTTTTTGTAACTTTTGTTAGTATAGCCTATCCGTTTGGTAAAAGAAAGGCGTTTACTGATTCTTTTTCTCAATAAACGCCTTTATACTATTTCTTTGCAATGCGCAGTGTCCGCATGGAATTTAAAATTGCAATGACAGATACACCTACATCTGCAAATACTGCTTCCCACATATTGGCAATACCAAATGCACCGAGTATCAGCACAATTGCTTTTACGCCAAGTGCAAATACGATATTCTGGTGCACGATGGAAAGTGTCTTTCTTGCAATCTTCACAAGAGATGCAATCTTTCGTACATCATCATCCATAAGAACTACATCTGCAGCTTCGATTGCCGCATCAGACCCCATACTTCCCATTGCGATTCCTATATCTGCTCTGGTCAGTACCGGTGCATCGTTGATGCCATCACCCACAAATGCAAGTTTTTCTTTCTCATGCTGTTCTTTCAGAAGTGCCTCAACCTGACTTACCTTGTCACCCGGCAGTAATTCTGCATGCACTTCATCCAGTCCCAGTTCATCTGCTACTGCCTGTGCTGCTGCCTTACGGTCTCCGGTCAGCATAACGCATTTCTTCACGCCTACCTTCTTCATGCTATGGATAGCTTCTTTTACGCCTTCCTTAATGGAATCGGAAATTACAATGGTTCCGGCAAACGCTCCATCTACCGCAACATAAATTACGGTTCCGGCACTGCTGTTTTCGGTATAGGAAATATTCCGGGCTGCCATCATTTTGGCATTTCCAAGCCATACTTCTTTTCCATCTACAAATGTATGAATTCCATGTCCGGCAATTTCTTCCGTTCCATTTACCCGGTTCATATCCAGTTCTTTGCCATAGGCTTCACGCACGGAATTAGCAATCGGATGATTAGAATATCCTTCTACATGAGCCGCAAGCTCTAAGAGTTCCTCTTTACTTCCATTTACCGGAAGTACCTCAGATACCTTGAACTCGCCTTTGGTCAGTGTACCGGTTTTATCAAATACGATAGTGGTCATCTCAGCCACTGCCTCTAAATAGTTACTTCCTTTTACCAGAACACCTAAGTTAGAAGATGCTCCGATACCGCCGAAGAATCCCAATGGAACTGAGATTACAAGGGCACACGGGCAGGAAATAACAAGGAAAATACAGGCTCTCTGAATCCACTCAGCCCAGCCGCCGCCTAAAATAACCGGTGGCAGGATTGCAAGAATTACTGCTCCAATGGTAACAACCGGAGTGTAATATTTTGCAAATCTGGTGATAAAATTCTCCACTCTTGCTTTCTTGCTGCTGGCATTCTCCACCAGTTCCAGAATCTTGGATACTGTGGAATCCTCGAATGCTTTTGTTACCTTTACCTTTAAAGTACCGCTTCCATTGACACAGCCGCTGATGATTTCATCACCTTCTGCTGCTCTTCTTGGAACAGATTCTCCGGTCAGTGCCGCGGTATCGACCATGGACTCACCTTCTACTACAATTCCATCCAGCGGAATACGCTCGCCCGGTTTTACCACGATGACAGTGCCGATTTCCACGTCATCCGGATCTACCTGGACTAATTTGCCATCCTCTTCCACATTGGCATATTCCGGACAAATGTCCATCATATCTGCAATGGACTGTCTGGATTTTCCAACTGCATAACCCTGGAAAAGTTCTCCAATCTGATAGAACAGCATAACTGCAACACCCTCGGAATACTCCCGTACTCCAAATGCTCCAAACGTTGCAATCATCATCAGAAAGTTCTCATCAAATACCTGTCCATGACTGATATTCCGAAAAGCCTTAAATATAATATCATAGCCAATCAGAAGATACGGCACAAGATAAATAATAAAAATCAGGACTGGCTGTGTAATCTGTTCTAAGATACCAACGTGTTCCAATACCAGAAGTGCTACAAATAACACACCCGTAACCAGAATACGCTCCAGCATTTTTTTCTGATTCTTTGTCATAAGCTATCTCCTATCGCAGAATCCGGCAGTCCGGTTCTACCTTTGCACATGTCTTTACTACTTCATCCATAATTTCTTCAAAACGCTCATCTTCTGCATCGATGGTCATTTTCTGTGTCATGAAGCTTACTACAGCATCATTGACTCCCGGGATTTTCTTGATTGCATCTTCCATTTTTGCTGCACAGTTTGCACAGTCTAAGTCTTCCAATTTAAATTTTTTCTTCATAATAATGTCCTCCTCATTCTTCAATATGTTCTCTGCCCTGGTCGATAATGGTTCTTACATGTTCATCTGCCAGTGAATAAAATACGGATTTTCCTTCCCGCCTGCTGCTTACCAGCTTCGCCTGTTTTAAAATCTTAAGCTGATGGGATACTGCTGACTGCGTCATGTTCAACGTCTCTGCCAGATCACACACACATACTTCTGAGCCAAACAACACAAACAGAATCCGGATTCTGGTAGAATCACCAAATACTTTAAAAAGCTCTGCCAGATCATATAATTCATCTTCATCCGGCATCTTCTCTCTTGCCTTCTTCAGAAGCTCTGCATGAATGCAGTTTTCTTCGCAGCATTCTACATCGTTCATTGCCATCTTCTCACCTCCAGGTCGTTTTAACATATGAGCATTTGTTCATATGTTCATAATACGCTTGGGATTTCAAATTGTCAATATGAAGTTGGAAATTTTTATAAAAAATTTTTCTATGATATACTCTTATATCTATATTCAGGCAGGACAGCCTCCTGCCACATACAAAGGAGTATTTATTATGCATGATTTTAACTTTGAAATGAACCAGTATTTAACCTACTGCCGCACCCAGAAACGCCTTGATGGCAAAACCTTAAAAGCATACCGCATCGACCTTACACAGTTTGGTACCAGCCTTGCGGCTGCCTTTCCTTCTCTCTCCAGCATATCCGAACTTTCTCCCGCCATATTAGAATCCTATATTGCAACTCTTCACGAACAATTCAAACCGAAAACTGTGAAACGAAAGCTTGCCTCCCTCAAAGCCTTTTTCCACTACCTCGACTACCGCGACCGCATTGTCTCCAATCCTTTTAACAAATTGCATATCAAATTCCGGGAACCGGTGATTCTGCCTAAAACCATTCCGCTTCCTACGATTGAACTGCTTTTATCTTCTATCTATCACCAGTACGCCCATGCCGCTACCGATTTCCAGCGTAAAAATGCGCTCCGGGATGCTGCTGTTATCGAACTGCTCTTCGCCACCGGTATCCGAATCTCTGAGCTGTGCTCCATCACACCGGATGACATCAACCTTTCCAACCGGACTCTGCTTATCTTCGGCAAAGGTTCCAAAGAGCGGCTCCTCCAGATTGGCAATGACGATGTTGTCCACACCCTGCTGGAATACCGGAAATGTTACCTTCCTGACATTAAGCGTACCAACCGCTTCTTCGTCAACCAGGCAGGACGCCCACTCTCCGACCAGTATGTCCGCCGAACCATCCGGAAATACTGCAGCCTTGCTTCCATTGATATGCACATCACTCCGCATATGTTCCGCCACACCTTCGCCACCAGCCTCTTAGAAGCCGATGTGGATATCCGCTACATCCAGGAAATGCTTGGTCACAGTTCCATCCACATCACGGAAATCTACACCCATGTCTCCACAGCAAAGCAGCGGGACATTCTGATGAACAAGCATCCGAGGAAGGATTTCAGGGTAGGGTAAAAATCGAAAAGGACTGTTAGAATTGGCAGCATTTTTACAGCATTTTTGCCTTTCTAACAGTCCTTTTAGGGGGTATATTTATTCTATATTATATTTCTATTTTATTCTTTGCAGGAGTGCTTTTACTTCTCTTACGTCTGTATCTGTCATCTCTGCAATCTGCTCTGGTGAATAACCTTTTCTGCTCATGCGTGCAAAGATTTCTGCCATCCCATCTTCTTTTATTCCCTGACTCAAATTACACATGATGTTCACATCCTCTCTTCACTGGAATTACAGTACCAAATATTTCTACCTCAATTATTATAAGTTCTTTTATTGTACCATGCTCTTCCTTTTTGTGCATTACCTTTTCTATAATAGCGAACATTATACTCTGCTCAGTAATTAGTATTGGAATGCTTATTTGCTAGTCATTTGTGATGGATAATAATTAGTTATCTGTCAGAATTATGGAGGAATACAAATGAATTTATATTGGATTGGAGCAAGGCAATGGGATATATATGATAATGAAATGTTTTCAGGAAGCATTACAAGATATGGAAAGGACTATGGATCCCATTACTCATTTTGCAACAATGAAGTTACTAATGATTTTAACGAATATATGGACGCCAAACTTCATCAAATAGTAAATGTTGATGATGATGCATTTTTTATGTTTGCTAATGAAAAGAATGCATATCAATTTGGAAAAGACATTTTTGAAAAATCAATTTGTATAAATCCATTACACATTATTGAATCTATGAATGACAAAATTTTTACGAGAAATTTCTTCTCTGATTGTGTTGATACTCCAAATTCTATTTTAATCCATTCCAAATCTTGTATGAATTACAAATTTATAAATGATATTTTTAACAAAAGATATTCTAGTTTTGTATTGCAAGAGGCCAACGGTTCTGGTGGAATTAGAAGTTACTATTTGTCTTCAAACTATACTCCGCAAATACCGCCAGACATTTCATATATGCTAGTAACACCATACTTTGATAAAAACGTTCCCATCAATGTGCATATTATTACTAGTGATAAATCTTACAAAATTTTGCCACCATCTGTACAAATAATTATTAATCGATTTAAATATTCTGGTTCTGATTTTATAGCATATTCGGATCTGCCCAACCAAATAAAGTCTAAAGTTTTTTTATGTGCTGAAAAAATAGCACAGAAAATAATCTCAATAGGGGCGAAAGGAATATTTGGCATTGATTTTCTTGTCTTAAATAATGAGGTTATATTTTTAGAATGCAATTTTCGCTATCAGGGATCCAGTTTTCTTCTGAATAAGGGCTTAATCGATGCAGGATATCCATCAATATTTGAAATGCGGTATAATGCATTTTATAATAATTTGGCAAATATTCCAGATAACATATATTACACAGCTATTCCACTTAGTTCATTCCGGAGAACTAAGTGGAACGAAAATATAACTTTACAGAATCCTGTTGAAATAATCGCTACCAATAATACTGAATTTGCATCACCAGACAATTACTTAAGATATGAGATATTTAATACTTCTATTATTCGGAGCATTGAGAAACAAGAAGTGCAAAATCTTTACTAACTTGTTCAGATGCAGTTGTAATTATTTTCCCCCTAAACTCTTTTATTATATCATTATATTCGGATTTCTTCTTACCTTTAATCGCTTGCTCAAAAAGGTCAAATTGATTATTAAGAGAATTCATATACATGGCATTTGAGGTTTTAATATATTCTTCAAGTTCAGGTGTTATTACAATATTTTTTTTCATTTTCTTAGATATATAATGATAAAGGGGGCTAGCTATTGTGATTAAGTCTGCGGTTACTCCTATACATGTTAAAACAATTTCAAAAGGAGAGTTGTGACTTAACTGATAAGTTGTTGTTACTTTGTCCGGCAGGAATTTTGATATAATTTTATCAATATCATTGCAAAACATACTGACTAAATCAAATTGCTCAGCTTCAATATTTGTGTTAATTACTATTTCTAATTTAGATTTACTTTGATTTAGATTAACAATTCCCTTCAATTTGTATGATTTTGAAAGCAAAAGATTATAGATTGAACTATAACGTTCTTTTTCGATTTTCATGTCTACTTCTTTTAAAATTTTTTGTATATCTTTAATTGACAACAATTCATAGGTTTGTCCTAATACACAAAAATTTTCTACCATTCTAATATCATTATTTAATAATGCTTTATCTATTCCATTAAAAATGCAATTATATGCAATTTCATTTTCTTTTTTTGCATAATATAAATTTGCTAAAGGAAAATATTCTTCTAAACTTGTGAAGTAAACAATAGAGTCATTAATATTTTTCAAGTATTGGTCCATTGGAATAGTCTCTGTATTATGGATGCCCACACATAAAGTATCCTTTATATTGGAATTGCTAAATATTCCAATAATATAAGGTAATTGATAGTAAGATATAGTTGTTCCAGACAAATCACAATTTTGTATTGTTGCAAATTCAATATTTAAGTTTCTCATGTTACAATTAATAATAGAACAGTTCGCCAAAAATGCTCCATCAAACATAGAGGCTCGTATTTTACAATCTACAAACGAGCATTCCTTAAGTAAACAATTATCAAAATAGACTCCTCTTATTTCAGATGAATCCAACGACATATTTTTTATATACGAATTGGAAAAATTACAATTTTCCATATGTATACCCTTTTCAAAAATTGTATCCACTAATGTGCTCTGCTCCATATACACAGATTCAAATTTACAATTTGCTTTAAATAATATATTACTTAAAATAGAGCCACAAAAACTTGTATGATCGAAATTTGCATTATCAAATGTACAATTTCTTAAATTTGAACGTTTTAAGCTATGCCCATAATAATTTCCCGAATATGATTGAGTCCCTGATGAGAAAAGTAAATTATTATTGCATGCTCTATTTATTTGTGGATTCAATTTTTTGTGTACTTTATCTATCTCTGATTTATCAAATCTTGGAATATATCTACTTTTGTTTTTCATAGTTTTTCTCCTCATATATTATCAACAGATAACTAATTATTATCCCTCATATAAACCAATCAACCCGAATAAAGTTTTCTCTCATATTAGTTGATTGATATTTATGTGTAATTTTTTATAACTGCCTTTTTGATATGCAAATAAAAAGCTCACAATATACTAACATAATAGCTCTCTTTGTCTGCATATATTAACTAGTCTCAAATGGGGATTTCTGTTGGAGAATTCCAACATATCTGAATTATGTGATATTTGTACTAACTATTGCTTATAACTCATACTCCCATTCATCAAATTACTTTTTCTGTTAATAGATTACTCTCTTTGTCATTTCTTGTCAATTATTTTGTTGGAAATCTTTCTCGAAGGACTGCATTTCCCGGAACATTTCCTTATCGACATAGCAGCCGGCTTTCTCATGCTCCGTCAGATTGATGGCACAGTCAAACTGGTCGATGATTCCTTCTATCGACTGTACCATTCCTTTCCAGCCCTCTCCCATAGCATCCTGCAGCCGCTTCCAGTCCGTATACATTCTGACCGCTGCATTATTATGCTTTCCTTCTATGGTCGGAAGTGAAATCTGCATATCCTTTTTCAGTACCGTTTTGCCATTTTCATCCGGCTCCGGAAAATCTTCTGACGTTTTAGTTGGAATAATAAATCTGGCTTTTGTCATTTCTATGGACAGAAATCTAAAATATAATTTGTAAATAAGCTTCTGCTCTTCTGTTGCCGGCTGCCCAAGCTGAGCAATCAGAAGCATCCATCTTACCAGGTCAGGATTAGTAACCGGAACGCTAATTTCCGGTATATTGCTGTAGTCTGGCTCTGGAACAAATTCCAGCGCTGCTATTGCCGTATTTTCATTTACCACTTTGACTCCACAGGCACCGTTCATATAAAAACAGTATCCAAGGAAATTGTAAATTGCCTTATGGGAATCATCGTTTTTAATCTCTCTGATTTCATACCGTTCTTCCGGAAATCTGACTTTAAATATATCCTTATATGCCTTAGTCAGAATCCAGATATCAGGTGGTGTACACATATATGTGCCATCCTGTCGGTCTACTGTCTGGGAAAAAAGTGCCGGCTCTCCTGTGATTTTACTGTATACGCAATAAATAGCAGGTGCTTCCAATACCTTTTGAATAAGGGCTTTTGCAATTACACCAATCCGCTTTCGGACTTCTTCCTTTTCAGCATCATCCTTTGCCGGAATTACTTTCGTTTTATACCACGCATACAAACGCCAGATTTCTGAGCAATCTGTAATGCTTAATTCATCAAGTTCTTTCTGTGAAAGTACCAGTTGTTTTGACGATACATAAGTATCTCCCAAACCGGAAATATAGGCATCATGTACTTCTGCAACTGTTGTGGTTCTTGAATATACCATTGTTCCGCATTTTATCGGATACGTTCCTGCCTGCTCCAGTTTCAATCCTACCCGGCAGTTTTCTGCTTCACGCACAGCTTTTCCCTGACCAACTTCTATTCCGAGCACTACTGTCACCAGTATTTCTCCATCATCATCCGAAAAATTACTCATGTAGACAGCATCACCTACCTGTATTTTTCCCTTCAGTTCACCTACAACCACAATATCATCTGTATTTCTAAGGCGAAATTTATCCTGTACTTTTAATACACACTTTCTTGCTGCCTCTTTGGAACTATTTTCCACTGCATTATCTTTATTCTTAAAAAGATGTAACTTTTCCCTGATTCCCATTGCGACCTGCTCCTTTTCGTTCTTCTAATTGTTCTGCTGTCTATCTATGATATATTCCAGCATTTTTCTCGCATTAGCTTTTTTCATTTGAAGTTCAAACAGTCTTTCCTCTTTTTCATCAAAAAACAGATATGCCACATTTCCCGGCATTGCACTAACCCCGTTGATTTGCCCGATTGGGATATTTTTTAGTTTTCTTTCTGCATAGTAAAATACTTCATTTTTCTTTATAAATACTGCCGAATATGTAAAATGCTGACACAAAAATGTTGCAAAACCAAGCTGAACCATACAGCAGCAAAAAAGAAACAGAAATAGTGACGCAACTTCTATTGAAAATAACAGAATCACCCATTCCAAAACGCTAATTATATAAAACAGAATTCCAAATATCCATATTATTTTTTTATCCCCTACATAGATAAATGCTTCTGCTTTATTATTTTTCTGCTCTTTCTTACATTCAAGCATAAACTTTAAATCAAAAATTCCTATCACAAATGCTATAATTATCAATATAATTAAAAAATATTTCACACTATCACCTCTTCTGCAAAAACTCTATCACCTTATTCCGTTTTTCTAAAATAAACCTATATTTTGTTCCATCCTTTTTGACTATAGTCATCTGGTTTGGGAAAATGCCAAACAACTTTTCCTTTCTGACTTCTGCAATATCTTTATATAAAATTTTTATTTTTTCACCATTTGGATATACATATTTTTCACCAAACAGCAATTCCTTTTCTTTAAAATCAAGAAATCCTTTCTTTTTCCAATTTTCCGCACATAAATTTGCCCATACTATATGATTTAAAAACTGGGTTTCCAATTGCATTTTCCTTTGTTCGCCTTTACTCATATCGCTGGTAATATATTTTCTTGATTTATATCCCTTTGGATCTAATATAACAGTTGTTATGCTCATTGTAGCTATAAAAAACAAAATAGTCGGAAATATTAAGGATATATATTCAACTCCTTTTGTAGCATTCTCCTGACTGCCAAACATTTTCATTATCACGCGTCCACGTGTGCCTAACATATTTTTCATTACACTTGCCAAAAACAATGCTCCAAAACCAAACAATGTAAAAAAATATATTCCTATTTCTTTTATATGCCTATTTTTTATTTCAATCTTTTTCGTTCCAATCAGTGTAGTCAAAATTCCAAGTAATCCTGCTAAAATATAACTGAAAAAACATATATATACTCTCTTTTCTCCCATTGCTTCTCCCTGCAATGCAATCTGAATTATTAAAGCCACAGATATAACCCCAGAAATATATGCCGCATACTTTCTGTAGTCATACTCCTTATGCACCATCGCTATCACTCCACCACATAAGAGAAGAAAAACTACTCCTAAAGCTATCTTCAAATTATTTTCTATATCTTTTCCTTTACTAAAAATATCTAATGTAAATATCAGCCACGCCACAAAATATATGCAAAGAAGCGTACTACTCCAAATTAATATTTCCTTACTCTTTTTCATCACTGCCTCCACTACTGTATGGAATGATTTGCTCTAATCCAATTCCAATATCTCTTTCACATTTTTACATCTTGCCATTATTTCCTGTGTTATATCATCATTCATTGCATATGAAAATAAATACTCCTTCTTTCTATCAAAAACATCTGTAAATGTGCCATAATCTCTGCGTAACTTTTCAGGTGTCTTTCCAAAAATAGTCCTATGAGGGCAATTATCTCCAGTCATTATGTATCCTATCTTTGAATATTCTATTTTTTCACTAACAAATGCTGTCCCTTTATATCCCATTACCAGCATATAATCCCTGTTAAAAATGATATAAAAGGATTTATCATATGTTCTTTTTATCACCAGAAGTGCCGGATAATATAATAATGCCAAAAGCCACATCACAATCATTACAACTTTACTTGCAAAAAAAACATAAAATAAAACTCCAAGTAAAACAAGTGCTGCTCCTACTGAAATTGCGATTGTTCTGCATGTCCGTTCATTTCTCTTAGTACTTTTCATATAATGAATTTTCTTTCCAGTCACTTTTGCATCTGATTTCACTTCCTCATCATTCTTTTTTCCATAGTTTTTCAGTAACTGATCAATATTAAAAAATGCCGTCTCTAATACTTCTTCACCATCTACATATAATCTTGCTTTATTCGCTTTCTTATGGTCTTTTTCAAAATACAATTTATTGCCGTATCCCCGTTTTAATAATGTAGAATATGTTACCGTTCCATTCTGGTATATACAAATTTTCTCACTGTAAAACAATTTTTCAAATGCAATCAATATTACCTTCCCTACAATTCCGGCTTTCCATGCATTTAAGACAGCCGGATGTATATTTCCTGTCATAACACACAATACTGCCTGTAGTAAATATATATCAAAGACCGTGCTTATCGTTAAAGTTAATACTACACCACGACCATTTGTTAATATACTTTGGGCAAATTCGTTTTTTATTACTTCTGTTTTCAGATGTATCAAAATTCTTTTTATATTGCACCCTACATTAATTATTAAAATACCAATAATGACTATTCTGCACAGACATTTGCCCCACACCAATTTTTCCGAATTATCAAATAGTTTCCAAAGATTAAATATATCATCTTTCCATGCCCACAAACCTATCATGATACTAAACAAAGCGCATATACTTAGTAGCCTTACATATATTAATGCCCAACCACCTACTACTCCCACGCCTTGGTTAAAATTTGTTCTGACTCCAAATAAATTTGCAAAACACTCTCTAAATAATATTCGGATTCCATATGTAAATAGCAAAATAAAAAATAATGTGTATATGTATATCATCTTTTCCATTCCTTAACTTTAAAATGAACTATACTCCTGTTCCGCATGCAATTTTATATACTCTGTCATTTTCATCAAAATAGAATGATGTTGAATAAATACCATTTTGAACCGCATATTCATTTTCTTCCTCATTACTTAAAGTTTCCTTTAATCCATATGCCAGCATAACTTCTTTTTTTGATGAGCCTACCCCAATTTGCAAAATTCCAAATCGAATACCAGGATCCGTAATTCTAACACTTTCCGGATAATTTCCAATAAAGGTATATTCTATATCTTCAAATTTAATATCCTCGCAATTTCCATATAGTTTTTCCCTGTTAACAGGCTCCCCATCTTTTTCTAAAATTTCCTGTTTGCTTTGACGGAAAAAACAATTAAAATCGTGTAATCCATATGTACCGTATTTCATTTTAAGAAATATAACTAATACTATAAAAATAAGAATAATAATACCTATAACTACCTTTGCTCTTCTTTTACTCTTTACCATCTTTTTCCCCCATTCTATAAAAGTAATGTTTTAATTACTATTTTCATTTCTGGATTTATAAAAGTCTGGTCTCACAATTATATCTATTCTTACAAATGCACTCATAAATGCAAAAAGCATCGTTGCAATCATAATACAACACCAAAAAAATACTGAACTTTTTTGTTTTCCTAATGCATTAAATAATACTGCTCCTCTGCGTCCAAAAAATCGTCTTCCTACCACACACAAACACGTTAATAAAAATAAACTCATTGTTTCTATAATTTTTAACGTACTTCTTACATTTTTATTTTTTATTGCTATTTTCCCAGTTGTTAATAATGCCCCCAAAATTCCTAATATTATAGAAATCACATAACTTATAATACAAATTGCTGCGCTTTTTTCAGGCGGCAAGTTTCCCTGCACCATTATTTGTATCGTAAGTCCCAGTGAAACAAATAAGCATATATGTGCATTGTATTTTCTATAATCGTATTCCTTTCTTATAAATGAAACTATTGCCCCCAAAATAATAAAAGCTATTACACACACTGCTATACATGCTGTAAAGCCCATATCAGCTCCACGATAATAACTCTCATATGCTCCCAGCAACCCCAACACACTATATACAAAAATTCCTGCCCCTGTTTGTTTTAAAATTGCTTTGCCCTTTTTCACCATAGCCCATCTCCATATTGAAGTCTGCAACTGACCAAGTCACCTTTTAACATCATCGGGTAAACAATGCCATATGCTCTTTTTGTTTTTCTGATAGAGCATACCTCGCGTCTGTCATGCATATCTCCATATATCATAATTCAAATAATATGTATTAACTTTGTTGCTGCTCTTTTATCTATTTCATTTTTAAAATTTAGATATAGCGACTTTGTAATATATATATTTCCTGTGTATTTTTCCATTATTTCATCAATTACATCTTTCTGGTAGATAAAGCCCACTTTTTGCTTAGATTTAAATATTTTATTCTCTATTTCAATGGAAGTCACTTTATCTGGATATAACCCCACCTCCATTGGATCTATTTTTTCAAAAAATAAAGTAAACCATGGACAAGGAATTATTTTTCCATTTTTCCACATATTAATTGGATTTGTTCCATGAAAATATATGTATGCATTCGATATCACAACAGCTTCTATTTCCTTCAATTTTTTTCTGTTCTTTTTGAATTTATGAAAAAATACTATTTCATCATGTCGAATAATATATCCATCTTGAAAAAACTGAACAGAAAATGTCACTGCCAAAAACGCTTCTATTAAAAGCAAATCCACAAATAACAATGTTAGTTGCTCTTTTATATATTTATCATTAATTGCCTGTATACATCCACCAAAAACGAGAACAATGCATGTATACACTATTAACCCCTTTTTTATATTGTACTTTTCCATAGAGATATGATATTTTTGTTTACTCTTTTGCATTTGTTCTCCTAACCTCGCCGCATGCAATTTTTCAGTTTACTGGCTCTAAATATTCGCAAATTTCCATTACTAAATAAGCAATGGATGCAATCATAAAACAAATGGATAATATAAAGTATTTGATTTTTTCTTTCATTTCTTCTTGTTTTTTCCACTCTGCAAAGCATTCCACTGTCGCAGCCACACATGCAAAAAATATTTGAAAAGCTCCCCAAAAAAAGCATACAATTGATGCTTTTGCATTAAGCAAATAGATAGAAAATAATGCCAAACCAATTAGCATTTCATAACTCACACAAACAACCATGGAAAAAATTGTCGTTTGATTGTAAACTGCTACTGGAAATAGAAACAAATTCCTTATTTTCCCATTAATCACTATTCTCCTAAATCTCTCATCACAGTTTCTCACTCTACATGCTAAAATCATTCCAATTGTTGTAATTGTTAACATAATAATATATCTATTCGGCATTACTTAATTTTTCTCCCTTGAATTTATACACCTTTATACTCCCTTTGAATATCGTCCAAATATTTATATAGATACTTAATAGGCTCTATATTAAAAGTCTTATTCACTATATAGCATAAAAAAATACACAAAGAATCCATTACTAAAGCCATACAAACAAATAATGCTTTCTCCGTAAAAACCATATCCTGACTAAAAAGTGCAACTATCCCCAACATCATTGCCAATACCGCAATTATAATATAACCTGTCATAAAGGAGATATAGAATGCTTGAGCAAATGTAATTTTTTTCTTAATATTTAAAGTATTACCATTACTCTCTATACTCCATTTTGCACTCTTTATATACCAATTCTCAGTTCCCTTACATAAATAAAGTATCTTCTTATTGTTTTTTTCTTCGTATATCATAAATCGCTCTTTTGCTACTTGCACTTTGCCGTTATTTGGGAGACTAGTAAAATCTATTTTTCGCTCTGGCTTTTTCGTTTCATCAACTGTATCATTCTCCTTTTCTGCAGCCACTTTCGCATCTGTTCCAATTTCTTCTATACGCTCTTTTCTGCTTGCCAACAGCATTTCCTGCACATTTACTAATTCTCTTTTTGAATTTGCTGTACATTCTAATATCGATATTTCTTTCCCCTTAAATTTGACTTGTACTCTATTACTTTTTTCTATAACAATTTCCAAATCTTCTTTTATACCAAAATTTTCTTTTCGATACTTATGATATGTAACAATTCCATTCTTAAAAATGAATAATTTCTGGTGTGCATACATTCCGTTAATGAATACCAGAACATACTCAACCCATACAGAAACTTTCCATATTTTCTCAACAGATTTTGTATAGCCCCCTGTAAGGCAGCCTACCAATATAAGCAAACATACAGATGTTACAAATGCCTGCAGCAAAAGCAAAATTGAGTATTCCCTTCCCCATAAATAGATTTCGGTATACTCTTTCTTTTCCTTCACTCTTTTTGTTAATGTTCGTAACACCCTTTTTTCTATCATAACAAATAACATAATAATAATTACTATCCAAATAAATGCTATTTTTCCTTTATAATTCGAAAATATCACTCCCGTAAGCATAGCAGATTCTTTTGGCATTGCAGCAGACTTTTCTTTCAATATATTCGGTATCCATAGAATGTCCGGCATAATCACCTTTCCCAAAATGCCAATCATAATTATCCCGGATATTCCTCCAACCCACTTAGAAAAAATTCTGACTCCTCTTGGTGATACCTCTATCTCTTTTTGACTATTTCGAAAAGTTTGCACTTCAAATATAATTCCGCCATTGGCTTTACATAAAATTATTATCCATCCTAAAAGAGCAATCACTTCCATACAATAAATAACAAAAGCATAATGTGTTGCCATCTCTATTCATCCCCTTGCCGCTTGTCCAATCTTGTCCTAATGTATTTACATTTTAAGCTTTTTACCGACACTTTATCATTCATATGTTTCTTAAATATTCTTACATGTTAGTTTATAAGTTTCATCATCAAGTTTCATTTTGTAAACAACAATTTCTTTTTTCTTTGCCCACCTTCTTACTCTATCTTCTTCATCTTCTTTCATGCAAGCACCTAAATAAATCGCTGTTATTGCATCTTTTAATACCATAAAATCTTTCCCCTCTTCAAAATTAGATGCATAATCAAACATTCTCCACTCTTTTTCATATTCCCAAACATTAGATTTATACAAAACTGGATTAACACCAATATTTTTATTTTTAGTAAGAAAACATTTAGTTGCATCATATCTATCTTTTTTATAAATGATTGGAAGCATATATTTTTCAAACAACTCACTCTTACTTGTATCATATTCAATGCAAAATCCTTTGTGATAATTTGCATAATGACTCCACATTAGCATTGAATCCTTATATTCTGAAAAACAAGCTATTTTAATATATTTTTGAAATTCTTCAAATATTTTCTTCTGAATACATTTATATAATTTATCCCTCTGCGGTATTTGTTTTACTAATTCTATTATATATTTTTTAGGTTCTAACTCTTTTTCAATTTTATCAAAATTTAATTTTATAGCTGCATCAAAAGGATCGTTAAAGTCACTTGCAAAAGAAAAATGTACCTCACCTTTTAATATATTATCCTCAGAATACTCATTAAAATCTCTATATCTATATAATTTATTTGGCATATATTTATAAATATATTTTTTTATTGTATCATAATCTATTTGGCAATCTTCTAACATACTTTCATAGTAATTACGCCATTTCGTATTTAAATTATGCATAAAAACACCTTCTACCTTCTACTCATTAAATCATGCAAATCCACTTTTTACCCTCATTGAGTATACAACCTCATATGTTCTTTCTGTTCTTCTGATAAAGCATGTTCCTCATCCATCATGCATACCTCCATATATTTTAAATCTCCTTGTATATAAAATAAAATATATACCTGATAATCCCCGCGTTCTCCCTCTTCCATTGAAGAAAAATAATACATGGTATAGGATGGCTTTTCTATACTTCCCGTAACTACATCTCCCCACAGAAATCCTACTCCATCCTGGATTCCCTCTAATATCTGACTAAATGTATTTGCTGACTTTAACTTTTTTACAGTGGCTTCGTCTGTTGAAAGTTCCATACTGTTTTCATCTATATTTGATAATTCAATTCCATAAATCAGATAAGAATCATCCTTTGATTTTATCAAAAATTTATAATCTTTTTGGTAACATTCTGACTCTTCACCATCTATATATTCTTTGGGTATACTTGCATCAATCTGTGACAATTCTACATAATTATACTGTGCAAAACGTTTACCTATTAAAGTGTATATTAAAACAATTGTCCAAATAATTGCTATTTCTATTGAAAAACAACGAAGTCCCTTCAAGATTTGTTCTTTCTTATATTTCACTCTAAACATCCTTGTTCTTCTCCTTTGACTTCATTCTGCACTATACTTTTCTTCCACATGCACTTTTATATACTCTGTTTTTTATCAAAATAGAATATTTCTACTTTTTATTAGCCTGTTCATATTTTCTGAAATAATAATACATCATTCCAGCATCAACCCACAAAGATGAAAAAATTGCAATTGAAAAAAGTAACACAGCCACAATCGCACATGTCTCATTATGACCTATACCTTCCATTTTTGAGCCAATTTGTTTTCCACATATTCTCAATGTAGCAATGGTTAGCATTGCTACCGATGCTGCAATTTCTCTACTATATGACACTTTTTTCTTTTCTTTTTCATACCATCCATTGCGTATTCTTTTTTTCACTAACCAAAAGCGTCCGAAATAGCACAATGCAATCAGTATTGTTCCCATTATTCCTATTATCAAATAATTATTGGGTTTCCTCATCATTCCAATAAAGCCCCATCCATCTACAAAAAAAATCATTCCCCAAATTTCTCCATGAACAAAGCTACAAAATACACTTCCATATTTTTTCTCTCCATCCTTGAACATAGAATCAGCAGGCAAATTTCTATTATTACGCAGACAGCAAATACCTTCCGTGAATTCAATATTTGTATGCCTAAAAAGATTACTGTTAATAAGAAAAATCCAATCTGATCATCCCATAATGTTGCCTCGTATTTCTTTTTTGTTTCTAAAAAGTCCTGTATTTTTTCCATTGTAATTACTCCTTATTTGTATCATTTGTCGTTATATCTTTTATTCCATCAATCACATATGTAATTGCATTTTCCAACATTTCTCCCGACGAATTTAAAAAATCCAGAAAAGTATCTTTTAGCCAATCTCTAAAACTTTTCCCATTAACCGTAATTACATCTGTAAAGAAATATATAAACAAACCCGCGAGCAGACCAAAAATAGCTCCTATGAGATTTCCTGCTATTGGGACAATGGATCCTACTATTGCTCCTGTTATAGCCATTGACGTTATATCTACAAATGCATCAACACTTGCATCTGATAATACCTCTGTTGTAGATGCTCCATTTTGCACATTATCATACGCATTCATGCCTACATCTAATGCTACTGCTGTTCCACCAACTACCTGCGAAACTTTTGATGCATTGTTAAGAACACCTTTATTACTTTCGTTTTATACCACGCATACAAACGCCAGATTTCTGAGCAATCCATAATGTTTAATTCATCAAGTTCTTTCTGCGAAAGTACCAGTTGTTTTGACGATACATAAGTATCTCCCAAACCGGAAATATAGGCATCATGTACTTCTGCAACTGTTGTGGTTCTTGAATATACCATTGTTCCGCATTTTATCGGATACGTTCCTGCCTGCTCCAGTTTCAATCCTACCCGGCAGTTTTCTGCTTCACGCACAGCTTTTCCCTGACCAACTTCTATTCCGAGCACTACTGTCACCAGTATTTCTCCATCATCATCCGAAAAATTACTCATGTAGACAGCATCACCTACCTGTATTTTTCCCTTCAGTTCACCTACAACCACAATATCATCTGTATTTCTAAGGCGAAATTTATCCTGTACTTTTAATACACACTTTCTTGCTGCCTCTTTGGAACTATTTTCCACTGCATTATCTTTATTCTTAAAAAGATGTAACTTTTCCCTGATTCCCATTGCGACCTGCTCCTTTTCGTTCTTCTAATTGTTCTGCTGTCTATCTATGATATATTCCAGCATTTTTCTCGCATTAGCTTTTTTCATTTGAAGTTCAAACAGTCTTTCCTCTTTTTCATCAAAAAACAGATATGCCACATTTCCCGGCATTGCACTAACCCCGTTGATTTGCCCGATTGGGATATTTTTTAGTTTTCTTTCTGCATAGTAAAATACTTCATTTTTCTTTATAAATACTGCCGAATATGTAAAATGCTGACACAAAAATGTTGCAAAACCAAGCTGAACCATACAGCAGCAAAAAAGAAACAGAAATAGTGACGCAACTTCTATTGAAAATAACAGAATCACCCATTCCAAAACGCTAATTATATAAAACAGAATTCCAAATATCCATATTATTTTTTTATCCCCTACATAGATAAATGCTTCTGCTTTATTATTTTTCTGCTCTTTCTTACATTCAAGCATAAACTTTAAATCAAAAATTCCTATCACAAATGCTATAATTATCAATATAATTAAAAAATATTTCACACTATCACCTCTTCTGCAAAAACTCTATCACCTTATTCCGTTTTTCTAAAATAAACCTATATTTTGTTCCATCCTTTTTGACTATAGTCATCTGGTTTGGGAAAATGCCAAACAACTTTTCCTTTCTGACTTCTGCAATATCTTTATATAAAATTTTTATTTTTTCACCATTTGGATATACATATTTTTCACCAAACAGCAATTCCTTTTCTTTAAAATCAAGAAATCCTTTCTTTTTCCAATTTTCCGCACATAAATTTGCCCATACTATATGATTTAAAAACTGGGTTTCCAATTGCATTTTCCTTTGTTCGCCTTTACTCATATCGCTGGTAATATATTTTCTTGATTTATATCCCTTTGGATCTAATATAACAGTTGTTATGCTCATTGTAGCTATAAAAAACAAAATAGTCGGAAATATTAAGGATATATATTCAACTCCTTTTGTAGCATTCTCCTGACTGCCAAACATTTTCATTATCACGCGTCCACGTGTGCCTAACATATTTTTCATTACACTTGCCAAAAACAATGCTCCAAAACCAAACAATGTAAAAAAATATATTCCTATTTCTTTTATATGCCTATTTTTTATTTCAATCTTTTTCGTTCCAATCAGTGTAGTCAAAATTCCAAGTAATCCTGCTAAAATATAACTGAAAAAACATATATATACTCTCTTTTCTCCCATTGCTTCTCCCTGCAATGCAATCTGAATTATTAAAGCCACAGATATAACCCCAGAAATATATGCCGCATACTTTCTGTAGTCATACTCCTTATGCACCATCGCTATCACTCCACCACATAAGAGAAGAAAAACTACTCCTAAAGCTATCTTCAAATTATTTTCTATATCTTTTCCTTTACTAAAAATATCTAATGTAAATATCAGCCACGCCACAAAATATATGCAAAGAAGCGTACTACTCCAAATTAATATTTCCTTACTCTTTTTCATCACTGCCTCCACTACTGTATGGAATGATTTGCTCTAATCCAATTCCAATATCTCTTTCACATTTTTACATCTTGCCATTATTTCCTGTGTTATATCATCATTCATTGCATATGAAAATAAATACTCCTTCTTTCTATCAAAAACATCTGTAAATGTGCCATAATCTCTGCGTAACTTTTCAGGTGTCTTTCCAAAAATAGTCCTATGAGGGCAATTATCTCCAGTCATTATGTATCCTATCTTTGAATATTCTATTTTTTCACTAACAAATGCTGTCCCTTTATATCCCATTACCAGCATATAATCCCTGTTAAAAATGATATAAAAGGATTTATCATATGTTCTTTTTATCACCAGAAGTGCCGGATAATATAATAATGCCAAAAGCCACATCACAATCATTACAACTTTACTTGCAAAAAAAACATAAAATAAAACTCCAAGTAAAACAAGTGCTGCTCCTACTGAAATTGCGATTGTTCTGCATGTCCGTTCATTTCTCTTAGTACTTTTCATATAATGAATTTTCTTTCCAGTCACTTTTGCATCTGATTTCACTTCCTCATCATTCTTTTTTCCATAGTTTTTCAGTAACTGATCAATATTAAAAAATGCCGTCTCTAATACTTCTTCACCATCTACATATAATCTTGCTTTATTCGCTTTCTTATGGTCTTTTTCAAAATACAATTTATTGCCGTATCCCCGTTTTAATAATGTAGAATATGTTACCGTTCCATTCTGGTATATACAAATTTTCTCACTGTAAAACAATTTTTCAAATGCAATCAATATTACCTTCCCTACAATTCCGGCTTTCCATGCATTTAAGACAGCCGGATGTATATTTCCTGTCATAACACACAATACTGCCTGTAGTAAATATATATCAAAGACCGTGCTTATCGTTAAAGTTAATACTACACCACGACCATTTGTTAATATACTTTGGGCAAATTCGTTTTTTATTACTTCTGTTTTCAGATGTATCAAAATTCTTTTTATATTGCACCCTACATTAATTATTAAAATACCAATAATGACTATTCTGCACAGACATTTGCCCCACACCAATTTTTCCGAATTATCAAATAGTTTCCAAAGATTAAATATATCATCTTTCCATGCCCACAAACCTATCATGATACTAAACAAAGCGCATATACTTAGTAGCCTTACATATATTAATGCCCAACCACCTACTACTCCCACGCCTTGGTTAAAATTTGTTCTGACTCCAAATAAATTTGCAAAACACTCTCTAAATAATATTCGGATTCCATATGTAAATAGCAAAATAAAAAATAATGTGTATATGTATATCATCTTTTCCATTCCTTAACTTTAAAATGAACTATACTCCTGTTCCGCATGCAATTTTATATACTCTGTCATTTTCATCAAAATAGAATGATGTTGAATAAATACCATTTTGAACCGCATATTCATTTTCTTCCTCATTACTTAAAGTTTCCTTTAATCCATATGCCAGCATAACTTCTTTTTTTGATGAGCCTACCCCAATTTGCAAAATTCCAAATCGAATACCAGGATCCGTAATTCTAACACTTTCCGGATAATTTCCAATAAAGGTATATTCTATATCTTCAAATTTAATATCCTCGCAATTTCCATATAGTTTTTCCCTGTTAACAGGCTCCCCATCTTTTTCTAAAATTTCCTGTTTGCTTTGACGGAAAAAACAATTAAAATCGTGTAATCCATATGTACCGTATTTCATTTTAAGAAATATAACTAATACTATAAAAATAAGAATAATAATACCTATAACTACCTTTGCTCTTCTTTTACTCTTTACCATCTTTTTCCCCCATTCTATAAAAGTAATGTTTTAATTACTATTTTCATTTCTGGATTTATAAAAGTCTGGTCTCACAATTATATCTATTCTTACAAATGCACTCATAAATGCAAAAAGCATCGTTGCAATCATAATACAACACCAAAAAAATACTGAACTTTTTTGTTTTCCTAATGCATTAAATAATACTGCTCCTCTGCGTCCAAAAAATCGTCTTCCTACCACACACAAACACGTTAATAAAAATAAACTCATTGTTTCTATAATTTTTAACGTACTTCTTACATTTTTATTTTTTATTGCTATTTTCCCAGTTGTTAATAATGCCCCCAAAATTCCTAATATTATAGAAATCACATAACTTATAATACAAATTGCTGCGCTTTTTTCAGGCGGCAAGTTTCCCTGCACCATTATTTGTATCGTAAGTCCCAGTGAAACAAATAAGCATATATGTGCATTGTATTTTCTATAATCGTATTCCTTTCTTATAAATGAAACTATTGCCCCCAAAATAATAAAAGCTATTACACACACTGCTATACATGCTGTAAAACCCATATCGGCTCCACGATAATAGCTATCATATGCTCCCAGTAACCCCAACACACTATATACAAAAATTCCTGCTCCTGTTTGTTTTAAAATTGCTTTGCCCTTTTTCACCATAGCCTCATCTCCATATTGAAGTCTGCAACTGACCAAGTCACCTTTTAACATCAGCGAGTATACAATCTTATATCAGCAGGCAAATTTCTATTATTACGCAGACAGCAAATACCTTCCATGAATTCAATATTTGCACCCCTAAAAAGATAATTGTTATTAGGAAAAATCCCATCTGATCATTCCATAAATTGGCTTCGTATTTCTTTTTTGTCTTTAAAAAACCTTGTATTTTTTCCATTGTATTCTGCCCCTCTTGGCGATGCCTCTATCTCCTTTTGAATATTTTATATTACTCTTTATTTGCTTCCATATATTCAATTATGTATGTTCCAATTTTTTCCGAATACCATGGTATATCTATCCCTTCTTCAGGTTTTCTTTTCCCTTTTTGATTCAAATATCCCATATATGTCAAGTTATTTGCTGCCCTATGATTTCTAAACCCAACTCTCATCGTAGCATCTATATCTGTTAATATCTTAAACGTTATTTTGGGATTCTGCACCATTGAGGCTATTTCTTTTCCGTTATAATTCCAATCAGTTTCTGATGCTATACACAAAACCGGATTTTTTATTTCCAACATATTTGAAATCCAAAATTCTGCTCTCTTATTAAATAATTCTTTATCTGCTACAACCACATTTCCTTCTTCTAATAACTTTTCTACTTTTTCATATTCTCCTTCTATATCTCTTTCCTTAACTTTTCTACTTCTACCCCACTTATCCATTTTTCTTCTAGCTATAATCCGTTGTTTTCCCGTCTCTCCACCACCAAATAACAAAATTAGTCCCTGTGGCTTTATCTTTTTTTGTAGCAATAATAAAATATTACATGTAATACTATGACCGATAAAATAAATTGGATGTTCTCCTGTTTCACTTTGAATTTCATTAATCACATCCACTATTTTATTTAACAATTCTTCAAGTGTCATATTTCTGTTGGCTATTATTTTAGTTTCAAAACGAATAACCTGATATCCTTCATTCGTCAACTGCTCTGCCAAACTTTTATACGCGCCCACATTAGATAAATATTCTATTCCATTTGATGTCTTTCTAAATATATTCCCATCTACATCAATTGTAGTAAACACGGTTGCCGGAAAAATATACACCGTTCCTTTTATATCCTTCTTACATTTGTTTGATAATATAACATATTTTGAAAACAGTTCGCATACAATTTCTTTTTCTTTGTGCGATATATAAACCGTTTCACGTACATGCACCTGTTTTGTTTCATTTCTTTTTTCTCTGTATGCTGCTGATACAATGATAAAAATTTCTACAAATAAAATGCCTAGAACTGCTCCACTTAATATATATTGTAAATGAACCTTTAGCCTATAATTTGCAAACAGATAAATACCTACTACCCCGACCGTAAACAACAAATACATAATTGTTCCAATTAATATTACCATATCTACCTTATGTACATTCTCTCCAATCAGTAAAACTTTTTTCAATCCTCGCGGAATATTTTTGATTGTAGTTTTGGTATCGCTATCTTCACTATTAAAACCCCTTATGCCAATTCCTATACCTATGAGCGTTATAATCATGAAAATATAAATAAAATTTGTCACTTTTTTTCTCCTACCTAACAAACCAGACTATCTTATTTCAATAGTCAATCCTTCATTCCAGTATCTATTTCACATTTTTACCCCTTATCATCGACCTGTATATAACCACATATGTTTCTTCTGTTTTTCTGATAAAACATGCTCCTCATCCATTACACATATCTCCATATATTTTAAATCTTCCTGTATATAGAATATAATATATACTTGGTAATCCTCATCATGTCCTTCTTCTATTGAAGAAAAATAATAACATGTATAAGATGATTTTTTTGTATTTCCTGTAACCACATCTCCCCACAGGAATCCTACTCCATCCTGGATTCCCTCTAATATCTGACTGAATGAATTTGCTGACTTTAACTTTTTTAAATCCTCTTCATCCAGGAAAGTTATCAAGTTGCTTTCATCAACATTGGACAATTCAATTCCATAAATCATATAAGCATTTTTCTTTGATTGTATCAGAAATTCATTATCCGTTTTGTAATGTTCAGACTCTTCACTATTCATATATTCCTTCGGTATACTTGCAACAACCTATGACAAATGTATACCAGAATACTTCCCATAATATGTGCTTATTAAAGTATCTATTAAAATAATTGTCCATAAAATTGCTATTTCTATTGAAAAATAACGAAGTCCTTTCAAGATTTGTTCTTTCTTATATTTCACTCTAAACATCCTTGT